>Ga0210390_10005502_pt1 | contig 10617 bp, 14 predicted proteins | sample IncBWH11OmetaG_FD_161050 | JGI IMG/M metagenome (GOLD analysis project Ga0210390, IMG submission 161050) | Forest soil microbial communities from Barre Woods Harvard Forest LTER site, Petersham, Massachusetts, United States - Inc-BW-H-11-O ... | reverse complement strand
ATCTGCCCAGTCAGCCGTGCAACCCTCTCCTCCATACATTCCGCAGCCCTGGTTACCGATCCGGTCTCGACCACAGGACCGCCGTCGGTCTCTGCCCCAACCTCCTCTGGTTCTAGACCAAGCAAGGCTCTTGAAGATGCGCTTTACTCCTCAGCGCAACTTCTTCAGCAACGGCCCACTGACCGTGGCAGAATCATTCTGATCCTTACCGACGGTTTAGACGAACCAAAGCTGAATCACCATTCTCACGAGGCCGTGCGCAACGTCCTCCTTCAAAACAATATCTCCGTCTACGCCCTAGCCTCAGGCTCTGCCAAATCGAAACGTAAATTCTTCAATTTGGCCGACTACTCTTCGAAGACTGGGGGCGGGATTTTTTACGCAACTTCAACTTACACTATGGAACTCACGCTAATTCGCATGACTGAACAAGCACGCCATGACTACACCCTCGTGTACGCTCCTACTGGCAACAACCCTTCCTCAAAACTCCACACTCTCAGGGTGAGTGCCAGCCCCAGCTACAACGCCACGACCCGCTCGCGTTACTACACCACGACTTCGGACCCCTAGCCAGTGATTTTCCAGTCCACTAGTGCCCGCACGTGCCGCTGGACAACTCCCACCAGAATCATTGAATCTGACAGTCCAAGAGAGGGCTATATGGGATTGAAATTATTCTGGCGTATCGGCGGCGTAACTGTACTGACCATCGTTGCGTTGGTTTTCGGAGGACATTGGGCTGGTCCTACACTAGCCCAGGTAAAGCCGGAATCTGACATTCTGCCGTTCATAGGAACATGGACGGCTGTCCATGCCGGAACGCCAATCATTGTTTTGCATCTGCACTCAGAGAAGGGTCAACTTGTCGGTGGCATACAAGTGTGCAGCTACAGTGTGAATACGGAATCCACAGGCACGGTCGACGTTGTAACCGACCCGACTCTTTCCAAGAGCCTCCCCATTAACAACATTAAAGTTTCCGGCAGGTCGATGTCGTTCGATTGGAAAGACCCGGACGGCGATGACGACCATTGGAGATTGGAATTGACTGGGAAAAATGCCGGACAAATAGTCTGGGTCGATTTGCCGAGTGACGTTAAAGTCCAACCGATTGCTGTGAGCAAGGCTATTGCCAAGTCCTTCCATGAGAAGGCCGGCTGATGTCAAGGCGCACTTTTTCTTTCTTCTTTCTTTCAGCCTGTTCCCACTCAGCGAAGCCGCCCCTGTCGCCATCCTTCCATTCGCACTCTTTGTAAGCGATATTCGCTCGGTGCAAGGTGGGTGTTCTCGCTCAGTAGGTGCTGCTACCTGATTTTCTTCTGTGGTTCGCTCTCCCCGGAGTTCCTCCGGCCAGGTCGCAACCCCAGAAAACAACCGACCTCGCGACTCTTTGGGAATCGATACGGGTCGTTCTTCTTTTTCGCAGCAGCAATGGCCCGCAGCATCAGGGGATGCGCTACTTTCATCATAGCGGCATGAGGTTTCAGGTGATCATAGATCCAGCCAGTGAACATGGTCGCTTCCATCGCCGCACTCCATGGCTGTGGCAAGTTTTTCATCCAGCAGTCCAGATCGTGGCGTGTGGCGGGAATCGATCCTTCCGCGTGAAGCTTGCCACTCACATCTTTCACGCAGTAGCTAATCTTCTGCTTGTGAACGTCCAGTCCGATGTAATACATAGGTTCCATGGGGGAGCCTCCTTGGTGTTCTGAATCAGCGTGCAGCTGAGTTCAGCTTTTTTTGTACCAAGCGCTCCTCCCTTGACCTATTCATTCAAACAAACCAGGATTTGAGAGACATAATCGCCGCTGAGGGCCATCCGATGAGCTGGTGGGAGCAATGGCGAGGGCGGCAGTATCAACTCGCGCAGGGCGTTGACGCCGACCTTGTTCGTGGTAATCACCAGCGATTTTGTTTAGAATTTGAATTAATTGCTTAACTGACAAACTCCACCACGCCGTTCGCGACGTTGTACATCGCACCCGTGATCTGGATCGATCCTTTCTTCTCAAGGTCCTCCAATACCGGGCTTTTCCGCCGAATGTTTTCGATTCCTAATTTGACATTGGTATGGGCCACCGCATCGACGTAAGCCGGATTCTTGCTGGACTTTTCTCCTTCAAATTTGGTTTGTGTGATGGCCGGTTTGATTCTCGCCAACAATCCCGTGAGATTGCCTAATTCCACGTCATCGATTGCGCCCTTTATCGCCCCGCAAGCCGTATGTCCCAGGACTAAGACCAACTTAGATCCCAAGACCGCACATGCAAACTCCATGCTCCCAAGCTGGTCATCGTTGACCACATTGCCGGCCACGCGCCCACTGAACGTATCGCCGATTCCAGCGTCGAAAATGATTTCCGCAGGCACCCGCGGTCATTAACCCCCCTCCGAATTTTGGTCGAGCACATATTAGAGTGCGCCAGAAGGCAAGTCAACAAAATGGCATTCCGGTACCATCGCCCCGTACGCCGGGAGTCTTTTTTACGCCAGGGCTTATCGGGTGGCTCAGCGCTGCGGATTTATCGGCTTCTTTAGTTCTGCCAACCTGTTCGTTGTGGTCTGCAATAGTTGGAGTCTCAAGCCGTCTTCTGAAAGACAAATCAATCCTTGGGTACAGCAGCAGTCGGCATGGCTTTCAACCTATCCAATTCACGGAGTACTGTTTGCCAAGCTTCTGGATCTTTCTTGGTTGCGAATCCCTTCCCGAGGTCCGCGTAATAGGCAAGCATGTCCCGACGCAAAGCGTCCGAGATGGGTTTGCCGCTTGTCTTGCTTAGCAAGTTCGCATAACTTTCATCAGTAAGTCTGTAGACACCGGGGTCGGTTACTCCACCCGTGTCCAGGTTGTCGTTCGGCAAACGCAAGGTGCCATCCTGCTGCGCAGCGAGCAACAATCGATAGTGGTCGAGTGTCTCGTTGAAACTGTGCATATAGATCTGCTCTATGGCCGGAGTGGGCGGATGATACCCGAGGGCGCTGAACGGACCGATTCGCGGCACCAGGTACAAAATGAACGCTTTGAACCGTGCGAAAAAATCGGGTTTCTCGTAAACGTCGCCCCACTCCTTGCGGTACCCGGAGTTTGAAATGTTGTAAACGAATTTTGTTTTGGTCTCACTCGGATCGCTGTGCTGGATTTCTCGCCTCTTGAGGTGCCATGCCACCTTTGTCGTGCGCGGAATGACGGTGGAAACAGCGTGCCGATAGCTGCCAAGTGCCAGATCGACGCGGAAAAAGACACTCGACATTTCGAGCGAGTATGTTGTTGCGAACGCTCTCTCCAGGAGCGCTTTTGAGACCTCAAAACCGATAAAGTCGTGGTAGGCCTTCGGCGCATAGTGCCCCTTGGCGACCTGATCCACATCGAAACCGAACTCTACCTTCATGTGCGCGGGGGGCTTGTCCTCGTACGTCACCACTGGTCCGTACTTCTTTGCCAGCTGCGGATACGTCATCGCTACGGCCCGATTGGTTGCAATCGGATGACCCGAATTGTCAGCGGCATAGTGTGCCAGTGCGCCCAGCGCAAATGCGTATTCGTTCAGATCTTTGGATTCTTCAATCAAGGCGAGAACAAAGTCCCCACTTCGGACATAGTGCGTTAGATCACTAAAGAACGCGTTGCCGAAGGGGTAGTAGCCCATGTCCTGAATAATTGCGCCCCCGTACGCATACGCGTGGGCCTTGAGCAGTTCCTCTGGTGTCGCGTTGGGGAACCGCTTCAAGAGCACTGGCACGATGTTCTCCTCCCACGCAGCGTCGATAATCGCTTCATGCGTCAGAACGGAGTAACCGGAACAACTGGGCGTGCAGCATGTCCCAAAAATCAGTCCGAGAATAGCAAACACAGATAGGGAGCACGACTTGAATCGACGGTGAGGCCGCATCTAACCGATGATAGCAGGGGTTTCTCAGCAATTGATTGATATGTGCTTGGCAAATGCTTTTGTCGGAGATGTGGAAGAGGGTGTCCGGGTTTTGGTTGATTGCAGCGACTCTCAATGTTTGGCACTGTAGTGCTCGCAGCAACCAAGTTCAAGCGACGCCATACATGCCTGCCAAATCCTACAAAGTCGGCGACCACATCCGCGTCAGCATGCACGGCGGCAAAATCGTCGATGCTGTCATAAAGGCGATCATCGACAAGACGGGCGGCTTGCACTACCAAGTTGATTTTGGGAATGAGCAGACGGCATTGATCAGCGAGCGGCAGGTTGTGAAGGATTAGTGACCAACCGGAAACGGGCGAGTCCCACCAGGCTCACTCCTCAAGCTGCCTAACGTTGCGCCGTTCTACGACTCTTCACGCACCGGTTCAAAACCGTCGAGTTTGTCAAGTTTGTCCCGAAACACGGGAATTTCCTCGTTAAAGATTCTCCAGTCGTGCCCACGAGGAGAGAGTTCGCGGTACTCGTAAGGTATATGGCGTTTGGCCAGCACTGCCAGGAAAGCATGGGTCTCCTCTACGCTTCCATCCTCTCCCCCGCACACCAGAAATAACATTGGCACTTCCTCGACCGGCACTTGCTGCACCAATTCGAATATATCGCGGGCTTTCTGCTCCTTGGAACCCGGCGCCCCCATCAAATCCGTATACTCCTGTATCTGTTTCTTTTCCTCGTCCGTTGGATTTTTCGGTAAGGCCTCTGGAGGGAAGTGCCCGTACGCGACTGAGCCGCTCAAACTGCCGATCGCCGCAAACTGGTCGTGGTGCTCCAGCCCAAGCAACAAGGCGCCGAACCCGCCCATCGAAACTCCAGCAATCGCCCGCGCAAAGGGTTCCGGAATCGTACGGAAGTTTTTGTCGACGTAAGCGATCACGTCTTTCATGATGCAATCGTCATAATGTGTTTTGGGATTCGCCACGCTGTTTACATACCAACTCCGTGAGGCGTCGGGCGTAACGATGATGAGCTGATGATGAGAGGCGTATTCGGAGAGATTCGTCCCGCGCGCCCAATCCGTGATATCGGCATCAGCTCCGTGCAGCAGGTATAGCACTGGATAACGCCGGACTGCGGTGTCGTAATCGACTGGCAACATCACCAACATGGTCCGTTCTGCTGCCAGCGGGGCACTCGGAAAATGTATGATCTTCACATTCGTGGGCAAAACCGTTGGCAACTCCTGCCCCTGGCCTAATGGAATGAGGCAGAACATCGTCATCGCTGCAATCACTGCCACGCACATATCGCGAATAGCGCGGCGCACAGCGAACCTGCGAACGTCCCCGACGAACGACACCCACTTTACCTTCACTGGCGTTTCCTCGTTTCTGCGAAAATGACAGCACACGCTTAACCTACGTCACGCCCCCAAATCCGTGCCTCCTGTTAGGGCTACAACGCTCGCAGAGCGCGCTAACTTAAATACGAAATGAGACAGAAAAGGTTCCACAGGCACTATCCGCCACCTCTCAACAGGCCGGGGGCATCGCGATTTTCATGGTCCTTGCTGCGGATGTACAATCCCCCGATGTTCATGCTTAGAGCGCTGCTAACGACTCTGCTTTTGACGCAACTTGCAATGGCGCAGGAACACGTGTCTTTTCCAACTGAGGACGGAGGCATGGTCTACGCCGATATCTACGGACAAGGCGAACGCGGCATCGTGCTCGCGCACGGAGGCCGCTTCAACAAGGAGAGTTGGGAGAAGCAGGCGCAGGAACTAGTGAAGTCCGGATTTCGCGTAATGGCTATCGACTTTCGTGGGTACGGGCAATCTCGCGGCCCCCAATCGAAGTCCGGCTTCGAGGGCGTCGAGTATGACGTGTTGGCGGCAGTACGTTACCTCCACAAGACCGGCGCAAAGACGGTATCGATTATCGGGGCAAGCTTTGGAGGCTCCGCCGCTGCCGATGCCTCAATTCTGGCAGAACCGGGGGAAATTGATCGCCTGGTGTTGCTGGCAGCGTGGACCGGCGGTCCACCAGAAAAAATCAAGGGTCGAAAGTTGTTCATCGTGGCCCGAGATGACGCGAACGATGACGGTCCGCGGTTGCCTAAGATTCGCGCGAACTACGAGAAGGCCGCAGAGCCAAAAGAGCTGGTAATCCTCGATGGGTCCGCGCATGCACAGTTCCTGTTCGCGACGGACCAGGGGGAGCGGTTGATGCACGAGATCGTGCGATTTCTTTCGGAGCCTTGATGAGTTCCATCGCTCAGAATTGACGCGATTCGCCGATTTCACTTCGCCGGTGCCAGCGCTCCCAGCCGGGAGCCTCCGTCCGGTGCCATCCCTGAGAAACACGAGTGGTGTCGGCAGCACGCGGCGGACAGAAAAGCCAAAAGGCTATTTCCGTTTGGGAACAATCATCAAGGGCACGGACCAGTCATCGTGAAAGCTTTTTGGCGGTTGTGGAAGTGCTGAAGCCAGCCACAAGCAGGGAAAATTGCTCACGGCAGTGGCAGGTATTTCCGGTTCCAGTACTTCCATTTTTTCCGGGCGCAGTCACCCTAAGCACCCTGTAACGCTTTGAATCTGCACGGGCCTGCATAATTACGACATGAAATTGTCGATTTGGCGGCCATCCTGCGCCGTTCGGTTCTTGACTTGGCCCGAGGAGCGGACATTTATGAAGCACGAGAACAGTATTGTTTTCTCATCTCTGGCCAGTCTCATTCTGCTGGCAGCAGTTTGGACTTTGTGGCCGAAGAATTTATCGTCGAAAGAGCGGTGAAGAAGCCGACAACTCGGCAAACCAATCCGAGCCTCACCCAGCGAATGGCAGATAGTAAAGGATTAGAACGGACAGAGCCGCGCCAAACCTTGACCTAACCTGATAAAGTTTGGCGGCTGGAGCAGCGGCTCCGCCCATTTGGAGATGGCAATAATAGCGCCCGTAATGCGTTTGTCAACTTAAACGCCATTTGTCGGATGCCCGACATAAGGCGCTTACGCTTCTAACATGTCGTATAAGGGTATTGTCTGCGGCGGTAGACTTTCCCACGAAAGGCCGAGGAGCTTGCAATGAGTACGCCGATCAAGGTGTTGTTAGCCGATGATAGCGACATAGTGCGCCGAGCAATTCGTGGCCTGCTGGAACAACACCCGAAGATCGAATTGGTCGGAGAGGCAGTTAGCTTTGCTCAAACGATCCAGATGACGAACCATTTGAAACCTCAAGTTATCTTGATGGATGTACATATGAAGGACCAAGTAACGTTCAAAAGTGAGGACATCAAAACTCAACTGAACGGGCGGGTCGTGGCGATATCCCTCGCGAACGATGGGGAAACCAAGGCCTTGGCGGACAGCTTCGGCGCGCTAATCTTGTTGGACAAAACGAAACTTGCTGACGAATTGATTCCGACGATAGAGAAGTTCGCATTGTCGGGCTCGAATAGCTCGACAGCCTAACGCGAACGTTCGCGAAGTTAACGAACTGGCGTATAGACGTACAGGTTTTGTGGGTGGTCTCATTTCTTGCTTTCTGTCCCGCGTGTCGTGCTCAATTTTCCAAAGAAGGGTTGGTATGCTCAAGAGAAACCTCGGAGTCCAAGCAGGAGAGCGAACTAACCCTCAAGGAAAACCGATTGGCAATCGAATCTTGTTGGCGCTTCCCGATAATGAATATCGGGCTGTTAGACCCGCGCTTGAGTTTCTAGCTCTGCCCCATCATCGAAATCTTTACGAGCCGAATCGAAAAATCGAGTTCGTTTATTTTCCCAATAAAGGTCTGATTTCGCTGGTCATTGTCATGGCAGACGGCAAGACAGTAGAAGTAGCGCTTGTCGGGAACGAAGGAGTTGCCGGAATACCCTCCATCTTCGGACTAAAAACAAGTCCGATACGCGAAGTGGTGCAAATCGCTGGAGACGGTTTCAGAATTAAAGTAAGTACATTTCGTCGTATTCTAGCTTCCACGCCTCTCTTGCTCGCTTTGCTAGGCCACTACTCCGTCGTTTTGGGAATGCAGATTTCGCAGACCGCAGCCTGCAATCGGTTACACGACATCGAGCGCCGACTGGCACGGTGGCTACTGATGGCGCAGGATCGAGTTGACGCGGGATGCATCGCCATTACTCACGACTTCCTTGCAACCATGCTGGGAACTGATCGCCCGACCGTCAGCTCGGCAGCCGCGAACTTGCAGAGGAAAGAGATCATCGACTACACGCGAGGTTCAGTGCAGATTCTCAATCGGAAGGAACTCGAAAAGTCCGCTTGCGAGTGCTATCAGGTCATTCAGCAGTTCAATGGTGAGATCAACCTGAAGTAAAGGACTCAAATCTGATCGATTCGAAATGGCTCGACATTTGGCCGAGTGAAGGAACAAAAACGGGGCAATGACAGCCAATCCGTCCAGATGGTCGCTCACAGTTGTAAATTTCATCCGATTAAAAGAGTTAAAGCTGAGAATGGCTAACGGATTACAAAGCAACGGAAGAGGGTCCGGCGATTCACGAGATGGTCAGGGTGTCCAAGCCGGCGGAACTATAGGCTTACTTGAACGTGCCGGTAAGTGTCAAAAGTACTAGGGTAAGAGTAAACGATCCTGCTCCGAAAGCTCAGGCCCTCCAGGTACATCTATCGGACCATGCAACTCGTAGGTTGAGAGAGCGCCAGAACATGGGTGCTAGAGGGGGGCACAATGGCATCATGGAACCTCGAATGCACCAACTGTCACAACGCCTTCCGGCACTCGGAGATTGAAGACACATTGATGAACAAGTATTTCCCCGCGAAGCCCAAGTTCCCAGAGGGCGGTGCCCCCTTTCAGTGCCCGCACTGCGGCCATCAAGCGACCTATCAGCAACACCAACTGACCTATCGCGCTTGATATCCTTTGTTGTTTCGTGACGGATACGGTAAAGGCGTTTGAAAGTTGTGGAGGGATTAGCTCCGGTTTCGGATGGATCCTGCTAGTCATTGCTCAGCGACGGCCTTGAGGTTGCCGAGACCACTTTCGAAGTGCTTACCGGCTACGCTATCCATGTTCTTAAAAACGCTGATGAGTTTCATGATGAACAGGTTCGTGCCGTGCATGCTCCAAGTAACCGTAGTGACGTCGCCATTGGGTTCCAGCGTGAACTTGTTTATGTTGTGGGCTTCAAACGGCTTCACAAAATCTACTTGGACCGAAATCATGCGGGGAGGCGTCGATTCAACTATCGACATTCGCCCCTTGCCCGCGCTTCCGCTGCTAACCCATTCCGAGACCGCGCCCTCGCCGTTGACGGCTCCGCTGTATGTTCTTTTCATAGTACGGTCTTCTTTATCTTGCGGCGCCCAGCCACTCCAATTGTGGAAGTCGTTCATGAGCGGAAAAATTTTGTCGGGGGAAGCCTTGATATTTATCGACCGTTGCACGCTGAAAATCTTGGGTTTGGTTGCAGCGAAAGCGAGAACAATCGCTATCAAAATTGCAACAACGATAAGTATCTTCAGAAACATCTAACGACCTCGCCTAGTCCAGCGAATTCTACCAGCTTCGCTCGCTCCAAATCCTGCCATAAAGTTGGCCGGATGCCGAGACGCCCGAAATCCGTCAGCAAGGGCGCGGACCGGACGCGGTGAAAACGTTTTGGAACTTGTGGAATAATCAGCCAATGGAGTTGAAGGACGCGTTCATTGAAGTCTGGCGACAAGCGTTAGTTGAAGAAGCACAGAGTGTGCAACTTGGTCCTGAAAGTTTTCCTGTTCGCAAGACAGCGAAACAGCGGTTGCGTCAAGTTGATTTTGTTTTTGAACAGAACGGTATTCGGGGCCTAGAACAGAACCCGGAAACGAAATCGGAATGGGCGCGGATGGCACGTTCCGGCAAGAAAGTGATGCAGTTCCTCATGGAAGATCGACACATTGCAAATGTCGCGGACGGTAAAGTGACTTTCTATAATTCACAGACTTAAGCGGCGTCATTTAGGTTGGGAAGCCCTTGCCCAGCCGATCCACCCTGCGAGGAGCGTAAGCCTACCATTACCGACCTCGGGACCGTAACGGCTGTAAGTACAGTCATTTACGGTCCCTGCCGGTCCAGGCTCGCCTGAGCACTTTAGTCGCCAAAGTCAAAAACGGCGTACTCCTGCCGGCGTGGTACGCCCAGCCCAACCACGAAGGTACAGCTGACCCATTGGCCAGTGTGCTCGCAAAAGCTAGGCTTGTGAGCTATGAAAAGAGCGAGACAGGCTCGAGGATTAGCGTTCAGCAGCCTACTGATGATTGTGGGCCTCTTCCCGTTTGGTCTGCTCTGTCCGGGCGCGGCTCCGAAACCTCTTTACGCGCACGCCTACTCTCCCGAAGATATACGCGCGGAATTTGCCCGCGAGCAGAAACAGAAGGAATACGACCGAGTGGAACACATCGCCCGGAAGCTCTTCCGTTCCTACGGTTGCCGAGGGGACCTGGCTCCGGCCACGGCGCGTAGCGCAGTTGACCTTGGCCTGAACATCCGAATCCTCACGGCGCTCATTTTTGTCGAGTCTACTTGTCGGACGAACGCCGTGTCGAGTAAAGACGCGGTAGGGCCGACGCAAGTGAACTGGCGTGTTTGGCGTCAGTATACCCGGCAGCAACTCCTCGACCCGGAGACGAACGTGCGTGCAGGCTCGAAGATTCTCGCTGGATACGTTCGGCGCTACGGACTTCGTGAGGGCCTTCACGCTTACAATG
>Ga0210390_10005500_pt1 | contig 10617 bp, 6 predicted proteins | sample IncBWH11OmetaG_FD_161050 | JGI IMG/M metagenome (GOLD analysis project Ga0210390, IMG submission 161050) | Forest soil microbial communities from Barre Woods Harvard Forest LTER site, Petersham, Massachusetts, United States - Inc-BW-H-11-O ... | reverse complement strand
TCGAGGGTGACCTTCCAGCCGAGGCGTTCCAGGCTGCGGACGTGGCCGCGGGCCTGGCGGGCGGTCCCGGCGCGCTGTTCGTAGTAGCCGGGTCCGAGGTCGCGGTACTCGGCTTCGGGGTCGGACAGCAGGGCGCGGGCGGCGGCGAGCTGGGTTCTCATGACGGCTACCTGGGCTTTCTTCTTGGGCATGTGGCGGACCAGGCGGCGGAGCTTGGCGCCGAGGAAGGTCTGGGTGCGGCCGACGGAGACGGCGGCCTCGCCGAGGGTCGCGCCGATGTACGGGTTTCCCTTGCCGGTGGCGCTGCCGCCCTTGCGCCTGCCGCCGGACTCCTTCGGGCGGGGGGCCACGCGCGCCCAGGAGCACAGGTGCCCGGCGGTCGGGAAGACGCTCATGTCGACGCCGATCTCGCCGATCAGGTCCTGGGCGGTCTTCACGCCGAAGCCGGGGATCTGGTCGAGCTGGGCGATCTGGCGCTCGTACGGCTCGCACAGGGCGGCGATCTTCTCGTCCAGCACGGTGATCTGCGCGCTGTAGTGGTCGATGTTGTCCAGCATCATCGAAAGGACGAAGGCGTGCTCTTCGGTGACGAACGAGCAGTCCAGGGCTTCCCGCAGCGCCGCGAGCTTGCGCCGCATCACGCCGCGGGCCATCTCCGCCAGTACCCGGGGGTCCCGCTCGCCGGCGGCGAGCGCGCGGAGCATGTCCCCGCCGGAGACGCCGTGGATGTCGCTGATCACCGATGACAGCTTCAGGTGCGCGTCTTCCAGCAGCTTCTCGGCCCGCTGCTTCTCCGCGGTCCGCGCCTGGGTCAGCCGCCTGCGGTAGCGGGTATGGGTGCGCAGCCGGCGGATGTCCTCCGGCGGCACGAACGACCCGGCCACCGACCCGCGCTCGGTTACCTTCGCCAGCCAGACGGAGTCCAGCTTGTCGGTCTTCGGCCGCCCGGGCTGCGCCTTGACCTTGGACGCCTGGTACAGCACGCAGTCAAAGCCCTGCTGCTCCAGCAGGAAGAACACCGGCTTCCCGTAATCGCCGGTGCTTTCCATCCCGGCCCGCTCCACGCCCCAGCACCGCAGCCAGTCCGCCAGCTCCAGCAGCTGACGGCGCGTGGTGCCGAACTCCCGCGTCTCCTGCGCCCGGCCGCCCCGGCGGGTCTCGCCCGGCACCCGGACCGTGACCATCACCGACTGCTTGCCGATGTCAATCCCGGCGGCCTGCTCGCAGAACAGCGGCTCGTCCTGCGCCTCTTCCATCGCCTTCTCCTATCATGGGGGATGCGGAAAGGTGACGGCCGCCCGCAGGAGCCGAAGGGCAAGCGGAAATCTGATCCGCGGGCTCGAAGCACCAATGCACAGCCCTCTGGAAGGCTCCCGGCGTTCAGACTAATAAACGGGGTCGCGCCCGCCATGGAGAGACGACGTCAGCGAGCGGCCGCACCACCCGCATCATCCCGCCGCGCCCCGCCCCGCGAGGCCGGAAACCCGCACAAGCCCGCCCAGCCAGGCCACAGAGCGCCAGCAACGCCAGCCGAACGCAGACCCGCAGCGTCCCGGGACTTTCACGCCGACACGGCGTCCGAAAGGCACCAGAGACTAATAAATAACCTCAGAGTTCCCTGAGCTCTAAGCTGTGGGTGCCGAAAACCTATGCCACCAGGCGATATTCATGAATCACGCCCCCGGCGCGGTCACGCCGCCGCACGCGGAAGGAGTCTAGGTCGGTGGCGCCGTCTGGCAGTTTGCGGAGCAGTGCGGACTGGTTCAGGGTTGTGGGTGCCGAAAACCTCATCCGCCCAGGTGGGAGCTGTCGCGGCGGGTGTTGCCATGTTCCAGTTTTCGGGCCGCGGCTAGGTCCTCCCCGAAGGTCGTGCCCGCTGCGGCATGATGGTCGGCTGTGCTGGTTCGGCTTGTCTATCTGAGTGTGACGGCTGCTGCCGGCGAGCGACCGAGATAAGGACGTGGAGATCCTGATCCTGCGGCATCAGATCGCGGTCGTGCAGCGGCAGCTGGGCGCAACCATGCCGCGGTTCTCTCCGGCCGACCGGGCGTTCCTGGCTGCCCTCTGCACCGACTCCCCCGCGACCTGCTCGGCAGGATAGGGCTGCTGGTCCGCCCTGACACGGTGCTGCGATGGCACCGGGATCTGCTGGCCCGCCGCCACGCGGCCGGGTCCCGTCCCAGGCGCCCGGGCCGACCGCGGACCATCCGCTCCGTCCGACTGCTGGTGCTGCGCCTGGCCCGAGAGAACCCGTCCTGGGGATACCGGCGCATCCACGGCGAACTGCTCGTCCTCGGCGTCAAGGTCGCCGCCTGTACGGTGTGGGAGATCCTCCGGCAGGCCGGAATCGACCCAGCGCCCGACCGTAGCAGCACCACCTGGGCCAGCTTCCTCCACTCCCAGGCCGGCGCGCTCCTGGCCTGCGACTTCTTCGAGACCGTCACCCTAGACCGCACCCGCCAGTGCGTGCTGGCCGTCATCGAGCACGCCACCCGCCGGATCCGGATCCTCGGCGCAACCCCTCACCCCACCGCATCTTGGGTCACCCAGGCCGCCAGGAACCTCGTGATGGATCTCGAGGACGCCGACAGCCGGGCGCGGTTCCTGATCCGGGACCGCGACGGCAAGTACCCCGGCCTGTTCGACACTGTGCTCAAGGACGCCGGGATCAAGACCGTGCTCAGGGGGGTCCAGATGCCTCGCATGAGTTCGATCATGGAACGCTGGGTGCAGACATGCCGACAGGAACTCTTGGAGCGCACGCTCATCTGGAACCTGTAGGGTGCCACAACTGCGCCCATAGCCTCTGAAGTGCAGTTACTAGACCAGCCGGTAGTTCTTCACGCGGCCCTTTCGTACTCGTGGATCAGCCCGCCGAGGATCCCGTGACGTCGTATCTGGGCCGTCGCCAGGCTGGTGACCGGCGATGTGCCGATGTCGCCGTCGTGGTCCGGTGGCTGCAGGTTCCTGGCCCGGTGGGGGGCGATGCTGGTTATAGTGCGCGACAAACTCGTCCAGGACTGCCCGCAGGTGCCGGAGCCCGGGGATCAGCATCCGGTCGGTGCACTCAGCCCCGGACGGCCCGCACCCAGCGCTCGGCATAAGCGTTCGCTCTCGGGCTGCGCGGCGGGACATTCACTGCCCATCCCCGCGCCAGCCAGCACCGCATCAAACGCCTCAGTGAACTGCCCGGCCCTGTCCCGTACCAGGAACCGGAACTGCGCGGCTCGCTCCCCCAGGTCCATCAGCAGGTTCCGCGCCTGTTGCACGGTCCACGTGCCGTCCGGGTGCGCGGTCACGCCAAGGACATGGGCATGGCGGGTGCCGGCCTCAATCACGAAGAACACGTACAGACGGCGCAAGGTCACCGCGCAGTCGACATGGAAGAAGTCACACACCGCCATCGTCATGGCCTGGGTGCGCAGGAACTGCCGCCAGGTCATCCGGCTGCGCTGTGGCGCAGGCGAGATCCGCAGGCGCCTCAGCACCCGCCGCACAGTGGAGGCACCGACCCGGTAACCGAGCCCGAGCAGTTCCCCTTGGATCCGCTTGTAGCCCCAGCCCGGGTTCTCCCGCGCCATCTGCTCGATCACCGCCGCGACCTTGGCATCGACAGAGGGGCGCCCTCGTTTGGGCGGATAGCTCCACCGCCAGCGGACAAGCCGACGGTGCCAGCACGGCGGCGTGCCCGGCGTCATCAGTCTGCCCGCCCGCGCCGACCCGGGGAGCAGGCGGGCCAGGGCCGCGAGTATCGCCCGGCCGGCCCGTTGGGGGGATGTCGGAGGGCACGGTCACGCTGATCACAGCACCTGCGCGGCCCTGATCGAGACGGCAGGTCACCGGCTGGAAGCCATGCCCGTGCCACGGGTTACGCCCGTCGCATTGGGGAGATGACTAGAGCGCCGGGAAGCCGGACCTGGGAATTCGGCATTTCTTTGCATGGCTACCCGTTGCCCCATACCACCGGCCACGTTACGTTTCAGCGGCACCGGCCGCTACCGCTGCCTCATGGTTCGCCCCGGCCGTCTGGGACAGGACGGCCGACCTCATCTGGTTGGCCCGCTGTGAGGTCGTGCTCTGGCGGCTGGCCGCCGGGCCGGGCGCGGTGCAGGCCGCGCCCGGCCCGGGGCAGCTGGGTGCTACTCCGCGGGGAAGTTGAAGTAGTGCAGGCTGACGTAGGGCGGATTACCTGGCGCGCCGGAGACGAGCTCGAGGTAGACGTTGTGGGTGCCGGTGACGGTGGTGATGTTGCCCGGGATCGTCTTCCAGGACGACCAGCCTCCTGTGTTCCCTACCGCGAAGCTGCCCACCGGCGTGTTATCCGGGTTGTCAAGCACCACCTCCACTAGGCCGCTGACCCCGCCAGCGGCCCCGGAAGCAACCCGGGCATCGAATTGGGTGGATCCGGATCCGAAGTTGATGCCGGTGTATTCCAGGTAGTCGCCGTTGGCAAGCTGCGCGGCCTGGTTCCCGTCTACGCCGCTCGGGTTGGTGTCTCCGGTGGCCGGCGTGACGTCAATCGTCCCGTGGCTGCTGCTGTAGCAGTCGGCGGAGATGTCAGACGTCGCGGTGGTCGTGCAAGACGTTCCGGTGGGTGTCGGGCTTGGAGTGGGTGTTGGGGTTGGAGTAGGTGTCGGGGTTGGAGTAGGTGTCGGGGTTGGGGTTGGGGTGGGTGAGGAGCCGCTTCCGCTGGTGCTGTACACGGCCACGTACCCGACGCTCATCGCGGCACCCGAACTGGTCGCGCTCGTGGGTGACGTGCAGCCGCATATAGCGTTCGGGTAGGCGCCGCCGATGGCGACATCGAGGATGAGGAAGAATCCGTGGTCGACGGCGGCCTGCCAGGTGGACGTCCCGACCTGGCTCTCGCTGACGCTGTAGTAGGAGTTGCCGTTGAGGTACCAGGTGATGGATTCATCGCTGGTGTTGGTGCGGTTCACGATGACCGAGTACGTGTTGTAGCCGGTTTGGCAGCCGGAGCACGAAACCAGGCCGCTGCTGAGGCCCGTCGTCTCGTTGCACGGGCCGCCAGGATCCACGCCGCAGTGCAGCGTGCCGGAGTGCTCCGACAGCGCGTTGACGTCCTCCATGATGTCGATCTCGCCAGCCGATGGCCAGTTCGAGCAATCCATCGTCCCGGACGTGCCCGCACCGCTGGAGCGGAACCCGGCGCCCAGCATCCAGAAGGCCGGCCAGTAACCGACTCCGCTCGACGGGTTGGGCTGCTTGATCGACGCGCTGACCTCCATCTCGCCGCCCGCCGGGGCTTCGAAGTTGTCCGCCACCGTCTCGATCCGGCCCGAGGTCCAGGAACCGCCGGAGTCCACCGGGGTGATGTTCAGGTGGCCGTTCCCGTCCTCGGAGACGTTGGCCGTCGAACTGGACTCCGACTCGACCTCGCCGGTACCCCAGTTGGCGGTGCATCCGGTCCCTGAGTACGCGGTGCCCTCATCGTAGGTCCAGCCGGAGTCCACGCCAGAGCCTGAAGCGCCGGAGAAGCTGTCACTGTACGTGGTGGTCCAGCCGGATGGCGGTCCTGGCACTGTCGTCGCGCTAGCCGAGGTGGCCGCGCCGACCGTGAGCAATGCGGCCGCAGGAACGAGCGCAATGACCGCAGCGACGCAGGCGATCCGCCCCCTTCCCCGCCGCGTTCGCCAGTTGAGATGTTTCCGCATGACTTTTCTCCTTCCGAGGATCGGGCGGTGGTTTACCGCTCGCTAGTGGTCCCCGTGGGTGGGCAGGCATCCGCAGCTGGCGCGGATGACGGCGCTGGTCGGGAGTATCTCTGCCCGTGGCGGCAGCGCAGGTTCTGAGATCCTGGCCAGCAGGCGCTGCGCGGAGCCGCGCAGCACGCGGGACACGGTGGCGGTCCAGACGCCGGCCACGCGGGCGACAATATAGATGATTGTCACGGATGTCCTAATGTCAGCGGTTACATATCCTCTTTCATGCGGACGCTAGACAGGTATGTAACCGCTGTCAATACGTCATTTGGGGTGCCGTCCAGCCGGATTCAAGCCCGGCGCGGTGCAGGCTGCTCACCGGCACTGAGGCCTTCACCTCACGGCCGGATGAGGACCCGCGCCCAGGCGCAAACTTCAGTCACAGCGCCAGTTTCGATGGCCCTGTCCGGCCAGTCAGCAGGTTGAGGTCATCGCCGACGAGCGTCCGGTGCTCGATCAGCTCGTGCTCGTCCAGCACACGCGCCACGACTGCGGTCCCTCCGGCGGACATGCATCACTACCAGGGGCAGTCCGGAACCTCGAAAAGCGCGAAGGCGATGGGGGAAACCTTTACTTCACGCAGGACGGCCCCGGAAGCCAGGCATCAATGCGCCTAGACGAAGTCCCTCTTCCTTGCGGTGTTTCGCAGCCGCTGCGCGTGACCTGACTGTGCCGCGCACCGCACCACGACGGCCGCTACCGCGCTGCTTGCTCCCAGCACCGCCTCAGGGGGCAGCGCGACGGCCTCATCGAGGTCCTGGCCGATAGCAGCGCGTCGTCAAGGACGGCGGAGACTGGCCTGCCGGGGATTCGGCCGACAGCACGATCCAGGCCACGATGATCTTGCGGGTGATGGTCCGCCGGGCCGCCAGGTCCACGCTCTTGGGGCTGCCGCCGTGCGCGTAGGCGGACCTCGCCGCGTCCGCGGTCCTCATGAGGTCGCGCGTGGCGAGCCGCTCGTCATCGTCTTGGCCGATGAGGACGGCAGCACGCTGGGGCGTCTTCCGGTCAGGTCGCTGCGGTCGCTGTCATCGGCTGCCAGGAGGCCCTCGACGGCGGAGATCTAGCGGAACGCGGCTTCCGACTCGTGCATTGCGGGGACTGCGGCAGCCTCCCGTGAAGACCCCGGAGCCCGGTGGGCAATGATGAGGTGCTGATCCGCGGCCCGGATCAGGCGCTCGCGCGACGTTTCAGCAGGTAGTAGGGGGTTTCGCGGGTTGCCGAGACACGGCTGGCTACGTACTGTCAGTACTGCGGTGGATTCATGGGGTGAAGGCAGTCATGCCTGTCCGCCGGGGGGACCGCAGTCGTGGCGCGTGTACTGGACGAGCACGAGCTGATCGAGTACCGGACGCTCGTCGGCGATGACCTCAACCTGCTGACTGGCCGGACAGGGCCATCGAAACTGGCGCTGTGGCTGAAGTTTGCACCTGGGCGCGGGTCCTCATCCGGCCGTGAGGTGAAGGCCTCAGTGCCCGTGAGCAGCCATGACCTATTGACAGTGGTTACATACCTGTCTAGCGTCCGCATGAGAGAGGGTATGTAACCGCTGACATTAGGACATCCGTGACAACCATTTATGATGTCGCCCGCGTGGCGGGCGTCTCGACCGCCACGGTGTCCCGCGTGCTGCGCGGCTCCGACCTCGTGCACGCCGATACGCGCCAGCGGGTGCTCGGCGTCATCGAGGTGCTCGGCTTCATCCCCGATGCCTCGGCGCGCGGCCTTAGCTGGGGGCGGAAGGGCATCATCGCCCTGGTGGGCCTGTACCGCGGTACCGACGAGATCGACATCGAGCGCAGCAGCCTGATGTTCATCGACCACATCGTGCACGCGGCCGAGCAGGTGCTGCGCGGGACCGAGTACTCCCTGCTGCTGACGTTCGGCGCCCGCGGGGAGCAGTTCGACAAGCGCATACGGGCCCTCGCCGGCAAGGCCGACGGGCTGCTCCTCGCCGAGGAGATCCTGGATCCGGGAGAGCTGCGGTCCCTGACTGCGCAGGTGCCCGTGGTCGTCATCGCCGGAAGCCCCGGCCAGGCCGTGGCGGATGCCTACCTCAGCGACAACGCCGGCGGCATGACGGCGATGGCCGCGCACCTGACCGGGCAGCACCGGTACCGCAGGCTCTGCTTCGTCGCTGGCCCGAAGGACGCGCCGGACGCCGTGGCGCGGCAGGCGGCGTTCGAGCAGGCCGTCGCGGCCACCCCGGACAGCGGCATCGACCAGGTCATCCACGGGGACTTCTCGGAGGACAGCGGCGTCGCGGCCGCCCGGGTCCTGCTCGGCCGCACGGCCCTGCCGCAGGCCGTGGCGTGCGCGAACGACCAGATGGCGATCGGCGCGGTGCGCGAGCTGCAGCGGGCGGGCGTCCGGGTCCCGGCGGACGTGGCGGTGACCGGGTTCGACGACCTGTACCCCAGCCGGATCATCAACCCGCCGCTGACGACGGTCAGCCAGCCGATCCACGAGCTCGGCAGCCGCGCGACGCACCGCCTCATGGTCAGGATCGCCAGCCCGGGGCTGGCCCCGCGGGCCGAGGTCCTGCTCACCCAGGTCGTCATCCGCACCTCCTGCGGCTGCCCGCCACGGGAGGACTAGAACGGGCGGCCCAGAAACGGGCCGCCACGGAACCGGAGGAGCCCGCACGGGACAGCACCTGATCACGAGGACGTGGCGAGGAGTGCGGGCAGCGAGGAGACAGCGACCGAGACGGCGGCTGGCGGCGCCCGCATCCGCCACCACGGTCCCGGTGCGCGCCCTACCTTTCCGCGGGAGCGATGACGCGCAGAATTGCCCATCGTGCGCGCGACGGCGGCCGTACTCCTGGGCGCGGGTGCTGATCCGGTCGTGAGGTGAAGACCTCTGTGCCGGTGAGCAGCCTGCACCGCGCCAGGCTTGAATCCGGCGAGAACGACACCCGAAGTGACCTATTGACAGCGGTTACATGTCTATCTAGTGTCCGCGGCAGAGAGGGCATGTAACCGCTGACATTAGGACATCCGGGTGCGCCGCGCCGAGAACTCAGGCCTACGCGCCGGTACCCCCGGTGCCTGGACTGCGAGCGGCATGCCGTTGCGGCGGTACGCCTACAACGGCACCCCGACCCAGGTATTCAACCTGGGCCAGAAGTAAGCCCTGATAGCTGGACCGGCCAGCTATCAGAGGAAGAACAGTAGTCGAAGGAGACCATGATGAGACACCTGCCCGTTCTGCGGCTGCTTGCGCTCGTGCGCGGTTGGCCCGGCCGGTCCCGGTCCCGTTCCCGTCCCAAAGTCCGCGTGGTCATGGCGGTGGCGGCGTTGTTCGCGCTGGCGCTGATGGGCTTGACCTCCGCGGGCTCCGCGGCCCGCGCCGCCACCGAGGGTCCCTACGGCGGGACCGCGGCGGGGGTGCCCGGGACCGTGCAGGCAGAGAACTACGACACCGGCGGGCAGGGCGTGGCCTATAACGTCACCTCGGTCAACGGCACCGCCAACAGCTACCGCTCCGACGGGGTGGACCTGGAGGTCACCACCGACACCGGCGGCGGCTACGACCTGGGCTGGACCGCGGCCGGGCAGTGGTTCAAGTACACCATCGACGTCGCGACGGCGGGCACCTACACCGTCGGGCTGCGGCTGGCCGCGCCCGCCGCGGTCACCGACGCCCTGCACATCGACAACAGCGCCGGGACGAACCTGAGCGGCGACGTCACCGCCCCGGCCACCGGCGGCTACCAGGACTGGGCCACCGTCATCGCGACCGTCACCCTGCCCGCCGGCACCCAGACCCTGACCGTGGACCAGGACAACTCCGGCTGGAACATCAACTTCCTCGCCTTCGGCTTGAACACCTCGACCGGCGGCGGGGAGGCCCCTTACGGCGGGACCGCGGCGGGGGTGCCCGGGACCGTGCAGGCGGAGAACTACGACACCGGCGGGCAGGGCGTGGCCTATAACGTCACCTCGGTCAACGGCACCGCCAACAGCTACCGCTCCGACGGAGTGGACCTGGAGGTCACCACCGACACCGGCGGCGGCTACGACCTGGGCTGGACCGCGGCCGGGCAGTGGTTCAAGTACACCGTCAACGTCGCGACGGCGGGCACCTACACCGTCGGGCTGCGGCTGGCCGCGCCCGCCGCGGTCACCGACGCCCTGCACATCGACAACAGCGCCGGGACGAACCTGAGCGGCGACGTCACCGCCCCGGCCACCGGCGGCTACCAGGACTGGACCACCGTCACCGTCACCGTCACCCTGCCCGCTGGCACCCAGACCCTGACCGTGGACCAGGACAACTCCGGCTGGAACATCAACTACCTGGCCTTCGCCACGTCATCGGGCGGCGGCAGCGGCTTCGGCGGCTTCCCCGCCGCGTTCTGGGGCAGCACCAGCAGTATCCCGACCACGTCCAACGCCATCGAGTTCGACTTCATCAACGCCACCAACGGCGCGTACCCCAATAGCGAGGTCTACTGGGATGTCAACGGCGTCGAGGAGTCGATCGCGCAGTCGCCGTACTACTCGATGGCCTCGTGCAGCGCCTGCCGGATCTACTTCTACCTCGGATCCCCCACCAGCGACTACAACGACTTCATCGAGCTGAACTCCAGCGGCACGACGATCAACGCCGACACCTCGCGCGTCGACGCGTTCGGGCTGCCGCTGGCGATCCACCTGCACAACTCCAACGGCAGCGATGTCGTGGTCGGGGAAGACGACCAGGTGTTCGCCGAGAGCAGGACCGCCCTGTTCACGCAGTTCGAGGACTCGGTGCCCGCGGCGTTCCAGCAACTGGCCACCGTGGATGCGCCCTACAGCATCCCCGCGCCAAGCGATGTCGCGGCCTTCCAGCCGGGCGGAGCGGACGCGAACTACATGACCTCGTACGCGGCATCGGTGGGAGCCACCGA
>Ga0210390_10005496_pt1 | contig 10618 bp, 7 predicted proteins | sample IncBWH11OmetaG_FD_161050 | JGI IMG/M metagenome (GOLD analysis project Ga0210390, IMG submission 161050) | Forest soil microbial communities from Barre Woods Harvard Forest LTER site, Petersham, Massachusetts, United States - Inc-BW-H-11-O ... | reverse complement strand
CGAAACCATTCCGCTGGTTCTCACCTATGCGCGCTCGCACAAGGTGCTCCCGGACACGCTCGATCCGACGGCGTCCTTGGAAGGGACCGAAAAATTCTGGCAAGAATGGTCGGCGAAATGCCGGCCGGCCGGTGAGTGGTCGGCGGCGGTGAAGCGCTCGATGATCACGCTCAAGGCGCTCACTTATGCGGCGACCGGCGGTATCGTTGCGGCGCCGACGACGTCATTGCCCGAGCGGCTCGGCGGCCAGCGCAATTGGGACTACCGGTACTGCTGGCTGCGCGACGCCACGCTGACACTGCTCGGCGCGATGCATGCCGGCTATTACGACGAGGCACGGGCTTGGCGCGAATGGCTTTTGCGCGCGGTCGCCGGCAGCCCGGACCAGCTGCAAATCATGTACGGCATCGGCGGCGAACGGCGGCTTGCCGAATGGGAAGCTGATTGGCTGCCCGGCTATGAGAAATCGACGCCGGTGCGCATCGGCAACGCGGCGCATACCCAATTGCAGCTCGACGTGTTCGGCGAGATCATGGATACCTATCATCAGGCGCGGCGCGGCGGGCTCACCTCCGACGAATCCGGATGGGGAATCCAGCTCGAGTTTCTCAAGCATCTCAAAAATATCTGGCGCCAGCCCGACCAGGGCATCTGGGAGATGCGCGGACCCGCGCAGCATTTCGTTTATTCCAAGGTCATGGCTTGGGTGGCCTTCGATCGGGCGATCAAGAGCGCGGAGACCTTCGGCCTTGAAGGCCCGCTCGACGACTGGCGGCAGCTGCGTGAGGAAATTTACGACGAGGTCTGCGAACGCGGCTTCGATAAGAAGCGCGGCACCTTCGTGCAGGCCTACGAATCTGATCAGCTCGACGCCAATCTCTTGATGTTGCCCTGCGTCGGCTTTCTGCCGGTGACCGACCCGCGCATCGAGAGCACCATCACGGCGATCGAAGCTCGGCTGCTGCGCAACGGCTTCGTGTTGCGCTATTCGACCGAGGAGGTCGAGGACGCGCTGCCGCCGGGCGAGGGCGCCTTCCTGGCCTGCAGCTTCTGGCTGGTCGACGCTTATATTCTGCAGGAGCGTTACGACGACGCCGAAGGCCTGTTTCGGCGCCTCGTCGGGCTTTGCAACGAGGTCGGTCTGTTGAGCGAAGAATACGATCCGAAGCTAAAGCGCCTGGTCGGCAATTTTCCGCAGGCCTTCTCGCATCTGGCGCTGGTGAACAGCGCCTATAACCTGACCCGGACGCGCAAGCCGGTGCATCAACGCGCCCACGACGAACGCGCGCCGCCGGAGCCGGCCGAAGCGCCGGCCGAGTGAGGCGCGTTCGCCTCAGCTCAACAGTTCCAGCCGTCCGGTTCGCAACTCGTAGATGCCACCGACTACGCGGATCTTGTTGTCGTCGACGAAGGATTTCAGGATCGGGCCGGCCGATTTCAGCTTGTCGACATTGAGCTTGACGTTTTCGCGGATGGCATTGGCCAACTGATCGCCCGGTTGATTTTGCACGGCCTCGACCGCGGGCCGGATGGCGTCGACCAGCGACGGCAGGTGACCGGGCAGCGTGGTGCCGTCCTTGACCGATTTGATGGTGGCGTCGACCGCACCGCACGCCTCGTGGCCGAGCACCAGGATCAGCGGCGTATTGAGCACCTGTACGGCATATTCCAGACTGGCGACCATCTCGTCGCTGGCGAAATTGCCGGCGACACGGCAGACGAACAGGTCGCCGCGCGCAGTATCGAAGCAATATTCCGGGGCAATGCGGGAATCGGCGCAGCTGAGAACGGCGGCGAACGGATTTTGCCCTTTGCTGAGCGCTTCGCGCTCGCTGCGGAAATCGTGCCGTTTGGTATCGCCGTTGACGTAGCGCGTGTTGCCTTCCATCAGCCGGTGCAGCGCGGCATCGGGCGAGACGACGTTTTGCGGCTTCGGCGGCGCCTTGGGCGGGGCGGCAAAGGCCGGCGGCACCATCGCGAGGCTTACGGCGGCGCCGGCGGCCAATTTTAAAATGCTGCGCCGCGCAACATGCGGATGCTGGGCAGCGATTTTGGCACAGCGTTCACACATCTTGACCTCCTGCGTTGAGCCTATTGTCAAAGACGACTGAACCGGGCTTCGCTTCAAGGCGTCAAATGAGCGTCGTAGGCTAGGGACTCTCCGATGCGCTGTAAATCGGAATTGGCCGCCATGGTGACCGCAGTCTTGCTCGCCGCGACCGCGGCCAAAGCGGACGGATGGCTCACCTATCAGAATGACCGATACGGCACGACGATCGACTATCCGGATTTATTTAAGATGCAGCCGCCGCCGGGCAGCGACGACGGCCGCGAATTCAAATCCCCGGACGGCGCGGATTTCGCGGTGTCCGCTTCCTACTTTGCGCTCGATCTGACGGTCGCGAAATACCGCGATTTCATCGTCAAGAATCTCGATCGCGGTTCTGCCGTCACTTATGAATCGCGCGGCAAAGATTGGTTCGTCATTTCCGGCACGGTTGGCGACAAGATTTTTTATGAAAAGCATCGATTGTCGCACGGCATGAACGAGGACTTTGTCATGTCCTATCCGGCATCGACAAAGCAAACCTACGATCCGATCGTAGCGCGCATGGCGACATCGTTCCGGTCGGGAAAGGGGTTTCAGTCGCCGTAGAGCGCGATCCCGAAAATGCCTGCCCTCGGACCTGATCCGAGGATGGGCACCGGTTTTGCAAAAAGATCGTGCTCGAACAAAAACCAAATCTGCCGGCCGCTCACCCGCGCCAGTAACGGTCTTCCCAGCTCCGCGACAATCGCATCGCCGAGAGGATGAGGCCGGCCATCGAATAGGTCTGCGGGAAATTGCCCCACAGCGCGCCGGTCTGCGGATCGACGTCTTCGGAGAGCAGGCCATAGCGGTTGCGATGCTGCAGCGCGTCGGTGAACAGATCGCGTGCCGCCTCGCGGCGGCCGAGCGACCACAGCGCGTCGATCAGCCAGAACCGGCAGATCAAAAACGCCGTCACCGGCATGCCGAAATCGTCCTCGCTGGCGTAGCGCATCACGTGCTTCTCGCGCACCAACTCGCGTTCCATGGCGGCGACGGTGGAAACGAAGCGCGGGTCGTCGACCTCGACGACGCCGAGATCGGGCAGCAGCAGCACGCTGGCGTCGAGATCGTCCGAGCCGAACGCGGCGGTGAACGCGCCGCGCTTCTGATTCCAGGCGCCCTCGAGCAGCGCGGCATGGATCGGCTCGGCGAGTCCGTTCCAGTATTTGGCGCGGCCGTCGAGGCCGATCCGGGTGGCGATGGCGGCGAGCCGCTGGCAACCGGCCCAGCACATCGCCGCCGAATGGGTGTGGATGCGCTGCCGGCCGCGATATTCCCAGATGCCCGCGTCCGGCTCGAGCGCCTTCGCGGCGGCGCGATGGCCGAGCGATTCCAGCAAATGAAACAGGCCCTCGTCGCCCGGCCGCGGCAGCCGGCGATCGAAGAACATCGGCATGGCGGCGAGGATGACGCTGCCATAGGTGTCGTTCTGCACCTGCTCGGCTGCGGCGTTGCCGATCCGCACCGGGCCATCGCCGCGGTAGCCTTCCAGCTCGGGCGCGATGCGCTCGTTGATGATTGTCGTCGGCACCACGCTGTAGAGCGGGCGAAGCTCCTGGTCGGGCTTCGCAGCGATCGACAGCGTGAACGAGATGAACTCTTCCATGGTGCGCGTGGCGCCGATGCGGTTGAGCGCCTGGACGACGAAATAAGCATCGCGCAGCCAGCAATAGCGGTAGTCCCAGGTGCGGCCGCTATGCGGCGATTCTGGAATCGACGTGGTGTGCGCGGCGATGATGCCGCCGGTCTCGTCGAAATTGGAGAGTTTCAGCGTAATAGCCGCGCGGATGATCGCCTCCTGCCAATCGTAGGAGATCGACAGCCGGCGTACCCATTCCATCCAGTAGTCATGGGTGCGTTCGAGGAAATCGCGGCAGGTTTTCTGCAGGTCACCGGTGAATGGCTCGTCGGGACCGAACACCATGTGCAGCGGCCGCGTCAGCACGAACGGCGCTTCGCCGTCGATCATCGACAGCGGCGCGTCGGTGGTCAGACGAACGGCAGTGCTGTCGCCGGCGTAGCGGATATGGTTGCTGCCCAGCGAACGATGCGGAATCGGCTTGCCGTAGTCGTAAGTCGGCCGCATCCGCACGGTGATGCGTGGCAAGCCGGCCAGTGGCTCGACGACGCGAAACAGTTGCGGCGGCCGAAACACGCGGCCGAACTGGCGAAAGCGCGGCGCGAAGTCGGTGATCTTGACCTTGCCGCCGTGCCGGTCGGTGAGCACGGTGCAAATGATCGCGCTGTTGCGGACATATTCGGACTGATAGTCCACCATGTCCTCGAGCACGATGTCGGAGAAGCCCTTTTCCTGCCGTCCCGCCACCAGCCGGCAGAAGATCGGGTCGCCGTCGAAGCGCGGATAGCACCACCACACGATCCGCGAGCACGGATCGATCAAGGCCGCGAGTCGGCCGTTGCCGATGATGCCGAGATCGAGGCCATGATCGATCGAGCCGCGCGGCTCCGGCATCGCGCCGCGTTGGGCGGCGCCGACGCGGCCGTCGCCGACCGCGATATCGACCCGATGTTCGTTCATTGCGCCGTGCTCTGAGCCTTATTTGCAATGCGCGCAAGCCATGCGCGAACCGATTCGGGCTTGTCGAAGTGACCGTTGACATTCGGCACCACCCGGCCGACGGAGAAGCCCAAGCCGCCAAATTGCGAGATAATGCCGAACACCGGCTCGTCGGTGGTGTCGTCGCCGATGAAGATCGGATTGCGGTCCAGGAATGGCGCGTAATTCATCAGTTCGCAGACCGCAGTCGCCTTGTTGATGCCGGTCGGCTTGATCTCGAGGACGAGCTTGCCGGGCAGGATTTCGACGGCGCCCGGCGGCTGCATGGCGCAAATCCTGTCGACAGCGGCGCGTACCGCATCGCCCATCTCGGGCGCCAGCCGATAATGCAGCGCCAGTGAATAGCCTTTGTCCTCGGCGAGGATGCCGGGTCCGAGTTCGGCAATGCCGGCGAGTTGACGCCTGAGCACGGCGTTCAATGACCTTGCCCGCAGCATCGGTTCGGCGTTCGGCAGGGGGCGCAATTCCGCGCCATGGCCGCCGATCGCGGCAAGCTCCAGCGGCGAAAAAATCAAGTCGATGTCATGAAGCGGCCGGCCGGAGACCAGCGCCAAGGCGCCGCCGGTCAAAGCATCGAGCCGCGCCAGCGTTTGCCGCAGTCCGGTCGGCACCCACACCTGTTGCGGGGTGGACGCCAGATCGAGGATCGTGCCGTCAATGTCGAGCAAAATCGCGCATTTGCGCAAATCCGGAACCAGCGTCGTATCCGCGCGCTCCATGTCGAGATCGGAGATTTCCATCTGCCCAAAGCCCATCTGCGCAAAGCTCATCCCTGTCAAACCCGATATCTGATTCTCAATCGACGAATGCAAGCGGTTTGGCCACCGTTTCCAGCGACTTGCGCTCGGCCGCCACGCCCCACAATGCCTCGGCCGCCGCGGCACCGATCATCAGGACCGAGCCGACGAGATAGCCGACGGCGACGCTGCCTCGCGAGCCGGTATTGATCAGCACGCCGAACAGGATCGGGCCGGCGATGCCGCCGGCCGCGGTGCCGATGGCGTAGAAGAATGCGATCGCCAGCGCGCGAATCTCCAGCGGGAAAATCTCGCTCACCGTCAGGTAGGCGGAGCTCGCCGCGGCCGAAGCAAAGAAGAACACGGTCATCCAGGCGATCGTCAGTGTCTGGGCGGTGAGGACATCGCGGCTGAACAGTTCGGCGGTGACGGCGAGCAGCAATCCGGAGATCGCATAGGTCGAGGCAATCATCGTCTTGCGTCCGACCGTGTCGAACAGCCGGCCGAGCAATATGGGGCCGAGCACATTGCCCGCCGCGAACGGCAAGATGTACCAGCCGATCCGATCCGCCGGCGTATGGTAGAAGTCGGTCAGGATGAGCGCGTAAGTGAAGAAGATCGCGTTGTAGAAGAACGCCTGCGCCGCCATCAGGCTTAGAGCCACCAGTGTGCGTTGCCGGTATGTCTCAAACAGGGTGCGCGCGACCTCGCGCAGTGGCGTGTGATCGCGCATGCGCAACCGGATCTTTTGCTGCGGCGTCGCAGCTCCGTTGCGGCCAAATTGCGCTTCGATACCGCGCACGACTTCATCGGCCGCTTGCGGCATGCCGTGCGTCACCAGCCAGCGGGGGCTTTCCGGAATCCAAAGTCGCATCACGAGAATCACAAGTCCGATTGTAGCCCCGATCAGGAAAGCGAGCCGCCAGCCGATCGCCGGATTGATGAGCGCGGGGTTAAGCAATACCAGGGAACCGCCCGCACCGATGGCCGCGCCGATCCAGAAACTGCCGTTGATCAAAAGATCGGTCCAACCGCGGAACCGCGCCGGGATAAGCTCCTGGATTGTCGAATTGATGGCAGTGTACTCGCCGCCAATGCCGGCGCCCGTGAGAATACGGAAAAAAATGAAGCTCCAAGCACCCCAGGACAAACCCGTAGCCGCGGTCGCCAGCAGATAAACGGCAAGCGTGATCGTGAACAGTTTTTTGCGTCCGAGCCGGTCGGTCAGCCAGCCGAAAAAGAAGGCACCGCCGACCGCGCCACACAGATAACAGCTGCCGGCAAGGCCGACCTGCGCATTGCTCAAGCCTAGGGCGGCCGGTTCCTTAAGCTCCGCCGCGAGCGCGCCGGCAAGCGTCACTTCCAGGCCGTCGAGAATCCAGGTGATGCCGAGGGCCACGATGACGAGGATGTGAAATCGCCCGAGCGGCAAAGCGTCAAGGCGGGCCGGAATGTCGGTTTCGACGATCGCGCCAGATCGGGCGGGAGCGGGGTCGGCGCCGCGCGCCTGATTTGGCGAGGGTTGCGGCGGGCGAGCCGGAGCAATCTGAAGATTGAAAAGGCGCGATGGAAATACGTCGCCTGCGTATGAAATCATATCGCAATGCCGCCAACCCCGGGCTCTCCAGGACCAACGCATCGATCGGTCGGGTGTTCCGGCCCCGGTTCCGGTCGGAACTTCGTTTCTAGCGGGCTGCCGCGGCTTTGCCGGTATAAGAGATTCTCCAGACCGTGCCGCTCGCATCCTCGGAGATCAGCAGCGCGCCGTCCTTGGCTACCGTCACGCCGACGGGCCGGCCCCAGACCTCCGAATCGTTAATCACGAAGCCGGTGGCGAAATCGTCGTATTCGCCGGTCGGCACGCCGTTGTGCACGATGACGCGGATGATCTTGTATCCGGTGCGCTTCGATCTGTTCCACGACCCATGTTCGGCGGCGAATGCGTCGCCGCGGTAGTCCGCCGGAAATTGCGTGCCGTCATAAAATGTCATGCCGAGCGACGCCGAATGCGGCTGGAGCAGCACGTCGGGGATGGTGATCTTGTTTTGAAGGTGCGGGCGTTCGCCCTTGTGCCGCGGGTCCTCGTTGGCGCCGATATAGTACCAGGGCCAGCCGTAGAACGCGCCTTGGCGCACGCGTGTGATGTAGTCGGGCGGCACGTTGTCGCCGAGCCCGTCGCGCTCGTTGGTCGAGCACCACACCGTATCGGTCCCCGGTGCGATCGCCATGCCGACGCAATTGCGGATGCCGGTTGCCAAAATGCGCTCGCTCTTGCCATCGGAGTCGAAGGCGAGAACGTCGGCGCGGCCCGCCTCGCGGCCCCAGGTGGCGCCGAGCGGATGACTGGCGACGAAATTGTGCAATTCGTCGCCGTTGAGTTTGTCCATGTCCTCGGCGACGTTGGAGCCGGAGCCGACCGACACATACATCGTTTTCCCATCCGGCGAGAAAACGACGTCGCGGGTGTGATGACCGCCGACCGGCAAATGCGGTACGACGGTCGCTGCGGCGCCGCGCGCAGTTGTGTCGCCGTTGCGGTAGGGAAAGCGAACGACAGCGTCGGTGTCGCCGACATAGACCCATTGCGGATCGGGTCCGGGCGGATAAAACGCGATGCCGAAAGGATAAGTCAGCCCGGACGCGAATACCGAGGCTTGCGGAACAGCGCCGCCATTGGCCCGCAACACGCGGATGCGTCCCGCCTCGCTTTCGGCGACGAATATATCGCCGTTCGGCGCGGTGCGGATAATGCGCGGCCCAGATAATCCCGAAGCAAATAGGTTGACTTCAAAGCCATTTGGGACGATTGGCTTTTCGTCGGTCCGTTGCACTGTTCTGACGACATTGCGCGCGGATTTGGCGAGGTCAGGCGCCGGTAAATCTTGCGGTCTGATCAACCGCCGCGTCCCCGGGCGGTCGGCGTGCCAATCGCCAAACGCGGCCGCACCTTCGAGCAGGCCGGCGTCCGTTTGCGCAAGCAACGGTACGGCGGCGAGTGAGGCTATTGCTGCGACGGATATTGCGATGATTGTAGAGAACGGGCGGCGCATGGGGTGCTCCTGGCAAAGCCCGCAGAGTGAACAAGCCGCGGCTGCTGCAGTTCCAGAAGCAATTGATCTGGCGACGGCCCTGCGCGAAGGCAAGGACCGCAGGCGCGGCGCCGGCTCGGCTGACGCCGCGGCGGGACACGATGTGTCGGCCGCCTTCGGCCTGGAAATTAACCCTGCAGTTGGAGTGTTCTCATCCGGCATTCCGATCATTCTAAATTCCACCCGTTCGGCCGGTGAGCATCTTGATCGCTAGAATCGCGACCCAACTCGAAATCCCGCGACGGCTGCGCGCCGTCGTTCGGGCGCGGGAATCGAGTCTGGTCGCGCTGGCCGCTTTGGTCGGCGTGATTGCCGGCATCGTCGTGGCCGGCATGGGCATGTCCGTCGAATTGCTGCACCAGGTATTTTTCAACCTTAACTACGGCGAACGGCTTTCGGCGCGACTGACGCTCAATCCCTACATTGCCGTTTCGGTGCCGCTCGTCGGCGGCATGATCATGGGCGCGGCAAGCGAGATCATCACTCGCTGGCGGCCGGAGCGGGAAATCGATCCGATCGAAGCCAATGCGCTGCACGGCGGCCGCATGTCGCTCCTCGGCAGCATCATCGTTGCGGCGCAGACGGTGTGGTCGAGCGGGGTCGGCGCATCGGTCGGCCTCGAGGCTGGCTACACGCAGTTTGCCAGCGGCATCGCCTCGCGCATCGGCAATGCGTTTCGGCTGCGCCGCGGCGACCTGCGCATCCTGGTCGGCTGCGGCGCCGCCGCCGGCATTGCCGGCGCGTTCGGCGCGCCGCTCGCCGGCGCCTTTTACGGCTTCGAGCTGATCATCGGCAGCTATTCGCCGAACGGTCTGGCGCCGGTCGGCATCGCGTCGCTGATGGGCTATCTCGTCGCGCGGCAGCTCGAGCCGGCCGAGCTCGGCGTGGTCGGTCCCGAGAAGATGACCATCGCCGGTCACGATATCGTGCTTGCCGCCACGCTCGGCCTGCTCGCCGCGGTGCTGGGCATCATTCTGATGCGGGGCGTGGCGATCAGCGAGAACATGTTCGCGCGGCTCAAGCTGCGCCCGTTCGTGCGCACCATGTTCGGCGGTCTCGTCGTCGGCCTGATGGCGATAATATCGCCGCAGATCATGTCGTCCGGCCATGGCGCGTTGCGCGTCGCGGGTATGCTCGATCTATCGCTGCGCACCGTCGCGGCGGTGTTCGTGCTCAAGATCCTGGCGTCGATCGCCTCGCTCGGCTCCGGGTTTCGCGGCGGCTTGTTCTTCTCGTCGCTTTTGATCGGCGCGCTCGGCGGCCATCTGCTCGCGGTCGGCCTGACCATGATCTGGCCGACGGTCTATTTCGATCCCAACGCCTATGCCGTGATCGGCATGAGCGCGCTGTCGGCTTCGGTCATCGGCGGTCCGCTGACGATGACGTTCATCGCGCTGGAGACCACCGGCGATCTCTGGCTGACCACCGCGGTGCTCATCGCGGTGATCATTGCCGCGCAAGTGACCCGCGAAGTCTTCGGCTATTCGTTCGCCACGTGGCGCTTCCATCTGCGCGGCGAGACCATCCGCAGCGCCGCCGATATCGGCTGGATGCGTGAGCTCACCGTCGAAAAGATGATGCGCCAGGATGTGCAGACGGTGAACGCGGCGTCGACCGTCGCGGCGTTCCGCGAGACTTTCCCGCTGAGCTCGACCGCCTACGTGATCGCCGTCGATGACGCCGATCGCTATGTCGGGCTGGTTCTGGTGGCGGACGCCCATGCCGCCGAATCCGCCGACAAGTCGATCAAGGAGCTGCTGCAGCACCCCGACGACATGCTGCTGCCCGGCATGGCGGTAAAAGAGGCGGTGCTGGCGTTCGACCGCGCCGAATCCGAGGCGCTGGCGGTGGTCGATTCCTATCTCGACCGCCGCGTCGTCGGCATTCTCACCGAAGCCTACGTACTGCGCCGCTACTCGGCCGCGCTCGAAGGCCGGCGCCGCGATCTGGTCGGCGAGGACTAGACCCCCATACCACGTCCCCCACCTGTGCAATTGCAGGGAATGCGATAAATTAGAACCCGTCGGGGTCCCGGCACGACCAAGGACGGCAGGGGAGGCGTGAATGGGTAGGATCGCTGGACGAAAATTGACTGTCTTGCTGGCTCTGTCGCTATTTTCTG
>Ga0210390_10005493_pt1 | contig 10620 bp, 9 predicted proteins | sample IncBWH11OmetaG_FD_161050 | JGI IMG/M metagenome (GOLD analysis project Ga0210390, IMG submission 161050) | Forest soil microbial communities from Barre Woods Harvard Forest LTER site, Petersham, Massachusetts, United States - Inc-BW-H-11-O ... | reverse complement strand
CCTCGGCCGAAAAGCGGAAGCGGACAAGGTCGAGAGGGACTACAAGCTTTACAAATCCAGCGACGACTCCGGCGACAGCGACGACGGAGACAGCAGCGAGGACGAAAACGGCGTGAAACTGTAAGGCAGCACCCTTCGCGAGTGAGGGCTGTTGTTGGTTACCAAAGGACAATGACCCTCGTAATCTTGTCGGTTTTCTTTTTTCAACGCATACTCGTTTCACCTACCACAGAACCTGGGAGACGGGGTTGGGAGCGGAGATTAGGGTCACCGTTGCCAACCCCGCATTTTTTTCCGAACCTGAACCATCAATAGACACCCCATCTCTTCACAACAACCCTTTTCCCACCGCCTGAATCCTTTAGAATCAGTTGGCAGAAATCTGCACAGGAAAGCTGAGGAGAAATGAAGAGACTTGTGCTCTTGTGGGTTGTGGTTGGCGTGGCTGCCGTTGTATTCGCTGCGGATGAGAAGGAAACTGGCAGGGATAGCAAAGCTCAAGACCGGGTTCAGGCCGCGGCTGACGTATTAAATGAAATCCAGGCGGCGCCCGATCAGGGCATTCCCGAGGAGGTGCTTGGGTCGGCCGAATGTGTGGCCATCGTGCCCTCGATGTTGAAAGCAGGCTTCGTCGTAGGCGCCCACTATGGACGCGGACTAGCCAGTTGCCGAACTCCCAAGGGCTGGAGCGCGCCGGCGTTCTTCACGGTTAAAGGCGGGAGCTTCGGACTGCAGATTGGCGGCCAGGCGGTCGATTTGGTCATGCTCATCATGAATAACGACGGCATGCATAACCTTCTCTCCAGCCAATTCAAGCTGGGAGCCGACGCGAGCGTCGCCGCCGGTCCGGTGGGCCGCCACGCTGCGGCCGATACCGATTGGAAGATGCGCGCCCAGGTTCTGAGCTACTCCCGCGCCCGCGGACTTTTTGCCGGGCTGGAGCTCAACGGTGCCGTTATCAAGCAGGACAAAGACAGCACCCGAGAGTTCTATGGGCATATGGTGACTTCTAAGGCCGCGCTTCAAGGAGAGATCGAGCCGCCCGCTGGCGCCTATCCATTTCTGCAGACGCTAGCCAAATGGGCCAAGGCGGCCAGCAAGTAGGCGAACACATTTCTTGACAAGACGTCCGCGTGATTTGTTTGACGTAGGATTTTCCCGGTGCTACCGTCACCCTTTCCTCCGACATGCGTCAGCGACTCGAGTACGCGCTCGCCTGGCTGATCATTAAATTCATTGGCGCGTTACCGCGTCCGTTGGCACGGACTGCGGGGATCGCTCTCGCTTGGACCGTTTACCTGCTGCACATCCGGCTGAGGCGCGTGGGCATGCATAACCTGGCGCTGGCATTTCCGGACAAGAGCCGCCACCAGCGCGCCAAAATCCTGCGAGGTGTCTTTACCTCCTTCGGACGTCAGTTGGCAGAAGTGTGTCTTTTCCCCAAGTACACGCGCGAGAATGTCGGCAAGGTTGTGGTTTACGACGGATTCGAGAATTTCGAACGCGCCCTGGCGCGCGGCAAGGGCGTGCTGTTTCTGACCGCTCACCTGGGAGCCTGGGAGCTCTCGGCCTTTACTCATTCATTGCATGGGCATCCCCTGCACGTTGTAATGCGGCCCCTGGACAACGTCTACCTCGATCGCTTGACTCGCCAATATCGCACCATGTATGGCAATTCCATGGTCGATAAAGACGATTTTGTCCGCGGGTTGCTCGGCGCCATGAAGGCCGGAGAGACCGTGGGCATTCTCATGGACACAAACATGACTCCGCCTCAGGGAGTATTCGTCGACTTTTTCGGAATCCCGGCTTGCACGGCCAGCGGGCTGGCGAGAATCGCGTTACGAACCGATGCCGCAGTGGTCCCCGGATTTACGATCTGGGACCCCGCGCTGCGAAAATATCGGCTGCGGTTTGATCCAGCAGTAAACCTGGTGCGGACTGGCAATGACGATGCCGACGCCGTTGCCAACACCGCCTTGTTCACGAAGGTGATCGAGGATTACGTGCGGCGATTTCCCGATCAATGGCTATGGGTGCATCGCCGCTGGAAGACCCGCCCGGAAGGCCAGCCGCCGCTTTACTAGACAAAGCAGACGCAGCAAGCTGCGTCTCTACAGTCGTTTGTACAGACGTCGCTTGCAACGTCTCGCCCAGCTCAAAACCAGTCGCTGCGATACGCGATCCACCAACTTACGTAAACAATTGGTATGGTTGCCCCCAACGCCCACCATAGCGGCAAAATGAAATCCGCCGCCAGTCCCAGCACAGTGAAGCTGATCCAGAAGATCTTTCGCTCCATTCTGTCATTCTATCCCCCTGCTTTCCTTTCTCGCGGCAAACGTATAAAAAGGTGCGATGACGCTTTCGGTCAGGGCGCGCTCAGTGAAAGAGGTCGCCGGGTTCATACACGCACGCGTACTTGGCGATGAAACGATCCAATTAACGGGCATCGCGAGCGTCGAGTCGGCATTACCGGGCGATTTGGTTTTCGTTGACGATCAAAAGAATCTTCGCTTAGCCCTCGAATCAAAAGCCTCGGCCGTGATTACTGGCGAAGTGCCAAAGGGCAAGACATCGAAGCCACTGGTGATCGCGCCCCAACCGCGGCTGGCGTTTGCCCGGGCCGCGCAGCTTTTATGCCCGAGGCCGGAGCGGAGTCCTGGCATCCATCCCAGCGCAATCGTGCATCCGGCAGCGCGAGTGGCGATCAGCGCAACGGTTGAAGAACGAGCCATCATCGGCGAAGGCACGAACATCGGGGAGAGCACGCGCATCGGCACGGGGAGTGTAATCGGGGCGAGAGTGAGCATCGGAAATAATTGCGATCTGTATCCGAATGTCACTGTCTATCCAGGAGTGCTGATCGGAAACCGCGCAATCATTCATTCTGGCGCGGTCCTCGGCAGCGACGGCTTTGGCTACGTCCGCGATCAAGCGACCGGCCGTTATGAAAAGTTTCCTCAAATCGGACGTTTGGAAATTGAAGATGATGTCGAGATTGGCGCCAACGCCACCATCGACCGCGGAGCCCTGGATGCAACTCGCATCGGGCGAGGCACGAAAATCGACAACCTGGTACACATCGGCCACAACTGCCAAATCGGAGAAGGTGTAATTATCGCAGCGCAGACCGGGCTTTCCGGTAGCGCCGTGTTGGAGAACGGCGTGGTGGTGGCCGGCCAGGTTGGCATTGCCGATCACGTCCGCGTCGAGGCGGGCGCAATTCTCGGCGCACAATGCGGAGTTCCAAGCAAGAAGGTCATTCGCGGCAAAGGCGTAGTTTTTTGGGGAACACCTGCGCGGCCCATCCGCGAATACCTGAAAGAACTGGCTCTGCTGGCGCGACTGGCAAAGAAAAAGAAAGAGTAGCGCCGGCGTCGACTTGAGGGAACTAAAACCATGGCAGTCGTAGTCATCGGCGGGCATTCGCGCAGCGTCGGCAAGACCAGCGTGGTCGCGGGCCTGATCGCATCTCTGCCTCAATACCATTGGACGGCGTTGAAGATTACACAGTACGGGCATGGAGTGTGTTCGTTGAATGGCGAATCCTGCCACTGTGCCACCGAGGATCACAGTTGGGCGATTTCGGAGGAGAAAGATCGATCCGGTGAATCCGACACCTCGCGCTTTCTGCTAGCGGGCGCAGTCCGCGCGTTATGGGTCCGCACGGAACAAGGACGCCTGGCGGAAGCGATCCCAACCATCCGCCGGAGACTCGCCGAATCAGAGCATGTGATTCTGGAATCGAACAGCATTCTAAAATTCGTGCGTCCGGATCTTTACCTGACGGTTCTTGATCCAGCGACAGCGGATTTTAAACGAACAGCCCAGGAATTTCTCGACCAGGCTGATGCGGTGATTTTGCACACTTCAAATGGCGCTATGGCGGCATGGACAAACATTTCGCTGAAACCAGTTGCAGGTCGTCCCATCTTTGAGATTCATCGACCAGAGTACGTAACAAAAGAGATCGTCGAATTTGTGAGGGGCAAAGTAACCGCCAACCTAAAGCCTAAAGCTTGAAGCTTGAAGCCTGCCTTTTGCTATCCTGCTGACGTGTCCCAGATTCATAAAAGTGCCTGGCTGTTGGTTCTGCTCTCAGCAGCCCTGCAGATTCTGATCTTTCCCCTTCCCAATCTCTATATGTTCTGCTGGGTAGCGGTCACGCCGCTGCTGATCGCGCTCTTGCGGGCTCGGCAACCGAACACCTTGCAACTCCGCGCAGGAATCAAACTGCTGCCGGCTCGACCCCTGCAGGCTTTCATGTTGGGGTACGCATGCGGGATCTTGTGGTATGCCGGTACGTGTTATTGGATCTACAGCGTCATGCATCAGTACGGCGGTGTCAACATGCCCGCCGGAATTGGCATTCTGATTCTCTTCTGCCTCTATCTCGCGATTTACCACGGCGTCTTCGGGCTGTTGGTGAGCCTGCTCGCGGGAAGCGGAACATTTAATCTACGGGCGCTGCTGCTCTCGCCCGTGCTCTGGGTGGCCGTGGAGCTTGCCCGAACCCGTATCACCGGATTCCCCTGGGGCCTGCTGGGCACGACCCAGGTCGACAATATTCCCTTGTCCCGCATCGCCTCGATCACGGGCGTCTACGGACTGTCGTTCGAGATCATGCTGGTGAACGCGGCCTTCGCTGCTGCCTATCTGGTGCAGCGCGAAAAACGCAAACGGCTCCTGCTTGCAACCGTCATTGCCGCGCTGATTTTGCAGGCCGGAAGTTTGCTTCCTGTCCCCGTAATTCCAGCCGACCATAACGCGGTTCTAGTGCAGGCGAATGTGCCCATCCTCGAAGGCTCCGATTGGACGAAGCAGTATTTCAACGATACTTTGCGCGATTTGACTGAGGTCAGCCTCGATTCACATGGCGGGACATCGCATCCCAACCTGATTGTGTGGCCGGAAAATCCGGCGCCGTTCTACGTCAGCGATCCGCTATTCCGCGAGGCGGTAAGCAACGTCGCGCGTCAGGCGAATGCGTGGGTGCTCGCCGGCAGCATTGGGATTCGCAATGCAGGCGCCACCCCAGATCAACCCACGGCAATCTATAACTCCGCCTCGCTCGTGGGCCCGAATGGCGATTGGGTTTCGCGCTACGACAAAATCCATCTTGTGCCCTTCGGCGAATACGTCCCCTTCAAACAAATATTTTCTTTCGCCGGTGGCTTGACCAAAGAAGTTGGCGATTTCTCCCGCGGCACTTCGCGTGTACCTCTCGACGCGGGTGAATCTCGACTCGGCGTTTTCATCTGCTACGAATCCATCTTCCCGGACGACATCCGCCAGTTCGCCAACAACGGAGCGCAAGTCCTGGTGAATATCTCCAACGACGGCTGGTACGGCGACAGTGGAGCCTACGCCCAACATCTGAAGCAATCCCGCATGCGCGCCATCGAGACCAACCGCTGGTTGCTGCTCGATACCAATACCGGCGTGACCGCTGCGATCGACCCCAACGGACGCATCGTGGCCAGCGCGCCACGCAAGACCCGCACTGCGCTGCGTGCTTCCTATGCGCTCTCAAACTCGACTACGTTCTACACTCGTCATGGCGATTGGTTCGCCTACCTGTGTGCGATAATTTCACTGGCGGCGTTATTCATGCGGCTGTTGCGTCGCAAGCAAAAGGAAACGTAGCAAGCTACGTTCCTACAGCCTGTAGAGACGTTGCTTGCAACGTCTTGCTTGGACCGTCTCGGACGCCAAATATTTCAAGAGGACAAGATAATGGTCGAAGAGCTGGAAAAAGAATATGCAGTCCTGAAAGACAAAGTTCGCGAACTTCGGGAGTATCTTTGACGCGGGCAACTTGCGCCAGCGTTTGACCGAGATCGAAAAGCAGGCCTCCGACCCCAGTCTCTGGTCGAATCCCCAAGAATCCCAGCTGGTCATGCGCGAAAAAAAGCGCCTGGAAGATATGTTGGCCAACGAAGCCAACCTCATCCGCCACAGCGACGATATTTCTGCCTACTTCGATCTGGCTCACGAAGGCGAAAGCGTCAACGCGGACCTGCGCCGCGAAATTGATTCTCTGCGCCAGTTGGTCGACCGTCTAGAGACCGAGACCTTGCTGTCGGGCGAGAACGATGTTCGCAATGCCATCGTCACCATCCACCCCGGCGCCGGAGGCACGGAATCCCAAGACTGGGCGGACATGCTGCTGCGAATGTATTTGCGATGGGCCGAGCGTCAGGGTTTCGAAACCGTACTCTACGACTACCAACCGGGCGAAGAGGCGGGCCTCAAATCCGCGACCTTCGCGGTCAACGGAGAATACGCCTTCGGCCTGCTGACCAGCGAAATCGGCGTGCATCGCCTGGTGCGCATTTCCCCCTTCGACCAGGCCAAGCGCCGCCATACATCTTTTGCCAGCGTGTTTGTCTCGCCCGAAATTGACGACAGCATCGACATCGTGATCAAGCCCGAAGACTTGCGCATCGACACTTACCGCTCCAGCGGCAAGGGCGGGCAGCACGTCAATACCACCGATTCCGCTGTGCGCATCACCCACATTCCCACCGGGATCGTCGCGGCCTGCCAGAACGAGCGTTCGCAACATAAAAACAAAGATCGTGCCATGAGTATGCTTCGCTCCAAGCTCTATGAAAACGAACTGGAGAAGAAGCGCGCAGCCACAAAAAAGATCGAAGATTCCAAACTCGACATCGACTTCGGTTCGCAGATACGCTCTTACACCCTGCAACCTTATCGGCTGATCAAAGACCATCGCACCAAGATGGAAGTTGGCGACGTCGATCGTGTGATCGACGGCGACCTGCAGCCCTTCATCCGCGCCTATCTGCAAATGCGGCGGGCAGAAAAGCAAGCATAGTCGCGCTCGCTGTCCCTTCGTATGACAGTTGTCTTTTTAGATAGACTGGTCGAACGCACTTGTAAAGCAGGTGGCGCGCGTGCTAACGTGCGCCGTCCTACTTTATATTGATAGCCCCGACCATTTGCGAGGATTTTGACCATGAGCCCTCAAAGCACGGCGAATACAGTCGAAGCGCCCAAGAAATTCAAACCTTATGTCCCCGAGAACATGGAGATGCGCGAGTTTACCTTTCGCGCCGTGATGCTCGGGCTGGTAATGACGGGAATTCTGGGCGCGGCTAATGCCTACCTGGGCCTGAAGGCAGGGATGACGATTGCCGCCACTTATCCTGCTGCTGTCATTGGCATGTCACTTCTGCGGCTGATGAAAGGTTCGCTGCTGGAAGAAAACATCGCACGAACCGTAGGTGCGATTGGCGAATCGGTGGCTGCGGGCGCGGTCTTCACGATCCCGGCGTTTGTACTCGCGGGACTGTGGCCAAGCCTCGGCATGGAGCGGTATTGGCAATCTGTGGCACTGATGGTGATTGGCGGCCTGCTGGGCATTTTATTTGTCACGCTGCTGCGGCGCGTGATGGTGGAGGACGCGGAGTTGCCGTTCCCCGAGTCAGTGGCGGCGGCGGAAATCCATAAGGCCGGACAGCAGGGGTCCAAGGCAGCGAAGATTTTATTTGCCAACATGGGCTTTGGCGGATTGATGTACTTTTTGTCGCAGGTCAACCTTTTCTGGTACACAAAGAATGTTCTGGTCAATATTCCGAAGATGGCGACCGGGTTGCGGCTCGGACGCGGTGCTAATGCGCCCATGCTGGCCACAGGTGGAATGTCGCAATTCACTTCGCCCGCGGTGAGTCCGGCGTATTTGGGCGTTGGATACATTATTGGACCTCGGCTGGCATCGCTGAACTTCGCCGGCGGCGTGGTGGCTTGGGGTTTGCTAGTTCCGCTCCTCATCTATTTCCTCGGGCCAACCCTGCCACCGATGGCGGCTGGTGCTAACCCAGCGGCCTATTGGGGAGGCATTGCGTTCAGCGTGTGGTACTCGATCGTACGGCCAATCGCCGTGGGTGGCATGCTTGTCGGCGCCGGCTTCACGCTCTTTCGCATGCGCAAGCAATTGATGGCTGGCATGAAGCGCGCGGTTTCTGATTTGAAGAAATCGGCGGAGGCGCATCAGGCCACCAGCCGCGTAGACCGCGACCTCAATGCGAAAGTTGTTTTTGCAGGTGTCGGACTGGTGTTCATTGCGATGATCGGGCTGTATTACTACTTCATCTCGGGCGCCCACAACTTGAGCGGGAGCAAGATCGTCGCTGGCGCGGTGGTGGCCGCAGCAGTCATGATTGTTCTTGGCTTCTTTTTTGCTGCGGTTTCGGGCAATTTAGTGGGGATGATTGGTTCGTCTAACAATCCGGTTTCCGGATTAACCCTGTGCACGCTGGTGGTTGCCGCGCTGCTCATGGTGGCGATGGGAGTCTCGGGCGTAGGCGGCGTGGCCGCGGTGCTGGGCGTAGCAGCGGTAGTCTGCGTGTCGTCCGCGGTTGCGGGCGAGATGTTGCAGGATTTGAAAGCAGGTCACATTCTCGGCGGCACGCCGGCAAAAATGCAGATCGGCGATATCTTTGGCACGATCGTGGCTTCCCTGGTTCTGTTCTTCCCGCTAATGATTCTCGATAAGGCTTATCACTTCGGCAGTGCAGCCTTGCCGGCGCCGCAAGCTGGACTCATGGCCATGCTGGCTCAAGGCATCGTCGGCGGCAACATGGCGTGGCCGCTGGTGGTGGTCGGCATACTCATGGGCTTCGCCATGATTCTGGTCGAAGTAAAAAGCCCGATGCTCTTTTCCGTCGGTATGTACCTACCCTTGGAGACGACATCTGCGATTTTTGTGGGTGGAGTGATTCGCTGGTTTACCGATAAGCTCCGTGACCGCCGTGGCTACAACGATGCGCAGAAGGCGCGCGTCGACAATGCGGGCGTGCTGACTGCGTCGGGGCTGATCGCGGGAGAAGCGCTATGCGGCCTGGTGATCGCAGGCGTGGTGGGAAGCAATCATCAGCTTTGGCATATTGATATTGGGGACTTTTCTTTCTCCGGCTTGATCGGCATGGCGGTGCTGGTTTTTGTAATGATGAAAGTGCCGCTGTCGAATGCCGGCAGCCCGGATGAACCGGCGCCGCCGACGGCGATCATGTAAATTCTTAAACCACAAAGGGCACCCTTCGACTTCGCTCAGGGCAGGCTCCGGTACACAAAGGAAATAGGGGACATTGTGGTTTTCCTTTGTGAACCTTCGTGCTCTTTGTGGTTGACGCTCTTTCATGTCGATTGCAGAGAATCTTGCGCAGGTGCGTGAGCGGATTGAGGCTGCGGCGCGACGCGGTGGCCGGCGATCCGAAGACATCGCGCTCATGGCAGTCAGCAAAACGTTTCCTGTGGAGCGCATTCGCGAAGCTTACGACGCCGGACTGCGGCTGTTCGGCGAAAATCGGGTGCAGGAATTCGCAGGCAAGAGAGATTCGCTGCGGGATCTAACCGACATCGAATGGCACCTGATCGGCCATCTTCAAACCAACAAAACTGTCAAAGCAGTTGAACTGTTTCCAGCGGTCGATTCGGTCGATTCGTTACGCCTGGCACAGAAACTCAATACCTCCGCACAGGAGTTCGGGAAAAGGCTCAAAGTCCTGATTGAAATCAATGTTGGCGGTGAAGCGGCCAAGAACGGAGTCGCGCCGGGTTCCCGCGAACTGGACGAACTTCTATTGGCAGCCCGGGACCTTGAACAACTTGAGTTTCGTGGTCTGATGACCGTCCCTCCACTGACTGAAGATCCGCAGAAGGCGCGTCCGTATTTTCGAAAGCTACGCGAATTGCGTGATCAGATCTCCGCACGACGATTGCCCACCATCGATATGAACATTCTCTCGATGGGGATGTCGCATGATTTTGAAGTCGCAATCGAAGAGGGCTCGACGTGCGTGCGCGTGGGATCAGCAATCTTTGGGGAAAGGCTCAGCAAATAAATCACCACAGGAGACACAGAGTCACAGAGAAGATCTGGGAAAATAATCTTGAGTGCAAGATAGATTCGTTGGGCTTCACAGTGTGAGCAAGATCTGATGGTTGAAGTTCTCTGTGACTCTGTAGTGAAATCGGAATGATTCCTATTCGCGATACGGCGGCAGGCATTACCTTCGCGGTCAAGGTGCAGCCCCGCGCCAAAAGAAACGCCATCACCGGCGAACTCGGCAATGCGCTGAAACTGGCCTTAACCGCGCCCCCGGTCGACGGACGGGCGAACGAAGCCTGCATCGATTTCTTTTCAAATCTTTTGGATGTGCCCCGTTCTTCCGTTACCATAGCGTCCGGCGAGACGAGCCGGAACAAAGTGATTCGCGTTGCGGGATTGTCGGCGGACGAAGTACTTAAGCGGATTGGAGTATAGCGCCATCGGGCGTCTTCGGCAGAGCTGGCAAGATGCCGGCGCCACAAATAAAGGCATCAGGAGCTACGCTTGACCTTTTCTGAACGCGTCCAGGAGATTCGCACCGGCTTCGAGCGGCCTTTCTGGATCGCGAACCTGAGCGAGATCTTCGAGCGCCTCTCCTACTACGGAGCATTTGCGTCTCTTGCCCTGTATCTGCAGGAGCGACTGAATTTTTCCACCGAGCAAACCGGAACCCTGACCGGCATCTTTGGTGGCATGGTGTGGTTTCTCGCGATTTTTGGTGGCGCCGCAGCTGACCGCCTGGGTTTCCGCCGCGCGCTTTC
>Ga0210390_10005484_pt1 | contig 10629 bp, 8 predicted proteins | sample IncBWH11OmetaG_FD_161050 | JGI IMG/M metagenome (GOLD analysis project Ga0210390, IMG submission 161050) | Forest soil microbial communities from Barre Woods Harvard Forest LTER site, Petersham, Massachusetts, United States - Inc-BW-H-11-O ... | reverse complement strand
TCCCTCAGGAACGGGGCCACTGGCTGCTGCGGTGGCATCGCCAGCGGTATTCGTGCTGTTCGTCGGTGCGACGATATCCCCGGCCGGGGCCGTCGCACTCGGACATGCAAGGGGTTTCGCAGTGCCCTCTTCGGAGTCTCTGCGATAAACGATTCGGTAAATCCGTCCGCGCACATCGTCGGAAACATAGAGAGCACCGTCCGGTCCAACGGCAAGGCCGTTGGGACGATGGGCGGCCTTTTCTGGCGACTTCACCGCTCCTGCGAAGCCATCCGCGAAGATTTCGCACTGGCCGGATATGTGGTCGCCCTCGAGGGGCTGAAAAACGACATTGTAGCCGCTCTGCGCATAGGGGGCGCGATTCCACGAACCGTGAAAAGCGATGAACACACCGTTGCGGTAGCGGGCTGGAAATTGATTCTTGTCGTAGTGCACCGCTCCATTCGGCGCCCAATGTGCTGGAAATATTGCTGCCGGAGCGAGCTTCTTCGCGCATGGGCCGAGTTTCACCCCGCCGTCCCCACCATACTCGGGAGCCAGAACCAATTTGCTGACGAACGGGTCGTAGTAGCACTCGGGCCAGCCATAGTCGCCGCCCGGCGTCAAAACCAGCAACTCTTCGGCAGGCAGTGTTGCTTCCTGATCGGGCTTGAAAAGGTCCGGCCAATTCGTGTGCAGCTGGTCGCGTCCGTGTTGCGTTACAAACATACGGCCGCTCCCATCAATAGCAAATCCTTCACCGTTGCGGATGCCCGTAACGAAGCGCTCCGCCGTAGAAAATGTTTGGTTGATTTTGTTCGCGTCATAACGCCAGATGCCGCCTCGTGTCTCAAGCTCCGTGCATGGGTCCGCGCCGGGCGATTTGAGTGTGCGATTTTTCAGTTGGCACGAATTGGTCGCGCTTCCCACGTCGACATAAATCGAACCTTCGGAATTGATAATGAAGGGATGCATGGGATGATCGCCTCCTAGAGGCAATCCAGAGAGGATCGTGACGGGAGGGTCCTTTGGCACAATAGAGCCAGCGTCCAACGAGTAGCGCACAATGCGGTCATTGATCTCGGCATAGATCGAACCCTTATACAGCGCAATGCCCGTGCCGCCTTTTCCGCCGCTCTGCACCGTTTCACCAAAGCGCTCAATCACATCGGCTTTTCCCGCACCCTTCTTGTCTTGCAGGGCAACCAGGAATCCTCCTGCGGGCGGCGTTTTATCGCCGTAATCTTCATCCGACCAGGTGTTCACGTAGATCACTCCGTTCGGCGCAACCACCAAGTGGCGGGCATGACCAAGGTCGTCGGCGAATATGGTTGCGCAAAAACCGTCGGACAGCTTCAGTCCGCTATCATCATTCGCGCACGCCTGGCTCTTGCTTTCTGTAGCTGGGTTGGACGGCCTTTGAGCCAAGGCGGGTAAAGTGATAACGCATGATGTGCCGAGAGACGCGAGGACGAACTTCGCTAGCCTAAACTCGCGGATGAACCGCATCGAAACCTCCGAATGTTAGGATTGCGATCCACGATTTCATGTTGCTCTCCTCACGTCAGAACGGGCCAGAGATCGTTCTCGGGACGACCATTGTAAATGAGCCCACGGAAATTCTCTACGAACCCTATTTGCACACTCAGGATTTGAGCCGAATACATCCAGGATACGTCGTCAATTTCCAGCGGTTCTCTTGCATGAGGATAAATGGGTTCGCTTCGTGCCTACGCCCCCTGTCGGTTTTCGTCGCCGCTTGGCTTTGCTGATTTATTTCTGCTCTCGCGCTTGGGTGACAGCGATTTGTGTTGCCAGGCGGTTCAGGAATTCCAGCTGCCCTTTCAGGATGCGCTCCTTGGCATTCCTCACGCTGAACCAAGCGGCGCGATCGACTTCGGGAAATTCCTGCTGGCGGCCGGACTTCGGAGGCCATTCCATCGAAAACGTGTTGCTGCGAATTGCGTCCGGCGAGCGGTGGCCTTCGATCGCCCACGCGGTGACGATCTTTCCTCCCGCTTGCTTCACTTGGCCGAGAGACAGGAAATCTCCTTGCACGCTGAATCCCGTCTCCTCCCGGAATTCTCGCTTGGCCGCTTCGAGCGGGTCGTCTCCTTCGTTGTATTCGCCTTTCGGAATGGACCAAGCTCCTGCGTCTTTGTTTCGCCAAAATGGTCCACCCGGATGAACCAGAAAAACCTCCAGCGTTGCGCCAGCTTTCCTGAACATTAAGATGCCAGCGCTCAATTTCGGCACGCAAATCCCTCGCTCCCGAATCTACATTCCCATGTGCATAAGGGCAACAAACTAGGCCATCAATCGGCAGCGGCCACAAGAGTTTCCGGCCTGCGAAAATTAATCGTTTGCAGGTATAGCGGAAGCCTGCTGGCTCGTGCCATTTTTGATGGTCGAGGCGTCTAACGGCCAGTATGCGCACTATAACTCTGGAAGAGCATTTTGCCAGCCCCGGCTTTCTGGATGGCCCCGGCAGAGGGATCAAGGAACGCGCGGCCAACTTTGGCGACCGCGCCGCTTATCTGTTCGAGCAGCTTTCGGACTTGGGCGCCAAGCGAATCGCAGAAATGGATAAGGCGGGGATCGACGTGCAGGTGCTCTCCCTGACAGCCCCGGGAGTGGAGCAGCTCGATCCCGCCGATGCCATCGTCATTGCCCGCGAGTCCAATGACTTTCTCGCCGATGCCATCGCAAAAACCCCCACGCGCTTCGGAGGGTTCGCGACCCTGCCTACCTCATCGCCCGAGCTAGCCGCTGAAGAGCTTCAGCGGCGCACCACCAACCACGCCTTCCAGGGCGCGGTGATCAACGGGCATACGCGCGGACGCTACCTGGACGACAAAGTGTTCTGGCCGATTCTGGAGAGCGCCGAGTCGCTGGGCGTGCCCATTTATCTCCATCCCACACCACCGCCTCAGCCCGTCATCCACACTTGGTTTTCCGGATTTGCGCCCATCGTTACGGAGATGCTTGCCGGCCCCGGTTGGGGCTGGCACATAGAAACGGCGCTGCACGTGATTCGCATGATTCTCGGCGGCGTGTTCGACAAGTTTCCGAAGCTGCAAATCATCGTCGGGCACATGGGCGAAACGCTTCCGTTCATGACCCAGCGCTTGGACGTCATGCCCGCAGCCATGACCAAGCTCGAACGGCCGATCAGCGCCTACCTTCGCGAGAACGTGCACTACACATTCAGTGGATTCAACTTCACACCCACGTTCTTCGATCTATTCCTGCAGGTTGGTGTCGAGCGCATCATGTTTTCTGCCGACCATCCCTACGCGTCGATGGGTCAGGCGCGTGCGTTCCTCGAGCAACTGCCCGTTTCCCCTGCCAACAAAAACCAAATCGCACACGGGAACGCGGAGCGGCTCCTGCATTTTTAGATAGAAATCTGATTATTTGACGGGATTCGGCTTCGCTGGCGGCGTAGCGCCGTAGGTGATGGCTTCGCGGATTTTTGCCATGGGGGCGGAGTCGAGGAAGCGGACAGTGTCGCCGGTGGGTTCGACGCCGAGGTCTTTCCACATCGCGGGAAGATCGACTTCGTAGGGCTGATCTTTCATTTTGTCGTACAGAGGAAGCAGAACGTCCACGCCGAGGGCGTGATCGCCGGTACGCAGAGCGTCGGTGAGCTCCCAATCGTGGCGAATGTCTCCCCCAGCGTTGAGGATCCCGCGCAGGGCGTCATCGAGGCCTTTGTGATTGTTGGTCTGCTGATGGATCTGCACGTCGGCGAGAAAACAGAAAAGCGCGCCACCCCAATAGGTGCGCGCCCATGTGTGGGTGTTGTCCAAGCCTTTATCGCCCTCCTCGGGAAGGCCTTGGTGCAGGTCGCGTACCAGCTCAAACCACATTTCGTTAACGTCGAGGTGACCGGCGCGGACGCGCGCGATAGGCTCGACGTAGGTTGCCAAACCCTCTTCGATCCAGTGGTGCTCCTCGGCTACGGAAGGGAAACCGAGGTGGACCATTTCGTGTGTGAGCATCCAGTCGTTCTTGAGACCGGCCATGATGGTCTCACTGCCGACGTGGATACGGATGAAGCCCCCGTCTTTTTCGCCGAAGGTGGTACCGCCGCGGACGCCTCTGCCGTTTGTGGGCATGATACGGAGCCGCAGATGAGGAACGGGATAGCGGCCGTAATAGGTGGCGACAGAATCGGACGCCCAGTGGACCCATTCGAGCAGATCCTTATTGGAGACCTGAAGCGAGCCTTGGTCGACGTGTATTTCGATGCGGGAGTTCCCTAGGGAGTAGTAGGAATCCATTTCGTCAGCCGAGGATGTGGGTATGGACAACAGAAGAGCGCAAAGGAGCAGGCAAGCGGTGAAGGCGCGCGGATCGGCGGCGGTAAGCATTCCCTAGTGGGATGCAGCATATCAGCGGGGGGTATGTAAGGGGAGGCGCCACAAGGGCCAAAGGTAATGTTTTAGCCATTGGCGATGGGACAAGGGCCTGTTCCACGATGGAACAGCCTAAAATTGGGGTAAGGACCAGTCTCGGCATGCCCAAGCTTGGGAAGACCACATGGCTCCTCGGAGCCTGGATAGCGTTCCTCGCCCTGTACGCGGCGGTTGCCCACTATTTGGGGCCGGGAGCGAAGCTATCGTCCTTTGGCGACGTGGTGCAGTGCTTTGTGCCGCTGCTGGCAAACGCGGGATTGTTGATCAACGCGGGGACGCCGTACTGGCGGCGGAACCTGTTCTGGATGCTGCTGGCGCTGAGCTGCACGATGTGGATGGTGGGGCAGTTCGAGTGGACCTACTACGAGGTCTATCTGCATAAAGAAGTGCCGGGACTTTTTGCCGGCGACATCATTTTTTACCTCCGAGGAATTCCGCTGATTGCGGCGCTGGCGTTGCGGCCGCACCGCAGACGCGGAACGCTGCACCTGAAGCTCGGATACCTGGATTTCGGGTTGTTGCTGACGTGGTGGACATATCTCTATGTCTTCGTCGTGTTGCCGTGGATGTACGCGACGCCGACGCTGGAAGCGTATAACACGAACTACAATGCGTTGACTTATCTTCAGTATCTGCTGATCACAATCGGATTTGCGGTTTGCTGGCTGCGAACGCGGGGAGCGTGGCGCACAGTTTATTTTCACCTCTTTGCGCCCACAGGGTTGTACATGGTGGCCTCGCTGATCACCAACATGGCGATCACGCGGAATGTTTATTATACGGGCAGCTGGTACGACCTGCCGTTGATGACGGTGTTTTTCTGGTACGGAATGGCGGGCGTGATTGCGTTCCAAAAACGCGGGGACCTCGATGTGCCCGAGGAGGGTGATGATTATCGCTTCGCGCGGGATTCGGTATGGGCGACGCGGTTCGCAATGGCGGCGGTGCTGAGTCTTCCCGTCTTTGCGCTGTATGCGTTGCGTGTAGAGCAGGACACACTGGCGGTGCGGGATTTCCGGCTGACGGCGACGCTGCTGGCGGCGTTGCCGTTGGCTCTGGTGGTTTTTCTGCGGACCCATTTGGCGGATGCGGACCGGGCGCGTCTGTTGGCACGGTCGGAAAGTTCCATCGAGAACTTGCAGAGGCTGCAAGCGCAGTTGGTGCAGTCCGAGAAACTAGTGTCACTGGGGCAACTGGCCGCCGGTGCCGCGCATGAGATCAACAATCCGCTCACGGCTATTTTGGGGTATTCCGACCTGCTGGCCGACGATGAGAGTTTGCCGGAGCGCGCACGCGGCACCGCGGTGAAGATTCGAGAGCAGGCACGCCGGACAAAAAGCCTGGTGCAGAACCTGTTGAGCTTCGCGCGGCAGGTGCCTGCGGAGCGCACCTTACTGGATATCAACACCGTGGTGACCAACGCGGTGCAGTTACGCGCTCTCGATTTGCATAGTGGGGGATCGGCGATCGATCTGCAGTTAGAGTCTGTCCTGCCCGGAGTGCGTGGCGACAACAATCAATTGATGCAGGTGTTTTTCAACCTTATCAGCAATGCGTTGGACGCCATGGCCGGATCCGAAAACGGGAAGCTGACGATTCGCACGCTGCGGGACCGAGGTAGCGTGGTGCTGCTGTTCTCGGACAATGGGCCTGGGCTCAAGGAACCGCATCGCGTGTTTGATCCGTTTTATACGACCAAGCCAGTCGGCAAAGGGACCGGATTGGGCCTGAGCATTTGCTTCGGGATTGTGCAGGAGCACGGCGGAAAAATTATCTGCTACAACGGGCAGACCGGAGGCGCGGTGTTTCGCGTAGAGCTTCCGGCGGTGCTGGCGATGCTGCCGCAACGCGGTGTGGCCCAAGGCGGAAGCACGCCCGTTTCCACCAAGTCGCAGTGAAGATTTTTCTGATGCACATGCTCTGAAATTGTCAGGAGCAGCCCTGCGTAATAACTGATAGAGTGGCGCGCTGAGGTGGTGCGCGAAGGGGCGAGCGAATGACGGACGTTGCCATTTCCACGGATAAACTGACGCGCAAATTCGGCGCTTTGACGGCTGTAGATGGGGTGGACTTGCGCGTGCAGGCCGGACAATTTTTCGGCTTTTTAGGGCCGAATGGTGCGGGTAAATCGACAACAATCAAAATGTTAACGGGTTTGCTGGCGCCTACCTCCGGAAGAATGGAGTTGCTGGGGCTGGATTTTCAGGCGCAGCCAGTGGAAGTGAAGCGGCAGATCGGCGTGGTGCCGGAAGGAATGGGGTTGTTTGAACGGCTGACCGGAACCGAGTATTTGCGTTTTGTTGGGCGCATGTACGGGCTGGATCGCGCGACCACGGAGAAGCGTACCGAAGAGCTGCTGGAGTTCATGCAGTTGGCGGACCGCGAAAAGACCCTGGTCGCGGATTACTCGCACGGCATGCAGAAGAAGCTGGCGCTGGCCGCAGCGGTGATTCATGGCCCGCGAATTTTATTTTTAGATGAACCGTTTGAGGGCGTGGACGCGCTGGCTGCAGGTGCGTTGAAGGCGCTGCTGGGAAGAATGACCGAACGGGGCGTGACGATCTTCCTGACCTCGCACGTGTTGGAGATTGTCGAACGGCTGTGCAGCCATGTGGGCATCATCCATAAGGGCCGCCTGGTGGCGCAGGGTTCGCTGGAAGAGTTGCGCGCGGGCGTGCCCGGTGAAGCGGGAGAGAAGAAAACTCTGGAACAGATTTTCCTGTCGATTGTGGGCCAGAGCGGAGGCGAACAAGCGCGCCTGGAGGAATTGACGTGGCTGACGTAGCGCAACTGCCCGGTGTGTTCGAGCAGGTGCGGCTAGTGGCCGAGGTGCGTTGGCGCACCCTGAAAAACGGCCTGCGAAAAAAGCACAACGCGTGGGACCTGATCGCGATGATCTGGGTGGGGTTTTTCAGCTCGGCGATTGTCCTCGGGTTGTCTTTCGCTTTTTACTTTGGCACTTATGAGTTTCTGACCAAGAGTCAGCCAGGCTGGATCGCGCTGCTGTTTTGGGGGATTTTTGTGTGGTGGCAGGCGTTTCCTATTTTTGTAGCGGGATTCGGCTCAAATTTCGAATTCGGAACGCTGCTGCGATTTCCGTTGAGTCTGCGGGCGTTTTACCTGTTGGGACTTGGATACGGACTGTCCGATTTTGCGGCGATCTCTTCGATCTGCTGGATTCTTTGCATAATCGCGGGCGCAACTACGGCCCGGTTCGGCATTGCGCCGGCATTCATTTTGATCAGTTTCTTTTTTGTGCTGATCAATCTGACGCTGGAGCGGCTGATCGGTTCGTGGGTGGAAAAGATCCTGGCCAAGCGGCGAACGCGGGAATTGTTCATCGGGCTGTTCATCCTGAGCATGGTGTCGCTGAACTTTGTGAATCCCATAGTTCAGCGCTACGCGCGCGGCGGTTCGCAGTCGCGATTCTTTGAAATCGTTCCGTACCTGAGTTGGCTTCCCGGGTCGCTGGCGGGGAAGGCGGTCAGTGGGGCGTTTGCCGGGAATGTGCGTGGATATTCGTTGGGGATCGTGGGCCTGTTTGTGTGGAGCGTGGCGACGAGCGTTTTGCTGTGGCAGCGGTTTGCGGCGCAGTATGGCGGCGAAATGATCAGCGAGAGCGCGGCGCCGGCGTTGTCGAGAAAGCGCGAGCGAAGGCAAGTGCAGGCGGCGGAGCGGCCGGGATTGTTGTCGCCGCAAGTGGCCGCGGTGGTGGTGAAAGAGTTCCGGTATTTAACGCGGAATGGGTTTGCGTTTTTGACTCTGATCATCCCTCCGGTGATGGTGATCTTTTTCACGTTGCAGTTTGGACCGGGTTCGCCGCTGAAGCAGCATAGTCTGACGCCGACGATGTTCTTTCCAGCGATACTGGCGTACCTGATCTTGATTTTGTTGTCGCCGGCGTACAACTCGTTTGCCTTTGAGAGCAAGGGTATTCAGACATATTTTATGGCGCCGGTACGATTTCGCGACGTGCTGTTGGGTAAAAATCTGTTCCTAATTTGCCTAGTGACGTTTGAACTGGCGCTTTGCCTAATGCTGCTGACCTGGCGCGTGGGTTGGCCGGGAACCTCGATGTTTATTTCGACAATCATGGCTGGAGCGTTTGCGGTTCTTGGGCAATTGGCGATTGCCAACTGGTCTTCGCTGAGCTTTCCAAAAAAGATGGAGATCGGAAAGATGAAGGGGCAGCGGAACTCCGGCGTGGCTGTGTGGACGGCGTTCGGAGCACAGATTGTGGTGATGGGAATTTGCGCTCTGGTGCTGTTCGTCGGCCGTTGGACGGGTAATCCGTGGCTGCCAGCGCTTGCCTTTGGAGGATTAATGGCTGCGGCGCTCGGAGGATATACGGCCTCGCTGAAAGCCATGAATGGCCTGGCGGAGGAGAAGAAGGAGTTGTTGATTGAAACGCTGACGCGCTAGCCTGGACCACACTCCATTCTTTGCGGATTGCGAGCGCAGCACAGGAACCGGCGCACACGACGGGCAACGAACACGTCGAAGCAAGCGCATCTCCGGCGTCGGACCAATGCAGTAAAGACCTTAGGGGAGATTTTCTACAGCCGAGTGGCTGTAAGAGTGGAAAATGTGCGCGGCGGAAATTTTTACGAGGGCTTGGAGCGGCGCCATTGAAAATTGTAAGTGGTTGATATACGGGGAAGTAGAAGCGGGAAAGGAAAGATTTGTGCGGAATGGAAACAATAGTGCAGAAGGAGACGTACCAGGCCAAACTTGAACGAGGAGATTTCCATGATCCGCAAAGTTTTGTTTACAGCATCGCTCGGTAGCCTTCTGCTGGTAGGTGCGCCGGTCATTACCCATGGGCAGCAAGGCGCGGGGCAGCAGGAACAGCAATCGCAAGCAGCAACGAAGTCGGTCACCGGAAAAGTGACGACCATCGGAAACCAGGGACATTCGTTCGCGGTTGAAATCGACGCGGGCGGGGGAAACAAGCAGACCATGCAGTTTGTGGTGGACAAGAACACGCAAGTGGTCGGCCAGGTGAAGGCCGGCACGCTGGTCGCGGTCGACTATCAACCGGCGGACGGCGGACAGAATCTATGCGTGAAGGTAAGCGCTCAGGGTTAAAGCTCAGAAGGGTCTTATTGAGGCGGGTGGCCGGGCGTGGAAACGACGTCCGGCCGCCGCGCTAAGGTAGGAGTGAAGCGTTCCAGAAGCGCGAACCCACCGAAAAACAGCAACCCGTAGAAGGCGTCGCCGGCCAGAGTGTTGCCGAAGTACGGAAGACCCCTAACGTAGCAAGTGACCAGGCCAGAGATATTGTGCGAATAGGTCGTGCCAAACGCCCACACCGCGAAATTGGTGACGAGGAAAAACTGTAAGGCACCCAGAAAAGTTGCGAAGGAAAGTGGCAGCGGAGATTGTCGGCGGCGAAAGGTGCTGCCGATCAGAACGCTGAGGGAGAAACTGAAATAGACAAAGGCCGCGATCTTAAGAGTGTAAAGACCCACAAATAAATCGCCGCAAAACAACGCCACAAGAGGCAGCAGGAACGCTTTCCAGGAGCGGCTTAGTTTTGCTCCGCTGAAGAGTGCCATGGCGCCTAGCGGCGCGAAATTCCAGGGATGCGGCAGGATGCGGACGACGGCGGCGAACAGAATGAAGCACAGAACCAAGAAAAATCTGTAGATCGAGGCTGGGTCTCCAGAGCTGGTTTTGCCGAACATCACTGTTCTCCTTTTTCGGCGGGCAGCAAATCGCAAAAGACAAAAGAATCGCGTTCTACGACCGGGCCGACTTGTACGTCGATCGCGGAACGGAAGATGGGACCGTTAAAGACAAAGGTGTGGAACTCGCCGTTTTCGCCGCAGGGATCGACACCTGTCGGGAGATCGCGAAAGAATGAGGCGTCCAGTTCGCGTCCGACGAAGGACTTGTCGAGTTTTCTGGGGTCGATGCAGGCGGTGATTGCGCGGAAGCCGTCGTTGAGAAAACGCTGTGCTAGTTCGCGTGTGTCTACCTTCCAGATGGGAAAAAGCGCGGTCATGTTCGCTTGCAGGAGTTTTTGTTCGCGGTAGGCGCGCAAGTCCTCGAGGAAAATATCGCCGAAGGCGAAGTGCAGGACTCCGCGAGCGCGAAAACGCAGAACCGCTTCGGCCATGCGGGCTTCGTAGATGGGATTGACACACTTCGGCGGGATGCGCACTTCCTCGAGCGGCAAGCCGATGGATTCGGCTTGCCGGCGAAGCAGTTCGTTGCGCACACCATG
>Ga0210390_10005480_pt1 | contig 10632 bp, 7 predicted proteins | sample IncBWH11OmetaG_FD_161050 | JGI IMG/M metagenome (GOLD analysis project Ga0210390, IMG submission 161050) | Forest soil microbial communities from Barre Woods Harvard Forest LTER site, Petersham, Massachusetts, United States - Inc-BW-H-11-O ... | reverse complement strand
CTTCGGCCGTCGTGATCGCGCCCGAACGGCAGAGAATCAAATCTGCCTGGGCAAAACGCTCCGCCATATTCTCGATGAAGGGCACAACCTCCGCTCGGAATTCGCGTCGCGCATAAGCCACGCGCACAGCATTATAGTCGCGTTCACCAGTCTGATGCACGATGAAAAGCTGATTTTTTCGCGTCGCCAATACGTCCAGCGAGTCAACCACGGCGCGATTGATGGGCAAAGCTCCGCGGCTGCCGCCGGTAATAAGGACGTTGAAGGGTTCGCGATGCTCTTTGCGCGCGATGGAGCAGAATTCACGGCGCACGGGAATGCCGGTCACGACGGCTTTATCACCAAAACGCTCGGCGGTTTCCGCGAAACCGCAGGCCACGCGATTTGCGAGGGTGGCGAGGACACGATTGGTGAAGCCGGGCTCTACGTTGGGCTCGAAAATCACCGCAGGGATGCCATGCAAGCGCGCCGCGAGAATCATCGGGCCGGAAGCGTAGCCGCCGACGCCGAACGCCGCATTGAAATGATGCCGCCGCACAATTTTCTCCGAGTCCCACACTCCCGCGGGTAGCATCGCCAGGTTGCGCGCGAGTTTCGCGCCGCCCATCCCTTTCAGGCCTGCCACGCGAATGGTTTCGAGCGACAGCCCGGCCTGCGGCACGAGGCGCGATTCCATTCCGGCTTCGGTTCCCACAATCACGACGCTCCGTGCTCCTTCCGGCTCGCGCCGGAGCCATTCCCGTGCCACCGCGATGGCGGGAATTACGTGGCCGCCGGTGCCGCCGCCCGCGATCAACAGGCTTTTTTTATCCGCGCCACCAGCAGCGGCGGTGGCGCTGGCATTTGCCGTCACGTCTCGTCCGCGTGCTGACTGATATTCAGGAGCACGCCCGTGGCCAATAGCATGCTGAACAGGCTCGAGCCGCCGTAGCTGATGAACGGCAGCGGGATCCCTTTTGTCGGCATCAGTCCGAGCACGACACTTAGGTTGATCAGCGCCTGGCCCACTACCATGGTGGTGATTCCGAGGCCGAGAAATTTGCCGAAATCATCCGGCGCCTTCATCGCGGCCACAAACCCGCGCCAGCCGTATACCGCAAAAAGCGCCAGCACGATCACCGCGCCGATGAATCCGATTTCCTCGCAAATAATCGCGTAGATGAAATCGGTGTGCGCTTCCGGCAGGAAGAACAACTTCTGGTGACTTTCCATCAGCCCTACGCCGCTCATGCCGCCCGAGCCCACCGCGATCAGCGACTGCAGCAATTGGAAGCCGGCGCCTTTGGGATCGAGTTCAGGATGGCGGAAGGCTTCGATGCGCTGCAGGCGGTAAGGCACGCGCACGATCAAGAGGTAAATGATGGGAATGGCAGCCAGCACGGTGCCACCGATGTATTTCAGCGAAAGTCCGGCGACGAATAGCATGGCGATCGCAATCACGAGGATCATGAATGCGGTGCCCATGTCGGGCTCTTTCACCACCAGCGCGGCCATCATCAGAGTGGCGCCGAGGGCGGGAGCCAAAGTGTGCAGCGGATCGTTCACTCCGAAATTTCTGGGCAGCCGGCGCAGCTCCAGCAGCCACGCGAGGTAAACAATCAGCGCGAGCTTGGCCATTTCCGACGGCTGAAAGCTGAACGGACCCATGCGGAACCAGCGATGCGTCTGGTGCGAGCGGTCCAGGAAAAATACGCAGACCAGTAGGACGAACGTGACGGCGAGTCCGGTGAAGACCACGCGGGGCTGGCGCAGCTTGTGATAATCCATGTTCATCAGCCAAAACATTCCGGCGATTCCCAGCACCACGTAAATCAGCTGGCGCAACAGAAAAATGTAGCCGGCGCCGAATTGTTCGCTGGCGGTCATAGCTGAGGCGCTGAACACCATCACGGCGCCGATGAGGCACAGCGCGAGAGTCACGCCGAAGAGTTTTTTGTCGGGTTGCAGGCTTCGTGGCATCGCTATCCTTTTTCCGCTGACGGCTCGGCTGCGGCTGCGCCGGCGGCGGATTGGTTTGCGTGTTGCGCTACCAAATCTTTGAACGCGCGGCCGCGCTGTTCGTAGTTCTCGAATTGATCGAAACTGGAGCATGCTGGCGCAAGCAGCACTGTGTCGCCGGGCCGCGCTGCTGCGATGGCCAGCTGCACGGCGCGTTCGAGCGTTCCGGCTTGCCGGACCTCCAGGGCACCTTCCAGATCGTCTGCAATTTTCGTTGCGGCTTCGCCGATCACGAGCGCCAGGCGCGCGCGTTCGTGCAACAGTTCGCGCAACGGCGTGTAGGGGCTGCCTTTGTCTTTACCGCCGAGAATTACCAGCAACGGTCCGGGAAACGCTGTGACGGCTTTGGCAGCGGCATCCACGTTGGTGGCCTTGGAATCGTTGTAAAACTGCACGCCGGAAATTTCACCAGCAAATTCCAGGCGGTGTTCGACGCCGCGGAAAGATTTCACGCCGCTGGCGATGGCTGCAGGAGTTGCGCCGGCCAGATATGCGGCCGCACAGGCTGCCAAAACGTTTTCCACGTTGTGTTCGCCGCGCAGGTGGATCTGGTCGCGGCGCGCCAGCGCCGTTTCCGAGCCTTCATTGCGAAAAATAATTTCGTTGTCGCGCAGGAAAGCGCCGGTGGCCACGCGTTTCTGGCGGCTGAACCAGAAAATGTGCGGTTTCGCGGGCATGCGCTTGGTGATTTCGGGATCGTCGGCGTTCAGCACGGCCATGTCTCGCTCCAGCTGATTTTCGAACATGCGCATTTTGGCGTGGGCGTATTCTTCGAATGTTCCGTGGCGATCGAGGTGATCCGGAGTGAGGTTCAGCAGCACGCCGATTTCCGGGCGGAATTTGTCAATCGTTTCCAGTTGGAAGCTGCTGATTTCCGCGACGGTCACGGCCGGGTCGGTGGACGTTTCCACCAGCGCGAGCAGCGGCGTGCCGATGTTGCCGCCAACCAGCGTCGGAATGTTCGACGTCTGCAAAATGTGCGCGAGCAGCGCCGTGGTGGTGGTTTTGCCGTTCGAGCCGGTGATGGCTACAAGTTTGCCGCGCAGATAGCGCCACGCCAGTTCGATTTCGCTCCAGACTGGGATGCCGCGCTTGCGCGCGAGTTCGAGCGGCGGAAGTTTTGCTGGGACGCCTGGACTGACGACGATTAAATCCTGTTCGAGGAAACTCGCGTCCACGTGGCCGCCGAGTTCCAGTTTCACTCCGGCGGCGCGGAGTTGCGCGGCGGTTGTGACGAGGTCGGATTCCGGGCGCTCGTCCGTCGCAGTGACCGTTGCGCCGTAGCCCGCGCTAAAGAGCGACGTCACTACGCCGGTGCGCGCGAGGCCGACGACCAGCACGCGCTTGCCCGATAGATCAAATCCCAGTCGCAACTTATTCCCTCACATCAAATTCTGATGCAGCTCGCGCGCGGCCGCCACCCTTCGAACCGGCACTGCCGGTTCTCAGGCTGAATCGCGCTGTAGCGCGATTCAGCGCAATTTCAAAGTCGTCAGCGAAAATAGCGCGAAGACCAGCGCCACGATCCAGAAGCGCACGATAATTTTCGATTCGCTCCAGCCCAGCAGCTCGAAATGATGATGCAGGGGCGCCATGCGAAAGACGCGCTTGCCGGTCAGCTTGAACGAGCCGACCTGAATGATTACCGAAAGCGCTTCCAGCACAAAGACGCCGCCGATCGAGAGCAGCAAAATTTCCTGTTTGATGATGACCGCGACGGTGCCGATGGCGCCGCCGAGTGCGAGCGAGCCTACATCCCCCATAAACATCTCCGCGGGATGCGCGTTATACCAAAGAAAGCCGAGCGACGCGCCGGCCAGCGAGCCGCAGAAAATTACCAGCTCTCCGGCATCGGGAATTTTTTGCAGGTCGAGGTAATCCGCGAACTTCGCGTTACTGGACATATAGGTGAGCACCGTGAGCGCGGTGGAAGAAACCAGCACGCAGCCGATGGCCAGGCCGTCGAGGCCGTCGGTCAAATTCACCGCGTTCGAGCAGCCCACAATTACCAGCACCAAAAATAAAACGAACGGCACATACGCCAGCGGCCAGATATAGGCGTGGTCGAAGAGCGAGGAGATCACCAGATTCGGATGCAAGCGTTTGAAAAACGGCACGCTGAGCTGCGTTGAATACGCGCCCTGGGTTTGCAGAGAAACTAGGACGGCACCGACGAGGATACAGGTGAGCACTTGCAGCGAAAATTTCGCGCGCGGCGTGAGGCCCAGATTTCTGCGGCGGACTACTTTATTGTAATCGTCGACAAAGCCGATGGTGCCGAAGGCGAGCGTCGCGCCCATGGCCAGCAGCACGTAGGCATTGCGCAGGTCCGCCCAAAGTAATGTGGGGATCACGATCGCGGCGACGATCAGCACGCCGCCCATCGTAGGAGTGCCGGCCTTTTTTTGATGGGCCTTGGGCCCTTCTTCGCGAATATATTGCTTCACCTGCAAATCGCGCAGGCGCTCGATGACCCATGGGCCCAGCAGCAGCGAAAGCAGCAGCGCGCTGGTGCTGGCCATCGCAGTGCGCACGGTGATGTAACGGAACACATTCAGCGGGCTGAAGTGCGGCCGCAGCAAGTAGAAAAACAGATAGTAGAGCATCTAGCGTTGGCCTTTTGGTTGCGCCGCGACTTGCCCGGCTCCGGCTTGAGAACGGTTGGGCGCTTGGTGCTCGAGACGTTCGTGCCGCGCCTCAACTGCTTCCAGAATTTTTTCCATTTTCACGCCGCGGGAACCTTTGAGCAGCAGCAGGTCGTGTGGCTGGATGAAGGTTGCGAGAAATTCCCCGGCCTCTGCTGAATTCTGGAAATATTTCGCGCGGTCTGCGGGGTGTCCGGCTGCTACCGCGGCTTTCACGAACTCTTCCGCCGGCCCCTGCACGCCGATAATCCAATCAACCTTGCGCAGGCCGGCGACATGCCGCCCGCACTCGCGATGCAGTTCCGGTGCGGATTCGCCCAGCTCGCGCATTTCTCCCGCTGCTAGAATGCGACGCGCGAATCCGGGCGTCGCGGCTAGCAATTCCGCCAGCGCGTTCAGCGCGGTGGGGCTTGAGTTATAGCTATCGTTGATCACTGTAAATCCTTCTGCAAACTTCACGACTTCGCCGCGCTTATCCGCCGGCTGCAGCTGCGGAAATACGTGTTGTGCGTCTTCCGCGCCGATGCCCCAAACGCTTGCGGCCGCTAGCGCCGCGACGGCGTTCATCACGTTGTGGCGGCCGATCAGCGGCAGCTCGAGGCGCGCGCGGCCTGCGGGCGAGACGAAATCGAATGCGGAGCCGCTCACGCCACGCTCTTCGATATTCTCGGCGCGAAATTCCGCGCGCACGCCACCGGTGCCACCGCGAGAGCTAGTTCCGCTGCCGGCGCTCGCGCTAAACCAGAGCACGGGACCGTCCGCAACTTCCGCGAACCGCTCGACGCGCTCGTCATCCGCGTTCAACACCGCGGTCGCATGCGGCCACGCTAAATTTTCAATCAGCTCGCGCTCGGCCAGCGCGATCTCGTCAATCGACGAGAAAAATTCCAGATGCTCGACCGCGATGCGAGTGATCACGCCCACATCGGGCGGTGCGATGCGCGCCAGGCGCGCCAGCTCGCCGCGGTGCGACATGCCCATCTCGATCACCGCCGCGTCGTGCTGGTCATCTAGTTTCAACAGCGTTAGCGGCAGCCCGTATTCATTGTTCAAATTTCCCTGGGTCTTCAATACGCGGAACCGCGCGGCCACCAGCGCCGCAAGGATTTCTTTGGTGGTCGTCTTTCCAACCGAGCCCGCCACGCCGCCGATTTTTCTGCCGGGCCTGGCCGCACGCCAGATGGCGCATGCGCGCGACCCCAGGCGGTGCAGCGCGTCGAGCGTGTCGTCCACGGCAAAAAGTTTTCCGCGGACTTCTTCCGGGTACTGCGCGAATCTGCCGCGCGCCACGACGCCAGCTGTGGCCCCCGCGCCCAAAGCCGCAGCCACGTGATCGTGTCCGTCGTGACTCGGTCCGTGTATGGCGATGAACAGTTCTCCAGGCTGAACCGTGCGAGAATCAATCGAGACGCCGGCCAACCCGGCCAAGGCGTCAAGGCGCGCGGGAGCCGCGACACCCAGAGCTTCAGCCACTTGAGCAACGGTCCACCGCATTGCGTCTCCCCTGGACTGGGCTTCACTCTCAAGCCTGCACTCTCGAAAGTGCTCGATTTCGCTGCCGAAATCTGCCGCTATTTCATGGCCTGTTTCTTTACAAACCCGCGTTTGCGCAAAATGGCGCGCGCTTTTTCGCGATCGTCGAATTCGAATGTGCGGTCACGCAAAATCTGATAATTCTCATGACCCTTGCCTGCTAGCAGCACAATGTCTCCGGATTTCGCTTCGTCGATCGCTATTTCCAGGGCTGCGTCGCGGTCCGGTTCGATGCGGTACTGGGCATTCACTTTCTGCAATCCCACTACCACGTCGTTGATTATCAGCAGCGGATCTTCGCTGCGCGGGTTATCGCTGGTGAGAATCACAAGGTCGCTTAGCGAGCCTGCTGCTTCGCCCATCGGTGGGCGTGTGGAACGATCGCGTTCACCGCCCGCTCCAAATAAAGTGATAATTCTTCCCGCGGGATTCAGTTCGCGCGCCGTCGAAATTAAATTGCGCAGAGCGTCGTCCGCGTGCGCGTAGTCCACCACCACCAGGAACGGCTGGCCTTCATCAATTCGTTCGAATCGTCCCGGGACTTGCTCCAGATTGGCGATGCCCTGCTCGATTTTTTCCACCGGCACGTTCAGCGCGAGCGCCGCGCCGATCGCTGCGAGGATGTTGTAAACATTGATTCGCCCCACCAGCGATGAACGCACTTCGATTTTTCCGGCCGGAGTTTGCGCGGTGAAATCTAGGCCCGAAAAACTCAGTGCGAATTTTCGCGCGGTCAGGTCGGCCGCCTCGGTCAGGCCATACGTCAGAGTGCGCGTTGCCAAAGCCTGTAGGCGTGACGCGTACGGGTCATCAATATTAATGACGGCCACATCGGGTGCGCCGCCACCGGTCCCTGAAAACAGCAAGCGTTTCGCTTCGAAATACTCCTCGAACGTCTTATGAAAATTCAAGTGATCGCGCGTGAGATTCGTGAAAATTGCGACGGCGAAGTGGCAGCCCCATACGCGGTCCATCACCAGCGAATGCGAGCTAACTTCCAGCACCGCGTGCGTGCCGCCTGCGTCGCGTACTTCCGCAAACATTTCCTGTAGGTCGAGCGATTCCGGCGTGGTGTTCCTCGCCGTACGGCTGCCGCGCGGCGTCTGGTAGCCGGTGGTGCCGATTCGTCCGGTCTTCCATCCGGCGGCGTGCAAAATCGAATCCACAATAAATGTGATGGTGGTTTTGCCGTTTGTCCCGGTGACGCCCGCAAGCTGCAATGCATCCGCTGGATGGCCGTAGAAATTTGCGGCTGCGAGAGCAAGCGCTTTGCGTTCTGATCCAGCGGCGACTTCGATCCAGGTCACATCGGGCGCGATATTCGCAGGCCGCGCATGCGGACTGGCAATCGCCACTGCTCCGCGTTCGATTGCATCGGCAACAAACTGGTTGCCATCTGTTTTTGTGCCGGGCATCGCGAAGAACAGCGTATCGGCCGCAACTTTGCGGCTGTCGCAAGCGACCGCGGCGACGCGCACGCGCGTGCCGCCCGTCACACGAACGCCTTCAATTCCCGCGATCACTTCGGACAATTCCATTTCCATCCCTGCGCGCTTTTTTTGCCGCCGCGTTGCTGATTGCACTTTCTGGCCGCCTTCTACTACAGATTTCACCGCACATTCCTCTGCGAACTCCCTACTGCAGCCGCGGTTTGCGCCGACGGTTGCGTCGTCGGCAGCAACTGCGCTGCAGCGCGTCCAAACCGCACCGTCACCGTGCTGCCGCGAATCACGCGCGCGCCGGCCTCCGGTGATTGTTCGAGAGCAACTCCACTGCCAAGCAGCGAAGGAATCAAGCCGAGCCGCGAACACGTTTCAGTCACGCCACGCACGCTCTGCCCCGAAAAATCCGGAACTTCAACGGCATCTTCCTCGCTGAACGCAATTGTCGGCGCTCCGCCAGTCGCTTCCTGACTCGCGGCGCGATTCTCCGCCTGATCTTTTTTCGCTACGACGTCGCGAAACCGCGCCACATTTTCCTGGTTTGCGGCCTCATGTTTCGCCGCCGCCTGATTAGCGTCTGCGCGGAATTTATCCGGCCCGGACCCCGGCGTCGGCTGCCCGCTCTTCGCGGTTTCGGTGCCCGCGGGCGCGGTCATCGGTACGTCGTGCGCCACGTCCAGATACGCCAGCACCTGCTCGGCAATGCGTTTGAAGACCGGGCCGCCCACTTCTCCGCCGTGATGCGCGCCCTCGGGCGAATCCAGCACCACTAAAATGGTCACCGCCGGCTCGTTCACTGGCGCGAAGCCCACGAACGACGCGACGTACTGATTCGGCGAGTAGCGGCCTGTGCGCGGATCAATCTTCTGCGCTGTGCCGGATTTTCCGGCGGCCGTGTAGCCATTCAGCGCGGCTGGCTTGCCGGTGCCGCCGCCCAGCAGCACACCCTCCATCATTTCGCGCACGGTTGCAGCCGTCTCCGCGTCGGTCACCTGTTGCGGTTCGGCGCGCGCAGGCAACGCCACCGGCGCATCGCCGCGAATTTCCTGCACGATGTGCGGACGAAACAGCGTGCCGCCATTAGCAATCGCCGAAATCGCGGAAATAATCTGCACCGGCGTGACGCTCACTTCCTGTCCGATAGCCACGGAGCCGATTGAGCTAGCCGTCCAATTCTCCAATGGACGCAACAGCCCGCGATTTTCTCCGGGCAATTCGATTCCGGTGAGCTGGCCGATTCCGAATCTGCGCATCGTGTCGTAGAAACGCGGCGCGCCCAGGTTCAACGCAATCTTGATGGAACCGACGTCGCTGGAATGCGCCAGCACGTCGCGCACGCTCAACACGCCGAAGGGATGCCAATCGTGAATCAAGCGCCCGGCCACAACAATTGATCCCATCTGGCAATCCACCAGCACATCGGGATTCGTGACGTGATTCTCGATCGCGCCGGTCATTGTAATGACCTTGAAAGTTGAGCCGGGCTCATAAGCTGCTGTCACCGCGCGGTCCATGCGCGTTTCGTCGGAAAATTTTCCGGCGTCGTTGGAATCAAACACCGGATAATTCGCCACAGCCAGCAGGGCGCCGTTTGAAGGATCCTGAATCACTACCGTGCCGGTGTGAGAGTGCGTTTCGTCCATCGCCCGCGCCAGTTCTTTCTCGGCGATGTACTGAATGGTTTCATCAATCGTCAGCACCACGCTCGCGCCCGGATCGGCTGCGGATTCGCGCCGGTCGTAAAAACGCCGTTTGCCATCGGCCATCAACATCACGCGCCCCGGCCGCCCGCGAATTTGTTTATCAAGCTCGTGCTCGATGCCGCCCATGCCCTTTTCGTCGGTATCCACCCAGCCCAGCACGTGCGCCAGTAAATCGTGCTCGGGATAAACGCGCCGGTTTTCTTTCTCGAAGAACACGCCCTTCAAATTCATTTCGTCAATACGCTCGACGGTTTCTGGCGAAAGTTTCTTCGCGAGGCGTACGGGCTTACTGGAATCATTAATCTTTGCTTCCAGATCTTCGGCGGGGACGTCCAGGACACGCGAAAGCAGCCGCGCGACCATCTCAGGATCCTTGATGTCGGTGGGGTCCGCGAAGAGCGAGTCCATGGGAATGCTTACGGCCAGTTCCCGGCCCTTGCGGTCGTAGATCACGCCGCGCATCGGACTGATTTCAAATGTGCGCTGTTGCTGATGCTGGGCTTTTGCGAAGTATTCGCTATAGCAGAAGAGCTGGAGGTAACTCAGGCGGGCCAGCACCGCCCCCATCCAAACCACCGCCACGACCCAGACCACCAACCAGCGGAGACGCGGGCTGCGCTGCTCCATGGATTCCGCCCTAACTTGCGAGAAACTCTGCCCGGCCAACGTTCACATCGCTTCGCCGGAATCGGCCCTTGCAGCGGGCCGCCAGAAATTCATCAGCCGGATTTTCAGGGTCGCTGCGGCTGGACCACCGCGCGCGCCTCAGCCAACACGGCTTCGCTCGGCCCGTCCGCCGGCGTAGCCTGGCCCGGCACCGAAACTGTCAATCCCAATTCGTTGCGCGCGATGCCGTCCACACGGCCCGGCGCCTTCAGCGTCGCCACTTCCACGTGCAATTGCTGGTTCAATTGCGCGGACTGCGCGCGCAACGCGGAAAGCTGCTCCACTTGATACTGCAACTGGATGCAGGCGAAATGTTGCCAGGCGTAAAACAACAGGCACGCCGCCATCGCGCCGCCGGCCGCCACGCGCCGCCAGAAATCCTGCAAACGCGCTGGGGCCATGCTGCGCACCAGCCGCGAATTGTCGATCCTCTTGATCGTGTAATATTCAGTCATCAGCAGACTTGCGGCGCCGTGCGTTCCTCGCTCATGCGAGTCTCCGCCGTCGCCACCCTCTCGATTACGCGCATCTTCGCGCTGCGCGACCGCGGATTACTTGCGATTTCCGGGTCGCCGGGCTGGATCACTTTTTTGGTGAGTATGCGAAATCCCTCGTGCGAGAGCCGCTGGAAAGCGTGCTTCACCA
>Ga0210390_10005476_pt1 | contig 10640 bp, 12 predicted proteins | sample IncBWH11OmetaG_FD_161050 | JGI IMG/M metagenome (GOLD analysis project Ga0210390, IMG submission 161050) | Forest soil microbial communities from Barre Woods Harvard Forest LTER site, Petersham, Massachusetts, United States - Inc-BW-H-11-O ... | reverse complement strand
CGTTCTGAGCCTTCTGTCAGGCCAAACCGGCGACGGCCAACACCGTTGCAAGGCCGGCAGCCATGCCACGAATGGACGGCTCCGGTGTCACGTCGATCCATTCCTCGAGTGAGTGCGCTCGACCGCCTGTGCCGCCGGAGCCGATCTTGATCGCGGGGATGCCGAGGCTCATCGGAATGTTCGCGTCGGTCGAGGAGGTTTCAAACCTCGGCTGAAACCCATGCGCGCTGATCGCCGCGTGCGCGAGGCGGACCAGGTCGCTGGTCTCGTCAGTACGGCCGGCCGGGCGGTCGCCGATCTTGGCAATGTCCGTCGTCACTGCTCCGTTCCGCGTCGAGCGTGCCGTGTTCTCGGCCGCGACCGACTTTGCCACCAGATTGAGGAAGGTCGACTCCAGCCGGGCCAGTTCGACGGGTGACTCCGATCGCAGATCGAAATCCGTCCACACGTGGTTGGGGATCGAGTTGATCGACGTTCCGCCGCCGGTGACCGAGGCGCTGTAGGTGGTCTTGGGGCTGGCAGGCACCGTGACGCGTCCAAGCCGGGCGATCGCGTCGGCCATGGCGAACATCGGGTTCACCAGGCCGAACGCGCCGTAGCTGTGGCCGCCGGGGCCCCTGAAGGTGACGCGATAGCGCTTCGAGCCGACGGCGCCGGTGGCGATATGGGAAATGTCCGGACTGTCCACCGTGATGAAGGCGCTGATGCGGTCCTTGTAGGGGCCGTTCTGGAACAGGTGCCGCATGCCGCGCAGATCGCCTGGCCCCTCCTCGCCGACATCGGCGACGATCAGCAGGCCGGCGCGGGTGCGCACAGCGGCGGCATCCATCGCGCGAAGCCAGGCGAGCAGCACCGCCAGCGACCGCGTGTCGTCCCCCACGCCCGGGGCATACAGCTTCGCGCCGTCCCGCCGCACGGTCACGTCGGTGCCGGCCGGGAACACGGTGTCCAGGTGGGCAGCAACACAGATCAGTGGGGCATTGCCCACTCCCGGGCGCATTCCGGTGACATTTCCTTCGGCGTCGATTTCCAGGTTCTGGAGACCATGTATCTTGGCCATCGCAAGGAAAGCGCGGGCGCGGGTCTCCTCCTCGAACGGCGGAGCAGCGATCTGGGTCAGCGTGACGATGTCCTCAACCGTCCGGTCGTGCTCGGCGGTGAGGGTAGCGACGGCCTTGCGATAGGTCTCGCTCGCCATGACCTCGTGGATAATCGACATGGCCCGAGCGGTCATGGCATTGGTTCCCTTCGGCAAGCGCCGGTATTGGCCGAGGCCGGCGCCGCCTGCAAGAGAGGCAACCCGCATGGATCTGGTCAGCCGACTGCAACGGGATCTGCCGCCGCTGCCGCGGTGGATGGGGATCACCATCACCGTAGCCGAACCTGACCGGGTGGTCGCCGAAATTACGGTGCGCGAGGAACTGTGTACATCCGGCGACATCATGCATGGCGGCGCGATCATGGCGTTCGCCGACACGGTCGGCGCGCTTGGGACAGTCGTGAACCTGCGCGAAGGGCAGGGGACCACGACGGTGGAGAGCAAGACGAATTTCTTCGCCGGGTCGTCGGTCGGGACGCGACTGATAGCAGAGGCGACCCCACTGCATCGCGGAAGGCGGACCCAGGTCTGGGAGACGCGGATCACCAATGAGCAGGGCAGGCTGGTGGCGAAGGTAACCCAGACGCAGATGGTGCTGTAGGATCGCAAGAGAGAGAGCGGGGTATTCGTCGCGGGGGTTCCCCACGAGGCGCGTGGGCGATCTTTCCTTTCGGCCTGCCGAAGGCTAGCGTTCACCAATAATGCGATGGAGGGAATGATGAAGGCAGCCGTTTTCCACGAGCCGAACCAGCCGCTCACCATCGAGAACGTGGAGCATGCGCCGTTGAAGCGCCGCGAGGTGCTGGTGCGCACGGCCTATGCCGGCCTCTGTCATTCTGACCTGCATTTCATCGAGGGCCTGTATCCGTTCCCCACCCCTTGCGTGCTGGGTCACGAGGCGGCCGGCGTGATCGAGGCAGTCGGCGATGACGTCACCTACGTCAAGCCGGGTGATCACGTAATCACCTGTCTGTCCGTGTTCTGCGGCGAATGCCCGCAATGCATGACCGGTCATCCCAACCTCTGTGAGAACACCGAGGTCAAGCTGCTGCCGGGTGCCGCGCGTCGTCTGACGTGGAAAGGCGAAGTGCTGAACCAGGCAATGAACCTCTCGGCTTTCGCCGAATTCATGCTGGTGCACGAGCACGCCGTGGTGAAAGTGCGCGATGACGTACCGCTGGACCGCTGCGCGCTGGTGGGCTGCGGCGTGATGACCGGGGTCGGCGCGGTGTTCCATGCCGCGAAGGTTGAGCCTGGCTCTACAGTCGCGGTGATCGGCTGTGGCGGCATCGGGCTGTCCGCAGTGAACGGTGCTGCGATGGCGGGTGCCTCGCGCATCATCGCGATCGACACCGTGGCATCGAAGCTGGATGTCGCGCGGCAGATGGGCGCCACCGACACGATCAACGCGTCGAATGCCGATCCGGTGGAGATGGTGAAGGACATGACGGGCGGCGGTGTGCCGTATTCTTTCGAGGCGATCGGCACCAAGACCACAGCCGAGCAGTCATTCGCGATGTTGCGGCCGGGCGGCACGGCGACGATCATCGGCATGATCCCGCTGGGTACCAAGATCGAGCTGCACGGAGCCGATTTCCTGCGTGACCGCAAAATCCAGGGAACCTCGATGGGCGGCAACCGATTCCGTGTCGATATGCCGCGGCTGCTGGAGCTGTATGTGCAGGGCAAACTGAAGCTGGATCACATGATTTCCGGCCACATCAAGCTGGGCGAGATCAACGAGGGCTTCGCGCGGATGAAGCAGGGCACTCTAGTGCGACAGTTGATCGATTTCTCAGTTGGGTGAGTCCCACTCGCTTGCCCACCCCAATAGTGGGCAAGTTTGTGGTTGACGCCTGAGCCGTCGCGTCGCTGACTTCCCGGTGAGACGTTCCGGGAGGTCGTCCTATGAGCGAAACGCTCCTGCGAGACATCGCCGAGTTCTGCCGTGGCGCCCGCATGGCGGAATCCACGTTCGGCCGGCTGGCGGTGAACGACGGCAAGCTGGTCGGCCGGCTGCGGCTCGGCGGCCGCGTCACCACCGATACGGTGGATCGCGTGCGCGCCTTCATCGCCCGCGAGCCGCATCGCGTCGTGAACGGAGCGCCCGCCCCCTTCCCGCGGCCCACACCCGAGGCCACTGGCACTGCCCACAACTTCCGCTTCTACGACAACCGGCAGAAGTACCTCCTGTTCGTCACTACCTGCGGCGAGAAGTGGGTCATCGCCCAACGCGTCGGCATGGAGCTGGGCAACATCCATCCGCGTCCACCGTCGCTGAGGCTGTTCGACGCCGGCATGGGTGACGGCACCGTGCTCGCCCGCACCATGCGGGCCATGCACAACCGCTTCCCCACCATGCCGTTCTATATCGTCGGCAAAGAGATCAGCCTCGAGGACGTGCGCCTTGTGCTGGAAAAGATGCCCGACCGCCTGTTCGAGCATCCCGCCACCGTGCTGGTGATGACCAATATGTACTATTCGGAGGCGCCGTGGCTGAAGCCGAATTCGGTCAATGCCGCCACCAGCCTCGTTTGGCACGAGCTCGCGCTGACCGGCAACACCGCGCACGAGTTCGAGACTCAGATCACTGAGCTCGGGCCGTTCCTGGCTGACAACTGGCGCGCCCGCATGAGTCGCTCCTCCGGCAATCCGGTGTACGAAAAGCCAGTGGTGCTGGTGATCTACCGCGAGGACCACCGGTTCCTGCTCGATCAGGTGCGGCCGCGCCGCGGTTTTACCGACGCCGAATACGACCTCGTCATCGCATCGCAGCCCTATCGTGCCCGCGCACCGCTCGAGTTCAAGGCGCGGCGCGTGGTGGCGCCGCTGGCGCGCGCACTGGCGCCTGGCGGGAGGCTGATCGCCATCCATTCGCACGGCAACGATCCGGGGCTGGAGATTATTCAGCGCATCTGGCCTGGCGAGAATCCGTTCACCACCGATCGCCACGCTTTACTGCGCGCGACCAAGGCCGAACTCGGTAGCGCCGGGCGGGATCTGAATTTCGGCGCTTATGCCGATGCGCGCTCGCTGTTCCGCTACGACATGCACACTCTGCCAAGCGAGATCAGCGAGACGATCGGCACATCAACGTTGTTCGCCGCATGGAATGCCGCGGTCTACGTCGCGCAGATCGAGGATGAGCGGCTGTCCGAAGCGATCAGCAGCGGCGCCTATCTCGACGCCACCAAGGCAGTGCTGCAGGACCACGGCGGTCTGTGGTTCTGGGACGAGTCCTACGTAATCTCGCGCAAGCGGGATTCCGGCTGATGGACGCGATCACCCTCACTGCCAGGCAGCGCCAGCGCGCGGTGGCACTGATCCGGGATTGTTCGATTGAACTTTCGCCACGCGACGAGTTCGCCGGTGAGGCGCTGCGCACACTGCTCGCCGCCGGCACGACGGTGTTCGTCAATCATCCTTCCAGTGTGACTCACCACGATATCGTGGCTGCCTGCGCGCGGTTGCGTCGCGCGGGTTTCGTGCCCGTGCCGCATGTCGCCGCGCGTCGCCTGGCGAGCTTCACCCAGGCCAGCGACTTCCTGCAGCGCGCGGTGGGCGAGGCGGAGGTCGACCGCATTCTGCTGATCGGCGGCGATGACAGTCCTGTCGGGCCGTTCCGGGCCGGCCTCGATCTGCTGGCGACCGGCGTGTTGGAGCGACACGGCATCGCCCATGTCGCGTTCGGCGGCTATCCCGAGGGGCACCCGGCGATCGATCCGCACATGCTGGATGCAGCGCTGGAAGCCAAGGTGGCGCTCGCACGGCAGGGCGGGCTGGCCGTGTCACTGGTGACGCAGTTCGGCTTCGATGCACAGCCGATCCTGCGCTGGATCGCGGCGCAGCGCGCGCATGGCATCGACTGCCCGGTGCATGTCGGCATTGCCGGCCCCGCCAGCGTGGCGACGCTCGCGAAGTTCGCCATCCGCTGCGGCATCGGCGCGTCGCTCCGCGCTCTTGCACGCGGCCATACAGCGTTCGCGCGCATCATGGTAGAGGCCGGACCTGATGCATTGATCAGCGAACTTGTGGCCGACGCGGGCGAGGATGCGCCGATCGCGGGTCTTCACGTCTTCACCTTCGGCGGCGTACGCCGGACGGCGGAATGGATCCGCGCGGCAAGCGATGCCACCTGATCGGCAATGGAAAGCGCCAGTCGAAGCGAACGCAGCAGCCGTTTCGCGCGGACCACGTCGGCGCCTGTTGCCGTTCGTCCGAAGTGCGTCAGGCGCGCGAGGACCATCAGGCTGGTCGACGCTGAAGGACGACGGCACCGCTTAGCCGCCGCCAGCCGCCCAGCGCTAATGATGTTCCTTGTGGATGGTTCCCTTTCCGAGCACGATCAGCAACGTGCCGAGTGGGCCGCCGGGGCTTCGCGTCAGGGTGATGTCTGTTTTGTCGGGGAGACAGCCGAGGGAACTCGTGCCGCTGAATTCGTGGACCTCCATCGTCCCACCGTCCTTCGGGGTGACCGCAATCACCTCTTCATTCTTGATGGTGCTGTAGATCGCCAGCCGCTCCGTGCCGGTGAGCGTCATCGCAGCTTTCAGGACAACCCGGGCATGGGCGCCCCCGTGTTCGCAAGTCTCAGTAAAGGTAGCAACGAATGCGTTGGTCTCCGGGTCGTCCAGATCGGCTTTGCCTTTAAACATCGAATCCTCCTTGCTGCTGCCCACAGGAGTGTCAGCATTCGGAGGCCAGATCGATGAGCTGCATCACATGGCCCAGGGTTGCAATTGAGACCGCTCTTTCGGCGACGATGGGTCCTTCTCTTGCTGATCCAATCGAAGCTTTCAGCTCGAGACTGCACGCGAGGTCTGGGGCTGAATCCTTATAGTGTTGCCTGTGTCCCCAGGATAACCGTCGCCTGCGCCGACAGAACGCCGCCGTTGCCGTGCACCAGGGCGGTCTCCGCCTGCGCGACCTGGCGCGCGCCACACTCGCCACGCAACTGGCGCACTGCCTCGATCAGCAGGAACAGACCGTACATACCGGGATGGCAATAGGACAGGCCACCCCCATTGGTGTTCACGGGCAGGCTGCCTTTGGGTCCGATGCGTCCGCCACTGACGAAGCGTCCGCCTTCCCCCTTGGGGCAAAAGCCCAGGTCTTCCAGGAACAGGATCGTGTTGATGGTGAACGCGTCGTACAGCGCCAGCACGTCGATGTCCGTCTCGCGCAGACGCGCCATGCGATAGGCGGCCGCGCCCGATTCGCGTGCGCCGGTCATCGTGAGATCAGGCATCGACGAAATCGATGCGTGGGTAATCGTCTGGCCGCAGCCGAGTACATAGACCGGCGGTTTCGCCAGACCACGAGCGCGTTCGGCGGACATCATCACGATCGCACCACCACCGTCGGTGATCAGGCAGCAATCGCGCACGGTGAACGGATAGCTGATGGGTCGCGCCGACAGCACCTCGGCAACCGTGAGCGGCTTCTTCTCCCACGCGACCGGATTCAGCAGCGCCCATTCCCTGGCAGCAACAGCCACCTCGGCCAACTGCTCCCGCGTGGTGCCGAATTCATGCATGTGACGCGATGCGGCGAGGGCGTACGCTGTCGATGGCAGAAACGGTCTGAATGGTGTTTCATAGGGATTGTATTCGCGCGCCGACGCTTGGCGGCGACCGACGGTACGCTGCGTGCTGCCATAGGCGATCACTGCCACGGAACACAGACCGGCAGCGAGTGCCGCCTGTGCATGAGCCACGTGCACCTCGAACGACGAACCGCCGACGATGGTGGAGTCGGTATAGGCGGAGGGCAGGCGAAGGTACTCACACATCGACATCGCCGACGTGCGCGCCTGCGTAGCGGCGCAGAATATGCCGTCGACGTCGCGCAGCTTCAGACCACAATCCGCGAGCGCGCGGTGGATGCCCTGCGCCATCAGATCGAGCGGGCTCATGTTGGCGGCGACCGCTCCGATATCGGACTCCGCCGCACCGACGATTGCGGCGCTGCCGCGGGTGAGGCCGTTCATGGCGTGCCCGCCGCCGGTGCGAACACGGGATACGGCGGTTCGTCGCCCTCCGCCGCATGTACGCGGAACTTCACGCGCATGCCGATGCGTACGTCGAGCGGGGCGATATCCTCGACGCGACTCATCATGCGGAAGCCCTCATCGATGTCGATCAGCGCGACGTTGTACGGATCGCCCTTCTGTGGATACACCACGGTGGTCGCGTGTACCGTGCCCATCCCCTTGCTGATGCGCCATTGCAGATTGTCGCTGCCGGTGAGGGGGCAGATGACGCGCGGATAGAACACCGCCACATTGGCATCAGGGCTGAACTGGTAGCCCAATTCGCCCTTCTCCAGGTGCTCAAGATAGACGCCCAGAGGGGAGTTCGCTGCGTTTGCCATCACACCGGCCTGTCGCCGGCCACGGTGACGCGGTGACCGGAGCGGGTATGCGGCCAGTAGTCCCACATCGCGCGATGCTGCACGCAACGATTGTCCCAGAACGCGATGGAGTTTTCCCGCCAGCGAAAACGACACTGGAACAAGGGGTCCTCGGCGATCTCCCATAGGTAGTGCAGGATCGCGTTGCTCTCATCGCGCGGAACGCCGACGATTCGCTTTGTGAAGCCGCGATTGACATAGAGCGCCTTCCTGCCGGTCACCGGATGCGTGCGGATCACCGGGTGCTCGGCGCGCGGGTAGGTGGGCTTGTCAGCGACGCCGTAGTTGGCATAGGTGCCGCGATACGCATCCTCGCCGTCGTGCATCGCGGTGAGGCCCTCCAGATACTGCTTCATCCGATCCGACAGCGCCTCATAGGCGGCATACATCGAGGCGAACAGCGTGTCACCGCCGCGCGGCGGTGACTGGCGGATATACAGGATGCTGCCCATAGGCGGCTCCACGTCGCACGACACGTCGCTGTGCCACCCCTCGCCGTTGGCACGTGGCGAGTCCTTGTCGGCATGGACGATCATCAGTTCGGGCTGCCCCGACGCGTGCGGCGCCGCAGGGTGGATGTGTAGCTTTCCAAAGCTGCGGCCGAAATCGAGGTGCTGTTCCGCGGAGATGTGTTGGTCGCGAAAGAAGATCACCAGGTTCTCCGCAAGCGCTCGATGGATCTCGTCAAAGGTCCGGTTGCCAAGGGGCTGGGAGAGATCGACGCCGCCGATCTCGGCGCCTATGATGGGCGTCAGCTTGTCCACTGTTATCGTCTCGTACGGCACCGATTCATCAGCGTTGTGCTTGTAGCGCGGTCCGTTGTTGCCACGCAGGACGCTCATGGACGGTCTCCCTCGGCAAACAGGTCGGCTCCAAGTCTAGCCGTGACCGCGGCGCCGCGCCATGGCGCCTCCCCAAGCAACCGCCGATCCGCAAACATCGTGCCCTCCATGTCAATTCAAGCTTGCCGGTTCGTCACCACCGGCAAGAAAATTCTGGGCTTCGCGATACAGCGCATAACGGCTTGTCTCGAGATGCATCAGGTGGGTGCCACGACTGATCTTCACATCGCGGCGGACAGGTGACGAAGTGAACTTACCGAACAGCCAGGCGGCGTCGGCATCGGTGCACATGCTGTCCCACTCGCCGCGAATGATCGCCACCGGCGCGCGCACACGGGATGGATCGTAAGCGAGATCGCCTGCCCACGCGCGACCGATGTCAAACCACGGCCCGCTCGGTGTCTTCACGCTCGCTGGAGTTCGCGTCCTGCTGGCCGGGTCGCTGTCCAGGTAGCACTCGCCCCATTCGGCGAAGTGACGGCGAGACAACACCGATGGTTCGCCGGACGGCACCTCCGCAGTGAAGCGCTGCCACTGATCCTGCAGTGAAACCAGACGCCATGCAGGATAATCCTGCGCCGCGCTCTCGTTGCGGCGTGCAATGGCGCCGAACAGTACAAGGCGCTCAACAAGCTCCGGGCAGCGCGCGGCGAAGCGACCGGTGACGATCGTGCCCCAGGAATGCGCAAGGACGGAGACCCGATCTATCGCGTGATGCCGGCAGATGAAGCGTGCAGCTTGTTCCAGTTGCCCGCTCGCATCTCCAGCGCTGCACAGGGGTTGGTGGCCATCCGATGGCTCATACATGGCGGGGTACGGGTCCGAATGACCGTAGCCATGGAAATCGAAGCCCCAGACATGAAAGCCCGCGGCACAAAGCTCATCGCGCCACGAGCGGCCATCGAAGCGGTGTGCGATCGATAGCGCGGACGGAAACGTTGCACCGTGCACGTACAGTGCAACGCCCTTGGGCGAAATGCCGTCCGGCGGTGGCAGATGACGCAGGTACAGCGACAGCCCGGCGTGGCTGCTCGGAATGTGGAAATGCTCCTCGCGTGGATCGAGCAATGCTGGCATTGGCGTGCCTCCATCGGTGTTGGTCCGATATGCATCGCCGAACTCCATGAAGCCACACGCGTTGCTACGGCCGCAGCCGAAGCGTCACACGACCGCGATCGCGCTCATCTCGATCAGGTAGTCGGGATGGGTGAACTTGCTCACCTCGACCAGCGTGGAGGCCGGCGGCGGCGAGGGGAAGAACTCACGCCGCACCTTATGGATGGGTGCGAGGTTCTCCATGTTGCGCACATAGACATCGACGCGGCAGACATTGGCCAACGTGCCGCCCGCGGCCTCCACCGCGGCCTTGACGTTCTCGCACACCTGACGCGTCTGCGCCTCGATGTCGCCGATTCCGGCAATTGTGCCGTCCGGGCGCTGGGCCACCATGCCGGAGATGAACACCAGCCGACCGGTTGCTTCGACGGCGATCGCCTGCGCGAAATGTCCGCCAGGCTTTGGCGCCTTGTCGGTGGTGATAGACTGTCTCGGCATGGTTTCCTCCTTGCTGCTCAGTGGCACTTGAACGCGTCGAACGGCTCGCGGCATGCGCGGCACCGGTGCAGCGACTTGCACGCCGTCGAGCCGAATTCGCTGATGAGTTCCGTGTCGGCGCTGCCACAATGCGGGCAGGCGGGATGCGCCTCGCCGAACAGCGCGCGACGCGACGCAGTATGTTCGGGCGGTGCGATGCCGAATGCCGCAAGCTTGCTGCGCCCAGCATCGGTCAGCCAGTCGGTCGTCCATGCAGGCGAAAGGCGGGTGAGCACGCGGGCCTTGATTCCTGCACGTGCGAGCGCCGTTTCGATATCCAGCGTGATCATGTTCATCGCTGGGCAGCCGGAGTAGGTGGGCGTGATGGTTACCTCGACCGTGTCATCGTGCACCGACACGTCGCGCAGGATGCCGAGGTCACTGATCGTCAGCACCGGGATCTCGGGATCGGTGACATTCTCCAGCGCGGCGAGAGCGCGTTCACGCAGCGCGGTAGCTTCTACCATGTGGCGCCCGGATAGCTGCGCTGGAGGAACTGCATCTCCGCCAACAGATGCCCGAGATGTTCGGTATGTCTTCCGCTGCGACCACCCGACTGCATCCAACCATCCGACGGTCGTTCCAGCGTGGCGCGCGCGAGGATGCCGTCGATGGTCGCGTTCCAGGTGTCGCGCAGCGACATTGGCCGCGCGACAATGCCGGTGTCGCCAGCAATGTCCGTGAACAGTTCGCCC
>Ga0210390_10005475_pt1 | contig 10642 bp, 5 predicted proteins | sample IncBWH11OmetaG_FD_161050 | JGI IMG/M metagenome (GOLD analysis project Ga0210390, IMG submission 161050) | Forest soil microbial communities from Barre Woods Harvard Forest LTER site, Petersham, Massachusetts, United States - Inc-BW-H-11-O ... | reverse complement strand
CATCAAACGGAATTGGCGATTCGCCTCGGCCACAGACTGCAGCGGAGAAAGCCTCCAGCTCGGCGCGGTGCCCTTTGTCCTGGCGGAATCGTGAACGAAACGTTTGTTTCCGGCCATGACGCACGAGTTCCAGTCGACGGAAATCTTCCAGCACGGCCACAGCGCCTCCGCCAAAGACTTCCAGGCGCTCCTTGGAGTACGCTCGGTCACCGTTCGCCAGATAGCTGATCGTGCCTTGGGACCCGTTCGCAAATCGTAGCGAGATGACAACGTTGTCGTCGCTGTATTGCTCGAGACTGGTAACGCTGCGCGTCTGCACTTCGATCGGTAGAGCGCAGGCCATAAAAGTGAGGAAGTCTATAAAATGGCAGACTTCGCCAAGAAGACGTCCGCCGCCTTGTTCGGGATCGTTCACCCAGTGATCGCGCGTGATGAAACCCGCGTTGACTCGGTAATGCAGTGCCATCGGCTCTTGTACCTGCTTGAGAAACGTTCTCATCTTGATTGCCATGGGGGCGAATCGACGGTTGAAACCAACCATCAGCACAGGGTCACGGCCAGAGATGCCGCTTGCGTAAGCGCGAACGATTTCTCTCAAATCGATTTCACTCAGGCAGAGCGGCTTCTCACAAAAAATGTTCTTGTCAGCGGAAAGCGCTGCCAACACCTGCGTCGCATGCAATTGATGACGAGTGGCGATCACGACGGTGTTGATGTCAGGGTCATCGAGGATTCTCTGCTCGTCGGTTGTACAGTAGCGGAAGCCAAACTTCTCTGCCGCGTGACGAGCGTGCGAGCCGTTGGCTGCGCACACTCCGACCAATCCCACACGATCAAGTTGCTTGATCGCAGGCAGCAGCGTACCCAGAGCAAAGCTGCCTGCACCCAGAACTCCGATCTTCATCGACGACTCGCGCGCAAGAGTAGCGGCAGTTCCCTTCCCGACCAGTTGGATTTCACGGCTGGGTTCAGCCTGCGCGGGATACGTAATCAACACACCCAGGAATGGCTGGCCCATCCTTCCCGTTATCAACTCATAAGCACCCTGAGCGCGCTCAATAGGAAAACGGTGAGTGATCAGCGATTGGACATCGAGCTTCCCATCCGATAGAAGCTGGAGACAAGCCTCCATATTTCGAGTTTCGGTCCAACGCACGTAACCGATCGGATAATCCCGTCCCTTCTGCTCATAGGCGGAATCGTATCTGCCCGGTCCATAGGAGCGCGAGATGCGGAAGTCCAACTCTTTTTCAAAGTAGATCTTGCGTTGGATGTCCATGCCGACCGTCCCGACCGCAACCACAACCGCACGATCGCGCGCCACTTCTCCCGCCACGTCGACGGGTTCGCTGCTGGGTGTCTCCGCCGTGATCAGGACAGCATCGGCGCCATGTCCGTTGGAATGCTGCAGGCACAGATCGCGCAAACCATCGCGCGAGATACAGACATCATCCGCGCCCAAGCGCAGCGCCAGTTCGGCACGCTCAGAGGCAATATCCATTCCCAACACGCGACAACCCGCTGCCTTGAGTACCTGAACTGTCAGTTGGCCAAGAAGCCCGAGACCGATGACCGCAACGACATCGCCCAGTTTCGCATCCGCCGTACGAACGCCATGCAGAGCCACGGCGCCGAGCGTGCTGAAAGCAGCCTCTTCAAAACCAACCGCCGAGTTGGGATGAATCCTGGCGACCAGCAGGCGAGGGATGCAAGCAAATTCGGCGTGCACAGCATAGTTCACTCCTGCACAGGCAACCCGATCGCCGACGTTGAGATCGGTTATACCTTTCCCAACCCCGATGACCGTTCCAGAACTGCTGTACCCCAAAGCGTTCGGCAAATCGAGCCGGCTGAGAACTGCAGCGACGGCAGAGAACAAACCATCGCGCCGAACCTTGCTAATGACTTCGCGAACCAGATCCGGGCGGGCGTTGGCCTTTTGCAACAGGTTCTTGCCGGCAAACTCGCAAGACGCGCGCTCGGTCCCCGCCGAAACCAGCGATGCCGCCATCCGGACAAGAACGCATCCGGGAAGCAGTTTGGGAGCGGGCACATCCAGGACCGCAATCTCGCCCGTACCAGCTTGCTGGAGTATCTGTCTCATGATCTGTCAATCGCTTGGTTGCCATATTACTCGGAGTCTGCCGGTCTCCCGATTGACACTGTAGGCACCATCGACGTCGCCTTGTCGTCGGACCCTGTGCATCGCTGCATCAGGTCGATCATTCAAGGGTGGCGTTTTTCAGATCCCGGAAGAGTGCGCCACCCTTGTTCGACTTCTTAAAGCAGTAGCTGAATTACAGTTGTGAGTGGGCTATGGACAACCGATGCCGCTTTAGTTTTACAGGCTCTTAGCTTGGGACTCCTGAAGATCAAGCCTTAGTTGCCGAAGTCTGGTCGCCTTCGCCGGGTCAATTCCGGGCTGCAAATCGGTTTCTTCGAGGAAATAACGCCAGCCCGAGCCGCGGTCTTCCTGGCTCTGGCACCATTCGAAATCGTTGAGCGTTTTTTGAGCGCTCTCCGTTCCTTTGACGACGGCAACGACCCCGCCCGACATATAGGTTTTCTCGTTGAACCGAATGATCGCGAATGAATAATCAGAGTTGTGTGTCATTTCTTGATTTCCCCGTTGGAAGGTTCGCATGGGCCTGTCGCCGTTGGACGACGGCTCCGCAACTTCCGCGAGTCACGGACGCTTCATGAACGTTCTTGCCCAAAAAACTCTTCGTTGCCAAAATACTTTTCTTCAGAGGTTTCGTAAATGGCCTCTTGGTGGTAAGCGGTAGCACCATTGGGTGAGGGGCGGGACGGGCGATTCGCGACAGATTCACGACGTGGGAACTCAGCCAGCGCGGATTTTACGCTTTCGTCGGCGTCGCGGCCGTTGCTAGAAATTCCTGCTTTGGAACGGATAAACCTTGTGTTGACAAGAACGGTATCCCGAGGTAGCCTCGGGCGGAAGTTCTGACGGGGTCGTCGAATCTCTCTCCGATAAGAGGCCGCATGAAGAATCATAAAGTATGTTTGACTGCGTTGTCAGCTTTCATTTGCATAGCAGGAACGAACGCGATCGCCGCGCCTCCCTATCCGGCGCAAACCACGGCAGCGACACAAGCGCCCGCCACGGCAGCGGCGCAAACGCCCGCCGCGCCACCGGCGCAAGGCCGCAAGAAACGCGTGGCTATTTTCGACTTCGACTACGCAACCGTGCATGCCGGAGTGTCGGGAATTTTTGGGCAGGACGTCGATATTGGCAAGGGCATCTCGGACCTCTTAGTGACCTACCTCGTCAAGGATGGCAGCTACTCCGTGATTGAACGCAAGGCACTCGACAAGATTCTGACGGAACAAAACTTCTCCAACAGTGACCGTGCCAATCCCAATTCGGCCGCCAAAATCGGGAAGTTGCTGGGTGTGGATGCAATCATCGTGGGCAGTATTACGCAATTCGGCAATGAGACCAAGAATACGAACGTCGGCGGCGCAGGCGGTGGCTGGCCGGGTATAGGCGTGGGAGGATTTGGCCACAAAAAGTCAAAAGCCATCGTGGCTCTAACTGCGCGTCTCGTCGACGTTGACACTGGCGAGATCCTGGGCGTGGCCGAGGGCAAAGGAGAATCGCAACGCGAAAGCACTTCGATGCTCGGGGGCGGCAGCAACTGGCACGGATTTGGCGGAGGCAATGCCGATTTTGGCAGCAGCGACTTCCAGAGCACCATTATCGGGGAAGCCGTGAAAGCCGCCGTGGAGCAGACCAGCACGGAGGTGATCGCGGACAAAGATAAACTCGTGACTCGCACCGTCACGGTGCAGGGGTTGGTCGCGGCAGTCGATGGCGGCCAGCTTATCCTTAATGTAGGTGCCAAGGCGGGGGTGAAGGTCGGCGATCAACTCAACGTGGAACGCGTGACTAAAGAAATCAAAGACCCGGCGACGGGGCAGGTGCTCCGTCGCTTGAGTTCGCCGGTGGGAGTGGTAAAAGTCACGGATGTGGACGATGTTTCTTCGATCGCCACGCCAGTTTCCGGATCGGGGTTCAAGACCGGTGACGCGGTCAAGACTGTAACGCAGTAGCGGGACGGTCAATCTCCGGAGATCAATCTCCCGAGATCAATATCCCGCAATTAATGTCCGAGAAAGTGCTCGAGCGCCTCGGCGTCGCTCTCGGCCATATCCGCGCGCTTCTTCGCAGTGGCCAAGTCTCCGCGCTCCATTGCGCTTTCCGCCTTCGACAAGTTTGTATTCATGCTCGCCTGCCGGGCTGCCATGTCGCCGCGCAGACCGTATCCGGCCGCGCTCTGCTGCTGTTGCAGCCTCTCCAGACTGCCATTCACTGCCGCCGCGCGATTGGAAAGCTGATCGACCTGACGCTCCACGTCATCCCGATTGATGGCGGTCGCTGGCTGCACCCCAGGCATCGGCTCCGGATTGACTTGATTCGGCTCACTGATGATAGCCTGGCCGGCAATAGGAGCGTTCTGCGCCGCATTCGAGATTCCGCCCGCAGGCGCAGTCGAAAGCGGAGCCGGTTGCGTCGCATGAGGTGTCTGTGGTTTGGAGACAGCGGCCACCGGCGCAGTTGTCGGCTGCATGGTAGCGGGAACGGCGTCAGGTACGGCCACGTTAGGCACGGTCGCATTAGGCACCACCGCAAGAGGCGCGCTCGCGGCAGGCAGAGTTGGCTGAGCTTCACTTTTTTCCGTTTCGCCTTGTCGTGCCTCCGTCTTGCTATGACGCGGCAAGTAGATTCCTCCAACCACCAACACGGCCAGCACGATCAACGCGCCGAGCGCCATATACAATCCCCGGTGACCGCCCGGTGAAGGCGCGGGCTGGGTAACAACGGGTGCTGGAACTGAAACGGGTGGCTTCGCGTTTTCCATCGGGCGAGCCGGCGTAACCGGTTGTTTCGGAGGATTGGCCGGAATGCTTGGAAGAATAGTGCACTCCACCGTGGAAGCTTCGGAAGCTTTCAGTGCGGCAGCGTTCGCGGCGGAAGCCTCCGCCGTCACGCTGCTGAGGGCATTCGCGAAAGCCTCGGCCGACTGGAAGCGTTGCGCCGGGTCTTTCGCAATGGACATAAGGATGATTTCGTTCAACGCTGGAGGTAGCCCAGGATGCAGCTCGACCGGCGGCTTCGGCAGCTCTCTGACATGAGCCGTCATGAGAGAAAAATCACTATCTGCCCGGAAGGGTCGCTGCCCCGTGACCATTTCGTAGAGTGACACGCCCACGGAATACAGGTCGGAGCGCGCGTCCGTAGCCTCCCCTTGAACCTGCTCCGGCGACATGTAGCCGAGCGACCCAAGTGTAGTACCCGTCATGGTAAGGCTGTGTCCGTCGCCGGCGCGGGCTATCCCAAAATCCATGAGTTTCACCACCCCCTCGGGCGTGACCATAACGTTGGCCGGCTTGATGTCGCGATGGATCACATGCTGATGGTGCGCGTAACTTAACGCATCCAGCACCGCGCCGGTATAATTCAACGCCTCGGGCACCGGAATCGGTCCGTGTTCCAGGCGGTCGGCCAGAGTGCTGCCTTCGACATACTCCATGATCATGACTAACTGGTTATTCGCTGTGAACGCGGTTCGAAGCTGGGCAATATTGGGGTGGTTGAGGCTGGCCATGAGCTTGATTTCGCGCAGGAAGCGAGTGGCCAACTCTTGCTGGCCAACAAGGTTAGGCAACAGCACTTTCATGGCTTCGATGCGATCAGAGATCACGTTTCGCACCCGATAAACCCGGCCCATCCCTCCGCTGCCCAACTCGTTGAGAATCTGGTAGTCGCCGATGCGCTGGTTGATTTCTTCGCTCATGGACAGAACTCCTTTTTGCCCGGAGACGTGCGAGCCGTGAATTCGATCATTGCCACCCGGCTGATCACTTACGTGGCGAGCACGGGATCGAACTTCAGGTCCGCAATTATCCTCCGCTACCCCCTGCGGGTCAAGGTTTTCGGCAGGGTTATCTGGAAGTCAGACGCCAATACGAAGGCCGCATTGAGCCAGTCCAAATTGCCCGATTGGCTTGCCTGGCGGCCAATTTGACGATCACGCGTTCGTCGATTCCCATCGAGTCCGAGCCACATTCAGCTTGTACTTCGCAATGTTCAAATTGTTTGTGGCTTTGTCTTGCATCTCTTTCCAGCTTTCGGGCTTGGCGGGATTCCCGCTCCGCAGAATTCGGATGTTGGTTTCTGCCTCTCCGGCGTAGAGCGCGGCCGCGCCCATGTTCTCCCCAACAATTGGATCGATCGCATTGGCTCGTTGGGTCGCGATGCTGAAGTCAGTAGGGAGAATCCTGATCTCGTCCGGCACTTGCGGAAACGCAACCGAGCCGATTCGCTTAAGCCAGTCTTCAATGGTGTGAATCGCAACCTTCAACTGCAAGCCCACGGTTGCGAGGTCTGCGGTTCGCTGCTGCTCAATCTGTTTGCGCAGGATCGAGAGGGTTTCCGCGGCAATTTCACTCTGGCGGTTTGCGGTGTCCACCTGTGCGCTGCTCGCATCCGCCTGCCGCTTTGCGTGCCACGCATAATACATGTTGATGGAGACGAGGACCAAAACCAGTATCACGTTCGCGATCGCCGCGTACGCCATCACTTGATTAACACTGAGTCCGAAAGCCTTGTCTGACATGTCAGGCACCATCCGCGAAAGTATAGATGGTACGCGCTTTCACGAATCCTGGGGAAGAACGGCGGGGGGAAACACGGGCTGGAAAAAGGTAAAGGCCGTGATCTTGGTTATGCTCTAGCCGCCAGCTCCTGCGAGGGAGCCCACAGCGTGGAGTATGCACCATCACGGCCCTTGATGCGATCACTGCTTTCGCAGTTCCAAACCCCAACTACCCCTCGCAGAGCAGTCGGTTTTTTCGGGTCTGGTCATTCGCCGGGTCACCCCAGCGAACTAATCACCCAGCTTACTTTGGACTGGCTACGGTTTATTTTAGCCAACCCTTTCAGCCGTCGACGGGGGCAAAGGTAAACACTTGTCAGATATTTGTCAATGCCGCTTATTGGTGCAAACAGCAAGCCCAAAAACTTCAAACCCAAAGAATGCAGGTCATTGAAGCGGCGACGTTTATGAAGCGTGAAAATCGTCTTTCCTCTTTTTCCACACCATTATGCACAATGGCCGCGGCATGGAGTGTAGCCGCAGAAAGCCAGTTCGAACCGAATCTGACAGATCCGGGACCCGCCAGTCGCAGTGGTGCCCTACGTGGATTGCAGATCCAGTGTTCTACGGGTCCACCGGCTTGTCGATAGAGTCCCCTCGATGCAGAGGGAACGACGCGCGGTCCAACGCCACACGTCAACGCACCCTCGACCAATCCCAGCAGATACGAGTGGCCCGACGCCGAAACCGGATGTACTCACTAGTGCCAGGAGGAGATTCGTAGAGCAACCGGGTGCACTTCTGGCTCTTGGATTTTGCGTTGCCGTGACCACGGAACGCCTGTATAACACCTGTGACGTGGTCGAGCCTGTGTCAGGTAACGCTCCTACCACCGTTTGTTCAGGTTCCGGAAGCGTGTTGAGGATTCTTCAGCGACGATATCGAGGACCAAATATGACAAGCTTGCGCGCAATGGCTTCGTGGTTGTTTTTCTTCTTGTTCACGACCGGGGCAGTGACGAGCGTTGCACAGGCCAACCCCGAAACCAAGTGGCCAGGAGCCACCCCATCAATCCCGATTCTCATTACCAGAACAGTCAACGAAGCCGACTTGGTCACGTTGCCGGGCAACACCCGTCCCGAAGCGAACGCGGAAAACGATCGTGGCCGGCTCGCCGATAACTTCCCATTGGAACATATGATTCTCCTGTTGCGGCGCTCACGTGTGCAGGAAGAGGCGCTGACGGGTTTGATCGATCGATTACACGATCCTACGTCGCCGTACTTTCACCAGTGGCTGACGGCGCAAGAATTGGGAGAAAGATACGGTCTGGCCAAGGCAGATATTCACACCGTCACGCGCTGGCTCAAGTCGCACGGCTTCAGCGTGAATACTGTGTACCCGAACCAGTTCGTGATCGACTTCTCAGGCACGGCGGGTCAAGTACACCAGGCATTTCACACGGAGATCCATCGGTTGAAAGTGGGCGATAAGGAACATATCGCGAACATGACGGACCCGCAGATCCCAGCCGCGCTTGCGCCCGCGGTCGTCGGAGTAGTCTCTCTGAGCGATTTCATGCCAGAGCCCATGTACGACTCGCACGCCAATCTGACCACCGGCAACTGCTCGGCGCCTACGACGCCCACGTGCTACTACGTTGTCCCGGCTGACCTCGCGACCATCTACAATCTCAATCCACTCTTTGAGGCCGGCTTTTCGGGACAGGGCCAGACAATCGTTCTGGTTGAAGACAGCGATGTCTACAGCCCTGCGAACTGGACAACATTCCGAAGCGTCCTGGGTCTCTCAGGGTATAGTGGGGGTTCCTTCACCGAAATTCATCCCGCCCCGCCACAGGGCGCCAATAACTGCATCGATCCCGGCCCCAACGGTGCGGATGGCGAAGCCATCCTCGACGCCGAATGGTCCAGTGCGGCAGCGCCAAACGCGGCCATCCTGATGATCACTTGCGCGGATAGCAACACGACGTTCGGGGGTTTCATTGCTTTGCAAAACCTTCTAAACGCCGGCAGTCCGCCGGGAATTATCAGCGTCAGTTATGGCACCTCCGAAACGCTCAACGGCGCAGCCAGTAATGCTTTTATCAACTCTCTGTATCAGCAAGCCGTATCGGCGGGTGTGTCCGTTTTTGTTTCGGCTGGGGACCAGGCGGCGGCCGTATCGGACCGCGGAGGCAATTACGCTACTCACGGCATTAACGTCAACGGGTGGGGCTCGACGGTTTACAACGTTTCAGTCGGGGGCACCGATTTCGGTGACACCTTCGCCGGAACAAACGGCACGTATTGGAGTGCGACCAACGGGCCGACATACGGCTCAGCCCTCTCTTACATTCCAGAAATTCCGTGGAACAACACCTGTGGCAGCGTGCTGATCTCCAATTTTTTTGGCTTTTCTGTGCCTTATGGTGCGAGTGGCTTTTGCAACTCTGGGGATGGGGGGCTCGCTGTCGTGGGCGGTTCTGGCGGACCGAGCGCCTGCGCCACGGGAGCGCCCAGTGTAGCTGGGGTAGTCAGCGGATCGTGTAAGGGATATGTCAAACCCCTCTGGCAATCCGTCTTTGGCAATCCCATCGATGGAGTACGTGATCTTCCCGATGTATCACTATTTGCCGCGAGCGGAGTCTGGGGACACTCCTACGTATATTGCAATTCTGATCCCAACGGCGGCGGACCTTGCACCGGCACTCCTGACACGTGGTCACTGGCTGGCGGGACATCGTTTGCATCGCCGATCATGGCTGCAATCCAATCGTTGATGAACCAAGCTACCGGCGAACGTTGGGGCAATCCGGATCCGGTTTACTACTCTCTTGCCAGCGCCGAATATGGCAATGGCGGCAACTCCGAATGCAACTCAACCCTTGGTAATGGCGTCAACAGCGCGTGCATCTTTTACGACGTGACCCAGGGAGATATGGATGTACCCTGCCGGGGCACCGTGAATTGCTATCTGCCATCGGGGACGTATGGCGTGCTCTCGACTTCAAACTCATCGTACCAACCGGCCTATGGCACGCAAGTTGGCTGGGATTTCGCCACGGGAATCGGCAGCGTCAACGCTTACAACCTGGAGCAAGCTTTCGTGGCACGATCACGGTCCTACAAGCGAAATACTGCTCTCGGCAACCTGGTGGATTACTTCGGAGAGGGGAGGGCCGACTTTACGGTATGGCGGCCGTCGAATGGAACCTGGTACAGCTTCGATGGCTCAGGCAGATCCTCGGCAACACCGTGGGGGGCGAACGGCGATATCCCTGTGATCGGTGACTATGACGGAGATGGCAAGACGGACAAAGCCGTGTGGCGCCCGTCGGACGCCACCTGGTATGTCCTCCAAAGCAGCAATGGCCTGCCACTCTCGCGGGCGTGGGGCGAAAAGGGAGACATTATGGTTCCCGGCGACTACGACGGAGACGGCAAAACAGATTTTGCCGTGTGGCGTCCGTCGAACGGAACCTTTTACGTGATTCAAAGCAGCAACGGACAGGAAGTCTCGAAGGCGTGGGGGCAAGACGGAGATATCCCAGTGCCCGGCGATTACGACGGCGATGGCAAGACGGACTTCGCCGTGTGGCGTCCGTCGAACGGAACCTTTTATGTCATTCAAAGCAGCAATGGAAAGCAAGTCTCGCGAGCGTGGGGGCAAGACGGAGATATCCCAGTGCCCGGCGATTACGACGGCGATGGCAAGACGGACTTCGCCGTGTGGCGTCCGTCGAACGGAACCTGGTTCGTCATTCTGAGCAGCAGTGGCCGGAATATTTCGCTCGTGTTTGGCACGAAGGGAGATGTGCCTGTGGCCCGGGACTACGATGGCGATGGCAAGACGGACTTCGCGGTCTGGAGTCCATCAACCGGGACTTGGTATGCGATCCAGAGCAGTACGGGAAGGGGCATCGTGCAAGAATGGGGGATCAGCACCGATATCCCGATGAACAAGCCCGTCGGACAGCAAGATTAATAAACTTAGACGGAACGTTCGATGCCGACTTAACG
>Ga0210390_10005474_pt1 | contig 10643 bp, 7 predicted proteins | sample IncBWH11OmetaG_FD_161050 | JGI IMG/M metagenome (GOLD analysis project Ga0210390, IMG submission 161050) | Forest soil microbial communities from Barre Woods Harvard Forest LTER site, Petersham, Massachusetts, United States - Inc-BW-H-11-O ... | reverse complement strand
GCAACCATGATCTTCAACAAACCTTGCGAGGTGCGTAGCGATCCGGAAGGGAAGGGGCTGAGAATCATCACGTCGTCCGGCCTCGCATAGGCCAATGGATTGAATGCCGGCGACAGAGCGGCATCTTCTATTTGTTCTGCTGATTGGTTCTGTCTATACAGGTGATGTGGCAACCCTGCGAACCGGTTCAGGAGGAATTGGGCGTATGCAAGAGAAACACACTGATTCAAAAATGTCTCAAGATCGCTCCAAACCTAATGTCGATCGGCGGGCAATTCTAGGAGGAATGGCAGCCCTAGGGGCAGGATTCGTTGGCTCCATGATCGCGGCCCCGGAGCTGCATACGGTTTCAGCTGCCGCTCCGCACTCGTCGCCAGACAATGCGGCAGCACCATGCGGGAGGAGCAAGATCGTTGCCTCCGATGCCGCGACAGTGGTGGAGACAAGTTCGGGAAAGATCCGTGGTTATCAGCGCAACGGCATATACACCTTCAAAGGTGTCCCGTATGGCGCTTCGACCTCCGGACGCGGGCGCTTTATGCCGCCCGCAAAACCTGAGCCCTGGACGGGAATTCGCAACGCGTTGGAATACGGCCGCGTCTGTCCTCAGCAAGACTCAGCACACTTCAACATGGACGGCAAAAACCTAGCTAGCGACGACGAATATAAGTTCTTGATTCATCGCGGCACGGCCATCGTGATACCTGGTGAAGACTGTTTGCGCGTCAATCTCTGGACCCCGGAGATAAACGGCTCTGGTAAGCGCCCGGTCATGGTCTGGATGCACGGAGGAGCATTCGTCGACGGATGTAGTCAAGATCTCCTTTCCTTCGACGGCGAGAACCTGGCACGCAATCACGACGTCGTTGTCGTGAATCACAATCATCGTTTGAACGTGTATGGGTATCTCAATCTCGCAGCGATTGGTGGAGAAGAATTCGCGTCGTCTGCCAATATCGGGATGCTTGACATCGTAGCCGTTCTTGAGTGGGTCCGCACTCACATCGCTATGTTTGGCGGCGATCCAAATAATGTTACGATCTTCGGTCAATCGGGAGGCGGCTGTAAAGTCGCCGCACTTATGGCAATGCCGGCCGCCAAGGGACTATTTCATCGCGCTATCATCGAAAGCGGTCCTACTCTGAGAGCAGTCTCGCCCGATTTCTCCGAGCAGGTGGCTCGATTGGTACTGGATCAGCTTGGGCTATCCAAATCGCAGGTGCGAGAACTACAGAATGTGCCTGTGGACCGACTTTCCGGGGCAGCCGTGGAGGCCATGAAGAAAGTGGCTCATGATCCACCTTCCCTTCGCTATGGCTACGGATGGGAAACGAGGCTAGGCTGGGGACCGACGGTCGATGGTCGCACGCTTCCTACTCATCCGTTCGATCCAGGTGCCCCAGCACTTTCGGCGGATGTTCCTCTGATCACGGGCACTACTCTCAACGAGAGTGTCAATGGAATCGACCACCCAGACGCGAATGCGATGGCGATGGAGGAAATGAATCGGAAGGTCCAAGAGGCATACGGTAAGAACAGCGAGGCAATCATCGCCGCATATCGGGAGGATTATCCCGACGCAACTCCGTTTGGACTATACGCAGCAATTTCGACTTCCAGCTGGCGCATCCCTGCATTTACCCAGGCTGCCAGGAAGGCCGCTTTGGCCGGTGCACCGGCATATGCGTACATTTATTCTTGGAGAACTCCCGTTTTGGATGATCGCCCCGGCACCTTCCATGCTGCAGAACTCCCTTTCGTTTTCGACAATGCCGAACTTCTCGACCACTATAGTGGAGGCGATCCCGCCGCATATGTTCTCAACAAACAGATGAGCACGGCTTGGGTCGGTTTTGCACGTACTGGAAACCCCAATCACAGCGGTCTGCCGCATTGGCCCGCGTTTACCGCTGACAGACGCGCAACCATGATCTTTAACGCACCTTGTGAAGTGCGTAACGATCCGGAAGGGAAGGGACTGGGAATCATCACTCAGTCCTGAACGCCTCCCTTGGGATCGCAGAACACGCAATCTTAGGTGATTTCGTTAATCGCCGCGCGCTGGCGCGCCGGGTCGTTTTCACGGAAGACGTCGTGAAGATTGCGGGTCAGCAAGGTCGAGATCCTCTAGGGCATGGTTGCTGTTTCCGACACTTGGAATAGCCGACAAGCCATCGTGATCGATCCAATGGCTGCGATAATATGCAGGCAGGACGTTCCGTCTGTCGCGTTTTGACTCCCGACATAATGACTCTCGAAAAGAGCAATTTTCGGAACGCTTCGTGCGGGGTAGAATCAGAGGCGTTGGAGCCCACATCAATGATCAAATCTGGTCAGATCCGGTCGATGTGTCTGGCAAGATGGAATCGTCTTGAGTGAGTAGTGGGCTACTCGTCACCCTCATTTTTCGCTTGCAACGAAGCGACGGACCATACGTTAAGTAACCCTTGCAACGGCCGGCCATCTGCTGCCACAAGCGGAGGGAACCGATAATGAGAGAGAAGTTACGATTTTGGGTTTAGATGTCCATGCCGAAACGATAGCCATTGCAGTCGCGGGGCCGGATGGTGGTGAGTTAGGTAGCAGGGGTAGACGTCACGAGACTCGGGGATTGACCTCACTTTTAAAGAAATCGGAGACGCAAGCGTGCGATCGGCTTTTCTTAAAGAACGATTGCAGAGGACCGGTTCATGTGTTCGGATGCTGGAGGCCTGCCTTTTCTTCGCGCTTGCTGGCTCGTGTACTCCCGCGCACACCGAGGTCTTACAGGGCTACCATCACTCTGCGTGGACGACTGAGAATGGCCTCAGCGCGGTCTGGGCTGTACAGCAGGCGCCAAACGGATTCCTTTGGCTGACGACTGCAACGGGCGTCTATCGATTTGACGGTCTGCGTTTTGAATCGATTGACGAAGTCACCAATCGAAAAGTGCACAATGCGAATATCGTCACTGTGTTCCCATCCTCTTCTGGTGGCATTTGGCTGACGACGAGAAGCCAGGGACTGCTGCTATGGAAAGATAACCGGGCGACAAGTTTTGCTGACAGCCGATGCACGCCTGCGGCGGAGAACAACATCGTAGAGGACCGCGACGGTGCACTTTGGATTGCGGCGCCTTCAGGTCTTTTCCGCCTGAAGAACGAAAATTGCGAACAGATTCACAATTACCCAGCATTTCCAAGAGGTTTCCCCCTGGCGATTTTAGTGGATCGGTCGGGGACGCTTTGGGTTAAGTGGCCGACGGGTGCTTTCTACTATCTGAAACTTGGAGAGCATGAGTTCAAGCGCTACTCCTCTGGAGAAGGTGTGGGAGGCGAATACGCTTTCCTCAAGCAGGCGCCAGACGGCTCGATCTGGCTTTCCGACCTCGGTGGGTTGCGCCGAGTGACAGGGTATCCTGACCCAACGAAGCCGATAGCCCGTCCAGATAGAACCCGCAAGCCACATGCCTGGTTCGGAGATTTCACATTTACTCCCAATGGCGCCCTCTGGGCTGCGTCCGGCCGGGGCATCTACCGCTTTAAGAGTGTTGAGCAATATAAGGTGGACGAGCCGCTCAGTACCGCTGATGCAGAAGCGTTCACCGTCAAACAGGGACTTAGTTCAAGTGTTGCCCCGGCTCTGTTGATCGACCGAGAAGGCACAGTCTGGATTGGCACAACCTCAGGCCTCGACCAGCTGCGGCGCAACGTCTTTTCCACGGTAGAAATGCCAACGACAACCGACCATCAGTTTGCGATCGCTGCGGGCGACGGCGGAAGTGTTTGGGTTGGGAACCGAGAGCAACCCTTGACTCGCATCACCAAAGATGGCCATGTGCAAATGTTCTCCAAGACTGGCCAATGCATCGCGATACGGCGCGCATTTGACGGAAGCGTATGGTCGTCAGGGGACGCTCACCTTTGGCGGACTACGGGAGGTGATCCTTCGCCGGTAGCATTTCCGCCTGGGGATATCCGGAGTGCCACGGATATAGCCGTGGATCGAAACCATCAGCTTTGGATCACCACTTTTACGCCGGACTCGTATCATCGGGTTGGGACTACATGGACCAAGGTGACCGAAGCCCTCGGGAGGAAGTCTGGCTTCATAGGCGCAATGACGGGGGATCCAGACGGCAATATATGGTTCGCGTTTTCAAACGAGTTAGTGAAATGGGACGGCAGCGCATATTATCGATTCTCCTTTCCGGACGGGAGCCTGGACGACTCCGTCGCGGTGGTTGCGGCGCGGGGCGACCATATATGGATGGGGAGTTCGGACGGCATCGTTCTCTTTTCGCATGGACTTTTCCGTCGAATGCACTGGAAGGATGATCGCAATCCGGGAAGGGTATCCGGTTTGGTTGAAACAGAGGCGGGCGACCTATGGGTGAATGGCACATCGGGAGTCATCCGAGTTCCTGCGGATGAGCTGAAGAAGTGGCTGAGCGATTCAGGGTATGGAATATCGGCACATCGATTCGACTCTGAGGACGGACTTCCCGGCCTTGCTGAAGAACGCTGGCCGGAACCCTCACTCGTAGAGTCTTCTTCCGGCGTGCTTTGGTTTGCGACCACCAAAGGGATTGCGTGGATTGATCCGGCGGGGCTGGGAAGTACGACGAACCGAATTCCGCCACCTGTGTTCGTCAACAGCGTCGTGGCCGAAGGCACGGTGCACAACGGGGCGAGCGGCCCGCTGGTATTGGCATCCAAAGGGATCCTAGTGTTCAACTTCACGGCTCTGAGCCTTGCCATCCCCGAACGAGTTCTTTTTCGTTACAAACTCGAAGGCATTGACACCGACTGGCAGAGCGTTGGCACACGGCGACAGGCTTTCTATTCGAAGCTTCCTCCGGGCAAGTACCGTTTTCTCGTGATCGCCTGCAATAACGATGGCATCTGGAATGAAGAAGGCGCACATCTGGATTTCGTAGTCGCGCCCGCCTGGTACCAGACAATTTGGTTTCGGGGGCTTTACGTCCTTGGATTCTTCACGGTGCTCTGGGCCGGGTATCAAATACGCGTCCACCAGTCGCAGAATCAAGAGAAGAAATTCCGCGACGCAATTGAAACCATGCCGGCCCTGGCCTTCGTTGTCGACTCCAAAGGCAATCGCACGTTCTTCAACAGGGGGTGGCTTGAATTCACCGGCCTGAGCTCGCAACAGGCCTCAGGATCAGGATGGGAGCTGGTGATTCATCCCGATGATGTCAAGTGCCTCACCGAACGATGGCGCGAGTCGCAGGCGACTGGCGAACCGCTGGATTATGAAGCGCGGTTGCGCTGCGGATCGGACGGAGTCTATCGCTGGTTCCAGACGCGCGCACGGCCTCTGCGCAATCACCGAGGCAAGATCGTGAAGTGGTGTGCAGTGGCAACAGACATTGAAGATCGCAAGCGTGTCGAACAGCTCCAGGCTGACCTCACTCATGCGAGCCGGGTCAGCACGATGGGAGAAATGGTTGCCTCCATATCGCACGAACTCGCTCAGCCCATTCAGATCACAACCGCTCATGCCAAGGCATCCTGGCGATGGCTTCAGCGCGACCCGCCCGACGTGACTGAAGCCCGCAAGGGAACGGAAAAAATCATGGAAGCCGGTGCCCTTGCGTCGGAAATCATCAACCGTCTGCGATCGTTGTATAAAAAGTCCTCTCCCAAGCGGGAATTAGTCGTGATCAATGAGGTTATCGGTGAAATGGTCGAGATGATGGGAGGTAAGGCGAGGGAGCATGGTGTATCGATTCACACCGAATTAAAAGACGATCTTCCCAAGACCGTGGCGGATCGAGTGCAGCTTCAGCAGGTGCTCATGAACCTGATGCTGAATGGCATCGAAGCGATGAAGGACACCCGTGGCGTGCTTACGGTGAAGTCGCGCATGGGCAAGGATGGACAGATCGAGATCTCTGTAGATGACAGCGGGCCTGGGCTGCCACTGGGCGACGCCGATCAGATATTCGATGCATTCTTTTCGACGAAATCACAAGGCAGCGGTATGGGCCTCGCAATCTGCAAGTCGATCGTCGAATCACACGGCGGTCGGATTTGGGCCAACGGCGACGAAGCGCCTGGTGCGAGGTTCCACTTCACCTTGCCAGCGGCTCTCGCTGAAACAAACCCTCCCGTGGATGCTGCGTGATTCGGCATTCAGAAGAGTAGGTACTGCTTCAATAGGGTCGGTTTGTAGTCGAGCCGCGTCATTTCCTCCCAAAATTGCGTTCACCAATCGGAGATGGTGTGTTGCACTTGGCTTAAACACTTCGCGTTGCATGCATACACTGCGCCATCTCTTCCGCAGCTGTTCGGAATCGAGAGTCGAGCAAAGGGTCGCGAAAATCTCTCCTTCTATGGTTTCTTTCCTCGAATCGGCGAATCGGCAGAGTTTTAGAGATGCGAAATGTCACTCTGATACCTTCCGGGCGATTGCGAACATCTGTTTCGAAGTAGCTGTTTACTCTAAACCAGAGGCTGTCACCTCCGAACTGAACACCCGGACCGAGACCAACGGTCCGCTCCTTTGAATTCGGGACATCTTGGCCATTGATCTGATGGTCCGTCAATTGCTGCAACCAATAGCCGTTGAGGCGCACGCGAAAGTCCTTCGTTAGCCCATACGAAGTAGCGTAGTTGGCGTGGAAGGCCTGCCCCGCTTGCGTGCTCTTGATGCCGAGGCCCATAAATGGATCCGTGTTGACCGAATTCCATAGATAGTGAAGTCGTGCACTTACGGGTCAAGAGCCAGAAACCAGGAGATGGCTGCCGTCGACTCGCCAATCGCTCGGAGTCCCTGTGCGTTTACCAAGCGCGGTCAATTTGAGAGCCTTTGGCATCGGACCAGCGCCCTTATCTAGTTGAAGGCAATTGTGTCGTCAGGCCGTACGCCTCGATCGCGGTCTTCGCCAAGATCCAATCACATTCGTCTGCCGACAGATGAGCGATCGCGACGCCAACAGTGTCTGCCCAGCGTCGATAGGAAGAAGCCAATGTCACGACAGGCCAGTCGGATCCGAACATCAATCTCTTAGGAGTGAATGCCTGCAGCACGGTTTCGATGTACGGCGCCAACGCTGCATCGGACCACGTGTCCCAATCCGCTTCGGTCACCATTCCGGAGAGCTTGCAATAGACGTTCTGTCGACGAGCCAATTCACGGATGTTGTTTTGCCATGGCGCCAAAACACCTTCTCGGATGCGGGGTTTGGCGATGTGATCCAGGATGAAAACCTGGTTTGGATGTTGATCGACAAACCGGATTGTTTGGGGAAGATGCTTTTCGAAGATCAGGATGTCGTATCGGAGATTAAAGCGCTTCAGTTCGCTAATGCCGCGGTTGAAGTCATCGCGCAGGATGAATTGGTCATCTGGTTCATCATGAATTGGATGACGTACAGCTTTCATCTTGGGGAGTGCGGCTATCCTCTCGAGCTCCAGCGCGGTGTCATGGATTGTGAGGGGCACCCATCCGACAACCCCCAAAATCAGATCGTTTGATTCTGCCACGTGACCCAGCCACTCGGTTTCCTCCGGCGTGCGCTCCGCTTCGACAACGATTGTGCCGGTCACGCCGACGTTGGCAGTCACTGTCTGCAGGTCGTCGATGAGGAAGTCTCGGCGCAGAACCTCGAGGCCATCTCCCATCCACGCTGGCCCGGGGGGTGAATAACGCCACAAGTGCTGGTGTGCATCAATACGTAGGCTATCCATACTCGCGTAATTCCAAGAGACCCCCAGAAAAGGAATCTGCTCTGCAGGAGACCCGGGCGCAGAGCAGACCTTGCAGTAAAGCACGACTAAGTAAGCTTCTTGAGATCCGACGATGCGCCTGGTTCTTGGGGAGTGTGATAGACGCCGGCTCGAACGTCCGCTGGGTGGATGAAATGCGTACGGAGATGCGGGATGTGTTCAAGGAACTCGGCCTTGAGGCCGAGCCCTACGTGGTTGAAAAGGACCAAATGTTGATGAATTTGGCCCATATCGCCCACGTGTGGCACGACTGGCAAGTTGAAGAGCTTTGCTAGGAAGCTAACCGTCAGGAACTCGCTGACGCCGGCTACCCGCGTGCAATCCACCTGAATAAAGGACAGAGCTTTGGCCTTCATGAAGTTCTTAAACAGCACACGATTTGCGATGTGCTCGCCTGCAGCTATCTTGGTGGGGCTGATTGCGCAGGCGAGTTCTAAGTGGGCCTGGATGTCATCCGGATGTGTAGGCTCCTCGATCCAGTGCGGACGGAATTTCGCAAGTTCGCCACAGATGCGAAGAGCGTCTGGCAGAGGCCAGTGCTGATTGGCATCGAACATCACTGTGCTTTGATCGCCAACGAGTTTTCGCAGCATCGCAGCTCTCCGTAGATCCCGACTTTCGTCCTGAGACCCGACCTTGAGCTTGAATGCGGAAAATCCCTGGTCCAAAGCCTTTTTTGTGAGATCCGTAACTTTCTGGTCGTCGTAGTTCATCCAGCCGACAGAAGTGTCATAGCCGGGATAACCGCTCTGGAGGATGCCTTCCCGCTTGGTCCGGCTTGGCTGTTGCTCGCGCAAGAGCTCCAACACTTTTTCCTTGGGAAGGATCTCCTCGAGGTAACTGAGGTCCAGCACCTGTACAAGCTCTTCGGGTTTGAGGTCGAGCAAAAGCTTCCAGAGCGGGACACCGCGGCACTTGGCCCACAGGTCGAAACAAGCATTGGTGATGGAGGCTAAGGCGAGCTGTACGACGCCCTTGTGGGGGCCGAGCCATCGTAGCGCTGCGTGGTCGGCGATTTTCCGGGAGATCGTGCCGAAGTCCGCCATCACGGCTTCGATCGACATTCCTTCCAGCGGCTTTGCCAACAGCTCGATGGCTTTGCAAACCAAGATATTGCCATCGCCGAGCGTTAAGACGAAACCGGATCCGCGAGGGCCCGCTTTCGGCGTGGACAACAATGTCATTGCCAGACAGTACCCCGACGTATCGTGAATTGAGTCTGTACCCGCGCCCGGAGGCAAAGTAAACCGCGCATCATACGTAGAGATGGATTGAATCGTGTAGTCAGGCATGTCCTATTCCAGTTAGCGTCTGTAACCTAGCTCGGCTCCGCCGCTCACCGGCAGGATGCATCCGGTGATGAAGCGGGCCTTGGATGAAAGAAGAAAGGCGGCGGCGTCGGCGATGACATCGCCCCGCGGGCAGTACCCGAGAAGATGGATATCGTCAAGGTATTGGCGAACTCCTTCAGGATTTGATTGTTCGGCCGCCCACTGTTCCAGCATGGGCGTCCACGCGCCGGCAGGGCATACAGCATTCACCCTTATCTGGTATTTCGCATAGTCGGCGGCCATCGCCTTGGTGAGCGCAATCATGCCGCCTTTGGTGGCGACATAGGCTGCGTGATCTTGTTGGCCTATGAGACCTACCATGCTTGCCGTGTTCAAGATCGAGCCGTTGCTCTGGATCAGGGCAGAGAGCGCAAACTTGGTCGTCCAATAGACGGACTTGAGATTTGTGCGTTGGAGATCATCCCATTGTTCTTCGGTTGTCTCGTGCAACGGGCAAGATGGGCTCACGATTCCCGCGTTGTTGTGGACGGCGTCGAGCCGACCAAAGTCCTTGATCGCCGCCACAACAGCGGCCTCGACGTCGGCTCCCTTCGAAACGTCTGCATAGTAGGACGTGCAGTTGTTCCCAATGCTTTTGGCCGCCTGGGTCGCTGCCTCGAGATTGCGATCCACGAGTAATACGGTGGCCCCTTCTCGCACATAGGCGATCGCGCATTCGCGGCCTATGCCGCTCGCGCCGCCAGTCAGCAGGATCACTTTGCCTTCAAGACTTTTTCCCATGCGCCACCCAGTTGTCATGTGCGGTCTTGGCGAATCGGACCATTGCCTTCTTCACATATTGTTCCGCCATCTCTCCATCCTCTTCGCGCATCAAATCGATGATGCGCTGATGGGACTCAAGGTCTTTGTCCCACACCGATGCGTCGCGACGGTTGGCGACCATGCGCAGCCGGACAAAGGCGAAGAAGGGCATCAGCATACGCTGGGCGTAATCCACGAGGTGTCGGTTGCCCGAGAGATTGCAGAGTTCAAGATGAAACTTCAGATCCCAATCGAGCATATTGGGTGCGCTTTTGGCCTTCGCGGCGCGGCGCATGCCTTCCACGATCGATTGCAGATTTGAGAAATCTGGTTGCGTTTGCGCGGCAAGATTCGCCGCCAGGCCTTCGACAGCGCTGCGCATCTGATAGAGCTGGACCACGTCTTTCTCGGTGAGATTGATGACCCGAGCACTGCGTCCGCCTTCCTTGGTGACAAATCCATCGCGCTCAAGAAGGTTGATGGCCTCGCGAATCGTACCTTGGGCCACGCCGAAGTGCTGCGCCCATCGACCTTCGATAATGCGCTCGCCGGGGGAAAGCGATCCGTTCATGATCTCTGTCAAAAGTTTCTCGGCCAGCGTTTTCTTGACGAGGCCATCGGATGCAAGTGCGGAAGGTGTCGGCATGAATTAAAGCGCTTAAAATGACGCAGCGCCATCCTATGGCTCAAAACTAAGGGCTGTCAAGGGAAATGCAAGCACTTATCAAACCCTTGCGAGCGCCCAAGCCGCGATGTAGCATGGCTCGGATTGAAGGGAGCGGCAATATGCAACGATTCGGAACGATGATTCGCCTGAAGC
>Ga0210390_10005473_pt1 | contig 10643 bp, 6 predicted proteins | sample IncBWH11OmetaG_FD_161050 | JGI IMG/M metagenome (GOLD analysis project Ga0210390, IMG submission 161050) | Forest soil microbial communities from Barre Woods Harvard Forest LTER site, Petersham, Massachusetts, United States - Inc-BW-H-11-O ... | reverse complement strand
CCGTGCTGGATAAGATGGGAGCCCGGGATCGCACCCAGGCCACGATTTATGCCTTGCAAAGAGGCATTGTTCATCTCGAGTAACGTTGGCCTTCTGGAAAGAGCGGGTTGCAGCCCATACTTCGAGGATATTTCGAGAACCTTTCGACTCCACCGGAAGCCAGTCAGAGATAAGGAATTGCGCGCCCAACCTGGGCAGGTCTATATTGTTCTCCTTCCGCCCAATGAGACGATGCCACATGGCACCCGGCGCCGCGTATAGGACATTTGACCTAGACCTTCCCCCGTCAACTGCCTGATGACAGATTTTCTTAGCTGTAATGGAATCGTGACACTCAAGAAATAATCCACGGTCTGTCGCGAGCCGGAGAGGCTATCCATCGCGACGGGTACGCGCATAGAGAACGTTAACTGCTGTACTGCCTGACACCACAAGGATTACTAGGAGGCTATTGTGATGAAAGTGATCGTCTATTGCTTCGTACTCTTACTGAGCTCCGCGTTTCTTGAGGCCCAGATCGCAAACAATACCTCACTTGTTGGCACAGTAGTCGATTCGACGGGAAGCGCAGTGAGTGGAGCGAAAGTAACTGCTGTAGAACAGTCCACGAAGCTTCAGTACTCAGCGACCACCAACGAGTCAGGATATTACGCGATCACGTTTATCCAGGGCGGCTCCTATGACATCACGGTAGAGCAAACTGGCTTCGGCAAGGTGACTACGACCGGCATTCCGGTAACGTTGAACATGAGCGTGCGTACCGATTTCAATCTCAAAATTGGCTCAACATCGGATACAGTGACCGTTTTATCAGCCACCACACCACCTCTCTCAACGGATGACGCAAGCCTCGGAGAGACATTTCCTCCAAAACAGGTAGAAGACCTGCCAGTCCAGGGACATAATGCGCTGGAGATTGCAGCGTTGGTGTCCAACGTCATCATTGGGTCCAAGACTAACTATTCCGGCAACCCTCCGGGGGTGGACTTCATCGGGGCAGGTCAGCGCGAAACCCAGAACGAGCTCACACTCGATGGTGTCTCGATCATGAACAACCTGGGTAATGTGGCACCTGCCCGCCCCAGCACGGACATGATCTCGGAAGTGCAGATGCAGAGCGGGAATTATACCGCGCAGTATGGCGCTTATCTCGGCGTGCACGTCAATCTGGTAAGCAAGGCCGGCACGAATCAGTACCACGGCGTCGCCTACGACTACGTCAAAAACACGGTGTTCAACGCGCACAATTTCTTCGATACCGCTACGACGAAAAAAGCCCCGCTGAATTACAACCAATGGGGATTTGCTCTGGGTGGCCCTGTCATTATTCCCAAGCTCTATAACGGCCGCAACAAGACATTTTTCTTCGGTTCGTACGAGAAGTTGAATCAAAAGGCTCAGTCCCCAGGTACTTCTACCGTGATGACGGCGGCTATGGAGGCTGGCGATTTCTCGGCACTTGGGACTTACAATCCGGCTACCGGTACGTGCACCGGAATTTGCCTCAAGGATCCGGCGACGGGAACGTTCTACACCATTCCTACTACGGGCCCGAACGCTGGGAAGAGTAACCAGATTCCGGCGGTCGAGCTGAACACGGGAGCGGGACAGATCTCCCAAAAATACGAAGCTTATGTGCCTCTTCCGAATATCGCCGGCATCAACAACAACCTGTCTAACGTGTATTTCCCCAATACTCTCTTCGTCGCTCAAACACTGGAACGAGTCGACGAGAACATAGGGGAGAAGGTCAGGCTATTCTTCCGTTTCCATTGGCAGAACATGACCTATAGCAACGGGAACGCGGTTCCAGTCAGCGCCACTTTTGGCCCGGCCAACAGCCGGAACTACGCCATTGGCTATACACACCTCATTACGCCCAACCTGGTGAATGACTTCCACATTGGTGTCAACCAATTCCTAACCGACTCGCTTAATTACTGGTATGTCAACAATCTAAAGACCGCCGGAACGGACCTTGGTATCCCTGGTTTCAACTTCGACACAACCGACAACATGCCCGGCATTCCCAACATCAACGTAACCGCTGCCACCGGTATGAACGTTGGCAATAATGGAACGAACTGGTTCCAGGACGATCGGACCATCAATGCCTATGATCAGATCAGCTACACTCGCGGAAGGCACAACATCATCGCCGGCGTAGAGTTCCGCAAGCTGGATACAGGGCGTATCGCGACCAACCTATCGCTCGGGCAGTTTACTTTCAACGGCACCATAACCGGAGACTCACGCGCCGACTTTGCGATTGGCCGTCCCTCCTCCGACATAACCCCGTCCACTAGCATTAAGGGTTCAGCGGCCGAGTGGCGCGACGGTTTCTTCGCCTTGGACAATTGGCAGGCGTCGCCGAAGCTCACCTTGAACTACGGTCTGCGCTACGACCTTCCTACCGTTCCTTACAGCTTGAACGGTTATACCCGCATCATGAATGCGTCTCAGACCGCGTTACTCCCGGTATCAAGCGCCACCTCGGCCGCAAACTGGGTACCGGTTCCGGGACTCAAGCTGGCGAGCCCGACTCATGACAACTGGGGACCGCGTCTTGGATTCGCCTACCGCATCACCGACAATACAGTGATACGCGGCGGCGTTGGCTTCTATTACAACGCCAACCAACTGAATAGCTTCACCCTGCTGACCAGCAACAACTATCCGTTTGGCGCCAATTTCAGCTATGCCGCCTCGCAGGGCACGGCGGCCAATCCATTCTCATTTACGAACCCGACCCCCGGCCAGGCGACCGCATCGCCTGTGACGGGTGTCTGTCCTACTCCGACTACCTGCACCTATGGGAGCGCGGTTACTTACGATCCCGCAAACAAGACTCAGCGCATGTATCAGTGGAATCTGTCCGTTGGACAAGAATTGTGGAAAGGGGCTGCAGCCGAGGCGCAATACATCGGCTCGCATTCGCTGAATCTTGACACGAGCTGGTACTCGAACATGCCGCCACAGATGGTAGGAGGCGTTGTCGTTTCCCAGCCTAAGAGCGTTGCCCTGAATTCACCACAGGGCAGTTGCGGTCAGGCGACCTGCCTGGTTCGACCGAACCAGCTCTTTGGCTCCATCCGCGACTTGAGGAATTTCGCCTGGGCCGAGTACAACGGCCTTAGCCTCATCCTGCGTCAGCGCGTGTGGCACGGGCTTTCGGGTCAGGCGAGCTACACGTGGGCGCACGATCTGGACGTCTCAACGGACTCTAACGGGGGAGGCGTACCTTCGCAGCAATATAACCTGGCGGCGGACTATGGAAACTCCAATTGGGATATTAGGAACCGTCTTGTTGGCGTTCTGACTTACGAACTACCGTCATTCGCGGGGAAAAGCCTACTTGTTCGCGAAACCCTTGGTGGCTGGCAGATCAACACCATTCTCAACATACAGAGCGGCTTTCCTTACAATGTTCAGCTTGGTTACAACAGCGCCGGTCTCGACCAAGGCACGGAACGCCCAAGCTTCGTACACAAGCCCAAAGCTAACTGTAGTCTGAAGAATGTCATCAACGGGGTCAACGGGACTGCTACTTCGGGATCGTGTATCGACCTTAGTGCTTATACGCTTCCCGTTGCTCCAACAACGCTTGTTCCCGGATCAACTGCTATCGCGACCTACAACTATGCTTTCGGGAACACATCAAGAAACACGTTACACGGACCTGGCTTTTCCTACGACAACCTCTCCATTTTCAAAAATTTCCAGTTAGGGGAGAGGGCGAGGTTCCAGTTCCGCGCAGAAGCAGCCAATGTCTTCAACCATCCGAGCGCAGCCAACCCAAATCAGTCGAACGGTAGTGGAAGTCCAACCCTCAACGCAGCGTCCCAATCGGGCACGGCAATCAGCGCGGGCAGTGCTGGAACAATCATCGATGTGCAAAAGATTCCTGGCGAGCTCAGCGGCGCGCGTGTGCTTCAACTGGCCGGAAAGATCATCTTCTGAGCGAACTTTGCGTTTACCTCGGGGCCGACGGAGTAGCTTCGGGCGGTCCCACTGCTTCAATACTTCCGGTGACTTGGATCGAAGGACGCTCTCTTGCTCTTCAGTAGTATGCTCTCAGTCATCATGAGGTCATCGATATTGAACCTGATTCCATCGTCGAGTCGAGCTCGCATTGCCATTGTCACCGCTGTCATCTGTGGGGCCCTTCTCGCGGTCACCCACGGCGTCCGCGCAAACACACAGAAGACCGCTGCAGAGTACGCTTCTGATCCCGCCGCGATGGTCGATGCCTATCGCCACGTCGAGGCGGCGTCGGTCTCCGACGCCATCGAGCAAATCCTCCATGAGAAGCGATACATGTCTCACCGGATGCAATCGATCTTCCCCACGAAGTTTGCCGGAACCGCGCTCACAGTCAAACTCATCAAGCAGGAGAATCACGACCCCGACGCGCTCACGGGGATGCTTAAAGCGATCGACTCCGGCGGCCCCGGTTCGGTCTACGTTATGCAAGTTGAAGATGGAGCTGACATCGCAGGTATGGGGGGCCTGATGGGTACGGCAATGTTTGCGCGCGGATTCGCTGGGGCGGTCATCGACGGCGGAGTCCGTGATCTTCCGCAGCTCAAGAAGATTGGCTTTCCCGTTTACGCGATCGGCCCCGTGCCTTCAACATCAGTGGGCCACTATCGTTTTGGTGGTGTGAATGTGCCGGTCGATTGTGACGGTGTCAAGGTCTCTGCCAACGACATCATCGTGGCCGACCAGGATGGGGTTGTGGTTGTACCCCGTGACCATGCTGCGGAGATCCTCGTGCTCGCCCAGAAGCTCGACAACAGCGAACATTCGATGTATCCATTTATTGAAAAATTTCATTCGATCGAGGAGGCAGTCAAACAGTTTGGACGAATCTAAAACTGGGTACAACGTATGCCTCAGTTCATGATGCGTTCTTCCATTGCATGTTCACATGGTGGCGTTAGCTGTCGAAGATAGATGCAGCCCATCTTCCGTATTCGATCTTCGTCCGGGAAGGCAGTCAGAGGTTCAAGATGTCAAATATCTGTGAACGCAGTATTTTTACACGGCGGAGTTTTCTCCGCTGGTCGCAATCGGCTATGGCGCTGCTTGGAGCAGCGCCTATCATCGGAGTGGGCACAGCATCTGAGGGATTTGCGCTGTCTGCGGCGTCAAACTCCGCAGCAGATGATTACTATGCGAAGCTGGGCGTCGAAACGATCATCAACGCGGCTGGTACCTACACATACCTCACCGCGGCGCTGATGCCGCCGCAGGTGCAGAGGGCAGTCGCACAGGCTGCTCTGCACCCTGTCCGCCTAAAAGACTTACAACAAGCCTCCGGCGAATACATCGCAAAAAAGCTTCGCTGCGAGGGTGCCGTGGTCACTTCCGGAGCCTCCGCAGCCCTCACCCTCGCTACGGCCGCCTGCATCGCGTCGGCAAATGGCACTAGGCCGGATCAGATTCCGGAGAACGTCGACCGCATGAAGCATGAGGTAATCGTTCAAAAGGCGCATCGTTATGAGTATGACCACGCCATGTTGCTCTGCGGTGCTCGCATCGTCGAGGTCGTTACGCTGGATGACTACAAACGTGCTTTTACACCGAACACGATCATGACCAATTTCTTCAATTCGAGCGAAGGTGGCGAGATCGACCGTCAGACGTGGCTCGATGTCGCACATCAACACAACGTGCCCTGCCACATGGACGCGGCCGCAGACATGCCTCCAATTGAAAATCTGTGGAAGTACACGGGGATGGGCTACGACCTTGTTTGCTTCTCCGGTGGCAAAGGGATTCGCGGGCCACAGAACGCGGGCCTGCTGCTTGGGAAGAAATATCTTACTGACCTTGCGGCAGCCAACAACAATCCAAACAGCGATGCGGTGGGCCGTGGCATGAAGGTCGCAAAGGAACAGATTGTCGGTATGGTCGCGGCGGTAGACTGGCTGCTCGAGCAGAACGACCAGGATCTCGAAGCGGAGTACATGCGCCGCGTCGACATTATCAAGCAAGCGGTGAAGGACGTTCCAACCTTGGAAGCAAGCGTCCATATACCTGAGGTGGCGAATCACGTTCCACACCTCATGCTCACCTACGATCCAAAGGTGGTGGGAATCAGCCCAAAGCAGGTACAGGAACGCTTGAGGCAACAGCGTCCGTCGATTGAGCTCAACCCAGCCACGGGCACAAGCGGACGTTTTGGCAAACTATCTACCGAAAACACCATCGTTATCGGCACATGGATGCTGCAGCCCGGTGAGGCCGAGATTGTCGGTCAACAGGTCCGCGCAGTTCTCATGCAACCCAAACCATAATCCGTTTTACAAAAGGAGTAACACAATGCAACAGCAGTCCCGAAGAGGTTTACTGAAGAACGCGGCTAAGGCTGCCGCAGCTGTCACCGGCGGTGCCATCATCGCTCCAACGGCCAAGGCGCAGGTCACCGGCAAACTGGAGAAGAAGTCCTATCCTGTGAAGTCGAATTCAGACCAGGCGCCGGCTGAACCACCGCTCTTTTCAAGCGCCGTCTCGTATGGCAACTTGCTGTTTCTCGCGGGCGTTGGTGCGCACTTCAAGGGAACCATCGAGGAGCACACCAAGCATGTGCTCGATGAATTGGAAAAGAATCTTATCGGTGCGGGATCGTCGATGGAAAAGGTGCTGAAGGTCAATGTCTACCTCAACGATCTCAACGACTGGGCCAAGATGAACACGGTCTACGCAGGCCGTTGGGGCAAGATTCCTCCCGTGCGTACGACCATCGCGCCTGCTGGTGGCATCCCTGGCAACTCGTTGGTCGAGATCGACCTTATCGCCTACATCTAATTTCAAATTCGGCAGCACGTCGTTTACACCAAGATCAAGAAAAGGCGAGTCCATGTCTCTGTTTCGCAATACGCGCTGGTCACGGCGAGAAGTCCTCAAAAAGTCCGGAATACTCTCTGCCCTTGGAGCTGCCACCACTGTTTCACCCTTTGCCGCGAGCGCGGCTACGTTGGCCGAACCGCAATCACCGGGAACCCTTGTGAAGCAGGGAACTGACCAGGACAATCTCTTTACCCGCATCGGCGTACGCCCACTCATCAACGGCCGCGGCACATTTACTATCATCAGCGGGTCGCGGTCTCTTCCTCAAGTCAAGCAGGCGATGTTCGAAGCGTCGAACTACTTCGTCCAGCTCGACGAGATGATGGACGGCATTGGTGCCCAGCTGGGTAAGCTTACCGGCGCCGAGTGGGGCATCGCTACTACTGGCTGTGAGGCCGCTATTTGTCTGGCCACCGTCGCATGCATTGCCGGCACCAATATAGAACGTTGTCAGGCCCTTCCATATATCAAAGAGCGTAACCAGGTCATCATCCCAAAACACTCGCGAAATCCGTACGATTTCGGTGTACGTATGACCGGCGCCGAGATAGTTGAAGTCGACTCAGAAGAGGATTTGCGATCAAAAATCTCGAAGCACACTGCCATGATCTATATTCTTTCGAGCCCCGCCGCAGAAAAGGGTCCGTTGAGTATCGCGAATATCTGTGCCATCGCGAAAGAGAAGGGTGTCCCGGTTTTTGTCGATGCCGCTGCCGAAGAACCTATCGTCCCAAACATCCACATCGCCGCTGGCGCGACGCTCGTAGGCTACTCGGGCGGTAAGTGCCTGCGAGGGCCGCAGTCATCCGGAATGTTGATTGGTCAGAAAGATCTGTGCAAGGCCGCCTACTATCAGGCCTCACCTCATCATTGCTATGGTCGGGCGTTTAAATGCAGCAAGGAAGAAGCTATGGGCCTGCTCGCGGCGGTCCAACAATGGTACAAGCGAGATCATGCTGCTGAGCAGCGTGAGTGGCTCTCCTGGCTCAAGAACATCGAAGCCCGCATGAAGCCTCTTCCTTCTACTAGTTTCGAATACCTGGAGCCTGAAGACCTGTCCAACAAGGCCCCGCGTCTGCGGATTCACTGGGACGCGAACGTGTTGAAGATTACAGGTACGGAGCTCGTCGCACGACTCAACGCTGGCACGCCCCGCATCATCATCAATGGGGGCACCGGCAGACGGCCGGACATGATGGCCAGCTCAGTCATCATCATGCCTTACATGATGGATGCCGGCGAGGATCGGATCATCGCGGACGCCATCTATGAGGGCCTGACTAAGCCCGGTCACTACGAAAATCCTGTAATTCCAACCGGGAATCCCGCCCCTGTCCAGGGATCATGGGCTGTCACCATCCAGTACCTGCGTGGTACAGGTGAGCAGAAGTTCACAATCGAGCAGAACGGCAACGAACTCAGCGGCATCCAGAACGGTGAAATCTACAACGCAAAACTTACCGGCGTGATTCACGCCGATCAGATCGAGCTTCATAGCACCATGCAGGTTCCCGGAAATATAGTTCCATGGACTTTCAAAGGAACCGTTCAGGGAAACACAATCTCCGGCAACGTCAACATGGGCGAGTACGGTAACGCCACATGGAAGGCAATTCACGCTTAACCTCAAGTCTTCTCCGCACGCCCGCTGCCATAGCAACCGCTCTATTACTTTCTACGCATCGAATCAACTGAGGATCACAAGATGAAGCAATTACAAAAAAAACAAATTGCCCGATGTGGCGCCGCACTCTCTCTTCTAATCGCTTCGACGGTCTTCGCCCAGGCTCCACTTCCGGCCTATGATCTCCTGCTCCATGGTGGACATGTCATCGATGCGAAGAATCACATCGATTCTGTGATGGACGTTGCGATAAAGGACGGCAAGATCGCCAAGGTCGCGAAGGACATCTCTTCGACCGACGCGCTCAAGACCATTGACGTCAAGGGTCTATACGTCACCCCTGGGCTCATCGATATGCACTTCCACGCGTTCATCAACCCCGGTGAGCGCAACTCCTACGCCGGCGACAACAGCATTCCGCCCGATGGTTTCACCTTCCGCGCAGGCGTCACCACTGTGGTTGACGCGGGCTGCTCCGGCTGGAAGAACTTCGAAGACTTCAAGAACCGCATCGTCGATCGTTCGAAGACTCGTGTCCTAGTCATGCTCAACATCGTCGGCTCCGGCATGCGCGGCGACAAGTATGAGCAGAATACTGCCGACATGGACGGAGAGGCGACGGCGCAAATGGCTCTCAAATATCCCGGGACCGTCGTTGGCATCAAGACGGCGCACTTCGGCGGTCCTGAGTGGATTCCGGTCGAACAGGCCGTCATCGCGGGCACCAAAGCCAACATTCCTGTCATGGTCGACTTCGGAACCAATCACCCTGATACACGCCCACTCTACGACCTGCTCAACAAGAAGCTGCGCCCTGGCGATATCTACACCCACATGTACTCCGGCCTACGCAACGAGCAAGACCCCGTCACCATGGGTCCCAGCAAGGCCTTCATCGACGGTCGTAAGCGCGGCATCTATTTTGATACCGGAACCGGTGGGGGAAGTTTCAAATGGTCACTTGCCGTTCCGATGGTGAAAGACGGCTTTATTCCTGACTCCATCTCAACCGACCTACACATCGGCAGCATGAACGGTGCAACCAAGGATGAGCTCAATGTGGCCAGCAAAATGATGGCTATTGGGCTTTCCTTGCAAGAGGTAGTTACGGAGATGACATCCCATCCGGCTCACCAGGTTAAGCGCGACGATCTTGGAAATCTTTCGGAAGGTTCTGTCGCTGACATAGCCGTGCTGCGCGTAGAGAAGGGTCACTATGGTTTCACCGACATGCAGAACACGCGCGTCGACGGCACGGAGAAGCTGGTCGCCGAACTCACCATCAAAGACGGCAAGATTGTCTACGATCTCAACGGAATGGAAGCCAAGCTTTGGAATGAGCCTCTCGATCCAAACGCGAAGTACGCGTCGCGTTGGACTACCTTTGCACCGCGCCCACCGGATACCCACAACATCCCCCCTGCAACAGAGATGCCGCACTGATCGCAGAATCGCATTCGCGTTATTAACAATCACTACCGTAACCGCGCCCGGAGGCCAAATTCCCCGATTCGGGATTTCTATCTGCGTCAGCTCCGTTGGTACTGCCTGTACTCCCAACTGAGCCCAACTGCATGTGCTCTGCAGCCGCCGATTTTAGCCAGTTTAGATTCCCTGAGCCCCCTTGGCCCGCCTCATGCCCGTTGCTGTCTTGCTCGCAACGCGCGGCCGTCGCATGGCCTCCCTCCAAAAATCCAGTTCAGGCGGTTCCCACTGAAGCCGCCGCTACGCATCAAGGGCGTGATCGCAAAGGCCAGCCGGGTCGCCCAGATCGAACTAGCAACGATATGGATCATCACTCTCTGGCGGCACGGCTGAAGAGCCTGCCCTGAGCGAAGCCGAACGGGTGTCGTTAACGAAACTAACACCGTGTGCCCTGACGAGACTTTTCCGGGTCATGCTCCGCCAGGCATCACCCAAAACTTGACACAAACCACCCCCGAAAACCAGGAGGATTTCCCGGGGCCGCGCCACCATACATCCGAGGTCCAGACTTAACCCCTTTCCTTCTTATACTTTGCACACTTTTGACGGGGGAGGGGGTACCCGCAAGGTCGCCCATTCATTGGGGTGCCCATTCATGCGGTCTCTTTGCATGAGTGGGCGTTCGAGAGTAGCTCGAGCCTTTGAAAGGAATCCGGTTCGGGTAAACGACCAGATTGAC
>Ga0210390_10005472_pt1 | contig 10644 bp, 9 predicted proteins | sample IncBWH11OmetaG_FD_161050 | JGI IMG/M metagenome (GOLD analysis project Ga0210390, IMG submission 161050) | Forest soil microbial communities from Barre Woods Harvard Forest LTER site, Petersham, Massachusetts, United States - Inc-BW-H-11-O ... | reverse complement strand
GCCCTACGCGTACCTGACGGCCGAGCGCATCTCCGAGGTCCTGCCCGAGCCGGTCTCCTGGCAGCCGGTGTCGCTGGGTGGCCTGTTCAAGCTGACCGGGCGCTCGTCCTGGTCACTGGGCGATCCCGACCGCCGCCGGGCGGGGATGGCCGAGGTGCAGCGCCGCGCGCGCCAGTACGGGCTCCCGGCCGTGCGCTGGCCCGACCCCTGGCCGAGCAACTACCTGTTCGCGATGCGCGCCGCCACGTACGCGTTCACCGTCGGGCGCGGACGCGAGTTCACGCTGCAGGCGTTCCGCCACGCGTTTCGGCACGGCCGCGATCTCGCCGTCCCCGAGCACGTCCTGCAGGCCGCCGCCGAGGCGGACCTGGACCCGCAGGCGGTCCAGGAGGCGACCGGCGACGCCGAGATCAAGCTGGCGCTGCGCTCCGCGACCGATGTCGCCCACGCGCGCGGCGTGTCCGGCGTGCCCACGCTCGCCGCCGCGCACGAGCTGTTCTGGGGTGATGACCGCCTGGCCGATGCCGCTGCCGCGCTGAGTGGCGATGACGATGACGATGCCTGACCGCCCCGGGCTCTACTTCAGCCACCCCGCGTGCCTGGATCACGATCCGCGGGTGCACATGCCCGAGCATCCCGATACGCCCGAGCGCCTGCTCGCGATCGAGCGGGAGCTGGCCGCGCACGACTGGCTGGGCTGGGAGCGGCGCCCCGCCCCGCCCGCGGAGGTGGCCGAGCTGGAGCTCGTCCACTGCGCCCGTCACGTCGAGCGAATCAGGGAGCTGTCGCTCGCGGGTGGCGGTGCGATCGACGCCGACACGTTCGTCGGCGAGCCCTCCTACCGCGCCGCGCTGCACGCCGCCGGGGGCGCGTGCGAGATGACCCGGGTGCTGATGGCCGGCGAGGCTGCGCTGGGGTTCTGCGGCGTGCGTCCCTCCGGCCACCACGCCGAGCCCGACCGCGCGATGGGGTTCTGCCTGTTCAACAACGTCGCGCTCGCGGCCGCCCTGGCCATCGCCGAGCTGGAGGCCCGGCGGGTGCTCATCCTGGACTGGGACGTCCACCACGGCAACGGCACCGCCGAGGCGTTCCATCGCCGCTCGGATGTGCTGTTCGCCAGCATTCACCAGTCCGGCATCTACCCCGGCACCGGGCCGCTCGGCGACGTCGGCTCCGGTTCCGGGCTCGGCTACACGATCAACCTGCCCGTCCCCGCCGGCTCGGAATCGGAACTGTGGCTGTCCCTGCTCGAGCACATCGTGCTGCCCGCCGCCGCCGCGTTCGAGCCCGATCTCGTGCTCGTCTCCGCCGGGTTCGACGCGCACGTCGCCGACCCGCTCGCCGACTGCCGCCTGGAGACCTCCACGTTCGCGGACATGTCCCGCCACGTCCGCGACTTCGCCGCAGAGCGCTCGATCCCGCTCGGCCTGGTCCTGGAGGGCGGCTACGCGCCTGCCACCCTGGCCGCGTGCGTCACCGCGACCCTCGCCGCGCTCAGCGATGATCGACCGGCGCAGTCCGCCGCGCCCGAGCCGCTGCTCACCTCGCGCGCGGCCGCCCATATCGGCCAGCACTGGCCGTTGTAGCGCGCGGCAGCCCAACAGTCCGGCACCCCGACAGCCCGACTGCTCAGCAGCTCAGGTCGGCGCCGACGCGTCGGCCCCCGCCGCGGGCGCGTGTTCGCTCACGACCTCGCGAGCGATGAGCCGCTCGACGCCGACCGTGCACACGCCGAGGCTGACCACGGCGGCCGCGACGATCGCGGTGGCCACAGTGCTCGACAGCACGCCCTCGGCGAGCCCGAGCGAGGCGACGGCGGCCGGCACGCCCAGTTGAGCGCTGGCGGTGAGCCCCGCGCTCGGCGGGCGACGCACGACCACGACCGCCGCCAGATGAATCAGGACGTTCAGCGCCGCGAGCGCACCCGTGAGCGCGAGCATCGCCGGATCGTCGATCAGCCCGCGCAGGTCCAGCTGTGCGCCCAGGATCACGAAGTACAGGGGGATGAAAAACCCGTCGGCGACGCCGCGCATCTGCGTCGACAGCCGCTTCGGGCCGCCGATCAGCGCAACTGTCACGCCGGCGCCGAACCCCGCGATCAGCACGCTCGTTCCGCTTCTCTGCGCGATCCACGCGAGCAGGAACAGCACCAGCAGCGACAGGCGCAGGTCAAGCGCCCAGTGGCGCCGCTTGGACAGGCGCCTGACGTAGCGCACCCAGCGATGCCCCGTCAGCAGCCGGGCGACGCCCAGCAGCGCCAGCACGGCGACGGTCACCAGCGCGGCCCCGATCACCGCATGAACGGTGCGCTGCGGCTGCAGCACGATCGGGACGGACAGGATCGTCACGACGTCGGCGATCGTCACCTGCGCCATCACCGCCAGCACGTCGGGCCCGCCGGCGCCGGTCTCCTGCAGTGCCGGCAGCAGCACCGCCGCGGACCCGGACGCGAGCACGACGGCATAGATCGCCGCGTGGGACGTGCCGGCGATGGCGGCAGCGGCGAACCCGGCGGGGACCGCGAGCACGCCGACGATCACGGCGAGCACCGCCCCGCCGCGCAGCGAGGCTGCCAGCCGCGGATCGCGCAGCGGCAGGTGCATGCCGGCGGTCAGCATCAGCATCGCGAACCCGACTTCGCCGAGGAACGCGATTGTCGGGTTCGTCGGGTCAACGGCGCCCAGCCCGGTCTTGCCGACGATCACGCCCGCGGCGATCTCGCCGATCACGACGGGAACGAACCGCCGTCCCGACAGCCCGAGCAGCGGGCCGCCGAGCCCGGCGAGCACGATCACGAGCAGGGTCTCGAAGCTCACCGTCCGAGCCTATGCCTTCGCCGGCTCGACGAGACGGCACAGCACAGCCGGGCGTCCATACGAGTACGGGAGTACAGTCGTCGTACGTCTGTCGCGATACGAGGAGGGTGAGACAATGGCCGAGCATCAGGACGAGGCGGAGTGGCGTGTCGCCGAGTGGCACGGCAAGCTGCTGGTCGATCGCTACGGCGAGAAGATCGGCAAGCTCGAGGACGTCTACGTCGACGTCGAGACCGACGAGCCGCAGTTTGCGACCGTCAAGGAGGGCTTCATCGGCCGCCATCTGACGTTCGTACCGCTCGGCGGGATCAAGGTCGGACCCGACGAGCTGCAGGTCGCGGTGGCCAGGGAGCAGGTCCAGGCCGCACCCAACATCGAGCAGCATGGCGAGGAGCTCTCACAGGCCGACGAGTCGGCCCTCTACCACCATTACGAGCTGAACTACACCCCCCCGAGCACGGAGAGCGGACGCCGGCTCGCCCGCCGCTAGAAGACCGCTGAAATAGTCGGCGTGTCGTCCGGTGGGTTTAAGACCATTAGGGGCATGTTTGCTACTGCCTCAGATCAGGTCGGGGTGTTCGATGCGGCGGGACTGATTGGGCCGCTGCCGGAGGGGTCGTTCTTCGCGCTTTTGGCTGAGCACGGGGCGCGGATCGTACGCGACGAGGATTTCGCGGAGTGCTATTCACGACGCATGGGTCGCCCGTCGATCCCGCCGTCGCTGCTGGCCAAGGTCCTGCTCTTGGAGTACCGCTGCGGGCTCTCAGATGAGGCGGCGATGGAGTCGCTTGAATGGGATCTGCGCTGGAAGGTAGCGCTCGGGCTATCGGTCGACCACCGCGGCTTTCACCCGACGACGCTCACCAAGTTCCGCGCCCGGCTGCTGCTGCACGGCAAGGAGCGCCTGGCCCTGGAGAACACGCTGCGCCTGGCCGAGGAGCTGGGGATACTCGACGCGCCCTCCGAGCAGATCATCGACTCCACGCCGATGCTCGGTGCGGTCGCGACTCAGGACACCGTTCGGCTGGTCCGTCATGGTGTCAAGAAGTTGCTGGATGCGGTCATCGCGTTGGATGGGAGTGCTGGCGGTTCGCTTGAGGACGGCCTCGAGTTCGACTACGCCCGGCCGAATGACAAGCCGGACTGTCGCTGGCGTGTGAAGGTCGAGCGTGAGCGGATACTCACACGGGTCGCCCAGGACGCCGAGCGGGCGCTGGCGGCCGTTGAGGGGGCTGATGGCCTATTGGCCGACGAGCCGGTCGCGGATGCGCATCGGCTGCTGCGCGAGCTGATCGGGCAGGACTTCGACATTGACGAGGACGCCATTCCCAGGTTGCATCGCGGCACGCGGCCGGACCGGATCATCTCGACCGTCGACCCGGAGATGCGTCATGGCCGCAAGAGCTCCCACCAGCGCTTTGATGGCTACAAGCTCTCAGCGGCAGTGACAAACACCAGCGAGCCGCTGATCACGGCGGTGGATGTCTGCCCCGCAGGGGAGCAGGACGGCCCGCAGGCCAAGCACTTGATTGACGTGCAGCCCGACTGCAGGCGCCCGACGCGGGTGCTGGGCGATACCGCCTACGGCAACGGTCCGGTGCGTGCCGAGCTGGCCGACCGAGATGTCGAGGTGCTCGCCCCTGTGCCCGAGGGCAAGGTCGCCGAGGACCGGCTGGGCAAGCGGGATTTTCGAATCGATCTCGACACCGACACTGTCACTTGCCCCGCGGGGCAGACAGTGCCTATCAGCGTCTCGGGGACCGGGTTTCGCGGGGCGAACTTCTCACGCGCGACGTGTCGTGACTGCCCGCTGAAGCCCGCCTGCTGCCCCGGCCGTGCACGCCGTCAGATCACTCTCGGCGATCACGAGGACCTGCTGCTGGCCGCCCGCCAAGCGCTCGCCGATCCAGCCACAGCAGAACATCTGCGTCGCACACGCCCACGCGTCGAGCGGCTCCTGGGCCTGCTCGCACACCGCTACGAAGCCCGCAAGAGCCGCTACATCGGGACCAGGAAGTCCCGATTACAGGCCGCATGGGCTGCTGCCCTCGTCAACCTCAACCCGATTGCAAGCCACCTGAGCACCGCCACGGCGTGAACGTCGGGCACAGCCCGACGAGCTCCCACACAACAACGCAATCGAGAGCGAAATAAACGATCCCCCGAAACGACTATTTCAGCGGTCTTCTAGTGTCTTGAGTCATAAATTCGGTCAGCGTTTGCCGGATGGATGGACGTGATCTGACGTTCGACGGCGCCGGCAAGTGTGCTGGTAGCACATGGCTGGCGACGGCGGGCGTCAGACATGTTCAGGCGCCGGGAAACGCCAGCGAATTTATGACTCACGACGCTAGACCTCGGCTTAGAAGTACGTGCTGGGCGAGGACGCCAGCAGGCCATAGATCTGCACGATCGCGGCCTGCACGAGCAGCTGTGAGGACGGGGGCGAGCCGAACACGAACACGTCGTCGGACAGGCGCAGGTGCTGCCAGGCGTAGTCGACGTAGGGCTGGGCGAGCTTGGGCCCGGGCGGGTCGTGGGTGATCGAGTCGAGGTAGAGCATGTTACGGAAGTAGACCGACACGAAGAACGGGTTTTCGCCGCCGAGCCGTTCGGGCGTGTAATAGGCCAGGGCGAGCTTCGCGGTCTGGCGGGCCTGGAAGAGGTAGGCGGAGTTGTGGGTGGTCTGGTAGAGGAGCGCGCCCGCGCCGATCATCGAGCCCTGGTTGTAGCTCCAGTACGTCTGGGCGACCGTGCCGTGCGGGCCGATATGGTCGGCGTACAGGCCGTTCGGCGAGAGCAGGCAGCGGCGTGCCCATTCGTAGGCCTGTTCGGCGAACTGCAGGTACTGGACGTTGCCGGTGAGCTGGTAGAGCCGCACCGCGAGCTCCGCGCCGGGACCGTCGGTGACGGTGTTGCGTTCGGTGTTTTCCGCGGAGTTCGAGAACGGGACCCCGCCGGGGCAGACGTGTTCGGGGTTGGTGTCCCAGCCGGCCATCACGAACGCCATGATCGCCTCGGCGCTGCCGAGCGTGGCGACGTTATGGGTCAGCTCGTAGATACGCACGAGCTCGATTCCGACCCACTCGTTGTCGTCGTAGTACTTCGTCCCGCCGGGGCCGGCCGGCGGCGCGACGGTGCCGTCGAAGGCGGCGAGCGAGCTGGTGAACGTTCCTTCGGGCGCGCCCGAGTTGTCGGTGTCCAGATACGTGCGCAGTCCGACCATGCGCGCGTTCAGTTCGCGCGCGAACATGCCGGTCAGGCCGGGGATGGTGGCGATGCCGCTGACGTGGGACATCGTCACGGTCGCGGCGAGGGCCTGCGAGAAGGGCCACAGGAACGAGAACGGTTCGCCCTCGTACAGGCCCGAGCCGGGGATGTAGTAGGCGCGCTGCATCGCTTCGAAGGCGAGCACCGCGCGCGCGGGGTCGCCGTGCAGGGCCGGCTTGGGCTTCGGCTTGGGCTTTTTCGATTTCGATTTCGACCTCGATGTGGACGTGGACGAAGACGAGCTGGTCGTGGATCCGGACGAGCCGGTCGCAGGCGCGGTGGCGCCTCCCGTCGGGGCGGAGGACGCGTGGGCGAGTTCGGAGGGGGTGGCCACGCGCAAGGGCCGGGTGGCGCCCGCGGGGTAGGGCGAGGATGCAGACGCGGGCGCGGGACACGTGAGGGCGCACACCATTAGCATCGCCGCGAAGGCAGAGATCGAGCGCATAGAACCAGCAGCAAGCGTAGTCAAGTCGCAAGCTGGGACGACGCACTCGCTCAGGCTGCAAGAGCGCTGTCAATCAGCCGCGCGAGCTCTGCGACGGGGATCGCCTGCTCGCGCCCGCACGCGCGCGCGGCGAGCAGGAGGCTGCCGCCGACGGGGGCCATGTGGACGGGGAAGACGTCGGCCTCGGGGGCGACGGTGTGGATGAACGCGGTGAGCGGCTCGACGAACACGGGACCGGCGCGAAACGCGCTGCCGATCAGGCCCACGGGGAAGGCGTCGGTGAGCCGCGTGTGGCGGATGACGGCCTCGACCTGGCGTCCCAGCTCGGCGGCGGCGTGCGCGTACAGGCCGCGGGCGACGGCATCGCCCTCCCCCGCCAGTCGCGAGGTTTCGATCGCAAAGGCGGCGACCTCGGCCTTGGTCAGCGGCGTCGTGTAGACGCTCGCGGCGAGCGCCTCGACCGAGGGGGAGCCGAAGAACCGCAGCGCGGCGTCGCTGAGCGCGGTCGGCGGCCCGGAGCCGTCGCGGTCGTGGAGGGCCGCGACGATCGACTGCGCGCCCAGCCAGTAGCCGGAGCCCTCGTCGCCGAGCAGGTGCCCCCAGCCGCCGGCTCGCCAGGTGCGTACGTCGGCGCCCACCCGCCCGACGCCGAACACGTTGGAGCCCGTGCCGGAGATGACGCCGACTCCCGGGCGCCCGCCGGTTGCCGTGGCCCACGCGCCGACGACGTCGTTGACGACGATCCAGCCATCCGTGCGCAGCTCCCGCAGGTGGCGCACGATCGCGTCGGTGTCGGTGCCCGCGACCGCGAGCACGCCCGCGCAGAGCTGCTCCTGGGCGACGCCTGCCCGCGCCAGCGCCTCGTCGGCCGCCCCGAGCAGGGCCTGCACGGCCGCGCGCGGGCCGACGGCGTCCTGGTTGCTCGGGCCGCCGTGGCCGAGATGCAGGACGTGTCGATCGAGGTCGAGCACGGCGGCGAGCGTCTTGGTGGCGCCACCGTCGACGCCGAGGATGTAGCGCGCACCCTCCGGCGCCGACGTGCCCGGAGCGGCGAGCGCCGGGGGAAGCGTGACGAGCGGGTCGCGGTTCATGGCGGGCATCCTCGCAGGCCGTGTGCTGTCGGGCGGCACGAAACGCGCGCGCGTACGTGCGCGCACACACGCGCGCGCGTTGACGCCGAAAAAGTACAACGACCACTACAACCACCCACACCGTCCACGACGACCACCCGCACCGGCCGCGACGACGTGGGAGGCGTAAGATCGCCGGCGTGACGCCCGTCGCTGCGATATATCCGACGGCGGAGCAGAAGGCCGGGATGTACGAGTCGTTCTACCTGCGCGCGGTCGCGCCGCAGGAGCCGGTGGGGGCGTGGCTGCGCTACACGGTGCACAAGCGCCCCGGCAGCGAGCCGAAGGGGTCCGTGTGGTGCACGGTGTTCGACGCCCGCAAAGGACGCCCGTACATGCACAAGCTCACGAGCGAGGAGCTGAGCGTGCCCGCGGACGGGTGGATCGCGATCGGCGAGGCGCAGCTCGGCGAAGGGTACGCCGAGGGCGAGTGCGGCCAGGCGAGATGGTCGCTGCGGTGGCGTTCGAGCGAGCCCGAGCTGCGCCACCTGCCGGCGGCGTGGATGTACAAGGCGAGGCTGCCGAAGACGAAGCTGACGAGCCCCGTGCCGGATGCAAGGTTCGAGGGCACGATCGAGCTGAAAGCAGACGGACGAACGCTGCGGCTGGACGAGTGGCGGGGAATGGTCGGGCACAACTGGGGCGCGGAGCACGCCGAGCGCTGGGTGTGGCTGCACGGGGTCGGGTTCGAGCAGCAGCCCGACGCGTGGCTGGATGTCGCGCTGGGCCGGATCAAGATCGCCGGAAGGATGACGCCGTGGGTCGCCAACGGCGCGGTGTCGCTCGGCGGCAGGCGCTATCAGATCGGCGGCCTGGCCAGGCGCGGGCTGCGCGTGCAGGAGAGCGCAGAGGGCTGTGAGCTGCACATGGAGGGAGCGCGGGGCCTGACGATCGACGCGAGGGTCGAGGTCCCGCAAGGCAGCGGCGCGGGCTGGCGGTATGCCGATCCCGACGGGGGCGAGCACGAGGTCGTCAACTGCTCGGTGGCCGCGGTGGAGCTGGATGTGAGGCTGCCGGGCGAGCGCGAGCCACGCCGGCTGAGCACGGCGCACGGAGGCGCGTACGAGCTGGGCATGCGCGCGGGCGAGTCCCATAGCGTGCCGATCGCGCCGTTCGCGGACGGCTGAAGGCTAAAAGACCGGCCCATGGATAAGACCGGCCTGTGGGCCAAGCCCGGTCACAGGCAAGCCGGACTCCTGCCAAGACCGGCCTGCGGGCAAGCCCAGCGCATGGCAAGACCGCCCCAAGGGCACAACTGACGAGGTTCTTATATTGATCGACGACAATGTGGGTTTGAGAACGACCCGTCGAACAGAGGAGGCCGTATGAAGGTGATCGGCGCCGGTTACGGCCGGACTGGGACGTTGACGCTCAAGGCCGCGCTGGAGGAGCTGGGCGCGGGGCCGTGCTACCACATGGTCGAGGTGCTGTGGGGAGACACGAGCAGGCTGGCGCTGTGGCAGGCCGCGGCGAACGGCGAAGAGGTCGACTGGAAGGCCGTGTTCGACGGGTTCGAGTCGACGGTGGACTGGCCGGGGTGCACGTTCTGGGAGCCGCTGATGGAGGTGTTCCCCGACGCGAAGGTGCTGCTGACCGTGCGCGACCCCGAGGCGTGGTATGAGAGCGCGAGGAACACGATCTACGCGTCGCTGATCGCCGGACAGAAAGGCGAACTGAAGGAAGGCAACGAGGAGCCGCCCTCGCCGGAGGCGTTCGCAATGATCAGCACGCTGATGTGGGAGGGGACGTTCCACGGGCGGTTCGAGGAGAAGGCGTACGCGATCGATGTGTTCAACAAACACATCGAGGACGTCAAGCGCAAGGTGCCGCCGGAGCGCCTGGTCGTGCACGAAGTCAAGGAAGGCTGGAGGCCGCTCGCGCAGATGCTGGGCGTGCCGGAGCCCGAGACGGAGTTCCCGAGGCTGAACGACAAGACGGCGTTCCGCGAGATGGTGGGGCTGCCGGCGCTGACCTAAGAGCGAGGCGCCCAGCGACCATCGTCGTCGTCATCATCACCGTGACAATCATGAGGATCAGCACAAGGCGAAAGACAGTATGAGCACGAACGTGACATGGCAGGAGGCGACCGTCGGCCGGGCGCGGCGCTGGCAGGCACTGGGCCAGCAGGGCGCGACGGTGTGGTTCACAGGGCTGCCCGGCGCGGGCAAGACGACCGTCGCGACGGCCGTGGAGGCGCGGCTGATCGACGCGGGCCGCAGCGCGTACCGGCTGGACGGGGACAACCTGCGGCACGGGCTGTGCAGCGATCTGGGGTTCAGCAAAGACGATCGCGAGACGAACGTGGGCCGGGTCGGGGAGATGGCGAGGCTGTTCGCGGACGCGGGCACGATCGCGCTGGTCGCGCTCGTGTCGCCGTATGAGTCGTGCCGCGAGCGGGTGCGCGAGCTGCACGCAAGGGAGGGGCTGGCGTTCGTCGAGGTGTACGTGAACACGCCCGCGGAGGAGTGCGCAAGACGCGACCCGAAGGGGCTGTACGCACGCGCCAAGAGCGGCGAGCTGAGGGGAATGACGGGCGTGGACGACCCGTACGAGAAACCAAGGGGAGCGGAGGTCGAGCTGACCCCGGAGATAGACGTGGACAGCGCCGCCGAGATGGTGCTCAAAGCGCTGGGCGAACGTCAGCTGGGCGACTGACGCTCGGGCTCGCCCGGTCGGGGATGCCCGGCCTCTCACACCGGTCGATCCGCACCCTGCACACCCTGACGGACGGCCCCGCCCACCGCGCCCGCAGCGCCACCATAAGCGCTCACGCAACGCCAACCGCTGCGGTGAGCGGCTTGGACCGCAACGGATGAAAGTACTGGCTGTGCCTCACCCGAAAAAGCCCGCGGCCAACCCCGGCGGACCCGGCTAACCAGCGACGCGCTCCAGGTTGAACGCCCGGCCGCGCACCTCGCGGCCGTCCAGCGCGCCGATCACCTTGTCGGCCTCGTTCGCCGGGACCGACAGGAACGAGACCCGT
>Ga0210390_10005471_pt1 | contig 10645 bp, 6 predicted proteins | sample IncBWH11OmetaG_FD_161050 | JGI IMG/M metagenome (GOLD analysis project Ga0210390, IMG submission 161050) | Forest soil microbial communities from Barre Woods Harvard Forest LTER site, Petersham, Massachusetts, United States - Inc-BW-H-11-O ... | reverse complement strand
GCACTGGTGCGATGGCTCGCCGGAAGAATATCAGGCGATGCTGCGGCTGATGATTCTTACGGGCACGGCCATTCCGCTCGATCCCGCGAAGCGTCCCAATAGCGTGCTGGTGCGCTCCGACCCGGCCGACGTGGCGCGCGTCGAAGATCGAACTTTCATCTGCTCGCGAACCAAAGAAGAAGCCGGCCCGACCAACAACTGGGAAGACCCCGCGAAGATGAAAGCCAAGCTCACCGAACTCTACGTGGGCTCGATGGCCGGCCGGACCATGTGCGTGATTCCGTACAGCATGGGAGCGGTGGGTTCGCCGATGGCCAAGATTGGGGTTGAAATCAGCGATTCGCCTTACGTGGTCGCCAACCTGCATCTCATGGCGCGGGTGGGCACGCGGGTGCTCGAAGTTCTCGGCGACGATGGTGAGTTCGTTCGCGGCCTGCATTCCATCGGCGCGCCGCTGGGCGTGAACCAACAGGATTCCGCCTGGCCATGCAACGCCGAGCACAAGTACATCTGCCATTTTCCGGAGACGCGCGAAATCTGGTCGTACGGTTCCGGCTACGGTGGCAACGCGTTGCTGGGCAAGAAGTGTCACGCGTTGCGCATCGCGTCGGTGCAGGCGCGAGATGAAGGATGGATGGCCGAGCACATGCTGATCCTCAAGCTGATCAGCCCTGCGGGCCAGATCAAATATTTCACGGGCGCGTTTCCTTCGGCTTGCGGCAAGACGAATTTGTCGATGCTGATTCCGACGATTAAGGGATGGAAAGTCGAGACCATCGGCGATGACATTGCGTGGATGAAATTCGGTGCCGATGGCCGGCTGTATGCGATCAATCCGGAGTACGGTTTTTTTGGGGTGGCGCCGGGCACGAGCATGAAGTCGAATGCCAACGCCATGCTCACCGTTGCCCACGATTCGATCTTCACCAATTGCGCGATGACGCTCGACGGCGACGTTTGGTGGGAAGGCATGACGGAGCAAAAGCCCGCCAAGTTGGTGGACTGGCTGCGACGGCCATGGACGCCGGATTCGGGCCGCAAGGCGGCGCACCCGAATGCGCGCTTCACGGCGGCGGCGAAGCAGTGTCCGGTGATCGCGCCAGAGTGGGAGGATCCGAAGGGTGTGCCCATCGATGCCATTCTTTTCGGCGGACGCCGCGCGGGAATTGTTCCGCTGGTCACGGAAGCATTCAACTGGCAGCACGGAACTTTTCTGGGAGCGACTGTGAGCAGCGAGACCACGGCGGCGATCACGGGAAGGGTGGGCCAGTTGCGCCGCGATCCGATGGCGATGCTGCCATTTTGCGGCTATCACATGGGCGACTATTTCGCGCACTGGCTCAAGCTCGGTGCCGGCGCGGATGCTGCGAAGCTGCCCAAGATCTGCTACGTAAACTGGTTTCGCCAGGACAAGAATGGCAAGTTTCTGTGGCCGGGCTACGGCGAAAACAGCCGCGTGCTGAAATGGATTTTCGAGCGCTGCGACGGCAAGGTGCACGCCAAAGACACGCCCATCGGCCGCATCCCCGACGTAGCCGACCTCGACACGACGGGCTTGGATATCAAAGGCGCCCATATCGACGAACTGCTCAGCGTCGACATCGACGGCTGGCTGGCCGAGGTACCGCTGATCAAAGAACACTTCGCCAAATTCGGCGACCACTTACCGAAAGGGCTGCAAGACGAGGTCGCAGCCCTGGAACACCGCCTGAAAACGGCCAAACGCTAGTAGGATTGAACGAAGCAGCTGAGTTCTTAGTCGGCGAGGCAATGCCGGAAATCAAAGGTAACCGCCACCCTGCCTGATTTCTCGTCCAGTTTTAAGTGGATATGGGAATCGGATGAGGCGTCCGCGGACAACACCGAGGCGTGACTCTCCACGAACAGATTTGCGAGTCTCTGGTTATACACGTCACCCGGCTTCAGCAGTAGATCCTCCGCCGCATTGTGGGATGCAACCTCGTCGAGGCCAAGCACGTTGACACTGCTCACATAAAATTGCTTGCCTTCGTCCACGTCGATGTCAAGGTCGATGAGTCCCCGTTCGTCATCAATGCCAGTGTTTGGAACGGATGTGAAGTTGAGGTAGCCCAACTGTCCGTAGGCTTTGCTGAGGTTCTCCAGACCCTTTGCGATCTCTTTACGGCTGAAAACGTCGCCATCCTTAAGCGGGAACAAGTTGCGCAAAGCCCGCGTGTTGCCGATTGCGATATTGTTCTTAAATGTGATCTCGCGCAACCGGTACTGCTGGCCTTCATCCACCAAGGCCGTGACGCGATCCGACTGCCGGCGGGACTGCCTGTCAGCATCTTCGCATCTCCGCGAACCTGCACCTTAAAGTATCCGCGATCCAGCCACGCCGCTCTGACTCGCTCGATTACCTCCTCTGCCACGCCGTCAGCGGAGCCACGATACGTGCCTCGCTTGAGTGATGTGACAATCTGTTCTTGATCCGCGTATGCCATGTGGAGATCACCCTCCAACAGCAAATCGGCGACAGTAACTTGAGAGTCGGAAGGTCCCGTCTCGATGGATGAGGAGAGTGGACGACAAGCTCTGGTATCTGGAGACGTGAACGAACCGGCTGAGACGCCAACCTGTGCCCATACTAGTGAATGGCAACAAGCATAAGCCGCTGACAAAACAACGAGCTCTGCCAGTCGAGCGCGCATGCCCAGCATTATAGGCTGGTTTTCACCTCTGGGAACACCTCAAAAACAGCGAGCTTGCAAACGCGCGTCTACTCGACCTATTGTTTTCTCAGGCGTTTCGTGAAGACGAATTCTGGATTCCGGCTACCGCCATCATCCGCCCGGTTACACCTTTTTCCGCGCGATACGAAAAGAGCAGGTCGGGACGGCACGCCGTACACAGCGGCGAGGTGCTAATATTTTTTGCCAGAACGCCTACGCTGATCAGTTGGCGGCGGTTGGCTTCGACCAGATCGAGGAAAAGCTTTGGCGGCAGCTCCCCGTGGCCGGGAGCCCGAGCCGTCAGGAATAGCAGAGGATACTTTTCGCGCACCGGATCCGATTCTTTGACTTCACGGAACAGGTCCTCAGCGTAGGCGAACTGCGATTCGAACTGTTGGCGCACTTCTTCTCCGACCTCATAGCAGCAGCCGTGAATTCCTGGACCGATAGCAGCTTTGATATTCCTCGGCAGCGTGCCGAACCAGCGCCGCATTTCTCCCACTCCTTTTTCAATAATGCGCTTGACCGTGCCGCGCCAACCCGCATGAAACACGCCCACAGCTTTCTGTTTCGTATCCGCGAGAATGATCGGGAGGCAATCCGCGGTTTGGATCGCGACCAGAACGCCTGGCATGCCGGTGATGAGGCCATCGCCAACCAACGGTTGCCCCGGCAGTTTGGTCACGCAGTGAGTTAGATCGGAATGAATCTGGCGCAGGTTAACAAAGGGCCATGGCTTCTTGCCGCGGATGGCACCGACGTGCGACAAGAAAGCTGCGCGGTTGCGTTCGACCGCACTACGCGAGTCCTCCTTGGTGAATCCGAGATTGAGAGTGTTCCCTCCATAAACGTCGGAGAATCCGGCGGAGCGTGTGCTGAATCCATGGATTAGCCACGGAATGCGAGTCAGGTTTTCGGAACGCAGGACGCTCAGTTGAATTTTGTTGGCGCTCTTGATTGGCACCAGACCATACTAACAATCTCGGCAACTGTTCCCGGTAGACGGAGACCGGCAAGCGTTTCGGCGCGTATAATCCCCATGCAATCAAATTGACCGCTGCCTGAAACTCGGAGAACAAAATATGAGTCGCGCTGCGCAAACCCGGACTGGAATAGTTCTTGCTCTCATTGTCTTTTGCCTGGGCGCGTTCTTGTTATTACTTGATCGCTCAGCTGCCTCGCCGCAACCCCAGAGCGCCATCCCATCCGACCCGCGTTTGCAGAATGCCTATAAGTTTCAGCAGGGAGGGTGGACGTATGTCCACCTGGAAGGTTCTCCCGAACGTATCGGGTTTCAGCATGGCTACCTGCTCGCCCGTGAGATTGCTGACGCTTTCGACGCGATCAAACTCGAAGACACCCACACCACCAAGCGTGACTGGGAGTTTTTCAGGAAAGCCGCGCATGAAATGCTGTGGCCGAAAATCGATGCGGAATACCAGCAGGAGCTCACCGGCATCGTCGAGGGACTCAAGGCTCAGGGCGTCGCTATGGATTTGGACGATCTAGTTGCGCTCAATGCTTTCGAGGAACTTCCCGGTTACTACGTGCCATGGTTCGACCAACAGCAACACGTTGCAGGCGCGCCGAAGTTGTCGAGTCCGGGCAATTGCAGCGCGTTCATCGCGACTGGCAGTTACACCCGCGATCATCAGATCGTAATTGCGCACAACAACTGGACCAGCTACCTGGTCGGCTCGCGCTGGGTCATGGTTTTCGACATTGTTCCTGAACACGGCAACCGCATTTTGATGGATGGTTTTCCCGGCGTCATCACCAGCGACGATGACTTCGGTGTGAACGCCGCCGGAATCATGGTGGCCGAAACCACCATCGCCCAATTTGTTGGTTGGGACCCGCAGGGCAAGCCGGAGTTTGTGCGCTCGCGCAAGGCTCTGCAGTACGCCAATTCCATTGACGAATATGCCCGCATCATTAAGGACGGCAACAATGGCGGCTATGCCAACGACTGGCTGATCGGAGACCGCAAAACAGGGGAGATTGGTTATCTCGAACTGGGGCTGAAACACACGCCTATGTGGCGCACCAAGGATGGATATTTTGTCAGTTCAAATTTTGCCCGCGATCCCGCGGTGATCAAAGATGAAACTTCTGGCTTCGATCCCAAGGACGCCTCTACTTCGCCCAATGCCCGCCACATCCGCTGGGAGCAATTGATCAAGCAATCCAAGGGGCAAATCGACGTCAGCATGGCTGAAAGTTTTATGGCCGACCATTTGGACAGTTTCGAAAAGAAGGAGCAAGCGAACGAGCGCAGCTTGTGCGGCCATACGGACGCGTCGCCCCGGGGCGTGAAGCTTTGGGACTGGGCGCCTTATTATCCCGGAGGCGCGGTTCAGGGCAAAGCGACCGACAGCACCATGGCTGAGCGCATGAGTTTTCAGGCGCGCGCTGGGCATCCCTGTGGCCAGGATTTCATTGCCAAAGATTTCCTGACAGCGCATCCGGATTATTCCTGGGAAGCGCCCGAGCTTCGCGACATGAAGTCGGGCCCGTGGACGCTTTTCCACGCCGGACAGCAGGCGGGTCAGTGATCGCTTAGCCTCGGACTGCGCCGGTGCCAGTCCGTAGCCTGCTCATAGGCAAATGCCAGTTGGAGAACTCTCTCTTCCTGCCAATGTGGGCCGATGATCTGTAGCCCGATGGGAAGACCGGAAGTGGTGAATCCGCAAGGAACCGAAATAGCGGGCAGCCCCCATACATTTACCGGGCGAGTATTGCGCAGCAGCAACAGTTCCCGCGGACGCAGAAGATCCGGATTCTCTTTCAGTTCGGCAATCGTCGGTGCGGGAACCGGTGTGGTTGGAGTTATGAGAACGTCTACATTCTCAAAAACGTTGTCGATTTTGCGCCGGATTTCTCTAAGCTCGCTGCGCCGCTGCTCAACCTCCTCGCCGCTAATGTCCGCGCCCTTAAGAATACGGTTCAGGGTTTCCGGCTGGTAGAGGTCGGGACTCCGGGAAACGAACGGGGCGTGATAAGCATACGATTCCGCAGATTGCAACGTGCGATCGGTGGGAACATCAAGCCCGATCTCGCGACAGCCGCCGGAAATTGCAGCGAGTGTGTCTAGTGCCCGCTCCATCGCGGAAGCAACCTCCGGGTCAAGCTCCTCGTAAAAGAATTTCCGTGGTACGCCTAGCCTCAGCGCCTTTGATCCACGACGTATGGCTCCCAGGAAGTCAGGGACGGGCATGTCAATGCTGTTAATGTCCCTCTCGTCATATCCCGCGATGGCCTGCAGCATCACGGCGGCATCTGAAACTGTCCGCGTGATCGGGCCCACGTGATCGAGCGCAGGCGATAGCGGAATTACACCGCGAGTGCTTACGCGCCCATAGGTGGGTTTCAATCCCACAACTCCGCACTGCGACGCGGGCTCGCGAATTGAGCCCGCGGTGTCCGTACCAATGGCGCCGTAAACCAGACCTGCGGCCACGGCGGCGGCCGAGCCGCCCGACGAGCCTCCGGTAATGTATGCGGGATTCCACGGATTGCGAACCTCGCCGTAATAGCTGATCATCGAACTGCCGCCATAGGCGAACTCATGCAAATTCTGCTTTCCTAAGAAAACCGCGCCAGCATTTTTCAGACGCCGAACCACTTCAGCATCTGCTGCAGGTACGCGATCCTTGAACAGAGCACTGGCCGCTGTGGTGTGGACGCCGGCGGTATCAATGAGGTCTTTCAACCCAAGCGGGATTCCGTGCAACGGTCCGCGCCAACGACCGCGCAAGATCTCACCTTCGGCGGACCGCGCCTGCGCAAGTGCCTGCTCAACGGTTACCGTGATGAAGGCATTCAACACAGGGTTGAGCTTTTCGATCCGCTCCAGACAGTTCTTCGTCAACTCTACGGGAGACAGTTCCAGTTTCCTGACCAACTCGCTAGCTTCTCCAATGGATGTGAGCATGTTGTTTTATTCCTGAAGCCAACCGACTGTCGTGTAAATCAAAATCGTCTGGCGTCGTACTTTGCGGCGCGCGAAGAGTCTATAATCTTTAGTCTGCTTCTGGGAGGTACAAAAATCACTTCATGGCCCAGATGATTGCAACTCCCGTCGCCACGCGTGCGTTTCTCCTCGATGGTAAATGGATGGAGGGGGGCGATGAGGTCGAGATTCGATCGCCCTACGATGGCAGCGTTGTCGGTCGTGTTTTTCAGGGAAAGCGCGAGCATGCCGATACAGCCATCGCAGCTGCGGTCAAAGCCTTCGGCACGACACGACGGCTGCCGGCCTTTGAACGGCAACGCGTGCTGCGCCGGGTAGCGGAGAACATCGCCCAACGCAAGGAAGAGTTCGCCAACACTTTGGCCCAGGAAGCGGGCAAGCCGATCAAGGCGGCGCGGAGTGAAGTCGAACGATCTATTTTCACCTTTACCGTAGCCGCCGAAGAGAGTACCCGTATTTACGGCGAATACCTGCCACTGGATTGGCAGGAATTCACCGCGGGACGCTGGGGGATCGTCCGCCGTTTTCCCCTGGGGCCAATTGCCGGGATCACGCCTTTCAATTTCCCACTGAACCTGGTGGCGCACAAAGTGGCCCCGGCGATTGCCAGTGGCTGCAGCATGGTGCTGAAGCCCGCCCCGCAAACGCCGCTGACCGCGTTGCTAATGGCCGAGGCGGTGCAGCAAGCGGGTTGGCCCGACGGTGCCCTCAATGTTCTTCCACTCTCCAATGACGACGCTGGATTGCTGGTGACCGACGAGCGGCTGAAGCTGATCAGCTTCACCGGCAGCGCCGCAGTCGGCTGGGAAATTAAGCGGCGCGCGGGCAAAAAGAAAGTGGCGCTCGAATTGGGAGGGAATGCAGGTGTCATCGTTCACAGCGACGCTGATCTGAACTATGCTGCCGAGCGCTGCGTGACTGGAGGTTTCGCTTACGCTGGGCAATCTTGTATTTCGGTCCAGCGCATCCTGGTGGAACGGACCGTCTTGGAAAAATTCAAAGATCTGTTCGTAGTCGGGGTCAAGAAACTGAAGACCGGAGATCCGCTGGACGAGTCAACGGATGTGGGTCCGCTGATTCGTGAAAGCGATGCCATCCGCGCCAGCGACTGGATTCAGGAGGCCTTGCGCGGCGGGGCCCGATTGCTGTGCGGCGGCCAACGCAAAGGATCGGTTCTGGAACCGACCGTCCTCACGGGCACGCGTCCAGAGATGAAAGTAAACTGCCAGGAAATTTTTGCTCCGGTTGTAACCATTGAAGCGTACGACGACTCTTACAGTGCATTGAAGCAAATCAACAACTCTCAATATGGGCTGCAGGCGGGGATATTTACGCGCGATGCGAAGTTGCTGTTCAGCGCCTACGAAGAACTGGAAGTGGGCGCTCTAATGGCCGGGGATGTACCCACGTTTCGTATGGATCAAATGCCCTACGGTGGCATTAAAGATTCAGGGTTAGGACGCGAAGGCTTGCGTTCCGCCATTGAGGAGATGACCGAACCAAAGTTGCTCGTGATGAACCTGCGGTAAATTAATTCTATTGCCGCGAGAGTGAAAAACATATCGGTTCTCGATACAATTCCGAGATTGAGCCGGACGAATGTTCCCAGGCGGTGCTGACGTTTCTCGCCAATTGAATGGCTGCGAGTAATCACAAGGAGATTCAAACTGCTATAATCACAAGTTTTCGTGCGCGATATCACAGCTGCCTGTGACTGGTGTTCAAACAGGACGCATTGAACTGGGGCCGAAGTTTCAGGTCCCTGCTGCACTGAAAGTTCTGATCGATGCAGATTTTTCATCGCAGTACCAACACAATCTCGCGAGCCACGATTTACGGCGCGGTATTCCTGATCACGGCGTTGTTGTGGGCGGTGCTCGAGCTGCAGCGCTCACCCTACATTACTTACGCTAAAGTGGCGCGCCCCCAGCCTGTGCCCTTCAGTCATCAGCACCACGTCGGCGGGTTAGGCATTGACTGCCGCTATTGCCATACTGCGGTTGAAAATTCTGCCTTCGCCGGCATTCCCCCTACCAAGACCTGTATCAACTGCCACTCCCAGATTTGGACGGGAGCCCCGCTGCTTGAACCCGTGCGCGAGAGCTTCCGCTCCGGCAAGTCCCTGGTCTGGACCCGGGTCAACGATTTGCCCGATTTCGTTTATTTCGATCACAGCATTCACATCAACAAGGGTGTGGGCTGCAACACCTGCCACGGACCGGTCGACCGGATGCCGCTCATGTTTAACTATGCCTCTCTGCAAATGGAGTGGTGCTTGGATTGCCATCGCGCTCCGGAGAAAAATCTTCGGCCTCGCGACCAAGTATTCAACATGCGATATGAGCAGCCCTCAAAGTACAAGCCCGTGATGCTGGATGGCAAGACATATACGGATCAAAATTCTCTAGGCACAGATTTAGTAAGGAAATACAACTTGAGGACGGTGACAGACATCACGAGTTGTTCAACATGTCACCGGTGACGGTAGAGACGTAGCTAGCTACGTCTGGACAGCGGCGAAGTTCGAATAACAAAATGGAAGAGAAAAACAGCAGGCCGCACGGCGAGGAAGTTTGTCCAGGTAAAAGGGACAAGCTCGATCTGAAAACGGCTCGAGCTCAGATCGCCCAGACGAACGGGCCCGAATATTGGCGCAGTCTGGAAGAACTCGCGGGCAGCTCCGAGTTTCAGGAGATGATGCACCGCGAGTTCCCAAAAGGCGCGTCGGAGTGGCTCGATGCCGTTTCTCGCCGTGGCTTCCTGAAGCTGATGGGCGCATCACTGGCGCTGGCGGGTATGACCGCCTGCACCAAGCAGCCCATGGAACCAATTGTCCCTTACGTGCGCCAGCCCGAGGAAGTAATTCCTGGCCGTCCCATGTTCTATGCCACCGCCTTCACCCTGGGTGGATACGCCAGTCCAATCCTGGTCGAAAGCCATCTCTACCGTCCCACCAAGATTGAAGGCAACGAGCAACATCCCGCAAGCCTGGGCGGAACAGATGTGTTCGCGCAGGCGTCCATCCTCGGAATGTATGACCCTGACCGCTCGCAGACGATCGCGTATCTCGGCGACGTACGCAGCTGGGGGAATTTTCTAGAGGCAATCCGCGGACCGCTCAACGCGCAGAAAGCCGTGCAGGGCGCGGGCATCCGCATCCTGACGCGCACAATTTCTTCTCCCACTCTGGCAGATCAGTTGCGATCGGTGCTCAAGCTGTATCCGCAAGCGAAGTGGCATGTATATGAGCCGGTCAATCGTGATAATGTGCTCGAGGGCGCGAAGATGGCCTTCGGCCAACCGGCGGAAACGCAGTACCGGCTGGAAAATGCCGACGTAATCCTTTCACTCGATGCCGATTTTCTTTACGCGGGATTTCCGGGTTCGACACGCTACATCCGCGATTTTGCCAAACGCCGCAACCCTGATGCAGGCAATATGAGCCGGTTGTATGTGGTCGAGAGCACGCCCAGTTCGACTGGCGCGAAGGCCGACCATAGGTTTCCGTTGCGGGCGGCTGAGATTGAGATTTTTGTTCGTGACTTGCAAAGGCACTGGGAATCGAAGGGCGACGTTATAGCTATCGCCGGACCCGGCTCTGAGGCAGCGTGGGCTCTTAAACACGAATACATGGAGATGGTTTCGTCAGTCGCGAGGGACCTGAAAGCTCACGGCGGTTCCAGCGTCATTATCGTTGGCGACCACCAGCCTCCGGTTGTGCATGCTCTCGCGCATGCTATGAACCAAAAGTTGGGCAATGTGGGGAAGACCGTCTTCTATACGGATGCCGTCGATGCCAACCCGGTGAATCAAACCGACTCGATCAAGGACCTGGTTGCCGACATGCGCGCTGGCAAAGTGGACATGCTCTTCATCATGGGCGGAAATCCCGCCTACGATGCGCCCGCGGACCTGGGCTTTGCCGATGCGCTCAAGAACACGAGCATTCCGTTGCGCGTACATCTCGGCCTCTATCAGG
>Ga0210390_10005470_pt1 | contig 10645 bp, 14 predicted proteins | sample IncBWH11OmetaG_FD_161050 | JGI IMG/M metagenome (GOLD analysis project Ga0210390, IMG submission 161050) | Forest soil microbial communities from Barre Woods Harvard Forest LTER site, Petersham, Massachusetts, United States - Inc-BW-H-11-O ... | reverse complement strand
GCTCGGAGGGAGCGTGGTCGTGGTGGTCTCCTCCGGTGGCATTATCGGCTCAAATACGATCAGACATCCGGCGTCCCAGATGGATTGCCCGTCGCTGCTCCAGCCCAGCCCCGGATAGTGAGACGTTCCGCCCTCGTCGTTGTTGTAGTCGAACGGCGGAATGATGTCGCCCCAGCCGGGTGTGGGATAGACCGGACCCGTATGCGTCCCGTGGCCGCTCGGTTCACCGCCCGGCTTCACGATCGAGTTCGCGCTGACCGTAATCTGATTGTACGGATCGTTGATCGCGCTCGTAGCGTGACAGATGGTCATCTTGTCTTGCGGCTTGGCATCAGCCGGCGTCGCCATTACCGGGATGAAGGTGAGACCTGCCCCGAGTCCGATGCAGAGCCTCAGCAGGGTTACATATCGAGGGTTCATACCCCCCCACTGTCAGGATGCCGGGAAGGTCATATTACTGGGAGCACCTCATGGCCGAATCCCTCAAGTCGGTATTCCTAGCTAATCCGTGTAGCTCCGATTACTGGCAGCGCCCACGGTGCCCATTCGCCGGGTTGATGACACCGTTCGGGAGGCGACAGCTGGCCTCTGCGCCCTCCCGCGAGCCCGCTTAGAACGTTTGGGGATGATGTCCAAATCGGCAATGTTGGGACAGCTGTTAGGACAGTGCGCCGCTCAACACAGCACAGCCCCTCTGACGAGGAGGTATGGAGCCTGAGGTCGGACTCGAACCGACGACCTGCGCATTACGAGACAGATCCGTGGAATCTCGCCATGTCCGGATGCGTCTCGGAGCGTCCCGATTTGGCTGCTCACCGGCTTGGCGCGAACAGGTGCGTGAGACGCATCGGGACCCAGTGGGACGGTCTGGCACCCAATTGTTGGGCTGAAGTTGGGCCGGAGAACACCGATTCCGCGCGAGCAGCGCATCGAAATTGCGCCGTCCGCCGCAAGGTCTTCGGCCTTCCGAACAGGTGGTGTGAGAGGTGCGGAAAGCTCGCACAACAGCTACGCCCCGTACGGCACTTCGGCAACATGTCCCACTTGCTTATCGCGACGTCCAAAGCGGGGCAGCTAAATCCCAGCAACTGTCGAGTGCATCTTCGGCGGCGAACTGCTCGCCGGTGAGGAAAGGACATCACCGGTTGCCCACCGACAACGTTTGTGCGTTCCGTTTGCCATAGAGAAGTGCGACTAGCACCTCGAATCGCCTCGGCGCTTCTTGCCTGACCAGTTCCCAATCCGATTGGGACAGCCCGCTGTTGGCTCCACTGTGCGCACTTCGCGCCATTGAGTCACCCGGCAACCCGCTCGAGGTCTCGTCTGCCGAGAGCCATGATCTGCTTCCCGCCCTTCGGGGAGTGGGAGAGATACTCGAAAGGCTCAGAGCGGACAGCGTGCCGACTGCAGCGGCCGGCAGAGCGGCGGCGGCATGGTCGCCCGCAAGCCGGTGGAATCCGATAGCAGAGCTATAGAAGGCCACCAAGGCCGCTGACGCCACAGTCCCGACCGGGACCCATCGCAAGCCGACCAATAGCCCGACCGACGTGGAGACCTTGATTATTGGGAGCAGTGGGAGGAGCGCATGCGGGAAACCAAGGTGATCGAGCCGGGCCGCCATGGACATTTGGGGGGTGGCGCTGGCGAGGGCGTCAACGATCTGCACGACCGCCAAGCCCAAGGCCAGCGTCCGAAGCCGAGAGTGCATGGAACGGGTCACCCGGTATGGCTTGTTGTTCCACGCCACATGAAACGAGTACTTACACCGACGATGTCCTCTCGGCTAGTGACTACGAAACCGAAGCTCTCATAGAGCTCGACGTTGCGGTCCACGTCAGTCTCGAGGAACGCAGGTGCACCGAGCTCGTCGATCGTGGTCAGGAACGCACTGAGCAGTGCCTTCCCGACGCCCTGGCCTTGCAGTTCAGGCCGAACCCCGATCGGACCGATGTGCCAGTGAGGTTCGTGTGGATCGCGGGCCTCCCGCTTGCTCATCATTGTGAAAGCCCGCGGGAGAGCGGTCTTCATGATCAAGACCATGGCTGGCGCCGTCTTGAACTTTTCCACGACACCCATTTGGCAATGAGGCCATTCCGCGGCGTTGAGAGCCCCAACGACAGTGTCACCCTGCACGGCGACGAGCGCGTGGCTCCAGGGTCGACCGAATTTTGCGATTCGGACGGCATCTCGCATCAACCGGCGAGCCCTGGTTCGGTCACCGCGCACATTGGCCAGCGTGCTCGGGTTGTCGGCAAACGCGAGCCCGATGACTTCGCAGACAGCGGTCATGTCAGCCCGTGTCATTCGTCGGATCATGACGTCGGGCGGGAGGGCCATCGTGGTGCTAGTTGCTGGTAACTAGGAGCGAACGATCAACTCTGATCTCTGGTGAGTTAGTCCGCAGGAGGTCGAAGCCCATCCAGCAGGCCCAGGTCGGTGCGAGGACGAGATAAACCGTCAGGCCAGCAGATGCAATGGCGTCGATGTTCAACGCCGTGCCGAGTGAGTCCACGAGACAGGCCGCACCGAGCACGACGGTAACTATGCCGAGTCGCCGGCGCTCAGCCCGAAGGACGAGACCGAAACCGATCCAGCCGATGCCGGCCAGGAACTCCTCGAGCAGGTTCCATAGACCCCGATAGATCCCATCGGTATAACCGGTGAAGACGGACTGCAGGCCCACGTGGTGGGCGCTGCTCGCGGTTGCGTACTCACGAATCAGGGTGGGGAGAGCCGTCGCCAGGATCGCACCACCGATGGCGCCAATGAGGCAATAGGCCAGCAGGCAGAGGGCGAAGAGGTCGATCCATTTCGGGCCACGGTGCCGGAGGGAGCTGTGAAGGAGCAGAATCAGGGGCACGATCGGCAGGTAGTAGCCGAAGATGTCGAGGATCATGCTCCAGCGCCACAACGGCGCAGCCCCTGCTCCTGCGTGCAAGAGGACCAGCGGGTCCGTCATACCGTTGAGATCGAAGTGAACCGTCGCCAACATGGCGAACAAGTTCCCCGCTGCCAACGGTAGGGACGCAATGGCTGCGATCGCAGCCATGTGAGAAAAAGAGCGATCACTGATCCCGTGCTCGTCCTCGAGGACGACATCTGGCAACTCAGTCCTCCAGAACTCGGAGAAGAGCGCCGCCCGTTTGGACCAGCCACTGCTCGTAGCGCTCAACCGTCCAACCCCGCTCCCCGGTGAGTTTGGTGAAGACCTCGGGACTCGCGAGCGCCCAGATGGAGTCGACCAGGGTTTCGGGCGGCTCCTTCCCGAGGATGCGCTCGAGACCGGTCAGGATCACGGCGCGCCGATCGGTCTCATAGGCCTGCCAGCGAACCTTCGATGTCGCGTCACTCGCCGATGCCTCTTGGAGCGCTCCCATAAGAGGAACGGCGTGCACTAGGGCGCTTGTGATGATGCGAGCGGCTGTAAGCAATCGCTCTGAGCGCCTCCCCGCACCAAGCGCGGCGAATTCGGCTCTCTCGACCAGTGGCGTGTCGTCGTCATCTCCGACTATGGCCACATCGATGGCCGCTATCAGGAGTCCTGACTTGGACCCAAAGGCGGAATAGACCGTCTCGACGGCGGTCCCGGCCTCAGTAGCCACCGCGGCAAGCGTGGTGGCGGCCCAACCACGCTCGATGAAGAGGTGAGTAGCAGCGGAAAGCACGTTCTGGCGTGTTTCTGCCGCCTGCCGAGCACGCAATGGCGAGTGATATCTGGACTGAGATCGCCCGTCTGTACCGGTGGCCACATCGAAGTTATAGCATCATACTCAGTTCAATACAACATGGTTCTAGTGAACCTGCCAGGGCGCTGATGCTCGAGCGCAGCTGCCCCACTTTGACGGCACTACGCGGGCAATGGTGTCCCAGTCTGCCGGTCATGGGTCATATACAGCTAGCCCGGCGTGGGCTGATTGACTGGCCGGATGGCAGATGAGTCCAAAATATGGACCGCTTGGGAGATGATCGACCCTAAGGCTGGAACAAAGGAGATAGACGGAAAGCCGTACACCTACTTTGTGGCTGAGACTCGCTCCTACACGCCGTGCTCATGGCGGCACCCGGAGAGGATTTCCGTCCCCTGTGCGGCCCCAGAGAAGTGAGATTGACCCCCAACTGGACTCGTTGGGCCGACGAGCAAGAGGACATTTTTGTGCGGTGCCCCGACTGCCTTGCCCTGTATCCAGTGGGAACCTGATCGCTCCTGACCCCGAACGCCGGTTGTGGGCAGACTCTGTGGCACCACGGGGATACAACCCCCTAAGTGAGCCGTTCAATCTCGGCACGGAGCAGGTTCATTGCCTCAGTGGATCCCGTCCGCACTTTTTCGGCTGACGCCTGAGCGACCTCTATCAACCTCGGTCGAAGCGCATCGGCTTTGTCTGCGATCGGGGAATCGGGATCGTCAAATGATCGCAGGACGGCTACGTGCGCTTGGAACTGAAGGAACTCCCACTGCAATCGATTCACCGAGGCTTTGGTGTCATCGTCCAGAAACAGATTGGTTAACCCCGTCATCGAACCCCAGTCTTCTGGCGGTACTGGCGGTGCATCCTCAATCACATCAACCTGAGTCAGAGATGGCAACTTGACCAGAATGCCTTGGGAGTTATCGGCGACGATCTTCTGATTCCACCAAGTCACGAAATCGTGGGTCCAAGTGATGGCTACAGCCACCGAGACGCAGGCGTCAGCCTTGCGTTGGAACGCTCGGTCCTGTCGGTGGACCTCCAGGTCGTGGTTACGATCCTTCTCGCGTTGGCCGGCGTCATAACTCCGTGTGGCTTCACCCTCGTCATGTGACGCTTTGATCGACCGATTGGTGATCTTGTACGTGACAAATGCCGAACCAGCGCCTGTAATGACAGCCGCACCGGCTGCGATGAGTGCTGCGATCTCGACCTGTGTGAGACCCACGATCCGAGAGGGTAGTTGTACTGGTAGCCGTGGACTTAGTGGTATCTCCATACGCCGGGCAGGTGCGATTAGTTGGGCCAGACTTGCAATGCACGGAAGTCATACCCGTCCTGCTTGAATCCCGGCTCCTGGTATGTGAAGTGAACCTCCTGGCCGTCATCGAGATTTCGGTAGCCGTTGCCGACAATGTTGGAGAAGAGGACGAAACAACCGCCAGGCACCTCTGGGGCGTCAATGACGCCCCACCCCTCCTCCCCATCGAACCCGCGGACGATCCCAGCAATGCGGTCCTTGTTCTTGGCCACTCGACAAATTTATTCAACGCATCGACATGCCCCCGAACGCCGGATGGCGGACGCGGCCCCGACTGTGTTTGAACCCTCGGCCTGATCCAGAATGGTTCGCGTGGGTCGGTCGTGGGTTGCCGTATGTGGGGCCACCATCGCTGTGCTCGTACTTGGGCTAGTCGCGCTCTTCGGCACCGACGACAGCACTTCGCCGGAAGGCCAGTCCCGGCCCCCATCGGTCCAGCAGAGTTCACGGCCCTGTCTGGCGCCCGGCTTTGTCGGTCAGCCAGCTCTGTCTGGTACTGCGCTCGTGGCGTACCTGAACCCAAAGGGGGTCGCGGCTGCGGCGGCTCATGGGTCGCATTTCATCGAGACAACGATTCCTGCTGGAGGTTGCGCGAATCCGAGGACTCAATCAGCAACGTCGCTGAGCTACTCACTTATCAGGGGGATCAGACCGGGCCAAATCGCATTTGTCTGGGACCAACTGATGAAATCGGGATACTTCGATCGGATCACGGAAACAGACACATCGACTTTCTAAGTCTGACCTTGCGATAAGTGACCCAGAACGCCGGCTCTGGGTGCAACCCTGCGGCACGATGGGACACTCCGCACGGGGTGGTTGAACTGTCCTAGGCCGGGAAGGCAACAAGCACCACGTGGACTCTGCGGATTGCCGAGTCCATAATCACAGCGTGGCTCGATTGACTGTCTGTGCCAGCTCGGTTTTGGTTCTGCTGACGATCTTTGCTGCAGCATGCGGTGTCAATCAGACATCAGCGGTTCCCCAAACGACCTCGACGACGGGGACAGATTCTGTGGTTCTGGAGGCAGGGAGCGTATCCGTCACACCATCACACGACCTTCACGACGGTCAGGAAGTAACAGTAGTCATCAAGGGATTTCCACCTGGTTGGAAGGTGTTTGTATCGGAGTGCGTGACTCCGTTAGAAGCTAACGCTTTGGGTTGCGGCAACCAGCTGGCACTTCAACCATTTACTTTCAGCAGCCAATCTGGTGGCGGCTCTATCCCCTTCGTCGTTCATTCCTCGGCTGGTACGGCGCCCTACAGCGCGACGATTGCGCCTTGTTCGGGTAAATGCGTCGTTGTTGCGACGACTGGCAACCCCGTGGGAACCCCGGTGCATGGGGTGTTCTACATGGCGCCGATCAATTTTGCGGCTGGGTAGGCGGGAGGTATCCCACTTCGCCGGATCGGTGGGCCAGTTTTGCTGGGAGCGAGCAAAAAGACGCTCGCGGCCTTTGCCGCAACCCATGACTCGATGTCCAATGTCGCGACTCAAAGACCTGGAGCCGATTACTCGACGAGCTGCAGCGCCTCGAGCCGTACCTCCGTCAGACCGGACAGCGGCTCCTTGATGCCGCGCTGGATCAGCCTGATCATGATTGGCGCCTTTGACTAATCTGGGTGAGGACGGGGCTTGAATTTGGCTAAGCACTCCGAACAAGGGGAGCCGGTCCGTGAGGCGGCAGAGGACGGAGGTCAATCCACCGAGGTTCCACGGAGAGTGGGCCGCGCGTGCTGTCCAAGGTTTTCTTTTGGTCGCCCTCGCCGCTCCGACTTGCGCACTTGCAGCGACCATTTTGACGGGCGCGCCTACTGGTGCCGCTCTGAAGAACAGCCATACCCACCCTTCTCCAGGTGAGGACATCGTTGGTAAGTCAATCTCGTTGCCGTCAGCACTCTTCGAGGCCAATCCGGTCGGATCACAGTTCCCGCTCGTGACCCCGAGGCAATCGATGAACGTGGCCAAAGCGATGTGGCACCTGTGGGAAACAGCTTTGGTGGACAGTGACACCCAGGCCCTGGGTCAGCTCATTTCGCCGGGGCCAATCCTGGAGGGAACAATCAACAAGTGTGCCGATCCCGACGGCAAATGCGTCAACGAGATCAAACCGAGACCGATCAAGTCTCTGACCACGATCGTGCCCCTCCAGACCTCCTATCCCATGTATTTCCTTTCCGAAGTTCGCACCACCCATTACACCCTCGGTCTCAACGGCCTCGACTCTTGGGAGCCGTGGGTCGAGTTGCAGATTCTGACGAAGGACTCAACCTCGTCTTCGTGGAAAATCAGCTTCGACTCGGGTTTCGATGGTGTAAATGGCGGATCTCCGGCGCTCTTGCCCTTCGATCTCGTACCAGGTTCAACAGTGCCCCCGCCTATGGCGGGAGACGTCAACGTCGCTCCGAACCGCCCTCCACCGCAGCCCGCGGATCAATACCTGCCAGACCTCGGATCGTATTGGCAGTCCTTCGTCGATGTTGGCCATGCGCCTAACAACTCAGCGTTTGTCAGCGACGGGTATACGAGCGGCGTCGGCGAGCAGCTTGCGCGCTTTCCGCAGGGATCGACCTACGTCGGTCATCAACAAAGCTTCTCGTTCGACTCGCCACCGAGCAGGCAGAGCTGGGTCTTCAGCGCCTCCGGTGGATATCCGCTCGTTTGTGGCGAGGTGGACGAAACAGAGATCGACACGACGAACCCGAGTACACCGATGTACCAAAACTCCGACGAGTCGAACTATGGGGTTCCTCTCGCGCCTGGGTACTACAGCCGGATAACGAACGAATCAGCTCGAGACACCTGCGTCCTCGAGGATGGCGGGGGCTTAGACGCGGTCGGTGATCTGGAATATGTCTACGCCAGATCGGGTACATCGGTGACCACTCCGGCGAACCCCAGCGCTCCGAGCGGTACGTCCGGGGAGTCTTCGCCTGTGTCGGATCTCGAGACGGTGTACGGAGTTCTTGGCTATGAATTGAGTCAATACATAACGCGACTCCAGGCTTGTGCCCATACGAAGGTGACCGTATGCGCGACCGCCTTTGCCACTAACGCTTCGCAACAGTTCGCCCGATTCTCGACCTCTCTGAACGGTTTGGATTTCCCGAGCCGACTGAGTGGTCAGGTGAGTACGTTAAATTCGTCTGCAGTACGCGTTAGCCGGCTCTTTGCAGAATTTGAAATCTCTCAAGATCCGCACGTCCTGGCGGCGGGTGTCATCAATGCCCTCACCATCTTCAAGCAGAACTACTCGCACCTGATAGGCGAGCTGTCTAGTTGATGTCGAGCTGCAGGCGTTGATCGGCAAGCCTGTCGCACCGCCCGGTTCAGGCCAGGCGAGGAACCGATCAGACCCCGTGAGTTGGACTTGAAGCCCGTTCGGTTCCAACGACACCGAAATCACTCGGACACCATAAAGCCCCGTAAGTTCGGGAACTGGGTCCTAATCCACAGCCCCCGATCATTGAGGACCGTCCCAGCACCCCCGAACGCCGGATAGTGGCCTAGCAGTTCCTTCCTTGACCGGCACTCGGTGGTCTTGTGCACAATGGCAAGATGGCCCTGCCACGCTTATCGCCTCACTGCCGAGACGAGACGCATTTGAGCTGTCCTCACGCCTGGGCTAGCGGCGTCAGGCTCGCCGGTCGGAATCGTGGCTCGCACGAGGTCATGTGCATCTGCGAGTGTCACTGCGCTTGCCCGGTGTTCGCACGGGAATCCGTGAGCGATGAAGACTGGCTCAGTGGCTGCACGTGCCCCGGCGCCACGTCGCGCAAGGAAATCCATGTCCAAGTGCGCGAGGAGTCGGAGCGGCGCAGGGTCTTGCGCCAGGAGGCTATGGCGGAGGTTGTGGCGCTCGATCCCAAGAGCCGAGAAGCGATCTTCAAGCGTTCGAAGCGGCCTATCAGCGACGAGGGCTCGAACTGACCGAGATCGAAAGACAGACTTTGGTCGACACGATCGAGGTCTCACGGATGTCTGGACCCCGTAGAGACATCCAGGGACTGAAGTTGCTGGGGCGACTCGGCACGAGTGTCGTCCGTGAGATCAGACGGATTCTCGCTGAGGACGTCGATCCGGAGGAGAAGCCATACAACGACTTGGTTGACCGTGCTCGCTCTCTGGGCGACGCTGGAAGAGAAGACCGAGCAGCCGTTAACGAGCTGCGAGAGCTCGCTGGTGCTGGCGGGACCGAACTGCTGGAGCGAGCTGCGCAGTCGTTTTGCGTTCAGGATCGCTCGTTCATCGACGAATACGACAACTGGGATCTTTCGTATCGCTTGCTCCGAGCGGCCGCCACCTCCGGCGCAATCGAACCCGTATCCGCAGAACACGCGGAGTTCTTCCGTGAGGTATGGGCGCTTGAGAGTGGGTCTCCAGAAGAAGGCTGGGCCCGGCTCGTGCAGGTTCAGCCGGCTCTTGCCAACCTGGAAGATGAGATTCGAACCGGGCCCTCCGGACAGGAACCCTTGATGATCGCGTGGCGCGGCTCGTCGGGCCCATGGCAACGAATGTCCGCGATCCGATCTTGGCTACAAGAACTGCGAAATCCGTCGCCGAGAAACATTTGGGGGTCGTGTTTAAGAACTCCAGGTCCGGCGGCACGGCATAGAAGAGTCCCAGGAACGTCGGTAATCGAATTAGCAGGCTGGCCGGGCAACCGCTTCTACTGCCCCTGATCGCCGGGACGGTGGGACAGCGCGGTAAGGCACTTCGAGTCGGTCATCGGGCATGGCAAAGTACATGGGGTGACAGATTTGGCGGTTGTGCGATGGTTAGAGGACTTGCTGCGCACCGAGGCAGCATTCGACCCCGAGGAAGCCGCCCAGGCCGCTGAGGCATGCACAAACGTGCGCGGATCGTTCAGCGTGAATGGTGCAGCAACTGCCGCCGCTGCTGCTATCGCCAGTCGGCGGTTGCCGGGTCGCTCGGAGTGGTGGAGGACCGAAGGGCTGAGGGAGAAGGCGGCCCTTCTGCGTGGCGAGCCGGACAACGCGGCTTATCCCATCGCCGAGCGATTGGCTGAACCGGCGCCTGATGCGTGGGATCCGAGCTGGCCTGAACAAAAGCGCTTCAATGCGGTGGATCTACCTGTCGGCGCGAAGCTGGGCGACGAGTTCATCGTCGGGAATGGCGAAGGGCACCGAGGGCGTTTTCGGGTGGCCGAGAGAAACGGCTCGCTGGGCGCGGAGCTGGTGTCCGACTTTTGGTCGCTGTCGGATGAATGGGACGACGCCTGGGAGCATGTCGAAACGCTGCGTCGGAGCCAACCATAGGTATCGGTCAGGGCGCAGCCCTTCCAAGGGTTTCCCAATCCGCCGGGTTTGTGTGACACCCTGCGCCACGAGAGCGCGAGTCCCCCGACGCTGTTTGGGGAAGGGTGCCGGAGACTCCACACTTCAGGATGAGACGACGAATGAGGCCCGGGCAGTTCCTCGATCACCGTGATATTTCGGCGCTCCGATCTTCCCACTCACGCGGTGTGATCCGATGGTGCCCGTGAAGGTCAAAGCCGGTCCCCCATCCGGCGAGACCAGCGAGGCCCGGACCGCTTGACCTCGGAAAGTGCCAGTCAAGTACGCGGTTGCCTCGTGCGGGCCGAGGTGGATCGTATGCCCGGCGAGATTC
>Ga0210390_10005469_pt1 | contig 10645 bp, 14 predicted proteins | sample IncBWH11OmetaG_FD_161050 | JGI IMG/M metagenome (GOLD analysis project Ga0210390, IMG submission 161050) | Forest soil microbial communities from Barre Woods Harvard Forest LTER site, Petersham, Massachusetts, United States - Inc-BW-H-11-O ... | reverse complement strand
TGGCCAATTCCGCGTGTAGCGGTTCGAATTAAAGGCATGAAATAGCGAAACTCTTTCAATACTCTTTTTTTTGGCAAAAACAAACCGTTCATTGGTTCTTGCTACGATGGTCGTCTTGATCTTGTTTTTCACCAAAATCCCGATCTCAAAACTGGGGAGTCGTTCCCGTTGTGGACGCTTCAGTGATCCCCCACGAAGCATCATCTCCGGATCCCTTGCGAGCTGACACAATTTTTTTAAGTAGGAAAGACGAATGAGCCACCCCATGGATGACGAGCTAACGTTTAAAAGCCATTGTGACCTGATCGGGCGTGAATTGCAGAAAGCACAAGACAGCCTTGCATTTGTCAGAGAAAGCAGAGCTCAGGCCAAAGAGCGCTGCCTCCTGCTCAAGGTAACTCTTCTTAATGCACGTGATTATTTGCGAGAATTGGAAATAAGTCTCTGAGTTTCTTTCCTATGCTGAGTTGTTGAATCCCAGACGCAAAAATTATTTGGAAATTTCACGAAGGTCGCTCATAGCCTCAAAGGTGCGCAGACGTTCTGTGAAAAACATGCCCAAGCTCTAAACCTAGCGCCCTAAAGGTCTCATCGGTCAGTCAAAACCGGCCAATTCTTTGAACCAAAACAGGGCCACGCGGATGCAGGACAATGGCCACTTGAGACAGTAAAGCGGCGTGAAAATCGGGATTCGTTGGCTACAGAGTATCGACAAACGGCGTGACACTCCGTCCACTGATTAAGGGCCGCATTCCACCGATAAACGGCAGCACCCATTTCCCTTTATCAGTGGAATTTCCTCGAGAGACAGAAGTCTGTCATCCACTAATAATGGGCATCGCGACATCCAGGCCGCCAAGGACGCTGCGCGGCCCTATGGGCATCGCGACAGGCGGTTGCTATCCATATTTTAGAAAATGTTCTACTAGTCGGTAGATGCAGTATCCCAATCCAGTGACGGGGATTAAAAACGAAAAGGAAACGCAGATACCGAACAGCCAGCATTCTATGTCATCTTTATGCATCGAAAGATTGGGTGATTAGGTCGTCTTTAGAGGTCGTAGTCTTCCCGTTTGTTAAACGCTATTTAGGCAAACCGTACGGTGCTTGTTAAATCTGTTTTTATTTGCGAGCAAAGAAAGCTATTCTTGTGCCAACTGCGCTGTTCAAAGTGTCTGACGGTGTTGCTCCGAGTACTTGCGAAATAAATGCTTACTACGACAATACCCGAGCGAAAGCACTCGCTCGCAAAATGCGAGAAAGTTATAGCTATAGACTGGCAAAGTGCGGACATCGTCAGCGCCAATCCGGGCCGTTGACTGACGCCGATCTCGTAGCGTCTTCGATTTTGCTTATCAGATCGAATCCACTGTCTGTAAAGCCTAGAAGTCTAGCCACCTTCGTGAGGAAGAACATGGGCTTGCGATAGTAACTGGCCAAAACCAACGTTAAGCCGCTGCGGAATCGGGCTGTCTCAGCGGGCGAAGGCCTTTGCGATTAAATTCCCCTTCGACGTTAAAGCGATACTTACCGTTCCGAGTTAAGAACCGGCACCGCAAGCGTATATTGTCAACTTCCCCCGGGCGCTGCGAGCTTTCACATTCGAGCGTGGACGGATCGGTAAGAGGACTGGGTTCAGGTGCGGAGTGATCTTTCTTTGGCCGTGGATCAGGCTTTGACCAGAGAGAATATCTCGATTGCATGATGCCGCTTTAGCTTTAGCGGCAGGAATCCCGCTGCCAGCTATTCTCATTAGTTAGTTTGGTCCAGCCCCGGATGTATCGGCTGTCGGTTCGAGACCGATTATGTTCTCACCACACTTGGACATTTTTACACCAATCTGGTCGAGACCCTTACCTTGGCCACCGGCGGATAGGCGTTGGTATCAAGCTTTGCCCGTACCTTTAAACCAGTTGAATGTTTGTGGCGGAAATCAAATTGACGATGACCTCGTGGTTTGGCCCCTCCAGTTCTGGCTGATGAAAGGAAAACAAACGCTCATCTAGAAGAACCAGCTAAGCGCGATCTGATGCGTTACAGATGCACCCGTATTGCGGCCTGCAAAAGAAATCTCGGCTCCGGCAATGATCCCGACATTGGCGTTGAAGTTGTATTCCACCGCCGGTGCCACTGACCAATACTCGCTCGAAACAGACGCGGAACGAAATGGAACAGGAGTTGTACTATCGGCCAGGAGCTGATTCCCAATCGTGAGCGTGGAATCTCCATGTTGATATACGAACTCCATGACCGCTACCCAATTAGAAGTGACGCTGTATTCAAACCCAAGATCCGCCGTGTAAGAGTTTCCCACCTTTGATTCGCCTCTGAAACCCTCTGGAGTGCCATAGACGCTGACGTTATCGACTCCCACATTACCGATCGGAACGTTAGCGGTGAAATCGAACCGCGCCCGCAAAATCCGTCCATTGGGAAGCCAGACAAGTTTCTGTGAGTAAAGAGCGAATCTGCTCGTATACGCACCGCTACCGAAACCGTTCGCGGGGCGAGATCCCAGATTATCATAGGAGCCGGTCGGAAAGATCTCCATGGCCGCTAGTGTGATGGTCGGAATCCAGCTTCCTTCGTTAAACTGGTGCAACATCCATTTTAGACGGACCTGAAAATCTCCAAAGCGGATTCCAGAACTATTCTCCGCTGCTCCCGCAATGTTGTAACCGAATTCAGGTAAAATCGCCAACGAGACATTTTGGAAAATCCCGGTTTCGAGCAGGGTAGAGGAAATGATTGAGTAGTCAATGTGAGCCAATCGGTGGACATTCCATTCTCCGTCGTAAGCGCCGTAAATGATGCTGCTCAGGAGGTAAGGCTCCGCGTAAAAGTGACCAACCGGAATTGGCGTTGGATTGGGTGCATCAAGCGGTCCGGTAAACCAGGCTTCATCGACGGGCTGACGGTAGCTTCCGCTGGAGCTTGGTTCAGGAACGATCGCTTTGCTGTCTGCGGCGCCCGCGCTGGAAATGCTGCCGACGAGCACAAGGGTGACAATGGCTATTTCTTCAATTTTCATGTTACGGCAAGCTCAACGTTGTTTCACAGCACCGGCTAAAGCTACAACGAATTGCGCCACATTGGGATGATATGCTCTTGGCGGGTCGCTCCTGCAGGGCCGGGTGCCGGGCGATGCGCCGGGGCACGCTTACACAGCTCAATCGGGGTGAAGGTCGGCACAGTGTTGCACGCGTCGTTTTCGGCGGTAGACGGGGCGAACCGCGGCAGCGCTATCGCGAAGGACAGGAAGATCAACTCGGCGCGCTCGGACTCGTCGTCGCCAACCAGAACCGGCTCGGCGTGATACCGCAAGACGCAAAAAAATGACGCCCTGGCCGGACAAAACTGCTGAAGAATTGGGACCATCTCACTGCTGATGAGAAGAAGATGTTCATCCGACAAGTCGATGTCTATGCGGCCTATCTCGCGTACACCGACCATGAGATCGGGGCGCGTGATCCAGGCCGTCGAAAACATTGGCAAGCTCTACAACACCATCATCATCTATATCAGCGGCGACAACGGTTCGAGCACCGAAGGCGGGCTCGTCGGCACGCCGAACGAGGTTGTTCGTTGAATGGCGTTCACATTCCGGTCGAGGACCAGTTGAAGTATTTCTACGATGTATGGGCTCCGATCAGACCTACAACCGCTTTTCCTTTTCAGGTCGAAATCACCACATCATCGGTGTCCAGACTGGCGCATCACTGATTGCAGAAACCGTTCTGCGCTTCCGGCTCCAACGCTCCGGGGGGATCGGATCCTATGCTTTTATTAGATGCGAGTAATGCCAGAATTCGGTTGTTCGTTGCCTTCCAGCAATAGCCGTTTCTCCGGTGTGATCGGTAAATCGCGTACCCGTTTTCCTGTCGCGTTATAGACCGCATTGGCAATTGCAGCTGCAACTCCGGTGATACCAATTTCCCCGATGCCGCGAACTCCAAGTGGGTTGAATATTGTGTCCGGATTATCTATAAAATGGACGTCAACAAGCGGTACATCCGCATTGGTTGCTACCACGTATTCAGCGAATTGCGTTCGCATAACGTCCGGTCTTTTCCCTGCAATTTTTCAAGTAGGGCCATTCCAATCCCAAAAGTTACACCGCTGATTATCTGGTTGCGCGTGTGGGAAGCCGCGATTTTTAGGATTCCCTTGGGCGATCGCTGATCAAAAGTTAAGGCCAGTGCAGATGGCTCGCTGGCGAACCGGGCGTTTGTCGCTGTTGATGACCTGATGACCCGAGGCTCCGGATGGTTCTCACCGCCCAAGGCTTTGCTCATGTCACGCTGTCGCGATGTCTTTTATTAGAGACCGGTAAAAACCTGGGGGCCTGTTGACTTTCGTGGCCAAACTCAAAACCAGCCACTAAAGGTCGAAATTAAGGGCGTCAAAACCAGCCACTTTTTGGAACGGAAAACAGCTCCTCGGAACAGCCCGGATGCGGGACCAATGGAGCATGTCGAACTCCCTAAAAGTGAGCCTGCAAACGACGATTTACAGTTTAGACGACCGAGGCTGGTCCCGACGACGGATCGCACGCGAGCTTGGGATCGATCGAGAGACCGTCGGCCGGTATTTGCGGTTAGCAAACCAGCCATTTCGACCGCCGGCAACGGCGTTGGGCGAAAGAGTCAGTGCGAACCGCTGGCCGAAGTGATCGAGGCCAAGGTGGAGCTCGGGCTCAGCGCACAACGTATTTACCAGGATTTGGTGGGCGAAAACGGCTTTACCGATTCCTACCAATCGGTGAAGCGCTTTGTGCGCAAACTGCGAGAGGCCCAGCCCGAGCGGATCTGGCGTTTGGAATGCCAACCGGGAGAAGAACTCCAGCTGGATTTCTGCTTGGGAGCTCCGATCGATGACGGCCAAGGTAAGAAGCGCCGCAGTTGGGTCTTGCGGATGGTCTTGAGTTATTCGCGCAAGGCCTATAGCGAGCCGCTCACCAGGCAGGACACCGAGACGTTCCTTCGCTGCCTGGAAAATGGCCTCCGAAATCTTGGCGGTTCGACGCTTTTGCTGAATCTGGACAATATGAAAGCGGCGGTGCTGAAGGCCGACTGGTTTGATCCGGAGATCAATCCAAAGTTGGCCGACTTCTGCCGGCACTACGGCATGCACGTCGTTCCGTGTCGCCCACGGGCAGAAAGTCCAAGAAAAAGCTTTCCCGATCTTGAGGCTGGCGCGCTGGTCGACCCCGTTGAGCTAGACCGTGCTGCCAGGCAGTCGCTGGCGTCTGATGCAGAGCGGAATGCACGGTGTGGTGATAAACTCCAGCAATCTGCAGTGCTAGCTTAGCTAGGCTAGCCAGCGCTCAAGCTCAAGTAAGGTCAGCGAGGCTGTCTTCTCGGGACGGTAGCTACCCTTCTTTGTCACACTAGCGAAGGTGGTGCCCGGAAGCAGATGGACCGCTCCCATGACCGTGCCAATGAGCCGTTGTCGATTTCAGTTAATTCGTAGACTCCGAGGGAAACTCACCAGTTTTCAGTCTACGTTTTAACTGAAATCGGCACCTGGTGAAGCTTCGCTCGAGTATCGAAGAATCAACCCTCCGAAAGGCGATGCTTCAGATGAGGAAAGTAGGCATTTTTGAGGATCGTCCCGGCTATCCTGGATACTGGCGCGTCGGTCGTCTTTTTAAATCTTCGCTGGGTATGCGCTACAACCGATGGCCGCGGCGGTCGTAGAGTTTCGTTGCAGTTTAAGTACAGTTCGACAGGGTCATCGCCGAAGGGCGCTAACCGGCTCACAGCCAAAACCAGGCGTAGCTCGGAGCTATATCGAGAGATTCAAGTCAAGCAAATCCAAAGGTTGACGGGTTGACGTCTTAGAGTGCGTTTTGGAACAGATTCTGCGATGAGCCCTATGTCAGTCGTTTAGTCGTTTACCAAGCGAGAGATTGAAAGGAGTAAAGCCGCGAGCTTCAAAAAAGCTGCGTGCGGATCCGTTTGCCGCCCAAGTATCCAAGGCAATACTCGTGATGCCGCGGATCAGTGCCTCGGCTTCGACTTGCCTCAACAATGCAGAGGCGATGCCATGACGGCGAGCTCTCCCCTGCACTGATAAGTGGTGAATATAGATACGTTTCCTGGCAAGCGTTAACGGCGTCTCTGGACGCTCTTGCACCTCAAACCACACGTAGCCGTTCGGACCATCGCCGCAATCGGCTAGTCGAATATGGTTCTCCGACAGGGCAAGCTTCGCAGCAAAGAAGGCAGCAACCTCTTCGCTGTCGACGTTTGATTTGAAAAAAGACGGTTCAAGTTCAGCGTGAAGCTGCTGGACTTCACGGTTGAGCCTGACGATAGCGTCAATGTCCGCGGCTGATGCCACCCGCACCGAAATTGTCATTGCCTTCCGCAACCTGAATTGCGGCGGTTCGAAAAGTCCGCAATCAGCGGTCCGGATAGCAACGAAATAGGATTACTAGGTAAGGACATTACGCCTCATCCGCTGGCTGATTGCGATCACAGAGCGGACGCAGCTTACCAGTGGCAACGCGGTCTGGCAAGGTGAAGGCATGACGGCCAAGCATATTGATTTATTCGTGGCCGAGGGGCGACAGACGCGATCGCTTCACCATTGGCTACTAAGTCACCGCGTTCCCCTCCCCCCGTTGCCATTTAAAATCAAAAGGCAACCTGGTTTTGTAACAAGGCGAGGGCCACATCACTCGGTGGAGACCAGAGAACCAGATCTGCCGGAAGAGGAAAGGTCGGGGGAAGCAAGACATGCACGCCCGCAGGCAGCCCCTTCCTTTTCGACTAACTCCACCAGGGGCCGGGAAATCGAACGGTAACGGACGCCTGCCTGGTAATAGGAGCGAAGTTCGTCTAGCGTCTAGCTTTGCTCCTATTTGTATGCGAACCGTGAGTCAGTCATGGGATACGCCGAAGCATATCGGAACGGAGAGCGTATTTCGACTGCCCATGTGGAGAGCACCGTCAATCAATTAATCAACTGGCGTATGTGCAAGAAACACCAAATGGGACGGAGCCGAGCCGGCGCCCAGCTATTGCTTCACGTGAAAACCGCGATTACCATCGAGTTGCACGCTCAAGTCGGCAGCCATAACGGGCAACTGAACCGATATACTCTAGACGAGCTTGCAGCGCTGCGAACTCAGGAGCAGAGAGTGAATACAACCGGATTAGGAGCTCCGTACGGCCATTCGGCCAGGAGGTTCATGCGATGACAAATAGAACACCTTTAGTAGTAGCAAAGACATGCTTCGTGGTGATGGTCGGTTTGGACCCAGGAAAGTCCTCAACCCAAGCAGCCACATGGAACGGTCGGACGGTCGTGAGCTCCAGGCCATGAGCGGCGCACCAATCAAAAACTGCCAACAAGCCCGAGCGTAAGCAGTCTACGTTTTAACTGAAATCGACACAAGGCGCCGGGCGCGCGCGGCCAAGTCGAAGAGGCAGTGATTTGTGGGACCAAAGTCCATTGGCCCCAGCTCTTGTTTTTTGGGATCGTGAGGTTCACGATTTCAGCCAGCGGGAGGTGCAATAATCATGAAGACGAAACGCATTAACTTCGTGCTCAGCTTGTTGCTGAGCTGTTCGGTCTCAACGACGCGCGCGGAGAATTTCTCCGCCGAAGAGCTGGCGCGCCGCACGATGGAGCGCCGCGCCGTCGAGGCGGTCGTCTGGGGCATGCCGGCCGTGAACTACGACCTCATGCTCCAGGAAATGCTCACCAAGACGCTGGGCAAGGTGAACCAGGTGATCTATTGGGGACGGCCGCTCGACTGGCATAACCAGACGCTCACGCCGAATCCCGACACGCTCTACTTCATGGCGTTCCTCAATACCAAGGACGTCGGGCCAATCGTGATTGACGTTCCGCCGGCGGATGATGGCGGGGCGATGAACGCGAACATCGTCAACATCTGGCAGGAGCCGCTGGAGGATGCGGGCCTGCTGGGCGTGGACAAGGGCAAGGGCGTCAAGTTGCTGATGCTCCCGCCTGACTATAAAGAGAAGGTCCCCGACGGTTACGAAGCGTTGCAGCCCAAGACGCACGGCAGCTATGGGCTCTTCAGATCCAACCTCAAGAGTCACAGCGACGCGGATGTCGCCAAATCGATCGCGTACGGCAAGCGCGTCAGGATCTATCCGCTCTCGCAGGCAGCCAATCCGCCGGCCACCGTCTTTACCGACGTGAAGGAGGTCGATTTCGACTCGACGATTCGCTACGACGTCAGATTCTTCGAAGGGCTCAATCGCATCGTACAATCGGAGCCCTGGCTCGAGCGCGACCGACTCATGATCGACTATCTGAGGTCCTTGGGCATCGAAAAGGACAAGCCGTTTTCCCCTGATGCCGGGATGAAGAAACCGCTCGAAGCAGGCATTCAGGAAGCGCACGCGGCGTTGGCGGCGCGATATGACGCGGGCCTTCCGCCCTTCTACGAGGGGACCCACTGGACCTACCCGGCTCCGCCGGAACTCGTTCAGGCCGCGGCCGCTGGCTTCGCGGATCCCAACCACTTTCCAGTCGACGCCCGTGGACTCGCCTATTACTACGCTTTCATTGGCATCAAGCGTCTGGGCGCCGGCCAGTTCTATTTGATCAACATCAAGGACAAGGACGGAGAAAGCTATAACGGAGGAAAGAGTTACCGCCTAACAGTCCCGCCGAACGCGCCGATCGAGCAGTACTGGTCGGTCACCGCCTATGACCGCGAAACTCACGCGCTGATCAAGAACGTGGATCGTGCCAGCCGCGCATCCAATAACAACGAGGTGAAAAAGAACGCGGACGGCTCGGTAGACATCTATTTCGGGCCAAAGGCTCCCGCGGGCAAAGAGTCAAACTGGATTCCGACCGATCCCACCCGAAAATTCGAGCTCATGTTCCGCGCCTACGCCCCGGCCAAGACGTTCTTTGAGAAGATGTGGAAGCTTCCGGATATCGAGGAAGTGAAGTAGCTGATCTACCTAACGAGTGGAGAAATGAAATGAACACACAGATGAAACTAAAATGGCGATTCAGTTACGTACTCATAAGCTCGTTCGCTATTTCACCTGCAGAGTTCACCATAACAGTCAACTGGCGTCGAAAAGACGGCAACATCGCGACGACGCAATTAGGGACGCTGGACCGCGGCGCTTGCCGCTCGGCTGAAGATGTGGGTTTGCAACTCGCGGACGCCAAGGCAATTCTCGGGCGGCTGTGGGTTTCCAGCGGTCAATCTTGACCAAATCTGTCCCTAGTTTCTGCTTTGCTGGCCTCTAGCTTGTCTACGGTGTCGGGCCGAGCCATTTGCAACTGATTTGCGATTGTCGTTGCCACAGCCATCGTGTCCCAATGCGACGTTTCAGCGAGGACGGCGTTAGCCGGGACATTTTTGGAGATAGGCGCGTTGTAAGAGTCTCGGATGGCACCACGCCTGCCGTGGATGCGTTCTTTAGCAAGAGGCGTGGTGCGGAAAGATAAACGTGAATGGTCTGCATAGGTGTAGTTCCTGGTTGCTGTGCAATCCTCAGGTCGGATGGCCAGATCTCTAGGTCTTCATCCAGTTACAAATGCGTTGCGATCTCTGAGTTTCAGTGTTTCTGCGAAACCGTTATGACACTGCAGAAAGGTAAAATTTCTGATCGCTCCGAAAACCCCGTGATCTGCGCCAGCAACTTCATACCGCGCCTCTCCGCTGGCGATGGATTAACCTGTCGCACAAGTTGTGCTGACCGGGAAACCTGCGCGCGACGTGTTCTGGTCCACCGATGTGGTGGATGCTGAGTTTTCATAAGGGCCTGACGATGGCTCCATCGAAAGCGTTACACTTTGCCAAAAACCCATCCCGCATTGGCTCGTTGCCGTCGCTGATACCACTGACGGCCGGATCGAACACTTGCTTTTCGCAGTCGTCATGCCTAATGGATATGAATTGTACCAACGGTATCTGAACAACTCTAGATGGGTCTTCTGCTGGATCGAGCGGGATGAGATTGGATTGGTCGCGTTGGATGCGCTCGTGGTAGGGCATTGAGCGCGCGGGTTTCTTCTGGCTCGAGAGGCAGATAGCTGAGGCGTCTATCGCATGCGAAGCCTACCGCTTCAACACGAGCAAAAAGGTTACCGAAAGTAACGTCGTGTAAACTCCGAGGAAAGCGGTCCATTTTTGGAACGCCCACTGCGGGCTTGACCTGGAAACCAGCGACCTTATTCTTCCGAATATGCCGGCCGATTCAGCGCAAATTGCTTTGGAGCGCGTGCTTGCGGCTGTCGGGCAGTGTCTTGACCGACAGAGCGCCGAGTCGCTGCTCCGTCTCCGCGCCGACACGGAGATGCAGGGTAGGATCGAGGAACTGGCCGGCAAATGCACCGAAGGGAGCTTAACCCCTGAGGAGCGTGACGAGTATGAGGCAATGATCCGTGTCGGAAATTTCGTTGCCATTCTGCAGGCAAAAGCTCGTCGGCTCTTGGCTGAAGGCCGTGCTGCCTGATGGACGAGCGGCTTCGGCAAACCGTCCGTGAACGTGCCGATCATCGCTGCGAATACTGCTACCTTCCGCAAAACGCGGAGCCGTTCTTCGCCTATCACGTCGAGCACATCGTTGCTCGCCAGCATGGCGGAACAGACGACAACGAAAACCTGGCTCTTGCCTGCTACCACTGCAATGCG
>Ga0210390_10005468_pt1 | contig 10646 bp, 10 predicted proteins | sample IncBWH11OmetaG_FD_161050 | JGI IMG/M metagenome (GOLD analysis project Ga0210390, IMG submission 161050) | Forest soil microbial communities from Barre Woods Harvard Forest LTER site, Petersham, Massachusetts, United States - Inc-BW-H-11-O ... | reverse complement strand
TATCGCCATCCGCCACGGACTTTGAAAACCTACACACACCTGCCGCGGGCGCAACTGGCCAGCGCAAGGGCCGAGTTGCCCGCCTCACAGCGAAAACCAAAGTGGGCTACGGCGCGCCCGCTGGCGGACGCCCAGGTTTTCGCGCAGAAGCGGGCAACAGCCACACCGCCTGCCTCCCCGCCGAGACTGCTGTGGCGGGAACTGACTCATACCCCCGCGCCCGGGTTGAGAATGCCCAGCGGGTCCAATGCGTCTTTGATACGGCGATTCAATGCCATCGCGTCGGGTCCGAGATAGCCGGCCAGCCAGGGACGCTTCAACCGCCCGACGCCGTGTTCGCCGGTGATCGTGCCATCGAGGTGCACGGCGAGGTCCATGATGTCCCCGTATGCCAGCTCGGCTCGCTCGGTCATCGCAGTGTCGGCGGGGTCGTACACGATCAGCGGATGGGTGTTGCCGTCGCCGGCGTGGGCGATCACCGAGATCATCAGGTCGCGTTCGGCGGCGATACGCGCGATCCCACCGACCAGGTCGGCCAGGGCGGGCAGCGGCACTCCGACGTCCTCGAGGAGCAGCGGACCCTTCAGCTCGACAGCGGGGATCGCGAACCGGCGGGCGACGACGAACGCCTCGCCCTCCTCCGGATCGTCGGTCGAAAACACTTCGGTCGCACCGCATTTGCTGAACACTTCGGCCATGAACTCGGCGTCTTCGGCCCGGCCGTTCCCGCGTTCATCGGATGCGCCCAGCAGCAGTGCGGCCGCGCCGCGGTCCAGACCCATCCGCAGCTTGTCTTCCACCGCGTTGATCGCGATCGAGTCCATGAACTCCAACATCGCCGGGCGCATCTGCGCGGTCACCGCCAGTACCGCTTCGGCAGCGGCTTCCACCGACGCGAAGTTGGCGACCACCGTGCTCAACGGCTGTTGCGGCGGCACCAGTCGCAGCGTGACCTCGGTGATCACGCCCAGCGCGCCTTCGCTGCCGACAAACAGCTTGGTCAGGCTCAGTCCGGCGACGTCTTTGAGCCGCGGCCCGCCCAGCCGGACCGCGGTGCCGTCGGCCAGCACCACCTGCACGCCCAGCACGTAGTCGGTGGTGACGCCGTATTTCACACAGCACAGCCCGCCGGCGTTGGTCGCGATGTTGCCGCCGATGCTGCAGATCTCATACGACGACGGGTCGGGCGGGTACCAGAGTCCATACTCGGCGACGGTCTTTTTCACCTCGGCGTTGAGCAGTCCGGGTTGGCACACCGCGATGCGGGTGACCGGGTCGACGTCGATGTCGCGCATTTTCTCGGTGGACAAGACGATCCCGCCGTCCACCGCGGTTGCGCCCCCGGACAGGCCGGTGCCCATGCCGCGAGTCACCACCGGGACATGGTTTGCGCTGGCCCACCGCATGATGGTCTGCACCTCTTCGGTGCGTCGCGGGCGCACAACCGCTATCGGCTTTCCCGCCGATGGGTCGAACGCGCGGTCTTGCCGGTAGGACTCGGTCACCGCGGGGTCGGTAACGACCATCCCCTCCGGCAGCCCCGCGATCAGGCCGGCCAGCACATCGGCGCCCATGACAGGGATCCTACGGACGCGGCGCCTAGTCGACGGCAGACGACTCGTCCAGCTCTCGAAGCGAAGAAAGTCGAAGTGACACCAGGCCGATGGCGATCATCGGAATGGCCAACACCAGAAACGTCGTCCGAAGCCCGGTCGCATCGGTCAGCGGCCCGGCCAGCATGAAGCCCAGTGGGCCGGCGGCGTACGCCAACGACGTCATCACACCGACAACCCGACCGCGCAGCTCCGGCGGGGACTTTGACTGCATGACGTAGTTGTAGATCGGGGCGATCGGCCCGTAGACGAGTCCGATGAGCCCGCACAGCAGCAGGATCAGCAGCAACGGCGGCAGCGTCGATATCAGTGCGGTGCAGACGCCCAGCGTCAACATGGCCGTCAGCAGCGTCCACCGCCTGCTCACGCGGCGGATCAGCAGCGGGTAAGCCAGCGCGCCGGCTAATCCGCCGATGCTCAACGCCACCAGCACCCACCCCAGATGGGCGGGCTCATGGCGGTCGGTGAAGTACTTGGGGAACAGCACACTTTCCATCGGCAGATACAGGGCGGTCATTGCCAGGTCGACCAGTGCCAGCGTGCGCAGCACCTTGAGATTCCACACGAACCGAAGCCCATCGACCATCCCGGACCACGGCCCATCGGGGCGTGCCGCGCTCGGTGGCGCTCCGGCGCCGGGCAACCGCAACGCGCCGATCGCGAGCATGGATACACCGAAGGCGCCGGCGGTGACCCACATGGTGTTGATGCCGCCGATCGTGGCGATCAGCAATCCACCGAGCCCTGGGCCGACGATGTAGGCGACGTTGAAAATGGCCTCGTAAAAGCCGTTGGTGCGGTCCAGGGTCCAGCCGGCATTCGTCGCGGCCTCGGGCAACATCGATTGCCGCGCCGTGATGCCGGCCGGATCGAACAGCGCGCCCAGTGCGGCCAGCGCGGCGAGCACGCCGACGGTAATGCTGCGGTGGCCGAACGCGATCGCCAACACTGGAACCGCTGCCACGGTGGTCGCCGAAAGTGCATCGGAGACAAGCGAAACACGCCTTCTGCCAAGGTAATCCACCGCAGTACCGGCGATCAGCGTGGAGAACAGCAACGGCAGCGAGGCCGCGCCCGCGACGATCGAGGCATCGAATGCGCTGCCGTTGTGCTGCAACACCAGCCAGGGAAACGCGATCAGCGAAATACCGTTGCCCGCGGCAGCGGCCAACGCCGCGAACAGAATCAGAAAGATCGGGCGGCGGGACGGCAGGGACGCAGGGGAAGAAGTGACCATGGGAATTCGGGGAGGCAATCTAGCAGCGCCCGTGCCCGGCGGGCGAGCGAATTTCACCGTTCGTGCACAGTAGAGCGGTGAGCCTCGCCCATCTCGCCCACCCACGGACCGGTGCTCTCTTCGATTCTCCGGTCACGCCCGGCACCGGCTGGCCCGGCGATCCGGCGACCGCTCGCACCGCGGTGGCATCGGTGCATGCGCAGGTGGCCGCGATGGCTCTCGCCGTCGAATCACTGGCACAGCTCGACGCCGAGGTGTCGGTGTGCCGAGCCTGCCCGCGCTTGGTCGAGTGGCGGGAGCAGGTCGCCCTGACCAAACGACGCTCGTTTGCCGAGCAGCCGTATTGGGGCCGGCCGGTGCCGGGCTGGGGTGCCGAGCGTCCGCGGCTGATGATCATCGGGCTGGCCCCGGCCGCCAACGGCGCCAACCGAACCGGTCGGGTCTTCACCGGCGATCGATCCGGCGATGTGCTGTACGCGGCCATGTACCGGGCCGGCTTGGCCACGTCGCCGATCAGCGTGGACGCCGCCGACGGCCTGACGCTGAACGGCACCCGGGTGGCAGCGGCGGTGCGGTGTGCGCCGCCCGACAACGCCCCGACACCCGCCGAGCGGGCGACGTGCGCGCCGTGGTTGACCGCCGAGTGGCGGCTGACCGGCGGCGACGTCCGGGTCATCGTGGCGCTAGGCGGATTCGGCTGGCGCTCGTCGTTGGACATGGTCCGCTCCGGAGGTGGTCAAGTTCCTCGCCCGCAGCCGAAATTCGGCCACGGCGCCGCCGCGACTCTGCGTGCCGCTCACGGGGAGGTGGTTCTGCTGGGCTGCTATCACCCCAGTCAGCAGAACACCTTCACCGGCAAGCTGACGACGGCGATGCTCGACGATGTCTTCGGCCGGGCCGCTGCGATCGCAGGACTATCCGGGTGACTGCCGGCGTTGACGTCGTCATGCGGCTTTCTGTGCTTGATCTCGTTCCGGTGCGCACCGACCAGACCACCGCGGATGCGCTGGCGGCCACCGTGCGGCTGGCACAGACCGCCGACCGGCTGGGCTTCACCCGCTATTGGGTTGCCGAGCACCACAACATGCCATCGGTGGGCGCGACCAGCCCGCCGGTGTTAATCGCCTATCTCGCGGCGCAGACTTCGCAGCTGCGGCTGGGGTCAGGTGGGGTGATGCTGCCCAATCATGCGCCGCTGGCGGTGGCCGAACAGTTTGCGCTGTTGGAAGCGGCCGCGCCGGGCCGCATCGACCTCGGCATCGGCCGAGCGCCCGGCTCGGATCCGGTGACGTCGGTTTTGTTGCGCGGCGCCGCCGGACGGGACGACCGCGATATCGACCAGTTTCCGGAGTACCTCGACCACGTGCGGGCGATGATGAGCCCCCGCGGAGTGCCCGTGCAGTTGCGCGACGGCGACTACATCCTCAAGGCCACCCCGGCCGCCGCCAGCGAGCCGCGGCTGTGGCTGCTCGGCTCGTCGCTGTATTCGGCCCGGTTGGCCGCCGCCAAGGGGCTGCCCTACGTGTTCGCTCACCACTTCTCGGGCCAGGGGACCGAGGAGGCGCTCGCGCTCTACCGGTCGCAGTTCGTGCCCAGCGAGCTGGCGGCTGAACCGGTGACATTCCTGACCGTCAATGCCGCGGTGGCCGAAACCCGTGACGAGGCAATGGCGCTGATGCTGCCCAACCTGCACATGATGGCCCGGTTGCGGACCGGGCAACCGCTCGGTCCGCTGGAGCTCGTCGAGGAGGCTGACGGCGCCGAACTGACACCCGAGCAGCAGCACATCGTCAGCAGCGGGCTGCGCCGCGCGGTGCTCGGGACACCCGCCGAGGCCGCTGACCAACTACGCGCGCTGGCTGGGCGGTTCGATGTCGACGAGGTGATGGTTCACCCTGTCGCGTCGGCACACCGCGGCACCGATCCGGCCACCGCCCCGGGTCGCGAGACGACGCTGGAGCTGCTGGCCAAGGAGCTGTTCTAGTGCGGCGTTAGCACCACGACCGGAATCGGCCGCGACGTTTTCTTTTGGTATGCCTCGTATCGGTTGCTGTTCTTCTTGTTGACGATCTGCCACAGCCGCGCGTAATCCGGATCGTCGGGTAGCACGGGTTTGGCTGTGACGCCGAAACGCTTTGGCCCGACGTTGATTTCGACGTTCGGATTGGCCTTCAGGTTGTGATACCAGCCGGGCGCCTTCGGGTCGCCGGCCTTCGAAGCGACGACCAAGTAGTCACCGCCGTCGCGAGCATAGATCAGCGACGCGGCGCGGGCTACGCCGGTCTTGGCGCCGACGGTGTGCAACAGCAGGCTGGGAAACCCCAGCGCCCGATGCCCGATCCAGCCGTTCGTGTTTCGGTAAACAATGTCGTGTACTCGCAACACTCGCGGCAGCACACCCTGCTCAAGCCAGGACGGAAGAGGCATGCGCCCAGTATTACCGTCCGGCGTCGATCCGCGCCAACGCCTCCCGCAGGATCTGACCGGTCGCCTCGCGATCGGGGTCGCGGCGCAGCAGCATCCCCTTGGCCACCGACAGCTTGTCGCCGTTGCGCCGCGGCAGCACGTGCAGGTGAATGTGGAACACCGATTGGAAGGCGGCGGACCCGTCGTTGATTCCGACATTGGTGGCGTCGGCCAACTCCGTCGCGCGTGCCGCCTTGGCGATCCGCTGTCCGATCGCCACCATGTCGGCCAGGGTCTCCGCCGGGGTATCGGTCAGATCCACCGTGTGTTTTTTCGGCATCACCAGCGTGTGGCCGCGGGTGAACGGGCGGATGTCGAGGATGGCCAGGTAGTCGTCATCCTCGTAGATGCGGATGGCCGGCGCCTCACCGGTGACGATCGCACAGAACACACACGACATGCCGTCACGGTAGCGCCGCGGCGATCGCGTCGATCGCGCGGTCGACGATTGCGCGGGTGGTTGCGAAGTTCAGCCGCGCGAAACCCGAGCCGACGCTGGCGCCGAATGGGATGCCCGGGCTAAGCGCCACCTTGGCCTTCGACAGCAGATGCTCGGCGGGCTCGGTCGGCAGGTTCAGCGCCCGGAAATCCACCCACGACATGTAGGTGGCATCGGGAGTATTGATCTTCAGCCCCGGGGTCAGTTCGGGCAGGGTGGCGGCCAGGTGGTCGCGGTTTGCCTGCAGGTAGACGAGCAGCTCGTCGAGCCAGCCGGCGCCGTGGTTATAGGCGGCGATGTTGGCACGGATACCGACGGTGGAGATGCCCATCTGGTGGTGCAGCTTGTTGATCCGGCCCCAGTCGCGGACATCGCGCTCGTTCGACAGGATCACCTGAGCGCAGATCAGGCCGGGGAGGTTCCACCCCTTGGAGGCCGACAGCAGCGTGACGACGGTATCGGCGGCGGCGTCGGATACCGAGGCCGCGGCGACGTGCGGCCGTCCGTAGACCAGCGGTCCGTGGATCTCGTCGGCGATGACCCGGGCGTCGTGGCGGGCGGCGATGTCGATGATCGCGCGCAGCTCGTCCTCGCAAAATGCGGTGCCCAGCGGATTGTTCGGGTTGCACAGTATGAGCGATCCGGCCCCGCTGGCGAATGCGGCGTCGAGCGCGTCCAGATCCATCACGTATCGACCGGAATCCTGTTGCAGCATAGGAATTTCCACGCGCTGACGCCCGGTGATCTGCAGCAGGTCGAAGAACGGCATATATGCGGGAACCGGCAGCACGACCGGACTCTCGGGTCTGGTCAGAAAGTTGATGACCACTTCCAGGCCCTTGAGGACATCGGGCACCGCGCGGACCCACTCGGGCGAGACGTGCCAGCCGTAACGGCGTCGGCACCAATCGGCGGTCGCCTTTGGCAAGTCATCCTCCCCGATGGGCGGATAGCCGAACTCCTCGTTGCCGACGCAGGCGCGGATGCCGTCGAGCACCGCTGGCGCGGTGGGGAAGTCCATCTCGGCGATCCACAGCGGCAATACGTCCGGCCCGAAGAGGTTCCACTTGATCGTCTTGCGTTGGCGGAGTTGCGCTGGAGTCAATTGATCGAACACCGTGCGGGCCATAGCTTCCAATCCTCCTACAAAGGTCAGAGCCGATACCGGAGTTGTTCACAGGCTCGTGCGCGAGGGTCGATTGGTGGCCTGAAATGCGTGGTGGCGAGTCGACGTGAGCGTGGTGATGGTGATGAGGTGGCCAAGGGACTGGGCGGCGACAATAGGCATAATTGCGATGGCTGCGGTTGTGCTGATCGGAATCGCGATAGGCGCGATTACCTCGCATCAGGCGGCGCCGAAGTTGGAAGCTATTTCGATCGTGATCTCGCCGGCCTGCCCGCCGTTGGTCGCCGGCTCCCCGGGCTGGGTGCCAAGCAAGTAGTCTGCCTTGACGTGGACCCTGGAGATCTGGCCTTCGCGGGCGCAGTCGAACAGGTGCGGATGTTGGTGGACGGCGAGATCACCGCACCGGCGTTGCTCGAGGTGTACCTGGACCGTATCGCGCGGTTGGATCCTCAGCTGCGGAGCTATCGCGTGGTCTTCACCGACAGCGCGCGCCGGGAAGCCGAGGCCGCGCAGCGCCGCCTCGATGCGGGCGAGCGGCTGCCGCTGCTGGGCATCCCGATCGCGATCAAAGACGACGTCGACGTCGACGGCGAAGTGACAGCATGCGGCAGTGGCGCCGTGTCGACTGCCGCAGTCCGCGACGCGGAGGTGGTCAGCCAATTGCGCGCCGCCGGCGCGGTGATCATCGGCAAAACAAATGTGCCGGAACTGATGATCTTCCCGTTCACCGAATCGCTGACGTTCGGCGCGACCCGCAACCCATGGAACACCGCGCTCACGCCGGGCGGCAGCAGCGGTGGCAGCGGTGCCGCCGTGGCTGCCGGGCTGGCACCGCTGGCTTTGGGTTCCGACGGCGGCGGCTCGATCCGCATCCCGTCGGGCTGGTGCGGTTTGTTCGGGATCAAGCCGCAACGCGATCGGGTCTCGCTGGTGCCCCACGACGACGCGTGGTGCGGGCTGAGTGTCAACGGGCCGCTCACGCGGTCGGTGAAAGACGCGGCGTTGTTTCTGGATGTGACGACGACGATGCCCGGCCCGGACGGCGGATTCGTCGGCGCCGCCCGCAAGGATCCCGGTCGACTGCGAATTGCGTTGAGCACTAAGGTTCCACCGCCGCTGATCGCCAAGGTCGGCAAGGAGCAACGTGCGGCGGTCGACGAGGCCGGCGCATTGCTGCGCGACCTCGGCCACGACGTCGCCGTGCGCGACCCGGACTATCCGCCGGCGGCCATCTACGCCAATTTCCTGCCCCGTTATTTCCGGGGGATCTACGACGACGTCCGCAAGCTGCCGCACCAGGACCGGCTGGAGAAGCGGACCCGCAACATGGCGCGCATCGGGTCGTTGCTTTCCGAGCGGCGGATGGCGACGGTGCGGGCGGGGGAGTCGGCGGTGGCCGAGCGGATCCAATCGATCTTCGACGATGTCGACGTCGTCATCACCCCCGGCAATGCCACTGGGCCGTCTCGGGTTGGGGCTTACCAACGACGTGGCGGCATTTCGACCCTGCTGTTGGTATCGCAGCGGGTGCCGTTCTTCGAGATCTGGAATCTCACCGGACAGCCGGCCGCCGCCGTGCCATGGGGGCTGGACCGCGACGGCGTTCCGCTGTCGGTGCAGCTGGTCGGCCGCCCGTGCGACGAGGCGACGCTGCTGGCGCTGAGTGCACAGATCGAGACGGCCAGGCCATGGTCGCACCGGCGACCGCCGGTGTCATGACGGCGAGATCGCTCGCCAGGCGTCCAGCTTCTGGCCGGGCGGCATCGCCCGCGCCGGGCTGGTGGACGGCAAGAGCTGGTAGCGGATCGACACGTCGACGTGGACGAGTCGGTGGAACAGCTTGTCTGCCGTGTGGCCGTTGAAGTAGACCCGTGTGATGCCGCAGTAATTAGCGAATAGTTGACCAAAGTCGTTGGCCATCATGCTTTTCCTGTCAATTTTGGCGTCCGAGCTGCCCGCGCGGCGACACTTGTGCAGCACATCCCACAGCGCCACACCATGGGATTGCAATGCGGCCAGCCGGGTTTCGTAGGGTGTTTGCGCGTCGAAGCCGAATAGCGCACTGGTGATCGGCCAGAACGCATTTCGCGGGTTACCGTAGTACTGGCGGGCCGCCAGCGACTGCACGCTGGGGAACGATCCCAGGATCAGCAGCCCGGCGTCGTCGTCGACGACGGGCGGGAACCCCTCCAGCAGCGGTGTGACCATCAATTCACATGATGCCCCGCCGCGTTATACGTTGGCGACGTGGACGACACGGTCGACCCGTACGTTACTGCGGAGCTGCTCGGTGATCTAGAAGGCAACGCGCGTGCCGAGCGCGCCGAGCTAATCGAGTGGCTGTTCGAACAGGGCATCACCGCCGACGAGATCCGAGGTGCGTTCGCTCCCATGCTGCTGGTCTCGCGGCGGGTCATAGGCGACGACGGCACGTACATGTCGGCGCGGGAGATCAGCGAAAGCTACGACATCGATTTGGACCTGCTACAGCGGGTGCAACGCGCGATCGGATTGTCGCGGGTCGATGACCCCGACGCGGTCGTGCACATGCGGGCCGACGGCGTGGCCGCCACCTACGCACAGCGGTTCATCGAGATGGGCCTGAACCCCGACAACATCGTGCTTGTGGTGCGGGTACTCGCCGAAGGTCTGGCGCACGCCGCCGAGGTGATGCGCTACACCGCGCTCGCGTCGATCTTGCGTCCGGGGGCAACAGAGTTGGAGATCGCCAAGGGATCCCACGCGTTGGTGACCCAGATCAAGCCGCTGCTGGGCCCGATGATCGAGGACATGTTGTTCATGCATCTGCGGCACGCGATGGAGACCGAGGCCGTCAATGCCAGTGAGCGGGCGGCGGGTAAGCCGCTGGCGGGTGCGCGGCAGGTCGCGGTCGCCTTCGCCGACCTGGTCGGCTTCACCCGGCTGGGTGAGGAGGTGCCGCCCGAGGAGCTGGGGCAACTCGCCAACCGGCTGGCCGACCTCGCCCGCGACACGGCGGTCCCGCCGGTGCGGTTCATCAAAACGATTGGCGACGCGGTGATGTTCGTCTGCCCGGATCCGGCGCCGCTGCTGGACGCGGTGCTCAAGCTTGTCGAAATCACCGACGGCGACAACGACTTCCCCCGGCTGCGGGCCGGCATCGCGTCAGGCTCTGCGGTGAGCCGGGCCGGTGACTGGTTCGGCAGCCCGGTAAATCTTGCCAGCCGCGTGACGGCGGTCGCCCGGCCGGGAACGGTGCTGGCCGCCGAATCGGCGCGGGACGACCTCGGCGACGGCGCGGGCTTCAGCTGGTCGTTCGCGGGCGCGCGGCACCTCAAGGGCATCAAGGGTGAGGTCAGGCTTTACCGCGCCCGGCGCGGCGACAGCATCGACGAGAACGCATAGGGGCAGGCCCGGAGGACGCTGGGAGGCGTCTCATCTATCCTGCGCGGCCGGTTTTCACTCCGTTGACCGGCTCTTTGGAATTCGTCGCGTTCCGGGCCTGCTTCGCTACTAAAGCTACAACTCTGCACGGGCCATATCAACGGTTTTCGGCACATCAAGTGGCATTCGGCCGACGTTGTCAGACCACCGACCAGAACCTCGAGGGCGGCCCGGCGTTCGCTGCCGGTGAAATAACCTTTCGCACATTTTGAAACGGTGTAATCATGTAAGCATGAGACATCACCATGGACACGGGGGGCGCTACGGGCGCCCCGGCGGCTGGCAGCAAGCCGGCCAACCCGACGCCAGCGACGCCTCGGACTGGTTCGCCGGACGCTTGCC
>Ga0210390_10005463_pt1 | contig 10650 bp, 10 predicted proteins | sample IncBWH11OmetaG_FD_161050 | JGI IMG/M metagenome (GOLD analysis project Ga0210390, IMG submission 161050) | Forest soil microbial communities from Barre Woods Harvard Forest LTER site, Petersham, Massachusetts, United States - Inc-BW-H-11-O ... | reverse complement strand
GAGGTCCTCGACCTCCGCCACCACCACTTCCGCCGCGGTCGCCATGATCGGATTGAAGTTCCGCGCCGTCTTGCGATAGATCAGGTTGCCCTCGTGGTCCGTCTTCCAGGCATGGATCACCGCCAGGTCGGCACGGATACCGCGTTCCAGCACGTAGGTACGGCCGTCGAACTGCTTGGTCTCCTTGCCCTCGGCGATCTGGGTACCGGCGCCCGTCGCGGTGTAGAAGCCTGGGATGCCCGCGCCGCCTGCGCGAATGCGCTCAGCCAACGTTCCCTGCGGGTTGAACTCGATCTCCAGTTCGCCCGCCAGATATTGCTGTGCAAAGGTGGCGTTCTCGCCGACGTACGAGCTGATCATCTTGCGTACCTGGCGCGTCTTCAGCAGCACGCCCAGGCCGACATCGTCGATCCCCGCGTTGTTGGAGACGATGGTTAGCCCCTTCACGCCGCTTTCACGAATCGCCTCGATCAGCGCGGCGGGAATTCCGCACAGGCCGAACCCGCCCGACATGATCACCATGTCGTCGCGCAACAGCCCGGCCAAGGCGGAGCCCGCGCTCGGATAGACCTTGTTGACCGCCATTGCGCCCTCCTGCGCGCGCACCGTGCCACTTGGCTGGCGCGCGAGGCAAGGGCTAGCGCCTGTTCAGCTCCGCATGGATTTCAGCCGCGAGCGTCGGATTGGCACGGCGGATCTGGCTGGCGCGGAGGCTGGCGGCGATGTCCGGGCAACGCTGAGCCTGCCAATACTCAAGGAACAGGAGATCCGCCGCGGCCGCCTCGTTATCCACAAGCTGTAGCGCACGACGCAGTGCTTCGGTACGCGGGCCCTGCTTGTCAGCGCCGTCGCCTCGCATTGGCATTCCCTCCCAGAGATAGCGCACGGGCAGTTAGTCACCGCAAACGCACTTCACCAGTGCTCTATGATGACGCTCTGGTTAATTAAGGGTGTGCATGTATCCGCCTATCCGCGGAGATGGCATGCGACCCAGTGCCCGTCAGCGCTCTGTCGCAACTGTGGCTTCTCGGTTGCACAGAGCGGCAGTTCGCGGATCGGGCAGCGGGTGTGAAAGTGACAGCCCGTCGGCGGTCTGATCGGGTTGGGGACATCCCCTTGCAACCGGATGCGTTGGCGCTTCATCGTCGGATCCGGAATTGGCACCGCGGACAGCAGGGCCTCGGTGTACGGATGCAGCGGCGAGTCGTAAAGCGCGCGGGCCGGCGCCAGTTCCACGATCCGGCCGAGATACATCACCGCGACACGCGTGCTGATATGCTCCACAACCGACAGGTCGTGGGCGATAAAAAGATAGGTCAGGCTGAACTGCTCCTGAAGGTCCTCGAGCAGATTGATCACCTGCGCCTGGATCGACACGTCGAGCGCGGATACCGGCTCGTCGCACACGATCAGCTTCGGCGACACCGCGAGCGCACGCGCAATGCCGATGCGCTGACGCTGGCCGCCGGAGAACTCGTGCGGATAGCGCCGCATGTGATCGGCATTCAGGCCGACCGTCTCCAACAATTCGATGACGCGGTCTTCGAACGCCCGCCGGTTCTTCGCCAGACCGTGAATGGTCAGCGCCTCGCCGACGACCGCGCCGATCGTCATGCGCGGATTAAGCGATGCATACGGATCCTGGAAGATGATCTGCATGTCACGGCGCAGCGCATTGAGTTCGCCATGGTCGAACTCGATGACATTGCGGCCCTCGAACCAGATCTCGCCGGCAGTCGGTTCGATCAACCGCAGGATGCAACGTCCGGTGGTCGATTTGCCGCAGCCGGATTCGCCGACCAGGCCCAGCGTTTCGCCGGCGGCAAGCTCGAAGCTGACGTGATCAACGGCGTGCACCTCATCGACGGCGCGCCGCAACAGGCCGCCCTTCACCGGGAAGTTCTTGACCAGATCGGTGACGCGCAGAAGCTTCTCGTTCATCGCGCCGCCCGATACAGGATGCAGGCGACCTTGTGGCCCACCTCGACCGTGCGGAGTTCCGGCATCGCCTCGGTGCAGGCAGGCAATGCCGATTTGCAGCGCGGCGCGAAGCGACAGCCGGGCGGCGGATCGATCAGGCTTGGCACCACGCCGCCGATTGCCTCGAGCCGCGCTCGCTTGCCGGCGTCCTTGTCGATGCGCGGGATCGAGCGGATCAGGCCCTGCGTGTAAGGGTGCAGCGGACTGGCGAACAATTGCTCGACAGTCGCCTCTTCGACCACGCGGCCAGCATACATCACGACCACACGCTGCGCGGTCTCTGCGACGACGCCCATCGCATGGGTGATCAGCATGATTGCCATCCCCAGGCGCGATTTCATCTCGGCGAGAAGATCGAGGATCTGCGCCTGAATGGTGACGTCGAGCGCGGTGGTCGGTTCGTCGGCGATCAGCAGCCGCGGATTGCACGACAGCGCCATCGCGATCATCACGCGTTGCCGCATCCCGCCGGAGAACTGATGCGGATAGTCGTGCACCCTGCGTTCGGGCGTCGGGATGTGCACCAGACGCAGCATCTCGACGGCCCGGTCCATCGCTTCCCGGCGGTTCAGGTCCTCGTGCTGCCGGATGGTCTCGGCGATCTGCTGGCCCACTGTATAGACGGGATTCAGCGAGGTCATTGGCTCCTGGAAGATGATAGCGATCTGCTTGCTGCGGATCTGCCGCATCTCATCGGCGCCGAGTGGCACGAGGTCGCGGCCCTGCCACAGCACGCTGCCCTCGACGATGCGGCCGGGCGGCATCTGGATCAGCTTCAGCACTGTCATCGCGGTGACGGTCTTGCCACAGCCTGACTCGCCGACGACGCCCAGCGTCTCACCTCGGTCGATGACGAGGTCCACGCCGTCGACCGCGCGAACCATGCCGTCGTCGGTCCTGAAATGCGTCTTCAATCCGCGGATCTCGAGCAGCCGCTCAGCCATGCGTCACATGATGCGGCGCGGATCGAGCGCATCGCGCAGGCCGTCGCCGATGAAGTTGATGGTGAGCACCGCGAGGAAGATCGCGCCGCCGGCGAACAATGCCCAGTGCGGTGCGACGTCGAGCTGATCCTTCGCGTCGAACAGGATGCGGCCCCAGGTGGGAATGTCCGGCGGAAAGCCAAGGCCCAGGAACGACAGGGTGGATTCGGCGATGATTGCCGCGGCCACATCGATCGTGCCGGCGACGATCACCGGGCCGAGCGCGTTCGGCAGGATGTGGCGCACCACCAGGCGGAAGGTCGAGGCGCCGAGGGCACGCGCCGCCTCAACGAACTCCTTCTCGCGCAGCGCGAAGAACTGCGCGCGCACCAGGCGGGCCACAATCATCCAGCGAAAGGCGCCGATCCCCGCTACGACCAGGATGAACATCCCCAGTTCCGGACCCAGCCACGCAGTCAGCGAGTTGCGGAACAGGTAGATGAGCAGCAGCAGCACCGGCAGTTGCGGCAGCGACAGGAACAGATCGATCAGCCACATCAGCGCGGCGTCGATGCTGCCGCGCGATATGCCGGCGAGCGCACCGACAACAGTGCCGACGACGACCGAGACGGACATGGCCGCCAAGCCGACGGCGAGCGAGATGCGTCCGCCATACAGCATGCGCGCCAGCAGGTCCTGGCCCAGATCGTCGGTACCCAGTGGATGTGCCCAACTCGGCCCCTGCAGTTGCGCGGCGAAATCAATGTCATTGATCTGCACGCGCCATAGCAGCGGACCGAACGCCACCGCCAGGACCATCGCCAGCAGCACCACGGCGCTCGCCACCGCGAGGTGATGGCGTCGAAAGCGCCGCCACGCCTCGGTCCAGGGCGTGACGTGCCGCGCCCGCGCCCTCGCAACGGCGATCGCGGTCCCGGCGTCAGCGGTACGAGATGCGTGGGTCGAGCCAGCCATACAGCAGGTCCGCGATCAGGTTGAACATGATGACCAAACAGGCGAACACGAATGTGACACCCATGATCACCGGTGTATCGTTGGCCAAAATCGCGCTGATCAGCAGCGATCCGATGCCAGGCACCCGGAAGATCTGCTCGGTGATGATGGCCCCACCGAACACGATGGGCATCTGCAGGGCAATCAGCGTCACCACTGGGATCAACGCGTTGCGCACGATGTGCTTGAGCACTACGCCACTTTCCGGCAGACCCTTGGCACGCGCGGTGGTGACGTAATCCAACCGGATCACGTCGAGCACGGCGGAGCGCACAAAGCGCGTCCAGGTTGCGCCCTGAAAAAGCCCGATCACCGCGACCGGCATGATTGACTGCTTCAACTCCTCCCACCACCAGGCAAACCCGGTGGCGGCCAGGTCCGAGCGGAACACGAACGGCAGCCAGTCCAGATAGACGCTGAACACCAGGATGAACACGATACCGGTGAAGAAGACCGGCAGCGAGAATCCCATCAGGGCCAGTGTGCTGGCGATCTGGTCGAAGAGCGAATAGGGCCGCGTCGCGGCAAAGACCCCGACTGGCAGCGCGATCAGCAGCGCAAGTATCTGCGACGCACCGATAACGCCGAGGGTCGTCGGCAGGCGCTGCAGGATCAGCGTATTGACATCTATCCGACTGGCGAACGAGAAGCCCCAGTCGCCATGCAGCATGGCGACGAGCCAATGCAGGTAGCGCTGCCAGATCGGGTCATCCATGCCGAACTTGGTGCGCAGCGCCGCCTGCACCTCGGGCGGGATGGCGGGGTTGGTGGCGAGCTCGCTGAATGGATCGCCCGGCGCGAGTGCCAGGATGGTGAACAGCACGACGCTGATGCCGAGCAGGCTCGGTATGGCGATCAACAGGCGACGGATGAGGTAGCGGCTCAAGTCACCGACGCTCGCATCACGCGTCGCGGTACCAGTCCTGCACAGCGTAGAGATTGCTGTCCCAGCCGCTCAATGGGGCGTGCAGATTCTTGCCCATGGCAACAACGGCCGGTCGGGTCACGACCGGAATGACTACGACGTCCTTGATCACCAGATCGTTCATGGCGATGAACAGCGCCGCCCGCTTCACCGGATTGAGCTCGACGTCACTCTGCTGGAAAAGCTTGTCGTAGTCGGCACTCTGCCAGCGGGTGATGTTGCGTCCCTGGAACTTGTTTGCCTTGCTCGCAACCTCGGTGGACAGGAACTGGCGCATGAACACAGCAGGATCGGGCTGGGCCATCGTCGTGGTGTACATCTGGAGGTCGGCAACGAAATGCGGATAGGTGTCCGGATTTGCCACATCCGAAGAGAAGAACACCGACGCGGTGACCGACTTGATCTCCACCGAGATGCCGGCCTTCTGACAGGTTTGCTTGACGATCTCCTGGGTCTTCTGACGCGGCGCGTTGATCGAGGTCTGATAGACCGCGTGCAGCTTCACGCCATTCCTCTCACGCACGCCGTCCGCACCGGGCTTCCAGCCGGCGTCGTCCAGCAGCTTGATCGCCTTGTCGAGGGCATACTCGTAATGGGTGTTCTTTGAGACGAACTTTTCAGGCCCGTTCACGTAGTTTGCCGTATCGACACCGGTACGGCCATAGATGAACTTGTGCACCGAGGCGCGATCCACCAGCAGGTTGAGCGCCTCGCGCACCGCCGGATCGGTCAGGTACGGGTGCTTCGACTTGATGCTCGAGCGCTCGCCATCCACATCGTGCCACGGATCGGTGTTGTTGAGCTGAATGTGCTCGATGCTGCCGCCTGGCAGGATTTCGACATGTCCCTTGCCACTTGCCTCGAGCCGCTTGAGGATCTCGTCTTCCACCTGCATGTTCCAGGCAAAGTCGTACTCGCCGGTCTGCAGTACGGCGCGGGCCGCCGACACCGCATCACCGCCACCCTTCATCTCGATGGTGTCGAAATACGGTCGGTTCGGCATGTGGTAGTTCGGGTTGAGTTTGCCCTGCACCAGATCGCCCGGCTTGAAGTCGACGTACAGGTATGCGCCGGTGCCGACCGGGACCAGGTTTGCCGGCGCCTCGCGCGACTTCGCGCCTTTGTAGGCCTCGAACAGATGCCTGGGGATGACCATGCCATTGACGCCGACGAAGGCGTCAGCCCAGAACGGCGTCGGTTTCTTGAAGTCGACGCGGATCGTGTGGTCATCCACCTTGGTGACCTTGATGTCCTGGTAGGAGCCGATCGTCGTCGCCGCGGTCGCGGGATCGGCTACATATTCCCAGTTGAACACGCAGTCATCGGCGGTGAAGGGCTGACCGTCGTGCCACTTCACCCCCTGTTTCAGTTTCCAGATGACAGAGGTGCCTTCCTCGGACAGGCCGCCGTTCTCCACGGTCGGAATTTCCGCGGCCAGCACCGGGGTGAGGCTGCCGTCGGCGCTCCATCCGGCCAGCGGTTCATAGAAGACCCGCGATGCGTCCTGGTCCTTGGTGCCGACGGCGAAGTGCGGGTTCAGCAGTGTTGGTCCCTGCCACCACAGCACCTTCAGCGGTCCACCACCGCCTGCCTTGGTCGGCCTGTAAGCGGGCGTCTCCGCCGCCACGGCGACACCGGAATACGCCAGCATCTGCGTTGCCAGAGGCGCGGTGAGGCCGAGCGCGATCATCGCGCGAGTGAATGCGCGCCGCGACAGCCTGCCTTCCCGAACTTCCTCGATCAGGCCACGCAGGTCTTGTTCGTTCATCGTCGTTCGCCTTTGTCCCAGAACGCCTGTAGCGGCGGGATGCTAGGCAGCATCGGAACGGGGCACAACCGGAATGTCGCGCCCCAACCCTCGCCTACGCCACTTATCCCCCGTGGTGATCCTAGTAACGATAGAGATCGTGCTTGAACGGTCCTGACGCGGGTACGCCGATATACTCGGCCTGTTCCGGGGTCAGCTTGGTCAACTTGGCGCCGACCTTTGCCAGGTGCAGTGCTGCCACCTTTTCGTCCAGTGCCTTGGGCAGCGTATACACCTCCCGCTCGTACTTGCCCGCCGGAGCGTTGAACAGCTCGAGCTGCGCCAGCACCTGGTTGGTGAAGCTGGCGCTCATCACGAAGCTGGGGTGGCCGGTGGCATTGCCCAGATTGACCAGCCGCCCCTCGCTCAGCACGATTAGCCGTTTGCCCTCGGGGAACACTACCTCGTCCACCTGCGGCTTGACGTTCTCCCACTTGTAATTGCGCAGCGACTCGATCTGGATCTCGCTATCGAAATGGCCGATATTGCAGACGACGGCACGATGTTTCATCGCCCGCATGTGGTCCAGCGTGATGACGTCGAGGTTGCCCGTCGCGGTGACGAAGATGTCGCCGATCGGCGCGGCATCGTTCATCGTGGTGACCTGATAGCCTTCCATCGCCGCCTGCAGGGCGCAGATCGGATCGACCTCGGTCACCATCACGCGGCACCCTGCGTTGCGCAGCGAGGCAGCGGATCCCTTGCCCACGTCGCCGAAGCCGTTCACCACAGCGACCTTGCCGGCCATCATCACGTCGGTGCCGCGGCGGATGCCGTCCACCAGCGACTCACGGCAGCCATACAGGTTATCGAATTTCGACTTGGTCACGCTGTCGTTCACGTTGATCGCCGGCGTCAGCAGCTTACCGTCGCGCGCCATGTCGCGCAGGCGGTGGACGCCGGTGGTGGTCTCCTCGGAGATCCCCCGCACATCCTTGAGCATCTCGGGATACTTCTGGTGCATCAGCAGCGTCAGATCACCGCCGTCATCGAGGATCATATTGGGCGTCCAGCCGTCCGGCCCGCGCACGGTTTGTTCGATACACCACCAGAACTCTTCCTCGCCCATGCCCTTCCAGGCGAACACCGGAACGCCGGCCGCGGCCACCGCTGCCGCGGCATGATCCTGGGTGGAGAAAATGTTGCAGGACGACCAGCGCACGGTGGCGCCGAGCGCCTGGAGGGTCTCGATCAGAACCGCGGTCTGCACCGTCATGTGCAGGCAGCCGGCGATCCGGGCGCCCTTCAGAGGCTTGGACGCGCCGTATTCCGCGCGAGTGGCCATCAGGCCGGGCATCTCGTCCTCGGCCATGGCGATTTCCTTGCGACCCCAGTCGGCCAGAGAGATGTCCTTCACTTTGAAGTCCTTCGTCGCCATGTCGGTTCACTCCTGCCTGGGTCGGCGGCGCTATATAAAGATATCTGCATATTTGGCAATCTCAGGCGGGATTGCTGGGACGGATGAACAATCGAGAAGGTGAACCGATGGCTGAGCGACAGCGCGTTCTTCTGCTGACCGGGGCAAGCCGTGGGATCGGGCATGCCACGGTGAAGACGTTCAGCGACGCGGGATGGCGCGTGCTAACCATCTCGCGCCATCCGTTCGATGCGCGCTGCCCGTGGGATGGGACGAAGAACCACATCCAGCTCGACCTGGCCGACATTGGCCGCGTGCAAGCCGAGATGCCACGACTGCACGACATCGTCGGCGAGGGTCTGGACGCGCTGATCAACAACGCGGCGGTCTCGCCGAAGCACGCCGACGGCGGGAAGATCGGCGCGCTGGACATGGCGCATGCCGACTGGCTGCACATCTTCAATGTGAACCTGTTTGCCTGCGTGGCCCTGGTTCAGGGCCTGCGGGCACCATTGGAAGCGGCGCGGGGGACGGTGGTGAACATGACGTCCATCGTGGGCTCGCGGGTGCATCCGTTCGCCTCGGCGGCCTATGCCGCCTCGAAGGCGGGGCTGTGGGCGCTGACCCGCGAGCTGGCGGCGGATTTCGGGCGGGCCGGCGTGCGGGTGAACGCGGTATCGCCGGGCGAGATCGATACAGGCATCCTGTCGCCCGGAACCGAAGCTATCGTCGAGCGGGACATCCCTTTGCGCCGGCTGGGCAAACCGAGGGACGTCGCCGACCTGCTGCTGTTTCTGTGCTCGGACTCGGGGAGCTATATTTCCGGGTCGGAAATCCACATCGACGGCGGCCAACGGGTATAAGCAGCACGGGGAAACGCCATTATAGCGTACCCCGGACAGCCGGCGTCGTTGCGGCGAGTTGCGGTAGTGGTCAGCCTTTCGTCAGGTGATAGCTGCGCGCGCAGGCATAGCCTTCGACTTCAGCCTCGAGTACGTTTGCCGCGATACGGCCAGAAGCTTTGACAATCGCCGTTGTTCTGCCAGCCTGATACGTCTGGGTGCCGCTAAATGATCCGTCAGGCTGCACCTGAAGATTTACTCCCACGTTGTGGGCGGTGTCGTAGACCAGGGCAAACTGACCGTTTACTACCTGCTTGGTGGTAGATATCGGCGATTTGCCGCACAACGACTGGTCGCCTCTTGTCAAAGTAATCTGGCCAGAATAGGCCCCGTCATATCCGCCGGCGAACGCGGTGCCCGCAACGGTCAGAGCTAGGACGGTGGCCGAGACGAACCCGCACTGAATTGCACGTCTCGCCATTTTCGATGCGCCTCCATAATCCAGGCGTAGAGGCTAGTTGGAAACGATGACTTTTAGCAACAACAAAATCCGCCGTTCGTCGCGGCACCCACAGCTTCGACAGCGTGCCCAGCCTCCTGCTGCTGGTGCATTGGGCGGTTCAGCAAGCACCGTGCGGATCGGTTGACAGCACTTGCCACTGGAATCGTGGCAGGTTTGCTCGCTTATGCGAACGTTAACCATCGATTAAGAATACAAGCAGTAACAGGGGCAAAAGCCCGGGCGAGGGTTACGCTGGCTGTCCGCGGCAATGGATGATGTCTGCCAGGCTCGGGACGATTGGTTGACCTGGGCTGGCGAGCCTGCTGCCGAGATAATCCCAGAAAGCCACGCCCAACTTGGCGCAGGTCTTGGCCAGACCAAGGAAGGCATCGCGGCAGTCGCGACCGATGTCGCTGCGGGTGCCACCGCTGACTTTGCGTTTGGTCACCTGACAGCGGATGTCGTTCTCCGAGCCGTTCGTGTGCAACGGAATGTGCGGATGGTCGAGCACGGCCAACAACTCGGTGTGATTGGCGTGCAACCGCTGCAGCAGGCGATCAAGAGTGACGAAGCCGGTGTGGCGGCAGAAGATATAGTCGAACCGTGCGCTGAGCTGGCCACGCCGCCGCGTAGAGCTGCCAGATCAGCGAGCGCACAAGCTGCTGGGCGGCACGCTGGTGGTCGGTGAACGTGTCAGGCTTGTGTACCAGTCTCTCCGCATGGATCCAGCACAGCGCATGTTTGCCGACAGAGAATTGGCCGGCGTCGTCGCTTACAATCACTCCCTCTTGCAGAAAACCGTGCCCCTGAATGCTGCCCCACAGCGCGCCTTCGGTCGCGATCTGCATCGGGTTGGGTGTCACCGTCAGCTGCGTAATCCCAAGCTGCTCAAGATGCGCTTGCCAAGCCGCGGGATCGGCAAACTGCTTGTCCGTGTGTGCTGCGAGGCGGGCGATGACGGGCTCGGAGAGCGCTCGCTCGCGCATATAGCTCAGCGCGGCATCGTTGATCACGTAATCAGTGTGTCCGGCACGCAGCAACGCGAGGAAATTCAATCGGCTCTTGCTGTTGGTCGTGCCGAACCAGGCAAAGTTGTCGTTGCCGATCTGCCTGCAGAAGCCATTGCCGGCCTTATGCCGTGCGCCGGTATCGTCCACGGTGATCCAGCTGGCGGTCTGCAACCCGGCACGCAACACATCCTGCGCCTCCGCGAGGAATTCGTCCTGCCCAGCGATCAGCAGCCGCATCACCTGCCGCTTCGAAATGGCAACGCCGATCGTCCAGTTGCTCCACCAACCGG
>Ga0210390_10005461_pt1 | contig 10651 bp, 9 predicted proteins | sample IncBWH11OmetaG_FD_161050 | JGI IMG/M metagenome (GOLD analysis project Ga0210390, IMG submission 161050) | Forest soil microbial communities from Barre Woods Harvard Forest LTER site, Petersham, Massachusetts, United States - Inc-BW-H-11-O ... | reverse complement strand
TACCCCGACCCGCTCTACGTGGCAATGGCGAGCACGGCCCGCAGCCTGTGGCGTGATCTCGAAGCGATGAGCGGGCGCCAGCTCCTCCATGTCACGGGACAGCTGAGCTTCGGCCACGCCGAGACGGTCGAGGCGCTCGCCGACGCGTTGGCGGGCCACGAGGATGCCGTGGAACGCCTCACTCCCCAACAGGTCGAGGCGCGCTTCGCCGGCGTCACCCTGCCGGGGCCCGCACTCTTCGAGCCGCAGTCCGGCGTGCTGGCGGCCGACCAGTGCCTCCGGGCGCTCCGGGAAACGGCTCGGATCGAGGTGCAGACACGCACCCACGTCACGGGGCTCGACGATGACGGCCAGGGCATCACGGTCCACTGTGCCGACGGCCGAGTGGTTCCTGCCGACGTCGTCGTCGATTGCGCTGGCCCGAACGCGTTGGCCCTGCTCGGTCGCCCGCCGACCCCTGCCGGCGTCGGCGCGCCCCCTTCGGTGCCCCAGGTCGCCTACTTCGCGCGGTCGGGATCGGGTGCCGGAGACCCTTCGCGTCTGCCCGTCTTCATCGAATGGGACGACGACATGATCTACGGCCTCCCGGTCTTCGGATCTGGACCGCATGCGGGCACCGTCAAGGTCTCCCACCACACGCCGGGCCCGATGTTGCGCCACTACGAGCCCGCAGCAACGGCCAGACCCACATCCGTCCTCGACGCCGACGAACCCGCGCTTCTGCGGACGCTGACCGACGCGGTCCGCCGACTCCTGCCCGGCCTCGACCCCGAACCGGTGGCGACGGAGCGCTGCGTCTACGACAATTCGGCCGACTCCGACTTCGTGCTCGACCGGGTCGGCGACGTGGTCGTGGGCTGCGGCACGAGTGGGCACGGCTTCAAGTTCGGCCCGCTGCTGGGCGAGGTCCTGGCGGACCTCGCCGAAGGCACTGCGCCCCGTTTCGACCTGCGCCCCTTCCGGATCGAGCGCATCCACCCGATGGACCCGATCGAACGGGCCACCGGATCCTCCCCCCCGACTCGCCCAGACAGGCCGGACACGACCGCCCGCTAAGTTGGCCCGACGTGCCCAGGTACGTCGCCCTCCTTCGCAGCGTGAACATCGGCGGGTATGGGCGCATGGCGATGAGCGACCTCCGCGAGACGTTCGGCTCCTTGGGTTACGACGACGTCGTCACCTACATCCAGTCCGGCAACGTCCTCTTCTCGACGAGCACGAGGAGCGAGGATGCGATCGTCGAGGCCATCGAGCAGAGGATCGCCCACGACTTCGGTGACGCGCCCGCCGTCTTGCTGCGGACGGTGGCCGATCTGCGCCGCATCGGAGCGAAGAGTCCCTTCGCAAAGAAGGGAGCGGACCCCGCACGCCATCACGTCACGTTCCTCGACGAGGCACCGGCCAAGGCGACGGTCAGAGATCTCCAGCTCCCGCCGAGCGGCAAGGACGAGCTCGTCGTCGACGGGCGAGAGGTCTACGTGCACACGCCCAACGGCTATGCGGAGACGAAGTACACGGGCACCTTCATCGAGCGGCGCCTGGGCGTCGTCAGCACGACGCGCAACTGGAACACCGTGACGAAGCTCTGCGAGCTCGCGTCCCGCTGAGCAACGCCGAGAAGCCCCTCATCCTCCGATCGGAGCCTGCTCCGCTTGCGCCAACATTGTGGCCCGGTCGGCCCGCAGGATGTAACCCTCGTTGATCGCCTTGTCGAGGCTCCTCGTGTACTCGGCGATGTACTGCGACTTCGTCGGGTACAGCGTCGCCAGGGTCGTCGCGCTCAGCGGCGTCGCCGATCCGAACAGCTCACAGATGACGCTGGCGCCCGGAGGCGGTGAGCCGCTCAGCGTCGAAACGGGAACGTCCACGGCCGGGGTGCGGACACCGCCGATCACGTTTCCGTACTTGTCGAGCGCATAAGTCGCAGGATTGGTCGACGAGAGCTTGAACGGCGCCGGCGAAGGCGGGGCGTCCCGTGCACCACCCACGCGTCGAACGCGCTGAAGGCCGCCTGGACGACCGGGTGCTGCGGTCCATTGTTGATGGGCTGGGTGCATCCGAGCGTTCCTGCGTAGTTGCCGACGAGGTAGGCATCTGCATGCGAAGTGCCGGCAACCTCCCACGTGTGCACACGGGCTGAGTTCGGCTGCTGGGCCGCGGCGTAGCCGAGTGTGGTCAGGTCGGTCTGCGTCTCGAAGAGGAACACGGGTACGGCGCTGTCGGTGCGGATGCGCAGCGCGCCCTTGAGGCCGGCAGTGGCATCGGTCCCGGACCCGGTGGCCGTGGCGATGCCGCCGCCTCCGCCGCCGCGGCTGTGGATGAAGATGCCATCGAAGGCGTGCGTGAGCGGCTGTACGCCATCGGCGAAATCGGTCAGGAAGAAGGCGGATTGTGACTCACCCACGGCCACCACGGTGCGTGGGTGCAGCGGGCCGAAGACTCCGGCCGGATCGGAGCGATGCAGGGCCCGGCCGATCTGGGCGAACATGTCGAGTGCGTACTGGTCACCGGGGTGGTGAAGGGAGCCGTAGCGGCTCGGCTCCTGCTGGACCAGGCCCTGGCTCGGTCCACTCGACCCGAGCAGCGTCTGGCCGCCGTTGACGCCGAGTGCTTGGGCCGAGACGCCGACCCACATGTACCCATCACGGGTGAGCATGGGGTTGAGATAGTCCCAGTCCGGTGCCGACTCACCCGCGGTCACGTTCATCCACTCCACGACGACGGTGCCGTTGAACCGCGCCGCCGAGGCCGGGCGTCGCACGATGATGCGGGTCTCGTAGGGTGCCGGCGAACTGGGTGTCACCGTCCAGCGGCCGTCGGAAGGTGCTGCGGTGGCCCGGAACGCATAGGCGGTCCCCGATGCGAAGTATTCGTGCTCGACATAGCCCACGTCGGCCAGGTTCTCGGAGCTCGGACTCAACGGCTCGATGATGTGGCCCGCGGTGACGGGTCCCGTCAAGGTTGCGGCGGCCGAGCCGGGGTTAGGGACGCTGCTGGCGGCGGAGAGGGGCGCGGGGCCCAGGGCGACGAGGACGGCGAGGGCCGACATCGAGGCGGCCACGGAGGCCAGACCTCTTGCGACCACGCTGTGCCCGTGCTGATTCATGCCTGCTCCTTGCCTCGGGGTACGGAGGTGCTCGACCCCGGAGTGCCTCCGGGTCATCCGTATCCCCCATCATCGTGCACCGCCGCCCGGAGGGGATGGCGGCTGCGGCGCGATGCTGTTCAGACTGAAGAAATCGAGCTGGCCCGAATTCGAGCTGGCCCGAATCGACGAAGTTCACACCGACGAGGAGTTTCAGATGCCCGACACCGTTCACCTGCCCGACCGGCTCGAGGTGACCCGTCCCATTCCGGCGCCACCCGCTGCGATTTTCGACGTCGTGAGAAGTCCGGCCGGGCACGTGGCCATCGATGCCTCCGGCATGCTGCAGGACTTCACCGGAGTGCCGGCCGAGAAGGTGGGCGACACGTTCGTCATCCATATGGACCGCGAGTCGCTCAACGACGTCCCGCTTGGCAAGTACGACGTGACCGTGCACATCATCATCTTCGAGCGCGACAAGGAGATCGCCTGGAATCTCGGGCCCGATATCCCGTATCCGCACTTCTACGGCTATCGCCTCGAGGCCGGCGAGGAAGGCGTCACCAACGTGACGTCCTACTACGACTGGTCGAAAATTGGCGACGACATAAAGGACCGATTCCCGATCGTGCCCGAGTCGGCGCTGCGCGCCACCCTCGGAATCTTGGAGCGAACTGTCCGAAAGGGCCTGTGATCGGGGTCCCCTCGATGCCTACCCCGCGTAGACGGTCCGCATCACCTCGTGGATCGTCGTCGTGTCCTGCATCACGAGACGGATTGCCTCGTCACGCAGCGTCCGCATCCCCTGCTTCTCGGCCATGCGTCGCAGCTCGTCTTGCGTGGCCCAGCCGACCACCAGCCGCTTCATCTCGGGCGTCATGTGTAGGAGCTCGTAGATCCCGGTGCGGTCCAGGTAGCCGACACCGCCACAGAAGTTGCACCCCTCACCCCGATAGAAGTCAGACTTGACCTGGCCGCCGCTGTTTTCCTCGAAGAACGCCAATTCCTCGGCCGACGGCGTGTAGCGGGTCTTGCACGACGGGCAGTTCCGCCGGAGCAGACGCTGGCCGACGACGCCGACGACGGACGAGCTGATAAGGAACGACTCGATCCCCATGTCGAGGAACCGGTGGAGCGCCGAGACCGAGTCGGTGCCGTGCACCGACGACAGGACGAAGTGTCCCGTGAGCGCGGACTGCACGGCGATCCGGGCCGTCTCGACGTCCCGAATCTCCCCCACCAGGATCACGTCGGGGTCCTGGCGCAGGATCGCCTTCAGACCGCTGGCGAACGTCAGGCCGGCGGACTCGTTCGTCTGGATCTGGCTCAGCATCGGGAACACGAACTCGACCGGGTCTTCGATGGTCATGATCTTGCGGTCGCGGTCGGCGACCTCGCTCATAGTGGCGTACAACGTCGTCGTCTTCCCTGAACCGGTCGGGCCGGCGCACAGGACCAGGCCGAACGGCGAGCGGACCATCTTGGCGTACGTCTTGTAGGTGTCGGCCGGCATGCCGAGGTCCCCGAGCCGCAACACCGAGCGGTTTTTGTCCAGGATCCGCATGACGCAACTCTCGCCCCAGATCGTCGAGACGGTCGCGACGCGGACGTCGGTGTCGATGCCGTCGACGTTCGAGGTGAACTGGCCGTCCTGGGACCGGCGCTTCTCGACGATGTCGATGCCGGCCATGATCTTTATACGGCTGACAAGCCCCATGCCCATGGCAGCCGGCAGCTCCAACACGTCCTTCAGGGCGCCGTCGATGCGGAAGCGGACGTAGACCGCGTCTTGCGAAGGTTCGATGTGCACGTCCGACGCACGGTCACGAATGGCCTGCGTCAGGATGCTGTCGACGACCTGGACGACCGGCGCGTTCACGTTGACGGCGTCCGGCTTGTCCACCACACGCGCGTCGCGCTTGCGAATCCCCTCCACGGCCTCGAAAGCCTGGACCATCTTGCCGACGCCGCCGATGGCCTGGTAGCTGCGGTCGATGGCCCACCGGATGTCGCTCATCGGCGCCAGCTGCAGGCGTACCGAGTGACCGGTGGTCTCGGTCAGCAGGAACCGCAGGTCGTCGCTCGGCTGCGCGACCGCCACGCGCAGGCCGTCCCCGTCGAGATGCACGGGGATCGCAAGATGCTCACGAGCCAACTGTTCCGGCACGAGGGCCAACGCGGCCGGGTCGGGAGCATCGCGCCGCAGGTGCGTCACCGGCATGTCGAAGAAGTCCGCCAGCGCGTCCACGAGGCTCCGCTCGTCGAGCGCCCCGATGTCCACGAGCAGCTCGCCCAGGCGCTTGTTCGACGTCGCCTGCATTGAGAGCGCTGTCGCGATCTGCTCGTCGGTGACCAGCCCGCGCTTCACGAGAACCTGTCCCAGCATTCCCTTGCGCGGACGCGCCGGCGCGCCGTCGCCGACGAGCGCCGCCACAGGCGCGCCTGTTCCGCTCTCAGTCACGCCGTTCGTAGAAGACCCGACATCGGACGCGTCCTCGGCAGAGCCGGCGATCACCCCGGCGAGAACCTTCTCGGGCTCGGGCGCCTCGGTCTCCGGCGTGTCGTCGAGCACCAGGACGTCCTCGGACTCCGGAACGTTCCCCTTGCGGCGCATCTTCATCTGAGCTCCGATCCATCAACTGGGGCCCGCGACGCGACAATTCACGCCTGCATTCCCCCTCTACTGCAGTTGGAATCGGCAGGAATTGGGCAGTCCTTGAGCATTGCCTTGGCCCTGGGAAACGGCCGCATCGGCCGCTCCCGGACACGACCCGGCGACACCGGCGTGGCTCCCTACCTGGGCCTATTGTGGCGTCGATGCCCCGGCCGACCAGCACGAGCCCCGCGACGTGCACCCCAGGGCGGGGCACCGTGCGGTCGACCCGAGGCATGGACCTGGCTGAGCTCCTCGCGCTCCCCGGCGTGGAGGAGGTATGCGAGCTCCGTTCGCCCGTCGGGTTCATGGCCCTGCACGGCGGGTCACAGGACCGCGGCACTCACGAGATCGCGAGCCGGGCCGCCCAAGAGTCCGAGGCCTCCTACTACGCCATCGTCCAACCCAAGGACCTGCGCGTCCATCTCACGTCACGGCGCCACGACCCCGAACAGTCGCAAGCGATGCAGTCCTTCCTCGCCCACGTCGAAGTCACCATCTCCGTGCACGGGTTCGGACGCGACAGCTTCACCCTGTACATCGACCCCGGGTGCAATCCGGTGATCGAGGCGTACGGCCCGGCGCTACGGGGGCGCCAGACGGGGCCGCTCCGCGGGATCATCGTCGGCGGTCTCAACGCCCCCCTCGTCGACGTGGCGAGCCGGTTGCTCAGCGACCGCCTGCCGGGCTACCACGCAGGGTCCGAACGCGTGCGACTTGGGTTCGACCCCCGCAATCCGGTCAATCTGCCCTCCGCCCACGGCGTTCAGATCGAACTGCCCCCGGCCCTGCGCGGGATCGGCGACCTTGGCGAGGACCTCGCTCCGCGTCAGGACGGGATCGTCACCCAAGTGGTCGCGGCCCTCGTCGACTTGGCCGACCACGCGGCCCAGATGGGCGTGGGCAGCCGCGCCGGATGACCATACGGGCGAGACCGTCCTCAGATCACCACAAATTCGACCCTGCAGATCGGCGTGGGCGGCGGGACGCTGACCTTCCAGAAATGTCAGCACTACCTTTCACAGGTACCGTCGGCGAGCGCCCGCACCTTCACGCTCATCGGCTGAGACCGGCTTAATTCCCCGTTAACCCCGGACCGTCCAGGTTCGGCAACACCTGACGCCGGTTGGCGACGAACAGCAGGAGGTCGATGCCTCTCCCGCGAACCTCCGGTCCGCTTCCCCGGGACCAATCGACGTCCGTCGCGACCAGGCGTCGGCCCTGCTGCGGGGTGGCGTGCACGATCATCCGGCCGGACGTCCAGAGCGTGTCCAGCGCTGCGATCGCGTCGGCGGGCGGCGCGTCCACATCGAGGCCTAGCGGGCGCAGCGCGTCGACGCTGTGGACGAGGACGTCGACCAGGCCCATCGCTTCTGCGGTCCCGACGAGATGAAACTGGCGGTCCGCGGCGCGGCGCAACCGGTCCGCCAGCTCGGGGACCGGCACCGCATCGAGGCGCTTCGCCGCCTTGCTCACCGACCGGTTTGGTCTGAACCCACCGCGCAACAGGTCCAGCGTCAGCGATCCGTACGTCATCTCCGCGCCCTTCACGAGGTGGGCCAGGACGTCGCGTACCCGCCAACCAGCGCACCAGGATTCGGCACTCCACGCCGTCTCGTCCAGGGCTGCGATCCGGTCGGCGAACTGACGCCGCAGGCGCGCCTTCTCCTGCTGTAGGTCCACGCCCTCCACTGCGCAAGACCCTAGAAGTAGATGATCGACTTGGCCCGTTCGGTGACCTCGTCGAGGTCGTCCGTCCATGCCCCGGTCGAGAGGTACTTCCAGCCACCGTCGGCCGACACCACGACGATCGACGCCGTGACACCCGGCTCCAACGTCGACGCGCACTTGACCGCGCCGGCCAGCGCCGCGCCCGACGAGATCCCGGCGAACACGCCCACCTCGGTCAGCCGTCGGGTCCATTCGATCGACTCCCTCGGCCGCACCACCGTCTTGCGGTCCAGGAGCTCGGCCCCACCGAGGTCCTCGAAGATGGGCGGGATGTAGCCGTCGTCCAGGTTCCGCAGCCCATCCACCATCTCGCCCGCCGGCGGCTCGACGGCCCAGATCGACACCGCGTCGCCGAGCTTCTCGCGCAGGAAGCGGCCCACGCCGAGCAAGGTGCCCGACGTTCCCAACCCGGCGACGAAGTGCGTGATCCCCGGGCAGTCCCGGAGGATCTCGGGACCGGTCCCCTCGTAGTGCGCTTTGGGGTTGGCCGGATTGCCGTACTGATAGAGGAACACCCACTCGGGATGCTCCTCGGCGATGCTCCGGGCCATACGCACCGCACCGTTGGAGCCCTCGGACCCGGGAGACTCGATGATCTCGGCCCCCCACAGCTCGAGCAGCTGGCGGCGCTCGACCGACACGTTCGTCGGCATCACCGCCTTGAGCCGGTAGCCCTTCACACGGCACACCATGGCCAGGCCGATGCCGGTGTTCCCCGACGTCGGCTCCATCAGCACCTGGTCGGGCTTGCCGGGCACGAGCACGCCCCGCGCCTCCGCGTCCTCAATCAGCGACAGCGCCACGCGGTCCTTCACGGAACCGCCGGGGTTCTGCCCCTCGAGCTTCATGTAGATGCGCGCGTCTGGGTTCGGGCTCAGCGCCGAGATGTCGACCAGGGGCGTGTTGCCAATCAGGTCGAGGACGGAGGCGGCAAGGGCCATGGGTGGTCGGTGCTCAGGCCGGGTTCCGGTTCGACGCTCGCGACCGCGCCGTCAGCCGCCCGCGACGGCGGGAAGGATGGACACCTCGGAGCCGTCTTTGACCGGCGTGTCGAGGCCCTGCAGATAGCGGACGTCGTCATCGTCGACGTAGACGTTCACGAACTTGTGCAACGTCCCGTCGTCGGTGAGCACCTGGCCCGCCATGCCCGGGTGCTCGGCCACCAGCTTGGAAAGCACCTCGCCCACGGTGGCCCCGTCGACGGTGGCGACACTGGCGCCGCCGGCGTGGCTGCGCAGGACGGTCGGTAGGCGGACTTCGACGGCCACGTGGCCTCCTCGCTCGATGCTCCGGTCTCGGTCTCATCCTGGGAGCTCCGCCAAAAGAGCTGGCCGGACGATTGTTGACTGATTCGGTAACCATTCTACAAGCCGGGGCACGCCGATCCGGTGGGCGGTCGGGACGGGCGGAAATGGCCTTGCCTGCCATTGAAACGAGGATTGCCAGCTGGTAGGAAGCACTCTCCCGGTCCTGGGGTGCCGTTGGATTGGCAGGAGGAGGGGCATGCCAGAGGCGTCGCGCGGTATCAGGTGGGCGACGGGCGACGTCCTCGTCGTGCGCGAGCGCGGGCACCGTGGAACGCTCGCCTTCGGAAAGATCTGCCTGGGCGCCCTGCCCGCGCTGTACCTCATCCAGGCGGACGCGAGGCCGATCATCGTCATCCCCGTCGCCGCCCTCGGCCTCACCTATGGCGTCGTCGGTCTCGTTCGGAGCCTGCGGATGGAGTTGCGCGTCAGCCCCGAGGGAGTCCGCATTCGCGATGCAAAGACGACACTTGACCTCGCGTGGCACGAGGTCGATTCGTTTACCGACGCCTTCGTCCGCGGGAATCAGGGACCGCAATGGGCTCTGGGCGTCAAATGCAAGAGCGGTTCGGTCGTCGTGGCCCAAGCGACGGCCTGCGGGAAGAACAAGGGACGCTCAGAGACGGTCGACGCGCTGCGTGCGGCCGCCTTCCGATTCGGTGTCGGCGCCGATCTGACTGGGATCCCAGGGAACGGCGACCTGCCCATCGGGGCTGGATGGCACCAGGATCCTTCCGGCAAAGACGGGCTGCGTTACTTCAACGGCGCCGCGTGGACCTCGATCCGCCAATTCGACGACGCGCACACCGGGCTCCCCCTCCAATGTTGGGATCCGATCGGCGACGCCACCGCCGAGCGCCTGGCCATGGAGGCAAAGTGGAGAAGCCGTCTCCGCTACCGCAACATCTGGATCGCGGCGGCGGTGGCCTTGGGGGTCGGAGCCATTGCCCTATGGAGCTACGAGAACCACCCCGGCCGGAGTTTCACACTTTCCGCCGTCCTGTTCTTCGCCACGGCGGGATGCGTCTATGTCCTCTGGAACTTCGAAAAACGGGCGCAGGAGATGAACCGCATGCGGCTCATCGCAGACTCGCCGGTTCCGGTCCCGGCCGGGGTGTCGGCCCGCTCGAAAGGCCAGACGCCGAGGGCAGGCAGTCGCATCAAGCGGGACCGGCTGGCCGCGTGGTCTCTTGTCTGCTCGATCGCAGGTTGCGTCACCCTGGTGCTCGGACTCGTGGGCATCGTGCTCGGCACGTTGGCCCGCCGCCGGCTCGTCAGAGACATCGGCCGGCCCGAAGACATCAAGCTCGCAACGGCCGGCATCGTCGTCGGCGCGCTCAGCATCGTGGTCTTCTTCGGCGGCCTCCTGCTCATAGGTCTGGCGTCTCCCCCCTCCGAGTCACCCGCGGTGGCTCTGGCCCACCAGGCGCTGATGACGTCCTCGGATTACCCGCACGGGTGGCAGGACCAGGGAGCTGGCTCAGGCACCTACAACGCCTCGTTCTTCAACGCTCTGCCACGCCCGGAGGCCCGCCAGCTTGCTTCGTGTATCGGCGCCAGCCCGATCGACGTCGACATCGTTCCCACCGAAGTCGCGGGCGACGAGTTCGACGCGCCGGTGGAGAGCGTGCTGGCCACCGACACGATCGACGTGTTCCCCTCGGCCGCCGACGCCGGAGTCGACGTTGGTGCCGCCAAGGCGGCCAAGGGTGCCGCTTGCGATCAGGTGCAGCTCGTGAACAACCAATGGCCACTGGGTCAGGCCCAGTGGTACTTCACGAACAAGACGACCGCGGGCATACTCACCATCACACCTCGCCAGCTGCCTGCTCTCGGTCGCCACGACGTCGACCTTGAGTTGTCATTCCCGTACACCAA
>Ga0210390_10005459_pt1 | contig 10651 bp, 10 predicted proteins | sample IncBWH11OmetaG_FD_161050 | JGI IMG/M metagenome (GOLD analysis project Ga0210390, IMG submission 161050) | Forest soil microbial communities from Barre Woods Harvard Forest LTER site, Petersham, Massachusetts, United States - Inc-BW-H-11-O ... | reverse complement strand
ACTCACTATTGATCTATTTTGAACAATAGTGTTCAATAGGTCTCAGCGCACAAAGAAGGGCAAGATCGATGAGCACAGCGACCAACATGGGCCAGGCGCAATCGAGCGCGGAGCAGGTTCCGGTTCTCGTCGTCGGCGGTGGCCCCGTCGGTCTGACTTTGGCTTTGACGCTGGCACAGCACGGTGTGGCCGCGATATTGGTGGAACGCAACCCGTCGACGACCACGCACCCGAAGATGGACATCACCAACGGCCGCAGCATGGAATTGTTTCGCCACCTTGGGGTGGCCGACGAGTTGCGCAAAGTCGCAGTGCCCGAGGATCATCCGTTCGACGTGTCGTGGGTAACCAACCTGGACGGGTGGGAGCTGGCCCGCTTTCGGTATCCCACCCCCGCTCAGCGGCGCGCGCTGATCCGCGAATGCGACGACGGCACGATGGCGCTCGAACCCGCAATGCGGGTGTCACAGGCGCTGCTCGAGCCAGCACTCAAGAACATTCTGGAAACCCGAGCCCCGCAGATTGACATTCGGTTCGGCTGGGCGCTGGACACGTTCGCGCAAGACGCCGACGGCGTCGACGCGGTAATCCGCTGCTCGGCAACTGGCGAGACCCGCGCGATCCGTGCTCAATTCGTCGCCGGCTGCGACGGGGCGGGAAGCGTCGTGCGCAAAGGGTTAGGAATCCGCCTCGATGACATCGATTTACGTGGTCTTGCGCTGCGCGAGCTCGGTCTTGGCCGACTCGTGCCGGCGGCGATCCGGGCATATTTCGACGACCGTGAAAGACCAATGGACGGTCGCATCTTCCTCATCCATTTCACCTCGCCCAACCGTGAACTATTCGAGCGATTCGGCACTGCGTGGCACACCCAATCACCCGAGGGATGGACGCTGATCTCGCAGAACGATCGCGACACCTGGACACTGCACGCCCTGCTCGGAGCGGGTACCGACGCCGAATCGATCGAGCCCAAGCAGTTTCTGTTCGCGAAGCTCGGCGTCGAGTTCGACTGCGACATCATCTGCGCCAACGCGTGGCGCCCTCGCCTGTCACTTGCCGACAGTTATGGGAATGGTCGTGTGTGGTTGGCCGGTGACTCTGCCCACCAGGTCGTGCCGGCCGGCGGCTACGGCATGAACACGGGTGTCGGTGATGCCGTCGGGTTGGGCTGGATGCTCGCCGCGATCGTGCAGGGCTGGGGAGGCCATCGCCTCCTCGACGCCTACGAAGCCGAGCGTCGCCGTGTGGGGATACGCAACCGGACAGCGTCGGCGCGGCACACACTGGTGCGCCTGGCGATCAAAACCGCCTACCGCAAGGTCATTCACACCGAGGGCTGGAACGGCGAACGCAGCCGCCGGCGCCTGGGCCGAGAGATCCTCGATTTGGGCAATCTTGAAAACGAATCCGACGGAATCGAATTCGGATACCGATACGACGGCTCTCCGGTCATCTGCAACGAACCACACGCAGTTCCAGCCGATCACATGCACGCGTACACACCCGGCACCCAGCCCGGGGCGCGTCCGCCCAGCCTGTTCCTTGAGGACGGCCAGGCGATCTTCGACCTATTCGGGCTCGGCTTCACTCTCCTGCGATTCGCCGACCTCGACGTCGCCTCGCTCGTTGACGCGGCAGCCGAACGCGGAATGCCGATAAAGATCGTCGATATCCGCGAGGATCATGCCCGCGCACTGTATGAGCGCGATCTTGTGTTGATCCGCCCCGACTTTCACGTCGCCTGGCGCGGCGACATCGTCCCCGACCGCCCCGAGGCAATCCTCGACCGTGTCCGCGGCGCTGCATCGGCGCGGCCAGTCCGTATCGCGCGTCACCATCTCGTCGACTCCACCAATTGAGGTAACACCGATGACCAAAACCGCACACCAAGACCTGCACAGCGAGCATGGCGCAAAGAAGGGCGAGCATCCAGGCCGGTCACGCAACCCGGTGATCAAGGTGCATGACATTGCCTGGCTGGAATTCGAGAAGCCCGACCTGACCCGCGCGGAAGCGTTCGCGCGCGCCTTCGGTTTCGCCACGGTGCTACGCACCGATAGTGAGCTGCAACTACGCGGCGCCGACCCTGGTGCGCCGTGCGTGCTTATCCGCCGCGGCGCAACCACACGCTTTCGCGGTATTGCGTTTACCGCGCAGGATGAGGACGATCTGCTGCGCTTGGAGAAGGCAACCGGCGCGCGAACCCACGCATTGCCCGACGGTATCGGCGGGCTGGCAGTCGATCTGGTCGATCCCAGCGGCGTCCCGGTGCACGTCGTGGCAGGCACCCGCCGGCTCGAGGCGCTGCCCACACAGACGCCGCACACGTTCAACTTTGGCGACGACCTCAATCGGGTCAACGTGACCCAACGGCCGCCACGCATTCCAACCAGGGTCCAGCGACTCGGCCACGTTGTGCTGCAGAGCACTACGTACACCAAGGCGTTGAACTGGTATCTGGACAACCTCGGCATGATCGTCAGTGACTTTCAGTTCTTCCCCGGCCAGCGCGATCGCGGGCCGACGATGAGCTTCATCCGGTGTGACCGTGGTATGTCGCCGGCCGATCACCACACACTGGCGTTAGCTTTGGGACCGACGAACCGCTACCTGCATTCGGCGTATCAGGTGTGTGATCTCGACGCGCTGGCCGCCGGCGGTGAATACCTCAAAGACCAGGGCTACCAACGATCCTGGGGAATCGGCCGCCACATTCAGGGCAGCCAGATCTTCGACTACTGGCGCGACCCAGACGGCTTTATCGTCGAGCACTTCGCCGACGGCGACATGTTCGACTGCACGCTCGAACCAGGATGGGCGCCGTTAACCGCTTCAGGGCTGGCTCAATGGGGGCCGCGGGCCACCAAGGACTTCCTCGGCATCAACCCCAAATCAATTCCGCACGAAGCGCAAACGATGTTGTCCGCACTGCGCGGTGACAATGAATTCGATCTCCGCAGCCTGATCGGCCTGATGAAAGTAGCCAAATCATGACCGTCTCCGTCCTTCGCACCGTCGACGCCTGGTGGGTCCAAACCCCAACAGGTGCGGCCAAGATCAGCACCACCGCGGCCACCACCGGTGAGCTACTGGCTGACCATGCCGCCATCGACGCCGCCGTACACAGCAGCGAGACGGTGCCGGTTGACAGCCTTCAGTTGGTCTCCCCCGTGACGAAGCCCTGCCGGGTAGTGGCCCAGATGACCAACTTCGCTTCCCATGTCAAGGACGCAGGCATGGATCCCAAAACCATTCCACTGACGTTTTTCCGCAAGTCGTCGGCGTCGATCACCGGGCCGTTCGATCACATCGTCAAACCCGCCCATGTCCGCTTCCTGGACTATGAGGTCGAGATCGGACTGGTCGTCGGCCGCGATATCCCGGTCGGCACAACCGTTTCCGAGTCGAACCTGTCCGAGTTCATCGCTGGCTTGGTTGTCACCAACGACGTGTCAGCCCGTGATATCCAACTGCCGCAGACCCAGTTCTACGAGGCCAAGTCCTACCCCACCTTCACGCCGGCCGGGCCGGCGCTGGTATTGCTCGACGCAGATGAGCTGAAGCGCTTCGGCGAACTTCGGCTGAGACTGCGCGTGAACGGTGAACTGCGGCAAGACATGCTGGTCGACGGCGACATGCTGTACCGGCCAGTGCGGGCGCTGCAATCGTTGACCCGGTTCCAGGATCTCGCCGCGGGGGATTTGATCCTGACCGGCACTCCGGTTGGCACCGCATTGAGCGCACCACCGAAGCCGGTCGAGATTATCGGCAACCTGCTACCGCCGGCGGTGAAGTGGAAGGCCTTCTTCAAACGCCAGGCCGGCAACCGGAAGTACCTGCATGACGGCGATGTCGTCGAAGCCAGCGTCGCTACTGACGACGGCGCCATCGACCTAGGCGCTCAACGCAACACGGTCAGGTATGCCTGAGCGCCTGCGACGACCTAACCTGGTGGTATCAATCTGGTATCATATGCCCCATGGGCATGACTCTGCGCACCAGCGATCAGCAAACAGAGGCGCTGCGCAAACAGGCCGCCGCCGAAGGCCGGTCGATGCAGGCCGTCGCGCTGTCGGCCATCGACGAGTACATCGAGCGGCGCACCCACAAGGCCAAGGTTGCCGCAGCGCTAGACCGCGTGGTGCGCGAGGAAGCCGGGGTCCTAGAGCGTCTTAAGGACGCATGACCGACTATCTAGACCTCGAAGACCTGCTCGACATCGCCCGCGCCGCGATTGGCGCGGATCCCCAGATCCGGGATTATGGCTTGCTCGAATCCGCTCTGGCGCGGCCCAGTGCGTCAGTGTTCGGCGCGGATGCCTACCCAGATCTGCACCTCAAAGCCGCCGCATTATTGCACTCCCTGGCGCGCAACCACGCGCTAGTGGACGGAAACAAACGACTGGCGTGGACAGCCTGTCGGACCTTTCTCGCCATCAACGGACAGTCGATTAACGCACCCGAAGATGATCGCTTCGGGTTCGTCATCCAGGTCGCCACCGCTGCACTGGCCGATCTCGACGAGATCGCCGACCGACTACGGGCCTGGAGCTACCAGGAGGGTTGACTACGGGTGACGCTTATAACGCCGCCTGTCCTCTCGCCGACGAGGTCGAGGGCAATGTCGACGAGCATGTCTTCCTGGCCACCGACCATGCCGCGTCTGCCGGCCTCCTCGAGCAGGGTGCGCGCATCGATGCCGAATCGTTCGGCGGCGATTTCGGCGTGACGCAGAAAACTGGAGTACACCCCGGCGTAGCCGAGGGTCAGCGTTTCCCGGTCGACACGCACCGGCCGTTGCTGCAGCGGGCGCACGATGTCGTCGGCGGCGTCTTCGAGGGCATGCAGATCGCAGCCGTGGTTCCAGCCCATCCGGTCCGCCGCGGCAATGAACACCTCCAGCGGTGCATTGCCCGCGCCCGCGCCCATGCCGGTCAGCGAGGCGTCCACGCGATGGGCGCCGTGTTCGACCGCGACGATGGAGTTGGCCACACCCAGCGACAGGTTGTGATGGGCATGGATGCCGACTTCTGTTGTGGATTCCAGCGTTTGCCGTAGCGCATCGACCCGGTCGGCGACGTCCCGCATGGTCATCGCACCACCGGAGTCGACCACGTAGACGCAAGTGGCGCCATAGCTTTCCATCAGCTTGGCCTGCACGGCCAACGCGTGCGGGGTGATCATGTGGCTCATCATCAAGAAGCCGACGGTATCCATGACAAGTTCGCGGGCCGTGGCGATGTGCTGGGCGGAGATGTCAGCTTCGGTGCAATGGGTGGCCACCCGCACGACGGTGGCACCCGCCCTCTGCGCGTCCTTGAGGTTTCGCAGACGACCAACGCCGGGCAGCACCAACGTAGCGACCTTCGCCCGACGAACCACGCCTGCGACGGCCTCGATCCATTCCAGATCGGTGTGGGCGCCAAAACCATAGACGCAGCTCGACCCCCCCAGTCCGTCGCCGTGAGCAACCTCGATGGAGTCCACACCGGCGTCGTCAAGCGCGGTGGCGATCGTCACCGCCTGATCGAGGCTGTACTGGTGTCGCACCGCGTGCATACCGTCGCGCAGCGTGACATCGCTGACGTAGATCATGTTGGGGCTCCAGCTGTTTCGCTATCGTGAGCGGCGATCCGTTCGGCGGTAGCCTTGGCCGCCGACGTCATGATGTCGACGTTGCCGGCATAGGACGGCAAATAGTCCGCGGCGCCGGCGACCTCGAGTAGAACCGTGACCCGGGTGCCGGTGAACTTGCCAGTCTCGGGAATGTACAGCGGGTTGCTCGCCGAGAAGGTTTCGAATTGAACCCGTTGCTTGAGTCGATAACCGGGAACATATGTGCTGACCGTGTCGACCATGGCCAGCACGTCGGTCTCGATCTGATGATGATCGGCTTCACCGTCGACCAGACAATAGACCGTGTTGCGCATCAGAACGGGGGGATCCGCCGGGTTGAGGATCATCACCGCCTTGCCGCGCTGGGCACCGCCGACGACTTGCAATGCGGTCGAAGTGGTTTCGATGAAGTCGTCGATGCTGGCGCGGGTGCCCGGACCGGCCGACTTTGATGAGATCGATGACACGATCTCGGCGTACGACACGATCCCGCTATGCGCCACCGCGGCGACGATCGGCACGGTGGCCTGCCCACCGCAGGTCACCATGTTGAGGTTGGGCGCGTCGAGGTGGTCGTCGAGATTGACCGGCGGCACGCAATACGGCCCGATCGCGGCGGGCGTGAGGTCGAGCATCCGAACCCCGATATCGGCCAGCTTGGCCCAGTTGGCGCGGTGTGCACCCGCGGAGGTCGCGTCGAAAACCAGCCTGACGTCACCGAAGTCCGGCATCGCAAGCAGGCCGTCGACTCCGCGAGCGGTGGTCGGCACGCCCATGCGGGCGGCGCGGGCCAGTCCGTCGGAGTCGGGATCGACACCGACCATAGCCGCCACGGCCAGGGGTCCGTCGCGGAGCATGATTTTGATCATCAGGTCGGTGCCGATGTTTCCCGACCCGATGATGGCTACCGGCCATTTGCGTTGTGATGTCATGGCTTTCCTCAGCGTCATTGGTCGGCACCCTCGGAAACCATGCGCAGTGCGGTGTCGTACAAGGCCCCGGCATGTAACTCCAACTGCTCGAGCAGGTCCACCGCGTCGCCGCCGAGCTCTTTGGCGATGAACAATCCGTCCGCGCCCGCGATCGCGTAGGTGACCAGTTGGTGCACCTGGGCGTCGGTCAGCTCCGGGGTGAATTCACGCAAGGTCTTGGCCAGGTCATCGTAGGTCTGTGCCCGGGCTTGGAGGAACATCGCCCGCGCCCGCGGCTCGACCGGGCGACGTTCCAGCGCCAGCATCAGGCCCAGTCGGATGAAGTCGGGCGAGTCCAGCAAGGCCTTTGCGAGCTGCATCGCGAACCCCGCCAAGCGGTCGAGTGGCGCGCCCTCGTCGGGCACCTGCCAGGCCTTGAGCCAGTCGGCGAAGCTGCGCTCGATCACCGCTGCGATCAAGTCGTCCTTGTTCTTGAAGTGCCAGTAGATGGAACTGGCGGGCAGCCCGCATTTTGCGCTGACCAGGGCGATGCTGGTCCCTTCGTATCCGCGCTCAGAGGCGATCTCGGTGGCGGCGTCGAGAATGCGTTCACGCGACAGTTCACCGTCGGCGCGCTTGCGCCGTTCCGGCTGGTCGTTTCCCGCCATCGGAGCTCTCCTCATTCTGAGTCTTGACTCTGTAGTGATCGTTACATTACCGTAGTGATCACTACAGAACAAGTCCCATCGGCGATGAGAGACAACCGTGAGCACTCCAGACACCTATGACGTGGCGGTGATCGGCTACGGCCCGACCGGCGCAACCGCCGCCAACCTGCTGGGCCGGCTCGGCCTGAAAGTGCTTGTGGTTGACCGTGATGCGGACGTGTATAACCGCGCCAGGGCGATCTCGACCGACGAGGAAGTGATGCGGATCTGGCAGTCCGTCGGGTTGGCCGAGCAGCTGCAGCAAGACATGCTGCCGGATCGACCGCTGAACTTTGTCGACGCCAATGGTGTGCCGTTCATCGATCTGAAAATCACCTCACGAGGCTCGGGGCACCCGCCACAGCAGTTCTTGTATCAGCCGGCGGTCGATCACGTTTTGCGCGAGGGGGTCCAACGATTCGCAGGCGTCGATGTGCTGTTGGAACACGAGTGCCTCCGTACGCTGCCCAAGGGCGACCAGGTCGAACTCATGCTGGCCGACCTGCGCACCGACACCTTCAAGCGGTTCCACGCGTCTTACGTGATCGCCGCCGACGGCGGCTCGTCGCCGACCCGGGGCCTGCTAGGTGTCGGTTACACCGGGCGCACCTACACCGAGCGGTGGGTTGTCATCGACACCAAGGTCCTCAAGGAATGGGATGCGCATGACCGGTTGCGGTTCCACTGCAATCCCGCCCAACCGACTGTCGACTGTCCGACTCCACTCGGCCACCATCGCTGGGAGTATCCCGCGCAACCAGGCGCGGCCGACGAGGAGCTGTTACGCGAAGAAACGATCTGGAATGTGTTGGGCAATCAAGGCATCACGCCCGAGCATGTGAAGATCCTGCGGGCCGTGATCTACAGCCACCACGTCCGCGTGGCCGACCGCTGGCGCATGGGCCGGGTCTTCCTGGCCGGGGATGCCGCGCACGCCATGCCGCCGTGGATCGGGCAGGGCATGTCGGCCGGGGTTCGCGACGCGGCCAACCTGTGCTGGAAGCTCGCCGCTGTTCTCAGCGGACAGGCGCCCGACTCGCTACTCGACTCCTATCAAGCCGAACGCAAACCGCACGTCACCGAGGTCACCCGCCGTGCCTGTTTTGCCGGCCGGATCATCACCGAACGCAATCGCGTGATCGCCGCCGCGCGCAACCACGGCTTGCGGACGCTGACGCGGCTACCCGGTCTGGACGCCCGACTGCAGAAAATAACCTGGATTCCGGACGCCCGATACGCCGACGGCTACTTCGCCACGGGCGGCCACCGTGCCGTTGGGTGGCAGATCCCCCAACCTTGGGTAACCGAAGCCAACGGCGCGAAGGTTCGCCTGGACGATCTCCTCGGCGGTCAATGGACCGTCCTGCACATAGGCGAATCGCCGGCCGGCGCACACGCTTGGACCGCGGTCGGCGTCCCGACGGTTCGGATCAGCGAGCCCACGCTCGTCGGCTGGTTGCGACGTAAGAAGGCGGCCGCAGTAGTGCTGCGGCCCGACGGATTCATCTACGCCGCAGTCAAATCCGGACAGCCGCTACCACCGCCGCCGGTCGGCTGCACCTTCTCCACTGCGACCAGAACCGAGGCCACCGCATGACCATCACCGAGCACAGCATCACCGTCGCCGGCAAACCGATTTTTGTGGCCGAAACCGGCAGCGGACCGACCGTAGTCATGCTGCACGGCGGCGGGCCAGGCGCTTCCGGAGTGTCGAACTACTCGCGCAACATCGACGCGCTCGCACAGCGATTTCGAGTCATCGTGCCCGATATGCCCGGCTACGGCCGCTCCGCCAAGGGCGTCGACCAGGCCGACCCGTTCGGCTACCTGTCTGACATGATCCGCGGACTGCTCGACGAACTCGGCATCGCCACAGCCCATTTGATCGGCAATTCGTACGGAGGTGCGACTGCCGTGCGGTTGGCGCTGGACACACCACACCGCGTCGACAAGCTCGTGCTGATGGGTCCCGGCGGTATCGGCACTACCCGCGCTGTCCCCACTGCCGGCCTCAAAAGCCTGCTGTCGTACTACGGCGGTGACGGTCCCAGTCGGGAGAAGCTGGAAGCGTTCATCCGTAATTACCTGGTGTACGACGGCGCTTCGGTCCCGGACGACCTGATCGACCTGCGCTACGCGGCCTCTGTCGATCCTGAGGTGGTGGCGGATCCCCCACTGCGCCGCCCGTCCGGCCCGATGGCGCTGCGCACGCTGTGGCGCATGGACCTCACCCGCGACAGCCGGCTGGCGGATCTGCGGACACCGACGTTGGTGTTGTGGGGCCGTGACGACAAGGTGAACCGCCCGACCGGCGGTCCGATGCTGGTGAATCTGATGCCCAACGCCGAGTTGGTCATGACCTCACGCACCGGCCACTGGATGCAGTGGGAGCGCGCCGCACTCTTCAACCGGCTTGTCGTTGAATTCCTCAGTACATCTTCGGTTTTCGACCTATGAACATCTTCGGCAACGTTCACCTCGGCTATGTCGTCATCGAGACGCACAGGTTTGCCGACTGGCGCCGTTTCGGCCGCGACGCCATCGGCATGCATCTCGACGAGACGTTGCGTGACGTCATGCGGTTCCGCCTCGACGACAACGAATGCCGCTTCCTGTTGCAGCGCGGCCCCGCTGAAGATGTCACCGCCCTTGGCTGGCACATCGACGACCACAACACGTTCGACGAAATCCTCACCCGGGTCACCGGGCATGGCGTGCCTATTCATGAGGGCACCGCCGAGGAGGCCGCGCTGCGCGGCGTCGAACGCATGTTGCGGTTCCCCGGCCCCAACGGCCTGATACAGGAAATCTTCACCCGGGCCCGGCGGAGCGATGCACCGCCGGACATGGCGATCCGCGGAGGCTTTGTCACCGGCGAAGGCGGCATCGGCCATGTCGCGGTCACGTCGAAGAAACCGCACCACATCCGCGGGTATTACAACACCGTGTTCGACGCTCGGCTCACCGACTACATCGACGAAACGATCAGCGGCCTCAAGTTCAAAATCCGCTTCCTGCGGGTCAACCAACGCCACCACTCGGTGGCGATCGCTGCGGTCAACCGGTTGCCAATCAACCCGATCCGCACCCGCGTCCAGCATCTCAACATCCAGGTCGCCGAACTCGACGACATGACGGCGTCCTATCAGCGGGTCAAAGAACTCGGCTTCCCCATGGCGCTGGCCGTCGGACAGCACACCAACGACAAAGAACTGTCCTACTACGCAATGACCCCGTCGGGCTTCGAATGGGAAGTCGGCTGGAACCCGATCGTCGTCGACGAAAAGATATGGGAGCCGACGACTCATCAGGGCATCAGCATCTGGGGCCACACCCGCGAGGGGCAGACGATCATCGACAAACTGGCGCAGTTCAAGGCCGCAGGCCAGTCGCTGCTGCACCGCGAAGACACCGT
>Ga0210390_10005457_pt1 | contig 10652 bp, 9 predicted proteins | sample IncBWH11OmetaG_FD_161050 | JGI IMG/M metagenome (GOLD analysis project Ga0210390, IMG submission 161050) | Forest soil microbial communities from Barre Woods Harvard Forest LTER site, Petersham, Massachusetts, United States - Inc-BW-H-11-O ... | reverse complement strand
GAATCCGCGCCGGTGATCCGAGAGTCGGGAGGAGATCGCTCCGCAGTAACGGGCGGCACGCGCGTGCTTTCGGACGAAATCAAGGTGCGCATCACTTCGAATCCGGGTGAGACGTTTCTGGATCGCATGATCGGGTTGGTGGAAGGCGCGTCCAGGCAGAAGACGCCGAATGAAATTGCGCTCAACATTTTGTTGGCGGGATTGACGATTATCTTCCTGCTGGCGGTGGTCACGCTGCAACCATTTGCTATTTATTCTGGGGCACCGCAGAGCATATTTGCGCTGGTGTCATTGCTGGTGTGCCTAATCCCGACGACGATTGGCGGACTACTTTCGGCGATTGGCATTGCGGGAATGGACCGGCTGATCCAGCGAAACGTGATTGCCATGTCCGGCCGAGCCGTGGAAGCGGCGGGCGATGTGGACGTGCTGCTGCTGGACAAGACGGGAACGATTACGCTGGGGAACCGGGAGGCCACCGCGTTTCACCCGGCGCCAGGCGTGACGGACAGTGAGTTGGCAAGCGCGGCGCAGTTGGCTTCATTCGCGGATGAAACGCCGGAAGGCCGCTCGATCGTGGTGCTGGCAAAGGAAAAGTATGGTCTGCGAGGGCGCGAACTCGCGCCCCACAATCCGCTGTTCATTCCCTTTACCGCGCAGACGCGCATGTCTGGCGTGGATATGGACGGGACGGAAATTCGCAAAGGAGCGCCGGAAGCGATTTCACGCTACGTGAGCGAGAAGGGGCAGGTGGTGCCGCCGGAAATCAAGGAAAGTGTCGAGCGGATTGCGAATTCGGGCGGAACGCCATTGCTGGTGGCGTTGAATCATCGAGTGTACGGAACGATTGAACTGACAGACATCGTGAAGGGCGGAATCCGGGAACGCTTTGATCATCTGCGCGCGATGGGCATTCGCACGATGATGATCACAGGGGACAATCCGCTGACTGCAGCGGCGATTGCGCGGCAGGCTGGCGTGGACGATTTTCTGGCAGAGGCGAAACCGGAAGACAAGATGGCGCTGATCCGCAACGAACAGGCGAAGGGCAAACTGGTGGCGATGACCGGCGATGGGACCAATGACGCTCCAGCGTTGGCGCAGGCGGATGTTGGCGTGGCCATGAACACCGGGACGCAGGCCGCAAAAGAAGCGGGAAACATGGTGGACCTGGATTCCAATCCCACCAAGCTGATTGAAATCGTGGAGATTGGGAAACAGTTGCTGATCACGCGCGGATCTCTGACGACGTTTTCGGTGGCTAATGACGTGGCGAAATATTTTGCGATTATTCCGGCAATGTTTGCGGGAACATTTCCACTACTGGGAGTTTTGAACGTGATGAAATTGCGGACGCCGGAATCGGCGATTCTGTCCGCGGTGATTTTTAACGCGCTGATTATTATTGCGCTGATCCCGCTGGCGCTGCGAGGAGTAAAATATCGACCTCTTGGTGCGGCGGCGCTGCTGCGACGGAATATGTTTATATACGGGCTGGGCGGCGTGATTGCGCCGTTCGTAGGGATCAAATTGATTGACGTGCTGGTGGCGTGGATGCATTTGGCATAGAGGCAGAGATGAAACGAAATTTACTGATCGCGATTCGGTTTACGGTGGTGACGACGATTGTGTTTGGGCTGGGTTATCCGTTGTTGGTTACCGGGCTGAGCCAGTGGATCTTTCCGAAGCAGGCGAATGGAAGCTTGATCGAGAGGAACGGCCAGATTGTGGGCTCACGGCTGATCGGGCAAGGATTTGCTGAAGATAAATATTTTCATCCGCGGCCATCAAACGCTGGGAACGGCTACGATCCGACGGCGTCAGGCGGGTCAAATCTCGGGCCGACCAATCAGGCGCTGGTGACACGAGTGCAACAAGATGTGGCGAAATGGCAGCAGGAAAATCCGGGGATGCCGGTTCCTGCGGACCTGGTGACCAGCTCGGGATCGGGGCTTGATCCCGATATTTCTCCGGCAAGCGCGGAATTTCAGGTGGCGCGTGTGGCGAAGGTGCGAGGAATCAGCGTGGACGAAGTGAAGCAAATCGTTGCGAGGCACACGCTGCCGCGGCAGTTTGGGATTTTGGGGGAGGCGCGAGTGAATGTGTTGGAGTTGAATCTGGATTTGGATGCGAGCGCGCCGGTCAAACCGTAACGCAAAAGCCGTCCTCTCGCCCGCGAATCCAAACAAGATTACGATGACGTGTCGTAACGTCCTGTCTAACCCTCAAAGATGTTCTCGATGTCGCGGGCACCATGTAGAACGCGGACAACTTCGGTCGCGTCCGTGGCACTGTCGGCAGAAGATGACGTATCGAGCAAAGGGAAAACTCAGGATTCCGGGAGGCCATTCCTCACGGCTACGCCCTGAACCTCGGTGGCGGCCAAGCATCTGAATGGTTTCGCACAGTCTGTCCACAAAGGCATCCGCGTTCGTCTCGCTATCGTCCGCGATATACGTCCAAATCTCAATCAAATCTGTTCGTGCGCGAGGGCTGATTCGGAGTTTGGGGATCAGCAGGGTCGGCAGTTCGGCGAGTTCTTTCTCTTCTGGCGAAGGGTTCTCGCGTTCGTCAAGACGCAGTAGTTCTTCCGTGAGACGCTCGTATTGCTCTTCCGTGCGGATGATATGAGGAAGCGTGCGCCCCAACAACTGCCTATAGGTTTTTTGTCCAGTTCGATGGTTGTGGTGTTCATTGATTCCAGGCTCCTCTATCGTATTCCGCATGAGTCAAAATGTAGAGGACGAAGACTCGCTGCGTCCGGTAATTCACTCTAGCGATCAATCGATGCTTGTTGCCAGCCATGTTGAAGACTGTCCTTCGTCCGACCAAGTCGGCATTGCGATACGCCTGTTTCAATTCCACCGGCGTTTTCCAGTTTGCTTTGCGCATCACTGCGTACCACGATTCGAGGCTGGTCTTCGAATCGGAATGCATTTGCCAGAACTGCTGCAAAGCGCCTCGTTTGATGATGCACATCGTGAGCTGGGTTCTCATAATGAGGACATGAAGTCAAGTTTCGATATCCTATGGCTGCGTGGCCAGTAGCGAGGCAAGCTTCTTAGCGGGATGAGCGGGAGGCGGTTTTGTGGGTTGGCTCCCTGGGCGGTTGGAAGCGGTAGCCGACCCAGGGTTCGGTCAGGATGAATTTAGGTTGGGACGGATCTTTTTCAATTTTTTTGCGCAACTGGTTGATGACCACGCGAAGATTTTCGGTTTCCTCGCCGTATTCGGGCCCCCAAACAATTTGAAGGAGGCGGCGATGAGTTACCGGTTTTCCCAGGTTGGCGATCAAGTGGCGCAGGACTTCGAACTCTTTCGGGGCCAAGTGCACTTGTTCCCCGCCCACAGTGACGCGACGAGACTCAAAATCTACGGACAATTCCTTGGCGATGAACGGTGGAAGGGCATCCGCGGAAGGATGGCGGCGAAGAGAAGCACGAATGCGCGCGAGGAGTTCCTCAATGCCGAAGGGCTTGGTGACATAGTCGTCGGCGCCGGCATCGAGAGCAATGACCTTGTCTCGTTCGGCGCTGCGAACAGTCAGCATAATGATGGGAGCATCGGTGGAGCGGCGAATTTCGCGGCAGGTTTCAATGCCGCTCATGCCAGGGAGATTCACGTCGAGAAGAATGAGATCGGGCTTGAGTTTGGAAGCCAATTCAACAGCTTCCTCTCCTGAAGAAACTTCGCTAATGGTGTAGCCACGAAAAGAAAGCGTGGAGCGCAAAACACGGCGAATCTGCGGTTCGTCGTCGACAACCAGGATATTGGCGGAATTCATCGCACTTCACTCCCAACCTGGGCAATAGGAAGTGTAAACGAAAACACGGAGCCGCGGCCAAGCTGGCTGGTGACCGCGATGGATCCGCCGTGGGCGGTAACGATGGCCTTGGCGATGGGCAATCCCATTCCGGTGCCACGCACTTGATAGCGCTGATCGCGGCCGCGATAAAACTTGTCGAAGATGAGGCCCTGTTCGAAAGAGTCGATTCCTGGCCCGTGATCGGCAACGCTGAAGGTGATGGCGTCGCCGGTCAGTTCGGCGGAAATAGCGATGGGCTGATCCTTCGGCGAATAGAGATGCGCGTTGTCGATCAACTGCACAAGAATGTCTTGAGTGCGCTGCAAATCGGCGCGCACAGAGGGAAGATTTTCGGGAACATTCAGGAGGATGGGGCGGTCACCGAGTGACTTCTTGAGGTGTTGCAGCGCGCTATCAATAATGTCCGCCACAGGAACTGGCTCCATATGCAACTGAATTTCTCCGGCTTCGAGCCGGGCCATTTCCGCGGCTTCTTCCACCAGCCGATTCAAGCGATCACACTCTTCATTGATGATAGTGAGAAGTTCATGCTGCTGGGGATTAGCAGAAGAACTGGAAGCGAGAAGATCGGTGGCGGCAGCCTTAATGGCAGTGAGAGGCGTGCGGAAATCGTGAGCAATGGAATCCAGGAGCGCAGACTTGAGGCGCTCGCCCTGGCGCTCGGCCTCGGTTTCGCCGATCTGCTCGATGGCACGCGCTCGCTCGATGGCAATGGCAACGAGTGAGCTGATGGCGTCGAGCGTCTGGCGTGAGAGCCTGGCACCAGAGATGCCCAGGCTGCCGATGGGCTTGACGCCGAGGCGAACGGGAAGGAAGTACAGAGCGCGAACGTTATCGGAAACGATCTCGTCCCGGAGGAAGGCGGACTTCATCTGCTCTTCGTCGACCTGCGCCGCGCCATAACCGGAACGGTAATATTTCTCCTTTTGGGGAAGAAACAGCTCGGCGGCGCCAGCTTCAAAACAATCCACGATAAAATTCGGAATGGCATTCATGAGCTGTATGACATTGCCTTCGCCCAGCAATTTCTGGCTAAAGGCGTAAAGACGTTCCACTTCGCGGCGGCGGCCGTGAGCAGCATCAGCCGATTTGCGGATGCGGGCTGAAAGCTGGCTGCCCATGATGGAAGTGCAGAGAAAGGCAAAGAGCGCCACCCAGTTCTGGGGATCGGCGATGGTAAACGTGCCAATGGGAGGAAGGAAGAAATAATTGAACAAAAGCATAGCGGAGACGGACATGAAGACGGAGACGACCATGCCCCAGACAGCGGAAACTGCTAAAATCGCGAGAAGAAACGACAACGCCACCGTTGTCTGATTGACGTGAAGAAGTTTGCTGTAGCCGAAAGTGATAGAGGCGAGCAGGATGGCGGCAACGACGAAGCCGATCCCGCGCCCGGCGACCAAGCGCGACATATAGCTATTGTAACTCAGCACGAATTCCGACTGGGGAGAGAAACAGCACTTGCCAAAGAAGCCTGAGGAATGGCTCGAGGTGGTATCGCCCACGGCGAAAACACGTGGAATCTTCAAGCTGTTTCTAGGCTACGCCCCGGGTGTGGGAAAAACGTACAGCATGCTGAGCGAGGCGATACGGCGGAAAAGCCGTGGCGAAGACGTGGTAATTGGGATCGTGGAAACCCATGGCCGCAAGGGAGTGGTGGAACTGGCGAGCCAACTGGAAGCGGTCAAGCGCAAACAACTGGATTACAAGGGCACACTATTCGAAGAAATGGACGTGGATGCGATCCTTGAGCGAAAGCCCACCGTGGTGCTGGTGGACGAGCTAGCGCATACGAATATCCCGGGCAGTAAGCACCGGAAACGGTATGAAGACGTACAGGAGTTGCTGGCCGCGAATATCGATGTTATCTCCACACTGAATATCCAGCACATCGAGAGTTTGGCGCCGACGGTACGCGCGATTACCGGGGTGACTGTGCGGGAGACGGTACCGGACTGGGTGCCGCTGTCTGCCTCCGAAACGCTGATGGTGGACTTGACGCCGGAAGCGCTGCAAAACCGGATGAAGCGCGGAGACGTGTACAGCCACGAAAAAGTGGAGCAATCGCTGAAGAATTTTTTCCGGCGCGGAAATTTGATTGCGTTGCGCGAGTTGGCTTTGCGACAGGTGGCGGAGCAGGTGGACCGCAGCCTGGAATCGTACATGGATGCGAAAGACATCCGGCAGAACTGGGGCGTGAGAGAAAGAATTGCGGTCTGCATTTCGGGCAGCCCGGGGGGGCAATACCTGATCGCGCGATCGGCACGAATGGCAAGAAGGATGGACGCGGAGCTATACGTGTTGCACGTGCAGCGCGAATTCGCACCAAGACAGGAAAATCCGAAAGTGCTGGAGGCTAACCTGCGGTTTGCGGAAAACCTGGGGGCACAGGTGGTGAAACTGAAGGGACAAAGCGTGGCGGATACGATCGCGGAGTTTGTGCGAACAAAACACGTGACCCAGGTGATTTTCGGGCGGGCGCCATTGCGAGACTGGCGAAAGTATCTGTATTTATCGGTGGTGCACCGGTTCTTGAGAGAATCGCCCCCGGTCGATGTTCACATCGTCACGCAAGAATCGGATGAGGCCGACCACTAAGGACAAGAAAAAGGCCGGTGCTTTCGATGGGTCGACGCAACACTCAGTTCGAACCCCACCTGCATTGAAACAAAAGCGGAAATCGCTCGCTAGGTTAGCTCCGCCGGAACGCTACCCTGGCTGGGTTTTGACCGAATACGGCCAAACAGAGCGGGTCCTCATGGGAAGGATTGTCGGATCAAGCGATTAGATGGTGTTGCATCGACCGGTTTAGCAGGCAGCCCACTGCCGGGCAATCCTGTGTAGTCCGGGATATCTCCGCCCAAGAGATCCCAGCGGCCTTGCCAACTGTTGAAAATCAAAATCGTTGAGTCAACAGAAGACAAAGCTTTCTACACAGGATCGCGCGAAAGTGGGCCAGCTGGTTTCGGAATCCCGGTCGGGACTACGCAGAGAGGAGCGTCTGCAGTGCCACAACGGAAGGGAGTATACAAAGGCCTTAGCCCTATATGGAACTGTCAATAGTTACAGTTTAGGCCACCAGATGAGGTTACTTTATACGGCAGTAAACGGGTGGATTTGATCTGTAGTAAAACGATTAGGCTTCGCTTATCTCTTTATTGATTCGAGTAATAGCCGTCCCTGGTTTGCACGGTCAGATCCTTGTCTTTGGTGGTGAGCTGAATCCTGTGGTAACCAGCACCAGTGTCCTTGTCAGGGGTATACGCGAGGCTGTACTGGTTGCGGAGTTCTTCTTCTATTTCGGCGTATATTTTGTCGACGGTTTCCTTCTTGGAGACCTGGAAAAGCCGGCCGCCGGTAGTTTTTGAGATTTGCTCGAGAATTTTCTTACCATCCGGACGATCTTGTTGCGGATAGCGTCCGCCGCCGTGGTGGCCACCGCCGCCATAAGGACCTCGTGGACCCATCATTCCGCCACCGTACGGACCGTTGCCCTCATCATCCTTAAAGAGGATCGAGTAGATGACGGTGTCAGCGCGCTGGGCGGACTCGATAGCTCCTGTCAGAGTTTCCTTGCTGCCGCGGTCGACGCCGTCAGAAAGAATGATCAGCGCTTTGCGTCCTTGCTGTTTGCTCATCAACTCATCCGAGGCGAGGTAAATGGCGTCGTAGAGATGCGTGCCACCGCCGCCACCATGGTGAGAACCATGCCCGCCGTTGCCACCGCTACCAATGCCGCTGTCGGTGCCGCCGCTACTGCTTCCACCACCATTGCTTCCACCACCATTATTGCCGCCACGGTTATTGTCGAACTGCGGGGTTTGCAGGGTCTGTAGAGCGGCCTGCAATTTCGGGCGCGAGGGAGTGAAATCTTGAAGCAACTCGACTTCTCTGTCGAAATGAATCAGGAACGCCAGATCCTTGTCTTCGCGTAGCAGATGATCCAGGAAGCTGTAGCTGGCGGTTCGTTCCTGATCGAGAACTTTTCTCTGGCTGAGGCTGGTGTCGACGAGCAGCCCCAAACGCAGGGCAGCATCGGTTTCGCGGGCAAAATAATTAATGGTTTGGGGGCGGCCATCTTCTTCAAGGACGAAATCGTCCTTCTTCAGGTCGGAAATGATTTTTCCATGCTTATCTCGAACCGTAGCAAGAAGACTGACGGTCTTCACCTGGACGGCAATCTTTGACGGCGCTTTCTGGATCCCTTGTGGAGTGCTTTCTTGTTGCTGGCCCGGCGTAGCCGGACCAGGGGTTTGTTGTTGAGGCTGCGTTTGAGCAGTCACGCCAAATACCGCTAGAAAGAGCTGCAAGAGCAGGCGGAGTGATCTTGAATAGTGTGACGCGGGATTCACTCTAAACTGTCGCAACCAAAGATTCATTTCGCTCCATAACAGAAGTCCAAACCTGAAGTGTTGGACGCTGGTTCCTGGCATTCTGTTGTCCTGAGGGCACACCTTACGCTAGCTGAGAAGGCCACGAGTGTATTCCCGGTTGAGCCGCAAATAGTTCCAGGATTGTCGAGACGCTAGAGCCGAACTAGGGATTGGTTTTCAAAAAATCATTGTAAGAATGGCGGGCCCAGCCAAGGTAGTGAGGATTGTTGCGATTAGCGTCGTCAAGTTTCTTCAGCATCTCGGGAAGCAACTCGCTGTAGTCGGGGGTGCGCAGGGCAATCGCCATTTTCGCCAGCTTTTGGTCCGCCAGGCCTTCGTAGGCCATGGTGAGGAATTTCTGGCTGGATTCCTGTACCTTCGCCGCTTTTTGTTCGACGGTTTCACCGTCTGTGGGACTACCCAGTTCGTACATCATCAAAGTGACGCGAGGTACGGCGGAGAGGAGCATTTTCCGTTGGCTGAGATCACCCTTGAGTGATTTATTCTGGATGTCGGCGTTGACAGTCATCCCTGCTGGTTCCGCGACGGCACACACGGCGCGATAGGCATCTGCCAAGCCTGGCAAAAAGCGTAAGTTTCCCGGGCCTTTATTCTCCGGGCGCTGTTGTGGCTCAATGTCCAGATGGATGCCGTCAAAGCGTTCGGAATGCCTGCGATTAAATTCCACGATTCCCTGGACGTGACGTAAGAGCGTGTCTCTGTGCTCGCCGGGTTCATCGGCTTCCGTGCTTGATAATAAAGCTTCCACACGAACATTCGATCGGTGAAAAAGTGAAATGAGGCGAACCAGCTGGCCTTCTTCCGCGGGCTCGCTGCGTTCGGAGATGGAGACGTATATCTCGTTTATGCCTTGGGAGCGACAGAACTCCAGCAGAGATTCCGCGGCGCGAGGAGCTTGCAGCACGGTTGGGCTTTTCCAAACCCATAGACCATGGACCGGAGGAGGCGCTCCGTGAACAAAACCTGAGAAACAACAGGCGCAGAATAAAAACAGGGGCGTAACGCGAAACCCGTTGCATGAGTTCGGCCTGATCATTTTGTACCTCGACGGGCCTGCAGAGCATTGGTTGAAAAGGATGCGGCCTTAAACTTTTGCGGTCTTGCCGGTTCGGGCGGCTTCGTAGATGGCCATCATCAGCGTGATATCGCGGAGGCCTTCTTCGCCGGGCGTGAGCGGATGCTCATTCTCCATCACGCATTGGGACATGTGATCCATCTCCAAGGCGAAGTGATCGCGCACAGGAAGATTGATCTCTTCGATGATGTTTTTCCGGCCGACTTTCATGCGCAAGCCTGAATAAATCGTGGCTGGATCCATATCGAGCCATCCCTCGGTTCCAATGACTCGATAGCGATTTTGAGAAACATACCCATAGCTGGAAGAGCAGTTCGCGAGGACGCCGCTGGGAAAACGCAGTTGAAAATTGATGGTTTCTTCGACTTCCTTGAAGCGGGGATCGTTTGGAGCGCTGTACATCATGGCGTTGATTTCGGCAGGTTCCTCGCCGGTCAGATAACGAGAGGCGTTAAGGCCGTAGATGCCGATGTCCATGAGCGAGCCACCGCCGGAAAGATCTTTCTTCAGCCTCCACTGATCCGGATCGCCTATGTCAAAGCCCATATCGGCGACAATCACCTGGGTGGGGCCAAGCTCACCGGAGCGCGCCATGCGGATGGCTTCCTGATTGTACGGTTCGTAGCGGCAGCGGTAGGCGACCATGAGCTTCTTGCCTGCTTGACGCCCGGCATCGATCATTTTTTGGCAATCGGCGGGACGACAGGCCATGGGCTTTTCGGTCAGAACATTTTTTCCCGCATGGAATCCGCGGATAGTGTACTCGGCGTGCATGCAATTGGGAAGGACGATGTAGATGATGTCGACTTCTGGATTGTTCTTGATCGAATCATAGTTCTGATAGTTGTAAATATTCTTTGGGTCGATGCCGTAGCGCGCGGCCAGCTTGTTTGCTTTGTCCGGATGACCACTGACAAACGCCACGGGCTTGGACTTTTCGCATTTGGCGAATGCCGGAAGAATCTGATTGATGGACAGGCTGCCGAGACCCACGATGGCCCATCCCATTTTCTTTCCCGGCGGATCGGGCACCACCAAGCCTTGCTGGGCCACCGCTTCTTTCAGAAACGATCCTGCGACGCCAGCGACCGCCAGTCCTTTCCCTACTTTGCCGAAAAATCCCCGGCGCGAAATTTCCTTCACAGGCAAATCCGCCATGGCGTTCTCCTTCTATTGCTGTTCGGCGCTTCGCTGCTTGCGGAGCTCTTCCAGCCGCTTTTTCAGATACTCCTGATATTCAGCCTTCAATTTTGGATCGCTTGGGCTGGAGTAGATTTCACTGGACTTGTACTTCCCTTCCGCGAATTTCTTTTTGGTCCACTCATCGTGGATATGTGACGTCGGCGTGGTCCAG
>Ga0210390_10005456_pt1 | contig 10653 bp, 7 predicted proteins | sample IncBWH11OmetaG_FD_161050 | JGI IMG/M metagenome (GOLD analysis project Ga0210390, IMG submission 161050) | Forest soil microbial communities from Barre Woods Harvard Forest LTER site, Petersham, Massachusetts, United States - Inc-BW-H-11-O ... | reverse complement strand
GAGATACGCGTATTGGTCGAGTAACGATCCCTGGTTGGCGTGGATCGCGCCGATGAATGCCACCCATGCCAGACCGGCCAACACGAAAAACAAGCCCATGCGTCGCGTCGTTTTGCCCGCCAATAAGGCCGAGACTCCGACGCCCGCTACGTAGAGACCACCGAGGTCCCCACAGAGCAAACAGATCGCAACCCAGATCCACGCCCTTCTGGACCGGCCCTGCCACAGATCGAACGCGGCGAAAATGGCGAAGAACGTGGCCGTCGACTCGAAGTGAACGTCGAGAGCAGCCGTGTAATAGACGAGAGGATTGACCAAAAGCAGTATTCCGGCCAGGCCCAGAATCCCGAAGCCGAATCCCTTATGGATCCGCCGTCTCGCCACCATTTTCGAGGCCCAGAGGAATGTAAGGAAACCCGTCGCCGCGAGAAAGAAGTTTTGCCAAACGAGAAGGAAGAACGGCGTACGAATCACGACCATGAGCGCTGCGATCGGCCACATGATCAAAGAGAAGTGATCGTCGATAAACGGCAACCTCTGGACCAGGACAGTCGAATACGGGTCCAAGTTGCCATGACCTATCTGCGACGCGGCCTGATTGAAAAAGGCAAAGTCGATACCGAGGTTGAACCGTTGGTACACAACCCACGAGTAGGCGCACAGACCGAGGAACTGCATCAAGAAGAGTGCGATCGCCGCCCGGGTAAGCAGTCGAGAACCCTCGAACATTGAAGTCGATTCGCCGTTGTCGTGTAGTTCGCTCGCCGGCTCGGATCGTTCATCCGCGGGCTGAGGCGCGACCGTCTCGATCGCTCCTTTCGGAGGCTCGGTTTGCACCCGGGGAGGATAACATCGGTTCGTGTTTTGGCCCGGGCATGAGGGTCGTGGAACCGCTCCGTTGATAGACCTGACCACGCTTGCGCTGTCTGATGTAGTGACTTTGACTTGCGCGAGACACCGGGAATCTGTCGCGTAGAGTGACGCGCCGTGTTCCGACGACATGAGACCGAGTCAGCGCGTGCCGGGGCGACGAGTTCGACGTCCCCGGCTCGTCGCCCACTCCTGCCCTATTACCCGCCGAAGGACTATCTCGGCCAGCTCGAACCAGCCCATCAGCAGACCCTGTCTGAGCGGCGAGCGGGCGCCGACCTAGGCGACTTCACTTGGTACCACGCCACTGAGCTGCCCGACGGCACCCTATTGCCGGGAGTGTGGGACCTCCGCGGTCATGAGACCGAGTACGTCGGCGGGGTCGACCTCGCCGGTAAGCGGGTCTTCGAGCTGGGGCCCGCGACGGGTTACCTCACGTTCTGGATGGAGCGTCAGGGAGCCGAAGTCGTCTCCTTCGAGGCAGGATTCGATGTCCCGATCAACACGTTGCCATTTCACGGGGAAGACAAGCCGGAGGAGCGGCAGCTTGTCATGGAACAAACGATCGATCGCAACCACGACGCCTGGTGGCACCTCCATCGCGTTTTCGGGTCCTCCGCCAAGTTCGTCCAGGGGAACATCTACGACATGCCCGCCGACCTCGGGACCTTCGACGTCACGTTGGTCGGAGCGATCCTGCTGCACCTGCGCGAGCCATGGGGGGCGCTGTCGCAAGCCGCGCAGCGCACGGCCGACGTGATGATCGTCACCGAACCTCTACAAGACGACGTCGATCCACCCGAATCAAACATCATGCGTTTCGCGCCGTCGGCCGATCACCACCTCACCAATTGGTGGTCGATCTATCCCGGCGCCGTGGTGTCGATGCTCAAGCGCCTGGGCTTCGGTCAGACCGAGATCACGTACCACACTCAGCGGCATCACCTCTCGCACGACATGGGCAGCGACGCCATCGACCAGCGCATGTACACGGTCGTCGGACGGCGCCCCGCCTGATCGCGGCAGATCGGGCCGACTTCAATTGGCGACTGCCCGGCATCCTCAGAACAAGCCTGGCGTCCCCCGACCGCGCTCAACGACCGAGTTGAGGAACGTGTCGTAGCGGCTGACCAGTACCGGCCAACGGAAGTGGGTGTCCACATACGCCCGGCCCCGGTTGCCCAGCCTGGCGCGCAGGGTGGGGTCGCCCAACAAGCGGTCCAACACCGCTTCGAACTCCGGGTACGACGAGAACCACAGCCCGCCCCCCGAGCGTTCGGCGTGTTCGCGCGTCGCACCGCAGGAGCCGTTGACGAGAACGGGGACACGGTCGACCCAGGCCTCGATGACGACCAGCGAGAACGACTCGAGCGCCGAAGCGGAGACGGCAATCATCGAGTCGCGCACGATGTCCCACTTGTCGGCTTCGTCGACGGGCCCGGTGACCACGATGTCGGGGTGCGACGCCGTCTCGTATGAGATCGGGCCGACGAGAGCGAGGGCCAGCGATCCGGGGTGGCGTTCCTTGTAGGTGGCGAAGTACGTCGCCAGCATCTTGGATCCTTTGTGCTCGTCCACACGGCCGACGCTCACGAGATAGGGCCGGTCACCCAGCCCCAGCAGCTCGCCGCCGGGCCGCCCGGCACCCTCCGACTCGCCGACTCCGAGGCCGAGCACGATCTGCGGCCGATCCGCCACCGGGTACATCCGCTCGACGAGCGAGCGCTCGGAGTGCGTGTAGAAGCAGAAGGCGTCGGCGTCGCCGAATGTGCCGCGGAACACCGAGAAGTAGAGGGCGGGCTCGTCGTGCGCGGCCGGATGGAAGACGGCCGGCATGGGCACGCGCCCGATCGTGGCGACCGTGGGGTGGTAGAGGTACGGCGTGAAGACGACGACGTCGGCATCGGACGCACAAACGGCACCGACGAGCTCCGGCGAGACCGGGCCGTTGTACTCCACCCACCGCTTCCCCTGCTCCCGCGTGGTCAAGCGGGGTGCAAGGCGGAGCAGGCCGTCGAGCATGTAGAAGTCCATCGTGCGCCCTTTGGTGGTGGGGTGACGATGCACCGTCACCCCGTTCAGCTCGCTCGTGCCGGGGTCGAGCTCGTCGTTCCAGGTGATGGCGTCGAGTGCGGCGGTGGTGTGTACCTCGGCCTCCCAGTCGGTCTGGGCACAGAGGTGTTCCGCCAACCGGCGGACGGCAGTCTCGGCGCCGCCCATGATCTCGGTGCCGTAGCGGGGACTGACGAAGGCAACCTTCCTCGTCTTCTTCGCCACCGTCGTCACGGCTGGCCCACCACGCCGGCTATGGCGTCGACGAACCGCCGCGCGACGCGCTCGCCCTGGAGGTCCGCGGCACGACGTCGCCCGTTGTCGGCCAGCGTTTTCCGCAGTGCGTCGTCCGTGCACACCCGGTGGAGCGCAGCGGCCACGTAGGCCGGGTCGCCCGACTCCAGCACGAGCGCGGCGTCGCCCACGGTCTGGCTGACCGCGCCGGCGCCTTCGCCCCGGGCAACGATCGGGAGGCCCGCCATCATCGCTTCGACGAGCGGCACACCGAACCCCTCGTGCACGGACAACGAGAGGAAGACGTCGGCCTGCGCGTAGTAGGCGGCCAACGCGGGGTCGGAGACCTCGCCGGGAAGGCGCACGGCGCCGGCGAGGCCGAGGTCCTCGGCGAAGTCGTTCAACGACTTGCTGTAGGCGTAGCTCGAGGTCCCGCCGACGAGGTGTAGGCGGGCGGCGGGGTCGTAGAGGCGACGATAGGTCCAGAGGGCTTTTACGAGTTCGTGCTGCGCCTTCGAGGGCACCACTCGGCCGACGAAGAGGATGTCCGCCCCCCCGTCTCTGCCTCGGCGGGCCTGGAGCTCGGCCGCGACCCGCGCGTCGGGCTCCGCGGTGACCCGGGCGTAGTCGGCCAACACAGGCGTGACCGCCGTGCGGCGACACCCAGCCCTCCGGAGCGACCGCTCGCTGTATGCGCTGCGGGCCAGCCCGAGTAGTGCTTCGGGCGCCAGCAACGCGAGGTCCTCTTCAGCCTGCGCGGCGCGCGTCACGTTGCCGGGCTCCCAACCGGCGAAGAGTTGTGGGCTCGTGAAGTTGTGAAAGTCGAGAATGATCGGCAACCCCCGCTCGGCGAGGAACGGGGCCACGGCCGAAGACGTCGTGAATTGGTACACGGCGACGTCACCCTCGGCCGCGTGCTCGGGGTACGTCCAGTGTTTGTAGGCCTCCGCCGCGAGGTCGTCGTGCACCGCCTCGGCGAATATCTCAGACCGCCACCCCGCCTGCTGCAGGACCTCGCGCAGCTTGAGCGTGTGGGTGCCGGTCGCGTCGTGCGGGTTGAGCGCGGGGAGGAACTGGTGGACGGCCACCGGCCTCCCGGCGGCGGGGCTCACGTGGTGCGAGGCTCGCGCCCGTCGTACGGCGTGAGCCCGCTGCGGACGGCCGTGATCAGGTAGTCGCTACCGTCCGGGCCCAGTCTCGCAGTGGCGGTATAGCCGCTCTCCTCGAGCAGGCGGCACCACGTGTCGGGGCGCAACGGATGTCCGGGCGCGAGATCCGCGCCGTAGGGGGCATCGGCCGCCTCCCACGCCGCTCGACCCACGGAATGGATCACCAGCGTGCCGCCCGGAGCCAGCTTGACGCCGATCGCGGCAAGGAGATGCGTGCGCTCACCGCCCGCCATGCCCTCCACCGTGCTGCTCAGCACCACCCCCCCGAGACCAGCCGCGGCGACCGCGCGCAGGTGCTCGCCGATGTGCTCGTCGCGCAGGTCGAGGGCGCCGAGCTCGGCGGCATCGACGACGGGGGCCCGAGGGTCGATGCCGTACGCGTCCTGACCCGAGTCCACGATCCGGCGGACCATCCAGCCGTCGCCCGCGGCGGCGTGGAGCACCCGGCCGGGCGCCTTGGCCAGGGCGGCCAGCGCGGGCTCGACCCACCAGGCACCGGGACCGACCGAAGTGGGGAACTCGACGACGGCTGCGTCCGGGACGCGTTGGGCCTCAATGCGTAGGTCCAGTTCCTTGAGGTGGTCGTCGACGATATGCAGTGCCCTGCTGACCGCCGACGCGGACTGGCTCATCTGGTGCGTGACCCAGCCCACGTACCAGAGGAGCATCGTGCGCATCCCCTTCTTCACGACGGCGCCGGCGGCCCGTTCCGACTCGACCGGGACCACGGGGTCGATGAACGTTGCGGCGTCGACGAGGCGGATCGCCTCGCTGAGGTCACCGCCGCGCACGCCGATCGGCGAGTGGGCGAGGAAAAGCTCGTCGAGCTCGCGCTCGAGCCGGGGCGGGAGGTCGCCCGAGGCGCGGCGCAGCCGCACCTCTTCGGCGATCTCGGCCATCACCTGCTGGACGTAGGCCCCCGGGTCCTCCAGTGCCTCGTCGCCTGTGTGCCCGGCGTCGCTCATGCCCGCTCCGTTCAGGCCATCGCGGCCGAGTCGAGGCTGCTCTCGGACGAGATGAGGGCCGCGTGCACGTCCATGCGCACGGCGCCGGTGACCTTGCTGGGGTTCATGACCTCGAAGCTGCCGGCGTTCTCCTGCCAGTCGAAGAGAATGCCGCTCCGGCTCTGGATCCCGAGTGCGAACGAGAACGAACCGTCGAGCATCGGCATGTTCACGATGCCGAAGTGCATGATCCCCGTCCCGGCGGGCGCGTCGATCCGCAAGCCGATGATCGTGGTGTCGGTGCGCATGACGGTGTTGCCCGTTTCGTCGCGGATCTCGAGCGAGAAGACGACGTCTTCGGTCGCCTGCAGCGCCTCGAATTCGACTCGGATGGTCAGGTCGTCGCCGGTCGTCATGTACGGCACGGTGTTGTCGCCCGAGTACACGCGGTGAACCGAACTGAACCGTACGGGACGCGTTGCGTCGTCCGCCGAACCCAGGTCCCCGACGCCCTCGTTGCCCACCATATTGGGTGTCGCCGGCACAGCGACAAGGGCCGGGTCCACGATCGACATCCCCGCCCCTTCCGACATGAGGCGCTCGCGAAAGATGCGCGTGGCCTCGCCAGGCTCACTGTCCGCAATCATGTGGCCGTGACTGAGCACCACGCCGCGGTCGCAAATGCTCCGGACGGTGTCCGCGGCGTGAGTCACCAGGAGAATGGTGCGGCCCTCTTTCTGAAACTGTTTGACTCGCTCGATGCATTTGCGCTGGAACCGCTCGTCGCCGACGGCCAGCACTTCGTCGATCACGAGAATGTCCGGGTCGACGTTGACCGCGATGGCGAAGCCCAGCCGTACCGTCATGCCCGACGAATAGAACTTCACGGGGCCGTCGATGAACTCCTCGAGCTCGGAGAAGTCGACGATGGCGTCGAAAGACCGGTCGACCTCTCGCTTCGACATCCCGAGAAGCGACCCGTTCAGGTAGATGTTCTCTCGGCCGGATAGGTCGTGCTGGAAGCCCGCCCCCAACTCCAAGAGGCCTGCAAGCTTGCCCCGGACGGCGACCTCGCCCGACGTCGGCTGGAGCACGCCGCAGATGCACTTGAGAAGCGTCGACTTGCCCGAACCGTTCCGGCCGAGGATGCCCACCGTCTCGCCCTGTCGCACCGTGAGCGAGATGTCGCTCAGGGCCCAGAAGTCCTCGGTGGTCTTCCGGCGGCCCCCGTGGATGATGCGCTCCTTGACCGTGTTGTACTGCCCGTGCGCAAGACGAAAGCGCTTGGAGACGCTACGGACGTCGACGGCGAACTCGCTCACGGTCAGAGCTCCTCGGCGAAGTTGCCCTCGAGCCGGCCGAAGACGGCCAACGCGACCAGGAAAAGGCACACCGCCAGGAACAGGACGGCCAGGTCGAGGCCGACGTACCAGAGCATGCCTTTCTCGGGCAGGACGAGGAATTGGGTCAACTTGCCGTTGACCGTCGCGTAGGCAGTCGGATGCGCATAGATGCAGCGCTGGAACGACAGCACCAAGGGCACCATGGGGTTCAGGAAGTAGATCCACGTCAAACCCTTGGGCCCGAGCTTCTGCCCGATGTTCTGCTGGTAGGCGTAAACGATCGGGCAAGCCCAGAACCACGCCGTGAGGACGATCTCGATGAGGTGCTGCGTGTCGCGTAGGTAGACGTTGATTGCAGAGAGGAGCACCGCGATGGCCGAGGCCAGCACGATCCCCGTCACCAGCGCGAGGAGAAGTACGGGCAGGTAGGCGTAGTCGGGCCCTGAGTGCAGGACGATCAGGAAGATGACCAGCACGATGGACTGGAAGAAGAAGAAGACGCAGGCCGAGCCGACCGCCGCGAGGGACAGGATCTCGCGCGGGAACGACACCTTCTTGACGATGCCGGCGTTGTTGACCACCACCCCCGTGCCCGTGAGCACACCCAAGGAGAAGAGGTTCCATAAGAGCAGCCCCGCGAACAGGAAGATCACGAAGTTGGGCATCTTGTTGCCCAGGACGATCTGGAAGACGACGAAGTAGATCGCAAGCGACATCGCCGGCGCCAACATCGACCACACGAGGCCCAGGACAGAGTTCTTGTACTTGACCTTGATCTCGGTCCGAACGAGGTAGATCAGGAGCTCACGGGACAGCCAGATCTCGCGCAACCGCTTCCACACGCTGATTGTCGGCGTGACGATGCGCGTGTTGTGACCTTGACGAGCGGCCCGTTCGCTCAAACCTCCCGCCTCGGCGGCCATCGGCGAGCGATCCGCCACTCTCTGTTCGGGGGCCTCCTCGAGTCTCCTGTCGGCGTCGGACGAGGAGGCCGGGACGTCCAGGGCCACGCCTATTTATTCCCCGCCGCGGTGGAGGTCGCCGAACGGTCAATGACGCTGTCGATGAAGCCGTACTCCCGCGCCTCTTCGGCCGTGAACCAGCGGTCGCGGTCGGAGTCGGTCTCGATCCGCTCGATCGGCTGCCCGGTGTGGAATGCGATCCTCTCCGCCATCATTCGCTTGAGGTAGATGATCTGCTCGGCCTGGATTGCGATGTCGGCCGCTTGACCCTGCATGGCTCCCGAGGGCTGGTGCATCAGGATGCGCGAGTGGGGCAGGGCGAAGCGCTTGCCCGGGGCGCCGGCGCACAGGAGAAACTGGCCCATGCTGGCGGCCAGGCCCACGCAGATGGTCGAGACGTCGGGCTTGACGTACTGCATGGTGTCGTAGATCGCGAGGCCGTCAGTCACCGACCCGCCCGGCGAGTTGATGTAGAGCGAGATGTCCTTCTCGGGGTCCTCGGCCTCGAGGAGGATCAGTTGGGCGCAGACAAGATTGGCCGTGACCTGGTCGATCGCGCTCCCGATGAACACGATCCGCTCCTTGAGGAGCTGTTGGAAGATCCGGCCGGAAGAGTCGAGATCGGCCCCCGCGGCCACGATTTGGGGGGCTTCGGATGGGTGGGACATGGCCGCGAGGCTAGTGGCCACAGCAGGTACCCGTAGGCACACCGCCGTAAGCTCCCAGGTCACTGGTACTACCGGGACCGCTGCGGGCGTGGCGGAATTGGCAGACGCGCCGGGTTTAGGTCCCGGTCCCCGCAAGGGGGTGGAGGTTCGAGTCCTCTCGCCCGCACCCGACCGCCGCTGCATGGTGTGGAACAGCGTGGCGTCGCACCTGCTCTGGAATAATCGCCCCATTCTGCGACGCCACCGCATTCAGGGATCCGTCCGACCATGACGTGCCAACGCGTGCCGGATACAGACCTGCGCCCGGCCATTGTTTGGATCGACGGGCCGGCCTCTTCGGCCTGCACCGTCTGCGGGAGCACCGCGACCGAACTTCTCGCCCACGTCCACGCGGACCGGCCGGCGGGGATGCCGTCCGTCGACGTCGACGTCGAACGCTGCGGCGACTGCGGTTCGCTGCGACTTGTCGGGTCAGAGCACGAGTATCCGAGCACGGACGACAGGGTCGACGACTACCTCGAGGCGGGAGCGGGCATCGAAACGATCGCCACTGCGCTCGCCCGGGCCGACGGGGGCACCACCCGGCGCTTCCTCGACATCGGCTGCTACTACGGTTTCGGCGTCCATCTCGCACAGAATCTTTTCGGCTGGCAAGCCATCGGCGTCGAGCCGTCACTGGCGGGCGAGCGCGGGCGCGAGGAGCTCGGTGTCGACATCCGATCGGGACTCCTCTCTGAGGTGGGAGACATCGGCCGGTTCGACCTCGTCCTTGCGTCCGAGGTCCTCGAGCACCTCAGCGAACCGGCCGGGCTTCTGACGCAGATCCGAGATCTCCTCGAGGATGGGGGGCGCCTCGTCCTGACCACTCCCGCCGCCGAGGTGGTTGCGCCCGGAAACGTCGAGGCGTTGCAGGCGCTCAGTCCCGGCGATCATCGATTTCTGGCGAGTGTGGCCGGGCTCCGGATCCTGCTCGAGAAGGCGGGCTTCAGGCACCACCACGTCGTTCGCCACGGGGCGACCCTCCACGCTGTGGCATCCGAAGCCGCGCTGGAGCAAGTCCCGGCGGTCGTGGTCGACCACCGGAACCTGCTCGGCTACTACGACCGCGCAGCCGACACAGCCGCTCCGCGCTCGGCGCTGGCGACCGGCATGTCGGCACGCCACTTCCGAATGGCAGTGATGCTCGGTGACTTCGCGACGGCCGAGAAGAGCTTCCGGCGGGCGCGCGATGCGCTGCTTGCGCTGCGCGGGTTCGATCTCGATGAACCCGCCACGTGCACCGCCGAGCTGCGGGCGGGTGGGCGACCGCCATGGAGCTTGGCGGGATCCGCGTACTCCGCGGGCATGATGGCACTGGTCGGCCGATCGGACCCCGGACGCGCTGCGGCGTACTTCGAGCTGGCCGCCGAAGCAGCGGAATCGTGGTCCCGCGTCACTGGGGTGCTCGAGATCGACCTCTGGAATTTGCGCCAGCTGTCGCTCGGTCACCGCTGCATCGCACTGGCGCGCTGCGACCCGACCGGATCGGTGGCGGCGGCCGAGCGCCTCACGGACGTGCTCGACGCGGCCGACCCGGAAGATGCGCAGCGACTCGCGTGGTGGAAGACGCGCCTGTTCAACGAGCTCATCGCCGGAGGGCATCTGGATGTTGCGACAGAGCTCCTGACCGACGTCGAGCCGTCGGTGGAGATGCTGGCCGCGTCGTCGGACTTGGAGTACCGCCGAACCGGCCTCGACGCGCTGTTCCTGCTCGGCATCCGTGCCCTCAATACGGGTTCGCCCACGCTCGCCCGAGCCTGGTTCGCGTACTGTGCGGCGTCCTGCGAAGCGATTCCCGACACCGACGGGTCCGTGCGCCTCGCCGCGGATGCCCGCGCACACGACCTATTGGCGGCCGCCCAGGGCGGCGTTGCGCCGATCATGCCCGAGCGCTTCTTCGACAACCCCCGCGTCGTCCTGAACATCGACACCTACTGGTGCGACGCGTCGGGTTTCTATCTCAGGGGTTTCGCGCACGCCGGCGACCTTCCTGTCGAGCGCATCACGCTCCACAACGACGGCCGGAGCGCCGGCCAACGTCCCTCGCCGCGGGCAGACGTCGCCGCCATCCACCGCGACGCCGGGATCACGGTTCCGCCGAACTGCGGGTTCGCACTCTACGTCGAGGGTCGCCCGGGCCAGAACGTCTTCGTGGAGCTCGACACGACGGTCGAGACCCTCCGCGCCCAGGTGCAACTTCCCGACCATCCCGTGCCGCAGTTCGAGAAGACTCCTCCGCACCGCGACCTCGAACTGACCGCTCGGCTCCTCTCGCATGCCGAGCCCGGCCCCATTCTCTTGCTGGGATGGAGAGTGCCCGAGGGGACCGACCTCGCCGAGTTCCAGGCCCTCTTCGGAGATCGAACGGTCGT
>Ga0210390_10005455_pt1 | contig 10655 bp, 11 predicted proteins | sample IncBWH11OmetaG_FD_161050 | JGI IMG/M metagenome (GOLD analysis project Ga0210390, IMG submission 161050) | Forest soil microbial communities from Barre Woods Harvard Forest LTER site, Petersham, Massachusetts, United States - Inc-BW-H-11-O ... | reverse complement strand
GTCTTGCATGCGTTTGCTGGGCCGGACGGAGCCAATCCCACTGCAGCCTTAGTCGTTGATGGAGATGGCGATCTCTACGGCACCACATCTCAGGGTGGCGTCGGCGAACCACGTGCGGGAACTGTGTTCCGACTCTCTCCACCAGCCTCATCCGGTGACCCTTGGACCGAGACCGTGCTTCATACCTTTAGAGGCGCGCCCGACGGGGCACATCCTTACGCGGGTTTAATTCGAGATGCCTCCGGGAGTTTCTATGGAACCACGAGTGAGGGCGGCGTCTTCAATCAGGGCACGGTGTTCAAGCTGGACTCAGCCGGCGAGGAGACCGTCTTATACAGTTTTGTGGGTTCATCGGATGGGGCGAATCCTTATGGCGGCGTGGTGCGGGACAGTGCTGGCAACCTGTTTGGCACGACAAGCCAAGGTGGCATCTTCAACTACGGCACCGTGTTCATGCTGGCTCCGACTGGCGCAGAGAATATACTCCACAGTTTCAGCGGGGTGACGGATGGAGCCTTTCCTAGCGGAGGTTTGGCGCTGGACCCGGCCGGCAATCTTTACGGCACCGCGAACGAAGGCGGCTCAGCGGATGATGAGGGAACTATATTCAAAGCCGACAGCACCGGCGCCTTTACTGTTCTGCACACCTTCACCGGAAAGATAGGGGGTGCAAATCCCTCGGCAGCCATGGTACTGGATTCGTCGAATAACCTCTACGGCACTACGAATGAGGGGGGCGACCGCGATTTCGACGGAACTGTGTTTACTCTGGATACGACCACGGGGAAATTCAAGCTCCTGCACACCTTTCGCGGGGGAGACGACGGCACGTACCCGTACACCGGCGTAATTGTGGACAGCGCAGGCAACTTATACGGCGCGACCGTGAACGGTGGCACGTTTAGCCGGGGACTGGTGTTCAAGGTCGCGGCTCGGTGACTGGGACCGTGACTATTCGAGAGCCGTCGACTGATTGGTTGGCACATTACGAAGCAAATCGGTCAAGGTCAATTTAGACGCTCGATAAATAAAATGAAAAGCGCAACACACCTGTGGGAAAACGCCGCAAGAAGGCCTTATCTTTTAGCTTTCTTGATCGCGCTGACGTTGCTGTCAGCATTGCCCATCCGGGCACAGACATTTCGCGTGGGCAATGGTCCATGGGGAGTGGTTTTTGATGGGGCGAACATCTGGGTCTCGAACCACGGCGACAACACCGTTACAGAGTTGCGAGCCAGCGACGGCACGGTGCTCGGCACCTTTGCGGTAGGCAAGGCTCCCGACGGCGTCGCCTTCGATGGAGCCAATATCTGGGTAGCAAACCAGAACAGCAACAGCGTAACCAAACTGCGCGCCAGAGACGGAATGCTGTTAGGAACTTATCCCGTGGGCAAGAACCCCCACGTAATTGTCTACGATGGCGCAAATGTCTGGGTCACCATTGGTAACGACAATACCGTTACAAAGCTGAGAGCCCTGGATGGCAAGCTGCTCGGGAGTTTTCGCGTGGGAAGGTTTCCCTATGGTGTAACCTTCGACGGAGCCCATATCTGGGTGGCGAATTTCATTAGTCACAACGTGACCGAACTCAATGCCAGCAACGGCACCCGGATGGGAACGTTTGCCGCTGGCACTCGGCCTCTAGGAATCACCTTTGATGGCGCCAACGTCTGGGTTGCCGATCACGGCAGCAGTAATGTAACTGTACTGCGCGGGACCGATGGCGCGAATCTGGGAACTTACAATGCCGGGGTGAAAGCCTATGGCATAACGTTTGATGGAACTTACATTTGGGTCGCCGACGACGGCGGTAATTGTGTGACTAAAATGCAACTGGACGGCGCGGTCGTAGGAACCTTCCCCGTGGGAACCGCTCCAACCTCTCTGGCCTTTACTGGAAAAAACATCTGGGTCGCGAATTCGAAGAGCCGGAGTGTGACTAAGCTCGGTCTAGACAACCTTAAAAGACGCTCTTGGTAGATTTTTCCTCCGTCTTTTCGCGGTGCGATCAGTAACAAAAGACCTGTCTGGACCTGTGGTATCAAAAACTCGCGACCAGTAATTCCCGCGCGACGCCTCATTTCAACGAAAGATTCGCAGGTTTCACTCATCCGCTGGAACTGGACGCGACTGTTCCCTAACGACTTTACGGTTTAAGATTTACGCAGGAGAACACTTATGGTTACCGCTCTTGGCAATATCACTCCACTGGCCAACGACTATAGCGAAATTGCTCGCACGGCTCTCAAAGCCGAGCGGTGCGCCGTTGTGGTAGTGGATATTCAGGAGAAGCTCCTTCCACCTATTTTCCAAAAGGAGCGACTCCTGAAGAATTCGCAACTGCTTATCCGGCTCGCCAGCACGTTGAAGCTTCCGACTCTCATGACTACGCAATACGCCAAGGGGCTGGGCAATACGGTCCCGGAAATTGCTTCACTATTGCCTGAAACTCCCGCCATCGACAAACTGATGTTCTCCTGCTTCGGCAGCGACGGCTTCTGCTCCCAACTGAAGCGGCTGCCGGGAAACCGCAACACGCTACTCTTGTGTGGAATGGAAAGTCATATCTGCGTGACACAGACTGCGCTGGGCGCGCTCCGCGAGGGCTACATCGTACACGTGGCTTCGGATGCCGTGAGTTCGCGTACCGAGTGGAATTGGAAGATCGGTTTGGAACGAATGCGTGCGTCTGGCGCCGTGATCTCATCAACCGAAATGATTGTCTATGAACTGTTACGCTCCTCGGGTGCGCCTGCATTCAAGGAGTTGCTGCCCTACCTGCGGGGATAGCGTAGCTGGCAGCGGCGCGAGAGGCCGGGCGCCGCCGCCGTGCCTAAAGTGAGACAACCGTCGGCGCATCGGTCAATGAGTGCTACGGCGATGTTACGAACAATCTAGAATGGTAGCGAATGATCCGGTTCGCTTTCGCAACCACGTCTCGTATTGGGCCCAATCTTGCAACCCGCTGCACGATTGACAAACCAGCTGGAAGCGAACAAGATAGGTTCCGCCATTCAGGCGGGTACGGCCGGAATCAATGCCGCCGACAACATACGCGGCTACTATTCCGGCACCTGTCACAACGGCAGAATGATGTTCGACGGGAAACCGTCTTTGGGGCCCTGCTCGACCACTATTTTCTCGGTCAAGAGGAGATTCCGGATGGATTGTCTGTTTTGTTCTATACAAGAGATATCTGACCCCTCTAATCCAGAGGACGAAATCATCGATGAATCCGAAAATTTCTATGCCAAAGCGGCTTTGGGCCACTTTGTCTTTGGGTACACGCTGATTATCTCCAAAGAACACTTTCTCAGCTATGCGTATGTGCCAGAGGACCTATTCCCCGAACTTGAAGCTTTCAGAGACAATGTCCTCGACAAACTGCATAACCTTTGCGAGGCCCCCATAACCATACTGGAGCATGGCGCCATCAATCGTTGCCAGCGAGGGGGTTCATGCATCGATCATGCTCACCTGCACTTGATGCCTCTTGCCGCAGACTTATACCCTCTCTTAAGCGAGAGATTCTCGTTCGGTGAGTTGGGATCCATGAGCGAGCTGCGACGCTTCAACGACGCACAGATCTCCTATCTGTACTACCAAAGAGAAGGGCTCCGAAGTCAGGCTGTCCAACTATCGCAAGACGTACCCAGCCAATTGCTGAGGCGATTGGCCTGTCAAGCGTTGGGTCAGCCTGAGATGTGGGATTGGCGTGCCCGGCCACTGCGCGACGTTCTTCAACGATTCAAAAGTGAATATAAGCGTCTTGCAGTCACTGCACCGAAAGTTAGTCGGAACGGCACAAATGGATGAGGACAACGCTGCCTCGGAACGCGGCCGAAGACTGGATGTCATTGAGCGCACTGAAGAGCTTGAAGCTTGCAATGGATCGCTGCTATCTGATCGGTAGGAGTCGGTGAAGATTCCAATGGTAATTTGCCCATTTTGTCGAGAACTCCAGAGTGGCAGGCTGCCCGACTTTGTTGATTCGGATATCGAGTCCCGCATTTTGCATGAGACCGACCGATTTGTCGTCATACCTGATATCAGCCCCCTTGTTCCTGGGCATGTGATGATTGTGCCCAAGGCCCACATTCTCTGCTATGGCGCTGTTGAAGCCGCCGCCTGGGACGAGTTTCTAGACATTGTGAATACGACGCGCGCAATCATAGGACAGCACTATGGCCCATCCGTGATTCTTGAGCATGGCACAAGGTCGGTTGACGATGTTGCTGACCACGTTTCACACGCGCACCTGCACATCGTTCCCGCCGATATCGACATTCGTGACTCGCTCGTGAATTTCAACACAACCACGATTGCGAGGCTCTCTGATCTATCAAACTGGGCTGCTCGCGACGAAGCCTACATCTACTTCGAGAGTTGCGCTGGCGAACGCGTGGTTGCCGATCGGATTGTCGATCTCAAAAGGCTATTCTTCAGATCTGAAATAGCAAGGCGGATCGGAATTCCTGATCCGCTATGGGATTGGCGCCGTCACATATTGAGCGACAATCTTCGCTCAACAGTGACGACTCTGCGAGCTGCGAATTGGAAGAACATATGCTAGCGCCTGAGGTTGACGCGGTCCATCAACGTGTCTGGCAGGCCGTCCGCCACTATTGGGAGCCAAATAAAATTCATGGCCACGGTCCCGATCACGCGATGCGAGTGTATTCGATGGGGCTCCAGCTTGCTGCGGCACTAGGGGCTGATCCCCTTGTTGTGGGCGCCGGCTGTTATATCCATGACGCAGGAATGCGCCCCGACGTCGGCAGAGAAGGACACATCGAGCGATCTCTCGAAATCGCCTCGGCATTATGCGAGGAGATGCCCGAACTGGCTATTCTCCAAGATCTTCTGTTGACCACGATTCGCTATCACGAGGCAGAGCTTGCGTTCCCGGCTCCGCTGCCGATAGAGGCGATATGTGTCCGTGACAGTGACACTCTCGACCGGCTCGGTTTCACAGGAATACGAATGACACTCCAGTATGGGGTTTGGATGGGAAGAGCACTTTGTCATCCCACCGATCCTCTATGCCGCGAACGCACTCCCGACCTTAGCGGCTTCACTATGGATTACGTGTGCTATTTGGAATCGCTTCCTCAACGTCTGATGACTTCTCTTGCCCGCAGTCATTCCGAAGAGAAACAAAAGCAGCGCGAGTTCTACTGCAGCGAATTCCTGTCATCTTTTCGACAGGGGCGCATTCGCAATCACGAGGACGCGTTGCAGTTGGTGATGGCCCACATGCATGAGGAATCTCGCGTCGCATGAACGTCGGAGTGCCGGTGGTGCCACTAAAATGGAAGAAATATCTTGCTCTTGTCGATTTTGGTTTCCAGTCCGCAGACGAGCTAGCCGCAGATATTCGGCGTTATCGAATCAGCAAAGTGCGTCGTTTGGTCAGCGACCTCAGGTCCGATATTCGGGACGACTTGAGGCGAGCTCGCAGTAGCTTTTACGTAGTGAAGTTAGTGCCTGCTGATCTTCCCGGTCAGCTTCCAAACTTTAACGTAGAACGAGTTGCTCAGTTGAAACAGCTGGTTAGGTTTCTGACCGCTCACAGGCGCGAGAACTACCTCGAAGCGTGGTATTGCCGTACTCGCATTGATTCTGAAGTCTTCAGCGTGGCCGGCCGCATCGTGTTCAGTGAAGCGGACAGCGGAAAGACCCAACTCGTGGAACAACTGTGGCGAGGCAGTCCTCGAAAGCTGGAGACCTATTCAAATGATTTCGCGTTTCCCTATGTGAGGGCGTCGCGATTTTCCTGGGGTTGGCCATACTCAATTGAGCATGTTCATCTTCCACGGAAATCGGCACTCAGCAGTTCGCAGCTGCAATCCGAATTTGGCTATTCCATGCGCTGCATCGAGCAAGAAAGGGAAAAGCTCGCGGCGTTTTGCGCATTTCTTGACTCGTTTTCTTTCAAGGCCTACAGCCTCGAATATAAGATCGTTGCATCTCAACTCAAAATCATCGACTGGGATACACCAAACGACAGGCGAGTGCTGCGATCACAGGATGTGCATCCCTTGGATGGAGTGCATTGAGCTGATTAAGTTCGAGTTCGTGTTTGAGTGCGGCGGGGTGTGGACGACACTTGCCATAGGGGAGCGCAGACAATGCATCAACCAGTCAAGAGGAATAAAAAGGAGTTGTCACCAGTACAACGTGAAGAACTGCTCAGCGCATTGAAAGCCCGCTTTGAGAAAAACGTAAACCGTCACAAAGATCTTGAATGGGCTCAAGTAGAAGCAAAATTGGAAACGAATCCCGGAAAGCTGTGGTCACTCAATGAAATGGAAAGATCCGGCGGCGAACCGGATCTTGTTGGTTACGACAAAAAGACGGGCGAGTACATTTTTTATGACTGTTCACCGGAGAGTCCTAAGGACCGCAGAAGTCTCTGCTACGACCGTGAAGCGCTGGACTCTAGGAAGGAAAATAAGCCAAAAGGCAACGCCGTCGACATGGCAACTGCGATGGGCATTGAGCTCCTAACAGAAGAACAATATCGAGAGTTGCAGAAACTTGGAAAGTTCGATACGAAAACCTCGAGCTGGATCAAAACACCTTCTGCTGTCAGAAAGCTCGGCGGCGCCTCTTTTGTGATCGCCGCTTCGACACCGTTTTCGTGTATCACAACGGTGCTGAAGCTTACTACGCCGCCAGGGCGTTCCGTGGCTTGCTAAGGGTCTAGCAAAGGCCTGCGTCAGTTCATGTTTACGATCGAGCAAATTAACGATCTCCACGACCGGCTCGGTAGCGCGAAGACGTTCCCGGAGTATGTGCGGGCGCTTAAGGCGCTCGGTGTCGAACGGGCCGATTCTTACCTGGCCGACGGCCGTTCGGAATACTTCGGGCAGGACGGCTACAGAGTCGTCTCCCCAGCGGTGCACGAGGCGCTTCCCGTCGCTGAAATCAGTCAACGCGAGGCGTTCCTTGAGCACCTGAGCCGGCACGAGCGGCGCGAGACGACATACTTAGAGATGTCCAGGGGCATGGCCAAAAGCGGGATAGAGAAGTGGACTATAGACACAAGCAGGATGACTATGACGTTCTATGATAAAGCCGGCACAGAGATGCTGGTCGAGCAAATCAGCTAAGGTCTTGATGTATGAGCAAACTCCTTCCACCGCACGGCAGTTCTGAACTGAAGCCGCTCTTGCTGGAAGGCCCAGCCAACCGCGAAGAGACCAGAAAAGCCCGGGGGTTGAAGAAGGTTCCTCTGACCAGCCGCGAAACCAGCGATCTCATCATGATGGGCATCGGCGCGTTCACTCCGCTCGATGGCTTCATGGGTAAGGACGACTGGAAAAGCTGCTGCGACGACTACCAACTGCCCAGCAAGAACGGACTGTTCTGGCCCATCCCGATCACGCTCTCGGCAGACGAGGACCTGGCGAAATCCATCCGACTAGGCGAAGAAGTGGCTTTGTGGGACGCAGCCACCGACGCTCTTGTAGGCACCATGAAAGTGAACGAGAAGTACACGATCGATAAGGAGCATGAGTGCAAGCAGGTGTTCCGCACCAACGACCCGAAGCATCCAGGCGTGCAGAAGGTCATGCAACAAGGGCCAGTGAATCTGGCCGGGCCCCTGAAAGCGCTGTCCGAGTCATACTTCTCTGAAGAGTTCAAAGGGATTTATCAGCGTCCTGCGGAAGCCCGCAAGCTTTTTGCCGAACGCGGCTGGGGCACAGTGGCGGTTCTGCAGCTCCGCAACCCGATGCACAACTCGCACGCTTATCTGGCGTGGATTGCGATCGAAGTATGCGACGGAGTTTACGTGCATCAGTCGCTGGGCAAACTCAAGCCCGGCGACATTCCGGCCGACGTCCGGGTGAAAGCAATCGACGCGCTGGTGAATAAGTACTTTCGCAAGGAACGCGTAATCCAGGGCGGCCACCCGATGGAGATGCGCTATGCAGGCCCGCGCGAAGCCTTGCTGCACGCCACTTTCCGCGAGAACTACGGTTGTTCGCACCTGATCGTAGGACGCGACCACGCCGGCGTAGGTGATTATTACGGACCGTTTGACTCGCAGAAGATATTCAAGGAAATTCCGCAGGGCGCGCTGGCCATCCAGCCGCTTTGCATGGACTGGACCTTCTACTGCTACGAGTGTGGGCGCATGGCTTCGATGAAGACCTGTCCTCACGAGAGCAACGCGGTTATTGACGACAATGCCGACTACAAGGGCGGCGCCAGACTCCTGCTGTCCGGTTCACTGCTTCGCAAGCTGATGAGCGAAGGCAAGCCGGTTCCCGCAGAGTTCTCCAAACCTGAGGTGATCGCGGTTCTGAAGCAGTACTACGACACTCTGGAAGAAGAAGAGAAGGTAGAAGTGAAGTTGCACGGCGCAGCCACGGGCAAGTCGATGCCGCGCTGAGAAAGCGATGTGCTCCAAGATGCGCCCAGCCACCGAGCGGAGTGAGCGGGACGCGGGCTGTTGCCAGCCGCGAACCGGCGAACAGGTGAGGTATTACGTCAATTCACGAACGCTCTGTCTCAACAATCAAAGGCTTCGCGAGTGACACGTTAGTGCCGCCACAAACATGGTTCGTTGTTTTGAATCTCTCGCAGCGCACGTCTCGCGTCAAACCTTACCAGGTAAAACTGGTCTCCGTCGACTCCGTCGTCTTCGCGCCCTTTCCAGTGCACGGGATCGGTCTAGCGAGCTTTTCGAGTATCGGGATGAAATCTTGTCTATCGTCGAGACAAGCGACCTCGTTGACCGCATGGCTTCGAACGCTCGAAACCGGATCGGGCAGTGCGGACCGAAGCATTTCTCTTATGCGGGCTGGTGTCACCGATTCGTTTCGGCCCTCCATAGTGATCGCCATTTCCAGCGCCGATGCTCGCAGAAGTGCATTTCGGCTCTTGAGCTGGCCAACAATAGGTCCGACGGCCTTGTCGCCAAACCTCATCAAGGCCCCTGTTGCATCGCTGGCATACGGCATAGCGCCTAGCAGAGTTGGTATGGCGCGTTCATCGTTCATATCCACCACAAAGTTAATCAGGCTCGGATAGTATTCCTCGCCTTCAACCTCCGCTTGGTGTTTGCCACTCGTCTTCCTTGCCGACTCTTTCAATGCTTCGTCGTCGGGCACGTTGGCTCGGGCGTCCTCCGCAATCAACAACTGGATAATCCCAAGTTTTAGAACGTCGCTATCGCTAGGGCTGAGGTTCCCAGACGCCAATAGTTCTCTTGCCCTGTCAAACGCTTGATTGCGGTCCGTCCATACGCGGCTCTTCATCCTTTGTAGGGTGGTGCGCGAGACAGGAGAGACGGTGCTTGCCTGTTGTGAGTTAACTGAAACGGCCAACGTTAATACCGTAAACGCCAAGAGGGTGACTCACATTTTGTTGGTCCCTGCCAATTATCGAGCGAAGTCGGCACAGTTCGCAGATAACTGTCGTAACCAGCCCATAGCATAAATTGAGCCGTCAATGAGTGACATCGCGATTTTTCATTAGTTGAAGTACCGTCGGCAGCAGAGAGCTCCCGAGTCTTACTTGCCGGCAGAGTTTCCCTTTACATTGACTTGCCGCGCAACCGGACCTACGATTTCGCTAACGCGTGAAAGGAGTAACTCTACTGTGGTAAACCGAACAGTAAGCCGCGACTTGCTGTTCGATGGGGATCGCCTCATGAACCCAACAGCGTACGAGTCTTCGAAACCTGCTGCGGGTGCGAGCCTGGCTCCGGGGCCACTGTTCGTCGTGAGCATGTGGCGCTGTGGCGGCTCACTTCTTTACGCTCTCCTGAACAAGCATCCCCAGATCGCGCTGACTTATGAGGCTGATCTTTGGCTGTTGCGCTCGGTGTTTCGCAAACCCGCAGGTTATTGCGATTGGGTAGAGCGTTGGGAGTTCTGGGATAACGCATTAACCCGGCATGGAATAACGGTGAACGATCTGCCTAGCGGAGTGGCAGACTATCCCACGGCGTTTACTGCGTTTCATCAGGCCTACGCCGCGCGCAAAGGCGCGGTGATCTGGGGAGACCGGTCTCCCAACTACTACGATTCGCTGCCTGCACTCGCCAGACTGTTTCCGCAAGCTAGGTTCATCATTCAATGGCGGGATCCCGCGGCATCAGCCAATGCCATTGCGCGCGCTGCCCAATCCGGCGCCAATTACTTCCAACAGCGGGGAGCTCGTCTCCGTGGATTGATTGGGTATCAGGTTCTCAAGAGCGGGGTTGATTATCTTCTGTCCCGCGGACATCCCGTCTGCCAGGTGACTTACGAAGAGTTGACCAGCGATACCGCGAAAGTCATGCGCGAGGTCTGCCGTTTTCTGGAGATTCGCTACCGCGACGAATTGGCTGACCTCAGGGATGCCGATCGATCTGCCATCTTCAAGGGAGCGCATCATTCTCTGGTGCGCGGAGATCAAATAGTCAGTACGCCTCGCACGATGATCCTCGACCAGGCAGCTCGACAGAAAATTGCCGGATACGTGAAGCTGTGGAAGCGCCGATATAAAGACGAATGGCCGCCGTCCGTTTTGACCGATGCTGACAACGTCGCACTGCCCCGGTTACCACAAAGGGTGGGCAACCAGGTGGCCTATCGCGCGGTGCGCGCCTTCGACCAATTCCGGCAGGCGTGTTTCGCTTATGCACCCTTGGCCTTGCT
>Ga0210390_10005454_pt1 | contig 10655 bp, 8 predicted proteins | sample IncBWH11OmetaG_FD_161050 | JGI IMG/M metagenome (GOLD analysis project Ga0210390, IMG submission 161050) | Forest soil microbial communities from Barre Woods Harvard Forest LTER site, Petersham, Massachusetts, United States - Inc-BW-H-11-O ... | reverse complement strand
AGTTCAACATGGTCCGGTAACCACTCCTCCAGGATCGAAAGATAGATCCGCCGCCTGCGTAATGTAAGCAGAATAGGCGGAACTGCGGGTCCCGCTCATTCTGCCCGCCGCAAAAGATAAACCAAGCACTTCTGCGCATGTTTAGAGTGGCGGTTAAGCTGCCGTCGTCGCCGCCACCTGCATGGGCAGACGCACGCGATTGTGGTGATAGCGGTCTTCTCCCAAAACTAAGACCGTTGAATACCTGTCCAGCGGCAGCTCTTCCCCAAAGTGATGGAAAGAGTCCTGGCCGGCGTACACCTTCACGTGGGTTGGCACGAAACGGGTCGCCCAGCCGAAGCGTGTCGAGGACTGGGTCGAGTTGGGATTGGAGCCATGCATACACCGCGAGGTGAAGATGCAGAACTGGCCAGGCTTCATCACCATATGGACCGCCTTCTCCTCGTCTGGCTTCCAAGTTGGATCGAGCTTCAGTTTGTCGTAATCATAGCCGTAGAATCCAGCCTTCTCTCCAGTGGAGATCACCTTCTGATTGAAATTTTCGGGCTCAAAGGGCACATTCCGTTTTTCATCGAAAAACCACGTCCGATGGGTTCCCGGCATGACTTTGAGACAACCATTTTCCTTAGTGGATTCGCTCATCGCGATCCAGGCTGTAAGCTCCCAAGGCCTGCCCTCCTCTGCCGCGGTTGGAACCAGCTTTTCCGTCCCCTCAAATTCGACGAAGCTTTCCGCTTGGTGCCAATCCGTACCTTCGTCTCCCGGGTACTTGGGAAACCACTCGGTACGCCAACTCAAAACGTCAGGTCCAAGGATGCTTGAAATGCGATGAACTACTTTGGGATTGTTGATGATCTGATTGAGCGCCTGCAAATCGAGGTGTCGGTCATAGTTCAATTTGCTCTTCGGGAAAGGTGCGTTATGGGTGTCCAGCAGATCCATTCGTACCTCTTCGAATAGACTCGTCATTTCCTCTGGTTGACACAGCGTGAACGGACCCAGATAACCATTCTGGTAAAAAAAGCTTGTTTCCGCTTCGGACAGATAATAGTCGTCCCTCATACCACTCCTCCTTAATTTGTAAGTCCCGGCTGTTGTTACTGACTGACCGTTAACGCCGCTTGGCTCTCCTTGAGCTGAGAGTCAATCTTGGCGGTGATGGCTGCTATTGTGGAGTCAGATTTGTGGAAGAACATGCGTGCAGGTACAGCTACTCCGGTCTTATAATAGATCTGTGTCAAGACTGCACCCAGATTCAGTGAGTTACCGCCGATGTCAAGAAAGCGAGCGTCGCGGCTCACCCCTCTGACTCCGATTACATTTTCGATGATGTTAGTCACTACAGCTTCAGTGTCCATGTGCAGTTGTCACCTCCTCAGCTTCCTTTGTCATGCGAACAGTAAGAATAGACGTGAGCGCCTTACGATCCGCCTTGCCCGACGATAGTTTCGGAAAATCGTCGAAAATTGCGAGATAACGAGGAACCATATAACTTGGCAGCTCGTCCAGAAGACGAGCACGAATCCGAATGATCTGCTGATCGACGTCGAGCGGCTTGCCGGAGGGATAGATTAGATTACCCAGGACAGGCTGCCGCCATAAATACCCGGCATCAGCCGTTATTGTTTGTCAAAGGTATTGGTGGAGAAAACAATTTCCACATGTACCACTTACTATCTTCCAACTTCCTGTCACTAGCTATTTACTGCGCACATGGGGTCGTCGCTGATGTCTCAACCGACGCCTCACTTCGAGAATACACTTTCAGTTGAAGTCCATGGAGCTAATGACCGGAGCCCCGGGTATTCTCCCTAAGAGCCACGGTTGCGATTGTCGCTTGTCAAAAGAAGATGTGGACCAGTAAAACGGGCGAGGCGAAACCCAAACTAAAAGTAGGGGGGATGCATGGGGATATTAGAGCACAGGTAGGGTATAAGTTAGAGTGGTGTCATTTCATGGTCAACTAGCTATAGTGTTCCTTCCTGTTAACGCTACTTAAGAGCCTGAGATGAGGCTAGATGGAGTTGTGCAAGTTAAGGTACAAAAAGCAACCGCTGACAAGCATCAACTACGGGAGGCGCGCAGTGATCGTCCGGATAGTGAATGATAACATACTAGCGAATCTCTAGACGCGAACGTGAAACTCTCGACGCGGTGAAATGCGAGCAAACACCAAATGCCAGAGATAAACTGATAATAGTGAGAGCCAGATTCCCTGGTCTGAAAATTGCTTGATGTCCATTGTTGAATGGAGAAGTTTGTGCCACCTGTGAAGATGAGAGTGTGGATGACGTGGTCAGAGCTAGTTAATTGTCCACGCATCACGAAGGAGCAGTTTCAAGCTCAGGTAGCTAAGTATCCAAAATCCAGCATCTTGATCGCATGCACGAAGTTGAGTGTCGGTTTCGGCTATGGACCGGATGCTCGCACCGTTCCTACCGACGATGTCGCAGACTTACACATTCCGATTCTGTTTCCGCCCGGTCTAGTTCCTCATGTCTACAAATGGTTTCACGAGGAGGGAAGGATTCCATTTTTCAATGGGCAATACGTTCCCTCGCTGCCGAGACAGTTCGGCTGCAACTGGTCGATCCGGTTCCCGAGATTCCCGAGAACGGCCCGGAGAACGATCAATTCGGGATGATTTCAGGTGCGCCGTATACGGCGGTAACGGTTGCAACTTCCCGCCCCTGCCTTCAGAGGGAGCAAAGAGTTTTGCGGAGCCGGCGTCTCGAATCACATGCGCTGCCGTGAACGCATAGAACTGCGAATCCAAGCGCACGAGGACGCAAGAACCAACTCTGTCGGGCTGCCCATCCCGATAAATAAACAAAGGCACAACGGATTCTTGCAGGCGTTCGGTTAAAAGCTGTTTCTCTTTCTCTTTTCGTGCTGCCGCTTCACCCAGGATTGCTCGAAGATCGATGCCAGATTGATGGGCTATTGGCTCCATTATCGCCTTAATCTCGCGGACGGCGCTGGTTAGGGAACGCCCCTGATCCCTACGTTGTTTGGCAAAATCGATTCTTTTCGACATCTTCCAAGATCATTCTGCGTTTACGGCATGGAGTAAGCAAGTCCTAAGGCAACCGAGAAAAAGGGACGCACACGCACCCTTTCCTCGGCAAGAAGCCGCAACAGGGTTGGCTGACTGTCGGACGTCAAGAATGGCCGGTTTCTTTTTCTCAGTAGGCAGCTGCGTGTGCGGCGAGTGTGCCAGATTTGGAGTTCCGAGGTTCCTTGGTCCGGGGGAGTTTGGATAACTGAGAATTATCAACTTTTCGGAACTGCCTCCGACAGCCTGTAGAGGATTCGTCACCGAATGCGTTCACGGGGAAGAAAGGGACAACGAAGCTAATCTTTCGAGGAACGGAACGCAGGCGTACAATCTCGTTCAAGGGCGGGAATTTTAGCCCGCTCAGAGGTGAGCCGTGAAAAAAATAGCGGCATACCTTGGGACGCTTGCCCGTAAACACTCCATCGAACAGCGGGGATCACCACAAGCCTAGGGTATGGCATCTCGCTTCTGGTTTAGGTTTGGCGACTGTCCGCCAATGGCTGCTGTTGAGCTGTGGGATCGCGGCATGGTATGGCGAGAGTAAGGGGCAGAGACCGGTCTGCCCCTTACGTTTTCTCGAGAAAGCTTCAACCGGAGGCGCTACCAGCAAACGTCCTGAATATTGGCATTAACCAATACTCTGCATGGACGTACACTAGCGTCGCAAACAGAATTCCGAAATGATTCGCAGAAGAAGGAACACGAATTGGGCTAGCGGTTTGCCGCCCGCGATTCCTCCGCGAGGTCTGACGAGTTTTGAGCAACAGGTTCGCAGGCTCGGCTTGGACGAAGGGTCGTGGGTAGCGTCAAGCGAACTTCGACGGTGGTGCGCGAATAATAGACAACGATGCTACATCCCTGAGAGGCTCTTAAAGGAGTGGGGTATGTCAGTGGATCCGGACGCCGGTTCCTGAGCATCCACCATTTTCTAGAATCAGGATCGAGTCATTAATCTAACCACTAGAATGGGTACGCTAAGGCTTCTCGGCCTTATCGTTATTCGGCTGGTTTGGATAACTAGGAATTATGAATCGCAGCCGTGGGAGCTGCAGTACAAGGCGGAATGCTCGTCCTTGAGCTGACGATCTCAGAGCATTGTGAGCCGCCCTAGGTTTGCAAGAGCCGCTGAATCAGCTCTTACCGGCTTCGTCCGTGAAATTTCCATTCGCTTCGAATTTCTCGTGATCCCCGAATGATGCGCTCGCGTTAACTGGCAACTGTTCTCATGCGCATGCGTGTTCTTTTTTTCGGTGTCTTAAAGGATCTCTCTGGCAGAGCGGGAGCAAAAAACCTCGGGCTGCGCCCGCGGCGACTTCGTGCGGCGAGCCGGGGATGGGCCGCCAAACGAAAATCCTGACACCGGCGGCCAACCATCCCATCGTTGAGCGCGTCGATATCGCGGACATCGCTTCGTCCTCTGCGGACGGGTCGTAGTCGTCGCGGTGGTGAATAGCAAACAAATACTACGCCATGATTTCTCCATTCTCCTGTAACGGTCTTTTTTCTCGATGAGATTCTGACTGCTTTGCAAGGGAATAGAACAAGAAACAGGTGACATCCATTATGCGCTTTGCACAAACAGGGCTTCATTTGGAATCACCTCGCCGGACTGGCTCCCCAAGCCGCTTCCTCCGTTTCGCCAGGTCATTTTCCTGAGCGCGTCATTCGACTCACTCAGCTCCATGTTGGGTCCGAGGACCATGCCCCAACACACCAATCCATACCCGAACTGCGCGGCGAAAAGAAACAGGTCTTCTTTCGGCTTGCAACCTGACATGTACGCAAATCGGTTCCCATACTTCTTAATGTTTGAACGGCGGCCAATTCTGAGGTCGGGCAGGAGTAGCTTGAAGAGCGCCGTAAGATCTTCGGTTCCAGCGCGCTGAGGCTGATACGTCGAAACGAAGAACCTGTGGTTGGACGTCATGATTCTTTTCATCTCGCGATAGTACAGAGCGTGCGCCAACTTCTCCCCGATCGTCTTCATCGCCTCTTTTACCAGGGGTTTCGTGCTCACTGAAATCGCGACCGGCGACGGTATGATAATGCGACCCGCCCGGTATATTGGTTCCCGGCTTGCCGGGTCAGGCAGGGCATCCGGATAACGCCTCGCGATTTCGTCGCGAAGCTTTTCCAGCCTTTCGCGGTCAGCGTGCGTGCGATTGTCCTCGTTGAAGTCAAGGAGCATGGAATAAAGTCCGAAAATCGTGTCGTGCTTTGAGGTTCCGTTGTTGCACAGGCTACACGACGGAAATTCGAATTCCTCCGGGCAGAATCCGAGCTGGAAACAGGCCTTCGGCGGCACATGATCCAGAGTCGTCGCCGGTCTTGTTCCGCCGCAAAAGCAACAAAGAGGATGCTCCCTGAGGAAGCGCGCCTTTCTGCTGGCCCTCTGTGACATGTCTCTGCTCCAAACGGCTCTGATACGCGACTTATTTGATTGCAGCAGGAGGCCAGAAGAATCCGGCTTCCAGGGTTGGACTTCGGGGTTCCCCGTCTGGCCTCCCATGCCATATCCACCATTTTTCAATCTCATCGAGCCACGCGAATGCAGACTTTCTCCGCTGGGGGTCATTCTGGACCATATCCAACAGTTTCTCCAGCCGTGACCCTCTCTTCGTCTAATTCCAGCCATCTGAAAAAAACGTTCTCGTTATAACCACTCTTGATCCAGCCCAAAGCGTGCGAGGTGGAGTCGCACTGATCGGTCGTTACATTGGCGGTGAAAAGCGGGGCAAAATTCCTAGGCATTCTTGAACATTCAGCGGACCGCAAAGTCAATCAGATTGTGAACCTCCGCTCTGATTTGACGAACCTGCGTTCCTCGATCATCTTCGCAGCGTGGGACATGGGTCTCTTCAACGTCCATCTTGCCGCTTGATTCCGCCTAAACTCTTCGACTCTCCATCCGGAAACGGGCTTCGAGCTGCGACAAACGGTCAGCAAACGGAGTGACCCTAACCGGACAAGCGGCGCCAAACCTCCAGCCCGCTCGGCACGTTCAGATGCGAAAGGGCCTGCGTGGTCGAGTCGACCTGATCGTCGTGTTTGGTTCCCGGAAAGCCAGTCAGTTCGGTCACATAGTCCGCGAGCCATTGGGCATTGCGTGGCAGAAACACAAAACCGTTTTCGAACCACGCCGTCTGGGCATGCAGGCGCATGACCTTGTCCATTCCAGACGGTGGCTCGTACGGGCAGATCCCAAATAGGTGTTCGGCCTGCAGATCTTGAATCAACTGCGTTCCCGATGCCTTGTCCTCAATCAGAATGCTGTTAACACCATGAAGATAAGCCAGCGCTTTCACTTTGCGTTTGAGATCAGGGTAGTTTAGCCGTTGCCGAAACACGTGGAGCAGATAAAGCTGTCGGTTGGCGCGACCCCAAGTCGTGCAGACGCTGTAATCGCTGAGCTCGGTTGACTTGTTGGCCGTGTCCCAGCTCTGGATCTTAATATCGAATCTCTGAGGCAGTTCACATGGCTCGTAGTATCGCAGCCAATCAGTCTTGACCATGGCGCCGCCCAGTGGAATCGGGTTTTGCTGATATTGGCTGGAGAAATTGTAATCGCCCATCCTCTCGCGGATTCTTGCCAGGGTCTGCAGAGTCTCACGTTCGGGATGAAGCGCCTCCCCTACTTTGCGCTTGAACCAACGCCTGCCGATCGGGCTGTCGATCACAAAGGTTTCATCCTGCTCGGCAATGGCGGGAAAAGAGAGAACCTCCCAGGGTTCCTGCTCCAGCACGTGGCCGACCAGGTCTTCCTGGTGCAGGCGCTGCATAATAAGGATGATGCAGCCCTTGGCCTTATCGTTAAGGCGGCTCAACAGAGTGTTGTCGTACCACTCATTCACGGCCTTTCGCCTCGATTCGGACAAAGCTTCGTCCGGTTTGAGCGCGTCGTCGATGAGTATGAGGTCAGCACCGCGGCCTGTCAGGACGCCGCCCACTGAAGTCGACATCCGGGTACCTAGATCTGTTGTCATAAAATCATGCACTGCGACCCGGTCGGCAAGTCGCGCGGGGAATATTTGCTTGTACCAGGCGCTCATCATGATATTGCGGCAGTCACGCGCCAGCTTATCGGCCAGGTCCTGACCGTAGCTGGCGCAGATGACATGACCAGCGGGATGGTGCCCAAGATACCAGGCAACGAAGGCGATCGAGGCGCAATGGGATTTCAGGTGGCGCGGGGGCAGGTTGATGATGAGTCTCTTAATTCTGCCTTGACGACATGCCTCCAGTTTCGTGGCTATCACTTCGATGTGCGGCCCCAGTAAGAGGCGCGTCTGAGGATTCAGTTCGTAGAATGAGCGTTCAATAAAGCTGGTGAAGTCGCGGCGCAGGAGGAATTGATATTCCTCAGCCGACAGCCCAGCGGACAGCATTAAAGTTTTCCTTCATTGGGTTCAATTGACGTCGAGGATTCATCTTCGCTCGGCGCATCTGGAGGGGACTCGGGATTGAGATAGAACGGTTGTGATAACCGGATCCGTTGCAGGATGTTCTCCATGACCATTTGGTCTTCGGCACCGGTGACCGGAGTCTGGGTGATGGGCAGTTGGTTCTGGCTCTCCTGAAACCTGGCTTCGTTCAACAAGGTTGAGGTCGCCTTCGGATCGCCTGCTGCCGCCCGGTTCACGGTCTGCTTGGCAATCGCCTGTCGCTTTGAGATTCTCTTGCGTTTGCCGTTTTCGGTGACTTCTATGCGCGCACGCAATTCTTTCTCAATGACGGTCGCGAAGTTCTTCGCGCCTTTAGGTCGGCCTTTGGCATTGCCGGACATTCCTGGCTTGAATTGAGTGTGGCGCGGAGGCTTTTTGTAGCCGACTGGATACTGGGGATCTTCTTTATCGGCCACGAGGAACCCCCACGTGGCCGTTGGCGCAATCGCCGAAGCGCTTTCCCGTTACCGCGTGGACGGCATAGTCACCTGTGTGACGCTGCCAGCGCCGGATAGCCACATCGACATAGACCGGGTCAATCTCGATGCCATGGCAGACGCGGCCAACTCGCTCGGCAGCGATCAAAGTTGATCCAGATCCAAGGAATGCATCGAGGACCAAGTCACCGCGAGCCGAGCAGTCAAGCAAAGCATCGGCTACGAGGGCCACAGGTTTTACGGTCGGGTGTAAAGCGAGTAGATTGCCCTCCTCACTCTGTCGGCCGAAGTTGATCACGCCTGGGTAATTCCAGACATTGGATCGGTCACGGCCATACTGGCCAAGCTGAATGTTGTTTCGGTGCGAAGCCTTGCCATGTTTGAACACGAAGATTAGTTCGTGCTGGCTGCGATAGAACGATCCCATGCCGGCATTGCCCTTGACCCAGACACAGAGATTTTTCAGTTCGGAGTAGGCCTGGCTGCCGGCGGTCAATAGCTCCAACTGATGGCGCCAGTCCATGCATATGAAGTGGATCGAGCCGGTACTGCTGTGGCGCACGAGCAGGTGCAAGACGGTTGCCAGAAAATGAATGAACTGGCCAGACGTCATCTCGCCCGCCGCCATGGCGAACTCGCGGTGACGGATGCTACCGTTTCCAGAGGCGTGGCCGTCGATCCGCACGTTGTAAGGGGGGTCGGTAAAGATCAATTGTGCCTGTGTTCTTTCCATTAACACCCGATAAGAACTTGGGTCCAGTGCGTCGGCGCAAAGGATTCTGTGCTTTCCCAAGAGCCAAAGATCGCCGGGTTCGCTGACCGGAGGTTGACCAAGCGTGTCTGCTAACCGATCATCGGGATCTTCGCTTTCAGCGGAGGCTGACAATCCCTCGATTCGCAAATCAATCTCGCCGACGGAAAAGCCTGTGGCTTCGAGATTGAAGTCCAGATCCAGCGTCGCCAGGTCACGGAAGATTTCTCCGAGCAGGCGATCATCCCACGTCGAATTCTCTGTGAGTCGATTGTCCGCAATGCTGAAGGCTCGGGCTTGTTCCGGTGTCAGGTGGGTCAAACGGATGACCGGCAGCAAGAGCCAGCCCAGCTTCCTGGCGGCGAACACACGCCCATGGCCAGCCAAAATATTATTGCTGCTATCGATCACGATCGGAACGTTGAAGCCGAAGTTCTCGATGCTTCGGGCGATCTGTCCGATCTGCAGATCGCTATGGTGTCTGGGATTGCGCGGGTCGAGTTTTAGCTCATCGATGGGTAACTGCTGAATTCCTAGATCTCGGGCACGTTCCCTAGTCATGGAGCACTCCTAACGAGCGCGGTAGTGGAATGCGCTACAGGAGCGATTCTATTGACGAGATATCATCAGCCCGGTTAACGCGATTTTCTCTTCTCTGCGCGTGCCTTGGAGACGACGTATTGAAACCGCCGGAAAGTCATCTCCTTCCGTCCGTTCTTGAAGTCATACGCATAGGTCCGTTTTTCAGCATTCTCTGGATCCTCAACCTCTTTCGGATCAAGATCTTTTTCCATCAGCAGATGCCAAAAGCGCGTCCATAACTCCTTCGCAGTGTCCCGTCGATATTGCGGATTCACAGCCAGTTTTTGAATTACCTGATCAATCGTTTCCCCATCGTCGGCGATCTTTCCCCGCGGCTTCTTGGCTCTCTTACTTTGCGCGTCCCGGGCCCTCTCACCGATCGCGAGAGTAGGGGCAGCCATTGTTTCAGCTACGAGCTGCCAGGCATCTTCTTTGTCTCGTGAATAGGAGGGATTCTCGAGGACGAGCCATTTCAATGCGCAATACGCTTTGACGAGTGGAATAACGTGGCTGGGTATCTTTCCCAGCCACGTATAGGACCATCGAGAAAATGGCCGGCCTTGGTTGGAACTTCTGAATCGCATGCCCTGAAGCTGTTCGTCTGTGACGCCCAGGCGTGCGAGCTCACGAGTTAAATAATGGGATTCGAGATATTGGCTAGGTGTCTCGGTGGCTGCCATTTTGGCACACTTTCCTTCGTATGAACTTTCGTTTTTGATTATTCATCTTCTTAATTCAGCGTACAACTCCACAACGAGTGCGGTTAAACGTGGCGTCCGGCGCACAGATACTCTGATGAAAGATCTTTCCGCTTACACACTCTTTCCTAGGCAGTCTTGCATTCTCGAACATTCAACGGGCCACAAAGTCAAGTAGATTGTGAACCCGGCCCGCCCTGAAATCGACTTGAACTTTCTCCGAAAGGAAGCGTGAATGTTGCTGATCGCTTTTAAGGAGAAACTATGCCCGATTCGTCGATTACAAAGCGCCTCGCTTCTCTGTCCACTTTGACTAAGCCAGCCTTAGGTGACTTATGGCGGCAGCTCTTCAAGAAAGACCCGCCGGAAATCCGAAAAGACTTGATGCTTCGCGTCCTTGCTCATCGCCTTCAGGAGCAGGAGTTCGGTGGACTCAGCGATGCAGGCTGCCGTCGGCTTCGCCAGCTCGCAACCACATTTGAGGCCGATCCCAACGCAGTGGTTTCAAACCGGCCGCCGATCAGACCAGGCACCCGCCTGGTGCGCCAGTGGAAGGAGCAAGTCCATGTGGTGGAGGTGGAAACCGAAGGCTACGAATACCGAGGTGCTCGTTATGAGAACCTTTCTGAGATCGCACGCCTGATCACCGGCACCCGCTGGTCGGGACCAGCCTTCTTCGGTCTCAAA
>Ga0210390_10005450_pt1 | contig 10662 bp, 10 predicted proteins | sample IncBWH11OmetaG_FD_161050 | JGI IMG/M metagenome (GOLD analysis project Ga0210390, IMG submission 161050) | Forest soil microbial communities from Barre Woods Harvard Forest LTER site, Petersham, Massachusetts, United States - Inc-BW-H-11-O ... | reverse complement strand
TCGTCCTCGAGGCACTGCGGGCGGGCGCACTCGGCTTCTCGACGTCGCGCACCCTGGGCCACCGCGCCGTCGACGGCGAGCCCGTTCCCGGGACGTTCGCCGCGGAGGACGAGCTGTTCGGGGTCGGTGCGGCACTGGCCGACGCCGGTACGGGCGTCTTCGAGCTGGCCCCGTTCGGGGTGGCCAACGAGCACATGGAAGACCCGTGGCAGGAGATCGACTGGATGCGACGGCTGTCGGCGACGATCGCACGGCCGGTGTCGTTCGCCTTCCTCCAGGTCGACGAAGATCCCGAACTCTGGCGCAAGCATCTCGCCGCCTCGCTCGAAGCATGTGCTGAGGGCGCCGAGCTCTACCCACAGGTGCGGGACGGGCCACGGGGCTGTTGACCGGTCACTTCGCGACGTACTGCTTGTTCTCGGAGATCCCCGCCTATGTCGAGTTGCGCAAGCGGCACCTCCCGGCACCCGAATTCGTCGCGGCGTTGTCGGATCCGGAGGTGCGCCGTTCGATCGTGTCGTGGACGCCGCCGTCGCCGGCGGTGGCCGAGCAGATGGAGCGGGCGTACGGCCGGACCTACGTCCTCGGCGACCCGCCGGACTACGAGCCCGGGCCCGAGCGCTCGCTGGCCGGACTGGCGGCCGCCAGGGGAACGACGCCACTCGAGGTCGCGTACGACGAGATGGCGCGTGACGAGGGAACGGGGTTGTTGTACGTCCCGATCCTGAACTACTCGACCGGGGACCTCGACCACGTGTACGACATGCTGCAGCACCCGCGCGGGCTGCTGGGTCTCTCTGACGGGGGCGCGCACACGGGGACCATTTGCGACGCGTCGATGCCGACGTTCATGCTCACGCACTGGACCCGTGACCGGACCCGCGGCGACCGGCTGCCCCTCGAGTACGTGGTGAAGAAGCAGACGCACGACACGGCGCGCCTCTACGGCATGTCGGACCGCGGCACGATCGAGCCGGGCGCACTGGCCGACTTCAACCTCGTCGACTACGACGGGCTGCAGCTCGAGGCACCGTTCCTCGTCAACGACCTTCCTGCCGGAGGCAAGCGCCTCCTGCAACGGGCGCGCGGTTACGCGATGACGATCAAGAAGGGCACGGTGACCTTCGAGAACGGTCAGCCGACCGGGGAGCTGCCCGGCCGGCTGTTGCGCGGCGCCCGCTGAGACCGCTCGGCGCGCCGAAGGCGCCCGCCGCCCGCTAGAACGCAACCCGTATGGACGCGCCGCAGACCGAGTACGCGGTGCGCGACGGCGTGCACATCGGCTACCAGGTGTGGGGCCTCGAAGCGGCGCCGGACACGGTCGACGTGCTCGAATTCAACAGCGGACTCATGATCTCGATCGACGAGACGGTCGACGAGCCGAACTGGCTGCGCTACACCGAGGGGGTCGCCGGATTCTCCCGGCTCATCCGGTTCGACTGCGGGGGCCTCGGCCTCTCCGATCCCCTCCCAACGGGGGTCGCTCCCTCGATCGAGGGCTGGGGCCGGGACGCTCTGACCGTCATGGACGCTGCGGGTTGTGAGCGGGCCGTGGTCCTTGCAGCCAACGGCGGCGCGATGGCCGCCCTGTGGTTGGCGGCCACGCATCCGGAGCGTGTCGCCTCGCTGGTGATCGTCAATGGGACGGCGCGGGTCGGCGCGGCCGAGGACTACGGCTTCGGCGTCTCCGACATCGAGCTCGAAGAGGCGGTCAGCATCAACGTGCCGATGGTCGAGGGCGACATACCCCAGGACATCGCCATCTTCGCCCCGAGCCTGGCGCACCGGGTGGGCTTCCGCGAATGGTGGGGGCGCGCCGCCCGGCGCGGCGCCAGCCCCGCCACCGCCGCCGCCTTCAACCTGGTGACGTTCACCGCCGACATGCGGTGGACCCTGCCGGACATCTCGTGCCCGACGTTGATCTTCGCCCGGCTGGACACCTACGCGAACCTGAACGAACACGGCCGGTATCTGGCCGACCACATCGCCGGAGCCCGCATCATCAGCCACGTGGGGCCCGACCTCCTGCCTTGGGCGGGCGAGTTCGACTCGATCGTCGACGAGATGGAGGAGTTCGTGACGGGGGCCCGGGGCCAGCACGCAGCCACCCGACTGTTGTCCACCGTGCTGTTCACCGACATCGTGGACTCGACGGTGCGCGCGGCCGAGGTCGGCGACCAGCAATGGCGCGGCGTCCTCGACGAATTCGACGTCAACGTGGGTCGGTTGTTGGCCCGGAATGACGGTGTGCTCGTGAAGATGACCGGCGACGGGATCCTGGCCCGGTTCCCCACTCCCGCGCAGGGTGTGCGCTGCGCGGCGGCGATGGTCGAGGCCGCAGGGCGGTCCGGTTTGGAGCTACGGGCCGGACTGCACGCCGGCGAGGTCGAGTTGCGGGGCGACGACATTGGCGGAATGGCGGTGCACATCGCGTCACGGGTGAGCGCGATGGCGGCCGCCGGCGAAGTGTTAGTGACCGGGACCGTGCGCGACCTGGTCGTCGGCTCGGGCATCGTGTTCGACGACCGGGGTCGTTACAACCTCAAAGGGGTGCCGGACGAATGGCAGGTGCTGGCGGTGGAACGGGCCTGAGCCACCAGGGACAGACCGCCGGGCGGTCGGACGATCGCCGGTCAGCCGATCGGGACCAGTTGGTATTTGAGGATGTTCCCGTTGCTGGTGAAAGTCAGCGTCAGGTCCTTCCCGCTGCAGGCGTATGTGCCCGTTTCGGGCGACGGCGAGACCGCCTCGGTCCTGCCGGCCACCGTGATGGTGGCGTTGTCACTCACGTTGGTGACCGACGAGAAGGTGCCCGAGGTCGCAGTCGTCTTCGATGAGAAGCCGTAGTGGTCGGTGATGGTGCCGTTGAACTTGGCCGAGCCCTCGGCCCCCGTCAAGGGCGTCCCCGGGGTGAAGTTCCCGAGTGCGTTGCCGTTGGACATGATGTCGACGGTGGTCCCAGTGCCTCCGGTGAACGAGAGGCCACTGGTGCTCAACGTCATGTTCGTCACGTCCCAGTTCCCCACCAAGCACGGATGGGCGCCGCTCTGCTTGCTCTTGCCCTTGTTCTTCTTGTGCTTGGACTGCGTCTGGCTTTGCTTTGACGAAGCCGACCGGGCATGTGACGCTCCGGCTGCGGGGGCGCCGGCACCTCCAGCCACTCCGGCGAGGACGAGGACGGCGCAGGCCGCCGGGCCCAGGATCAGCGTCCCGAACCGTGGCCCGGGCAGCCGGCGGCCGGCAACCGGCGTATCGGGGTCCATTGGTGGAGCATGCGCCGTCTTCGCGGCGAAGTCCAGTGGTCGGCCGGTGCCCAGCCTGTCCACCGAACGCGGGTCCAGCGTTTGGGGTCTACCTCAGATGGTCGGGATGCGGGGATTTGAACCCCGGACCTCCTGCTCCCAAAGCAGGCGCGCTGCCAAGCTGCGCCACATCCCGTGACTGCCCGCTGGTGCAGGCCAGACCCAAATCTAGTGGCCTGCCGTGGGCCCTTCTGGGACGGATCGCGTCAGCGGGTGTTCAACCCGGCGACTGTGCGGGCTGCCGTCCCGAGAAGAGCCGCCATGTTGCCGCGGTAGAACAGGTCGAGATCGCCGGAGGCGACGCCTCCCAGTTCCTCCTCGAACTTCGCGAGCGGGTCGCGTCCTCCTTCCGGGTGCGGATAGTCGGTGGAGAACATGAACAGGTCCGCTCCGGCCTCCTCCATCATCCAGCCCACTGGCTCACCCGGAAACGGCGTGAACTTGAGATGCCGCCGGACGTATTCCGACGGCTTGTCCTGCAAACGACGCAGTGGATCTTCGGTGCGCCGGAACGCCCTCTGCGCGTAGTCCAAGTGGTGCATCCACGACACGACCCAACCAGCACCCTGCTCGATGCAGCCACCCCGCAACCCGGGGAACCGGTCGAAGAGGCCGTCGAGTATCAGTGCCCCCAAGAAAAGAGACGGCGAGTGGTAGATGGCGAGGTAGTCCTTCGAGCGGATGTTCTCCCCCCCGCCCAGGTGATCGGTGACCGGCATACCGTTGTTGTGGAAGGCGCGGTCCAGCAGCCGGCCCCCGCCCCCGACGTGGAGGACGAAGGGGACATCGCGGTGCTCGAGAAGATCCCAGAACGGGTCGAGGTCCGGATGGGTCGGAGCACGGTCGCCGGCGGCGGTTGAGGGCACCATGATCGCCGCACACCCGTCCGCGATCGCCTCGGACGCCACGTCGACGGCCCGGCCCGGATCCACCAACGACACGTAGCCGACGGGGAACAGGCGGTGGTCCACCTCGCAGAACTTGACCATGGCCCTGTTCTGTGCCCGGCAACCTGCGTAGAGCAGGTCGAGGTCACGGGCCAGCTCCGCGTTGTCGTCGTAGCGGCGCGGGCTGCGCGGAAGGCTGAACATCGCGGTCGCGAACGTGGCGAAGACGAGCTGACCCTCGAAGCCGAGGAGGTCGAGTGCGTGACTGCGTTCGGCCGAGTCGAATCCGCCCATTGCCATCCAGCCCTTGTCGAGCATGAGGTTTTCTTCGGCGCGTGCCGCCACCGCGGGGTCGGAGCGCCGGCGCTGCGCCTTGTGCTGGGCGTCCTCGAGGATCGGGTGGAGCGCATCCATACCTTGTCGCCGCAGCCGGTCCCGGGCTTCCAGGTCGATGAACTCGTCGAGGAAGTCCGCCAGCTCCATCACATGGCTGTCTGCATCGAGAATGGCCTTCTCGCCCGCGTAGGTCATTGGCTCCCCTCCGTGGAACTGAAATTGCTTGCTGGTGACATTTTGTCACCTCAGAGATACCATACTGCCTTCGTATGACCGACGTCAGCGCCCCTGCGGGCGCCCTCTCCATGAAGACGGACTCCCTGAACAGGCGCGGCTCTCTCCTGGACGCGGCAGGAGTCCTGGTGGCCGCAGGGGGCGCCGCCAGCGTCTCGATGGAGTCGGTGGCTGCGGCGAGCGGTGTGAGCCGCGCCCTGGTCTACAAGCACTTCGCAAACCGTCACGATGTGTTGGCGGCGCTGTTCGAGCGCGAGAGCCGCCTCCTGCATCGCCAGCTCACGCAGTCGGTGACCGCCGCCGCCGGGCTGGAAGCGAAATTCAGGGCTCTTGTCGAGGGAGCGTTGACCGCCCAGTCGAGCCGAGGCGCCACCCTCGCCGCGCTCATGAACGAGGGCGGACGCCCCGCCCACCAACGGGACGTCCAACGTCGCCGTGACGGCGCAACGGTCCGCTACTTCGCCGCATTGGCCGTCGCCGAACTCGGCCTGGACGAACGGCGGGCCATCGCCGGGGTGCAGCTCGCTCTGGGCGCCATCGCACTCGTGCTGCAGCAATGGCGTCACCGCCCGACACCTGCGTATGCCGCCGAGCTGGCCGATACCTATGTCGCATTCGCGATGGGCGGGCTCCGAACCCTGTCGTCCGCGTAGGGTCGCCCGCTCGCCCGCTCGCTCGCCCGAACGCAGGATCGACATCGGGCACGGTGCCGCAAACCCCGAAACGCGTCGGACGACGTGACGTCGGGCAACCCGCGCAACTCTCTTCCTACGAGGCGCAGAGACGCGCACGGGACAAGTACCCTGAGCACCGCAAGCGCCACTGGTGGGGAGGATCGATGGGGCAGTCGCTCACAGGGGTTCGCGGAACCACGGTCAGGCCGCGGCACGCCCTGGCGCCGCGCGGTATCGATCAGGCCGACCTCGGCGGAGGCGCCTTCCACCCATGACCAATTCCGGGACGGGGTCGGAACGCAGTTCGGCCGGGGGCTCCGTCCTCCTGACACTCGCGCTGGCTCAGTTCCTCATGGCACTGGACAGCTCGGTCATGAACGTGTCCATTGCCACCGTTGCCAAGGATCTCGGCACGACCGTGACCGGCATCCAGGTCGCGATCACGCTCTACACGCTGGTCATGGCCGCCTTCATGATCACCGGCGGCAAGATCGGACAGATCCTCGGGCGGAAGCGCACGTTCATGATCGGGTGTGTCATCTACGGCTGCGGCTCGGCCATGACGGCGCTGTCCCCCACGCTCCCCTTCCTGCTGGTGGGTTGGTCGGTGCTCGAGGGACTGGGTGCGGCGCTGATCCTGCCGGCCGTCGTCGCGCTCGTGGCGACGAACTTCGGGCCGTCCGAGCGTCCGCGCGCCTATGGCCTCGTCATGTCGGCCGCGGCCATCGCCGTCGCGGCCGGACCGTTGATCGGAGGCCTCTTCACGACCTATGCGAGCTGGCGTTGGGTGTTCGCCGGCGAAGTCTTGCTGGTATTGGTGATCCTGGCGATGTCCCGCCGGATGGTCGACAGCCCACCGGAGGAGGGGGTCAAGCTCGATCCGATCGGCACCGTCCTGTCGGCGGCGGGCCTCGGGATGGTGGTGTTCGGGATCGTCCGCGCCGGAACCTGGGGCTTCGTGCAACCGAAACCCGACGCCCCGCAATGGCTCGGGGCTTCACCCGTCATCTGGCTCATCCTGGGCGGGGCGGTCGTGGTCACCTTGTTCGTCGTGTGGGAGAACCGACGCCTGCAGGCAGGCAAGGGCGTCCTGATCGATCCGCACATGCTCAAGGTCCGTCAGCTCCAGGCGGGCTTGATCTCTTTCTTCTTCCAGTACCTGCTGCAGGCCGGGCTCTTCTTCGTCATCCCGCTTTTCTTGTCCGTCGCGCTCGGGCTCTCTGCCGTCGCCACCGGCGTGCGCCTGCTGCCACTCTCGCTCACAATCCTGGCTGCCGCAGCCGGCGTCCCCCGGCTGTTACCCACTGCTTCGCCCCGGAGGGTCGTACGCATCGGCTTCGCCCTGCTCGCCGCCGGCACCATCATCCTCGTGGCCGCACTCGACGCCGGTGCCGGGCCCGAGGTGGTGACGTGGCCTCTCCTGCTGGCCGGACTCGGCGTCGGGAGTCTCGCCTCGCAATTGGGGAGCGTCACCGTCTCGTCGGTGCCCACCTCGAAAAGCGGCGAGGTGGGCGGGATCCAGAACACCGTGATGTATCTCGGCGCTTCGGTCGGCACCGCCCTCTCGGGGACGATCTTGATCGCAGTCCTGACCACGACGTTCTTGGGGAACGTGGCCAACGATCCCGCCGTCCCGCAGGCGATGTCGTCGCAGGCGCAGGTGCAACTCTCGGCCGGCATCCCATTCGTGAGCGATGCCGACCTCGGGGCCACTCTGGAGAAAGCCGGGGTACCGCAGGACACGGCACAGGCCATCGTCGACGACAACGCGTCGGCACGGCTCAACGGGCTGCGCGCGGCCCTGTCGGTGCTGGCCCTCTTGGCGCTGCTGGCGCTCGCCGCGACGCGGCGGTTGCCCACCGAACAGCCCGGTGCGGACGAGGCTGAGCCCGACCCAGCGGGAGGCGAGGAACTCAGTCCCGCCGCAGGCTGACGCTGCACCACGCGCGCTTGCGGCACACGGGGCACGTCATCCGATGGTCGAAGCGACCACGCGGCAACCACACTCCGACCGGGAATTGGAAGATCAGCAGGTCCAGAACCCCGACGTGCGAGCGGTTCTGGCAGCGCTGGCACACCACGGTGAACGAGCCGCGGTGGGCCAGCGGGTTGCCCGACGTCGCGAGCAGGCTGTCGGGCTCGGCCCGGGCGCCCGAGAAGAGCGCCCGCTTGCCGACCGGCAACGCGACCGTCGATCCCAGCGCCCGTCCCTGCGCACCACCTTGGCGGTCGGACGGCACCCAGAAAAGAGCCCGCTTTCCGAGCGGGTCGGGCGACTTGTCGCGTGGGCCGTCCGCCACGTCAGGCACTCTGCATCGCGTCGTAGACCTTGATCGAGAGCGAGCGGTAGGCGACCGCCCCGGGCGACGACGGCGCATGTTGCAGCACGGAACGGCCCAAGCCGGGCGCCTCGGCGAACCTGACGGACTTCGGGACGGGAGGTTCGAAGAGCGGTAGTCCATAGCGGTCCTCTACCTCGGAGAGCACCTGGCGCGCATGCGTCGTGCGGCTGTCGAACATGGTGGGGATGACCCCGAGCACGCGGAGCTTCTCGTTGGCGAACTGGCGCACGTCCTCCACCGTCTCGAGCAACTGGCCGACTCCACGGTGACTGAGCGCCTCGCACTGCAGCGGCACGATGACCGCCTCAGCCGCTGTGAGCCCGTTGATGGTGAGCACCCCGAGCGAGGGTGGGCAGTCGATGAACACGGCCTCGTAGTCCTGCACGACGGGGAGGAGCGCTCGGGCCAGTACGTGCTCACGTCCGGTCCGGCTGAGCAGATGCACCTCGGCCCCGGCCAGATCGATCGTCGCGGGGACGAGGTCCAACCCTCCCGGGATCCCGGGAACGTTCTGCACGACATCGGAGAGTCGTGCCCGGCGAACGAGGACGTCGTGCAACGACGTGCCCAACCCGTCCGGGTCGAACCCGAGGGAGTAGGTGAGGCACGCTTGCGGGTCGAGATCGACGACGAGGGTCCGCTTGCCTCGTTCGGCCAGCGCGACACCCAGACATTGCACGGTGGTGGTCTTGGCCACGCCTCCCTTTTGGTTGGCGACCGCTATCACCTTGACCATCGCCCGAGTCTATGACTGCCGCCTCGGGCACACCTTTTTCGCAGTGCCGATCGTTCTCTCACGCCCGTGTACGGCGCGGCCTCAATGGTACGCGGCCTCCTCGAAGGCCACGTCCAGCAAGAGATTGCCGAGGGCGAGGTTCATATCGTCGAGGTGATACCCCCACATCGGGCCTTCGTCGGTCACCGACGGCCGATCGTCGCGCGCCGGCGGGAGGATGCGGTCGACCTGCAACCAGCCGGCACCGCCGCGCGTCATGCACTTGGCCGTATAGAGGTCGGGAAAGGCCGACCACGGTGTCGTGACCCCGGCCGCCTGATGCACGACCGTCGGGTACATGGGGACCAGATCGCCGGTCCCCGACGTGAACGTCACCGGGTTGACGCACGCCACCTGTTGCCCGCGACCGGTCGTCTGTCCCGACTGGATGCTCACGCCCTGACCCGGCCGGCCGACGACCGCGTCGCGCCCGGGCTCTGAGGCAAAGGTGGAATAGGCGATGACACAGCCGGTCTCGAGTGCCGACGCACACGTCGGGATGTGATGGAAGCTCCCTCCGACGTCGCTTCCCTTCGCCACCTGGACGTTGCCCCCGAGGATGATGGCCGATACCAGCTTCTTGCGCAGCCGGGCCGACGGGTCGATCTGCGTGCGCAACAACCTGATCAGCATGGCTGCGCCCTGTGAGTGACCGATGAAGACCACGGGCCGACCGTCGTTGTCATGGGCGAGGTAGTCCTTCCACGCGGCGAGCAGACTGCCGTAGGCGGTTGCGATCACCTGCGGAGTGAAGGCTTCACCGTCTTCGAGAGCGGCCTTGGTCGCCTGCCGGTACATCGGCGCCCACACGTTGCACATCGACGAGAATTGAGACGCCTGACCGACCGCAATGTCGGTCTCTTCCTTCTGGACCGCGAGATCGGAGTTCAGGCTCGGCTCCGCCGACACGGTCGGATAGACGTAGAAGCAGTCGAAGCTCTTGGCTCGGGACGTCACGGAGGTCGAGAAAGCGGACTTGGTGAAGTTCACCCCGACGCTGGTCGTCGTCCGGGCAGAGGTGCACGGATCGGAGGCCGCGCCGGGACGGCACAACCAAACGGTGTGCGACGAGGTCTGAAGGGGGCGCAGGGAAGCCGCCGCCGGCGCCAAGGGGAGCGCTGCCGCCAGAACGAACACCGTCACGAGCCACACGCACGCCGTGATGCAAGCATGGTGGCGTCGGAGGGGGCGACGAGCGATTTCGATGGCCGTCGTCATCCCCTGCCTTTCTCTCAGGATCGCGAGCTCCGCCCGAGCCCGAATTGGCGCCAGGTTAGGACTGCGATGAAGTGAATTCGGCGCGGTGCTCCCCCGCCCTGTGGTGTTCGGCCCGGAGCCCGCATCCCAGCGCCTAGGGTCAGTCACGGAGTCGAGCAGTGATGCCGGCCGGTCGCCACCCTGTCACCGCTCCGCCCGAGGACGTCGTGGAAGGAGAAGGAACGCGGTGGCAGCGCACCGACTGAACCAGAAGATCGTGGTCGGTGCCGTGTTCGTGTCGGCGATGTTCATGAACATCATGGACATCACGATCGTCAACGTGGCGCTCCCGACGATCGGCCGCGACTTCCACATCGAGCCCACGGCGGTGGACGGTGTCGTCATCGCGTATCTCGTGAGCCTGGCCGTCTTCATCCCCGCCTCGGGGTGGCTGGGCGACCGCTTCGGCGGCAAACGCGTGCTTCTTGTGGCGATCGCCGTGTTCACCTTGGGATCCGTTCTGTGCGGCCTGGCCCAAGACATGACCCAGCTCGTCGCGTTCCGCGTCCTGCAGGGCGCCGGCGGCGGAATGATGGCTCCGGTCGGGATGGCCATGCTGTTCCGGGTCTTCCCTCCGGCGGAGCGGGTTCGGGCAGCCAGCATCCTCACCGTGCCGACGACCATGGCGCCCGCCATCGGTCCCGTGCTCGGGGGCCTCCTCGTGACGAGCCTCAGCTGGCGCTGGGTCTTCTTCGTCAACCTGCCGCTCGGGATCCTGGCGATCACGTTCGGCGCGCTCTTCCTCGAGCGCATGAGCACGACCGACCCGGGTCGGCTCGACCTGCGCGGCTGGGTGCTCGGAGGCGCGGGACTCGGTCTCCTGATGTACGGCGTCTCCACCGGTCCGATCGATTC
>Ga0210390_10005448_pt1 | contig 10663 bp, 6 predicted proteins | sample IncBWH11OmetaG_FD_161050 | JGI IMG/M metagenome (GOLD analysis project Ga0210390, IMG submission 161050) | Forest soil microbial communities from Barre Woods Harvard Forest LTER site, Petersham, Massachusetts, United States - Inc-BW-H-11-O ... | reverse complement strand
TGGTGCTGTGGGAAATGGCAGGATCACCGCAGAATGGATCTGTTTCAATGCCACGAGCGTAAAATCTTTCGCGCCGACCGCTGCTTGCAGTCGGCGGCGATTCTCCAAAACATTTTCCTTCGTGTCCCATTCCGTAAAGCCGAGATTCAGCAGTTTTTCGCCATCGATGGTGCTCGTGCCGCCCGCGCGCGTGCTGAATCCGTGAACCAGCCAAGTCAGTTTCGCAAACGGAGCCAGCTGCAAAACCTGAAGGCCGCCGGATTTGCGCAGCATCCAGGGCGTGGCAACCTTCGCACGCGACAGGGCGGTTTGCGTCGGTTGACGGTTGCGGCCCCTGCTAAGCGATGTTTTTCGGCTGCGCACAATCAAGACAGTATAATCGCAACAGCCGGTTCCGCAGAAATGGCCAACGTGGCCCAGCGAATCGCCGCAGCGCTAAAGGGGAATCATGATTGTCGGCATGGGCATTGACATCGCAGAAGTAAAACGCATCGCCGCGGTAATCGAATCGCAAAAGGAGCGCTTCCTACGTCGCGTGTACACCCCCGATGAAGTAGCCTATTGCGAGCAATTCCGGAATCGCTACGAGCGTTATGCCGGACGATTTGCCGCGAAAGAAGCCGCGATGAAGGCGCTCGGCACTGGTTGGAGCAACGGAGTGCGCTGGGTCGATTTGGAAGTTGTGCGCGAACGCAGCGGCCGGCCCACGCTATCGCTGAAAGGCGAAGCAAAAAAAATCGCCGACGCCCTCGGCGTGAAAAACATCGCCATCAGCATCACTCACACCGCCGAACAAGCCATCGCCCAAGTAATTTTTGAAGGCTAGTCGCACCGCCCCTGTAGCGTCGTCACTTGACCAGAAGGAATGGGCCGAGCGCCAACGCATCGACGCCTGCGCAATAGAAGCTGCGAACCGCACCGCGCGGGTCGGTGACCAGCGGCTCACCAAACAGATTGAAGGAGGTGTTGACGAGGATCGGCGCCGCAGCAGTTTCGCCGAATTTGTGCAAGAGCTTCCAGAACAGCGGATTGTCGCTCTTCTCGACGGTGTGCACGCGCACGGAATTGCCATGAAACGAAAACCGCTCGAGTCCCGCCACGGGCCGGCGCAGCGTCCCCAGCGAGGCCATGAAGCGGCAATTAGGCGACGCGTCAAAATATTCCGCGGCACACTCGGCAGGAACGGAAAGCGCGAAGGGATGAAAGCCTTCGCGATGTTTGATGAACTGATTCACGTTTTCGACGACATATTCGGAAAACGGAGAAGCCAGCAAGCTGCGATTGCCCAAAGCGCGATGTCCGAACTCCGAGCGGCCCTGGCACCACGCCACAATCTTGTCTCGCTGCAGCAACCCGACGGCTTCCTCCACGGATTGTTCTTCGCCGGAAAGATAGCGATAGGTGATTTTGCAATTGTCCAGCACCGCTTTCATTTCCTGCGAACTCGCTTGCATGCCCAAAGCGAGCGTGGCCAGCGGCGCTCTGCCGGGATACCCTTTGATTTTCTTGCGAGACAAATACACAGCTCCGAGCGCCGTGCCCGCGTTTCCGGAAACCGGTTGCACATAGACGTGGTTGAAAGCGCTTCGCGTTTCCAGCGCCCGTACCAGAAACACATTCAGGAAAACTCCGCCCGCCAGGCACAGCGAGCGCGTTGCAGTCTGCTTCTGCAAATTTTCCGCAAGCTGCAGCACGAGCTCCTCGAGATAATCCTGTGCGCTGCGCGCCAGATTCGCGCGTACCACCGCATTCGGCGCAGGGCCGCGCGCCGAAAGGCCCAGCTCGCGATAAAGCTGAGGCGCGAAAATTCCGCGATGGTCCGGCCCGGACTCAAAATAGCGGCGGTTCAATGCGGGAAGACCGTTGGCTTTCCAGTTAAACAATTTGCGGAACACCGGCAAATATTCCGGCAAGCCATCCTTGCTGAGCCACTGGAGTTTGTATTCTTCCTCGTGCGCGCGCAGCCCGGCAAGTTCGGTCACGCGCGAATAAAACCAGCCAAACGAATCGGGAAATTTCAGCGAGAGCAACGGGCGAATCTCGTCTCCTTCGCCCTCAAAGACGCCGCCCGCCAGCGAATTCGCGCCTTCGTCAAGCGAAAGAATCAACGCGTGGTCAAAGCCGGAGGTGTAATACGCGCTGGCCGCGTGGCAGAAATGATGATCGAGATGAACAGGACGCGGGCCACCACGCAAAAGATGCAACAACTCTTCCTGCAAAGCCGAGCGCACCGGGCGCCATTTCCGCTTGCCTCCGCGGGACGCTTTGGAAGCAGGATCGGAACGTTCCGCCAGAGCAATCGCCCGGCAATCGGAAAGTTTTAAGTGATTCTCGTGGAGGCAGCGCTCCAAAGCGAGGCGCGGAATGTCCGCCGAATCCTGGCGGCTCAGTTTTTCTTCTTCAATGGCGAACAGGACGGAGTGATCGTCGATCAGAACCACCGCCGAACTTCGTCCCAATGTGGAGATGCCGAGTATGTGCATGAGCGCGCTTAGACAGAATCTCCCGCGTAATCCAGGGAACGACTTTCCAGCGGCAAAGCGATCAACTTTTTGCCCTTGACGTGCCCCGCGGTAACCGTCCGCCACTGATTATGCGGCAACGCCTCTGGAATCTGGACAGAAAGATAATTTTCCGAAAGCGCGGGCGTCTGCGTTGGATCATCCTTGGGATCGCGATGGAGGGTCAAGACGCGCAGCATGCGCCCGACCTGGGATTCGCGAAATTCCGCAGCCTTTCTTTCGCCCAGTGCTCGCAGTTGGCGTGCCCTTCGCTTGATAATTTCTCCAGAGAGTTGCCCGGACAGCGCGGCAGCCTTCGTTCCAGGCCGCAACGAATACGAAAAAACGTGCAGGTATGTGAACGGGCGCGCAGCAATGAATTGCAGCGTCTCTGCATGCTCCAGCTCCGTTTCACCAGGAAATCCGGTAATCACATCAGCGCCGATCGCGGCATGCGGCAGTCGTTCGCGAATTAATTCCACGCGGCGCGCGTAATGTTCCGCGCGATACCAGCGGTGCATGGCGGCAAGAATGCGGTTGCTGGCGGACTGCAACGGCATATGAAAGTGGGGCGCGATGCGATCCGTGGCCGAAAACAGTTCGATCAGATCCTGGGTCACATCCAATGGTTCGATCGAACTGATGCGCAAGCGCTGGACGCTGGTTTCATCCATAATGCGCCGCAACAAATCCAGAAATTCCACGCGCGGCGAAAGATCGCGGCCATATGTGCCAAGATTAATACCGCTCAGCACAATTTCCCGAAAGCCGGAATCTGCAAGCCGCTGAATTTCCCCCAACACCGTAGCCACCGGCAAGCTGCGCGACCTGCCGCGTACAAACGGAATCACGCAAAACGAACATCGCGAATTGCAGCCATCCTGGATTTTCAGCGTCGGCCGCGTGTGATTCCCTTCCCCGCCGAGCACCGGCGCCACCAGCACATGCGAAAGAGCAAAAATGTCGCCAAGCAAAATCGGCGCGAGGGAATGATACGAGGCGGGATCATCCAACCCGGAAACCACGGGATCGGCGGAAATCGATCGCAACAGCCCCGGAATTTCCGGCTTATGCGAATTTCCGACCACATGCGAGACGCCCGGCAGCGCGGCGATCTCTTCCGGCGCGCGTTGCGCATAGCATCCGGTAACAATGATGCGGGTAGACGGATTAGCTACGTGAATCTTGCGGATGGCGGCACGCGCCTGCGCATCCGCCGCCGCCGTCACCGTGCAAGTATTCAGCACCACGAAATCCGCGGAAGCAACGCCCGCCGCCGCAACGCAGCCTTGTTCGCGCAATTGCCGTTCAATCGCCGCGCCATCCGCCTGCGTGGCGCGGCACCCGAATTGTTCGATATAAAAAGTGGTCATAGCCGGCCGATATGAATTCTATTTAACCATAGGCATGCAGAGAACGCAGGCTTTACGCCGATAAGCACGCCTTATACAATTGCTGCAAGCCATATGGCACATACCCGACGGACTGCCTCCTCCCTTACCGATCCGAAGGTTTCGGTGGTGATTCCTGTTTACAACGAGAAAGACACCATTTTCGAAATTCTGCGCCGCGTTATGGATACCGATGTGCGCAAGGAAATTGTAGTCGTCGACGACTGCTCGAAGGATGGAACGCGAGACATCCTGCAGGACATGGCCAACCTACAGACAAACGGCGAAACCCAAGCGCCCGCGCTTGATGGCGGCGATTCTGTCGCCCTGCAAGACATCCGCTTCTTTTTCCAGGCGCAGAATCAGGGAAAAGGCGCGGCGCTGCGACGCGGGTTCGCGGCCGCCACCGGCGATATCGTGTTAGTGCAAGACGCCGACCTGGAGTATGATCCTCGCGACTATCCCAAATTGCTGGAGCCCATTCTCGACGGGCGAGCCGACGTCGTGTTTGGCTCGCGATTCCTCGGCGGGCCGCAGCGCGTGCATTATTTCCGGCACTACGTGGCGAACAAGGGTTTGACACTACTCTCGGACATTTTCACGAACCTGAAGCTCACGGATATGGAGACTTGCTACAAAGTTTTCCGCCGGGAAGTGTTGAAGGAAATCCAGATCAAGTCCAACCGCTTCGGGTTCGAGCCCGAAATCACGGCGAAAATTTCCAAAGGCAGCTGGCGGATTTACGAAGTGCCGATCAGCTATGCCGGCCGCACGTATGAAGAAGGAAAGAAAATTACCTGGAAAGACGGCGTGCAGGCGCTGTGGTGCATTATTCGCTACCAGATTGGCGATTGAGGGCAGTCGGTGCCGTTGTGTTGTGCTCTCGCGACTTTTGCGCGCAGACGGAAAAGCAGATTCCTCACTCCGCAGACTCCGGTCGGAACGACAATTAATTTATTGGGCGTAGGTATGGTGTGTGCGGCTGTGCGTGTAACTACGAACAGACCCGCGCGCTAGCCTTGCGAGGCAAGCCGGCGCTGGAACGTAAGTAGGATCAAATCGGCGCGGCGGCGCACGCCAAATTTGTTAAGCAAGTTGGACACGTGAAATTTCACGGTGCGTTCGGCAATGTTCAGCTTGCTGGCAATCTCTTTGTTGGACAGATTCTCCAGCAATGAATCCAGCACTTCCTGCTCGCGGCGGCTCAGGTTGGTGACGGCGTCAGTCTTCAGCCGGCGCCCCTGGCTGCTGAGAATCGAATCCACGAAGCCCGAAAGCACGGAGCGAGGCACCCAGAAACCGCCGTTGGAAACCAGCGGCAGCGCGCGGGAAAGTTGGTCGCGAGCTTCGGCGTAAGACAGAATCCCCTTTACCCCCAGGCGCAGCAGCGAAAAGCTGGTGGCATCGCTGACGGAATCGCCCACCACGATCAGGCGAGCATCCGGATAGCGTTCCAGAATATTGGTCAACAAGGCGCCCGTAGCCTGGCGAGCCGCATGCGCATCAATTACATACACCTGAGCCTTAGGAGGCTCCAGGCTGCGCAGGTCGGGCGCCAGCGTGGAATCCAGCTGCTTCGGAATCACCTTGAAATGGGAAGCCTTGGACAACAGGCGTTCAAATTCGCTCAGCACCAAGGGGTGCGGCGAAAGCAGACACACGGTTAGTTTCGACGACACGCGTTTCGTAGGCACGGCGGTACTCGCTGGAGGAGCTAGAGTCACTGGAGTCACTGTACTTCAGGGTAGTGAAAGCAGGGCCAACGGGCAAGGACCTTGGGCACCGATGTTCACGAGTTGTTACTGACACATAGGACGTACTCTCACAGGACCGGCGCTCCTTCAACGAAGAAACAGCCCCATTCAGCCCGCGAATCGGCTCGGCCAATGGATTCGATTCGCCAGGAAAAGCCACGTAAAATAAGGTAGATAGAGCGGGTGCGGCATTTTGGCCGCGGACGGCGCAAGGACCAAGGTGGAATGAGAGATCTCAAAGAATCGGAAAAGGCGCTTCGTGAGCTGTTGACACAACGCATCCTCGTCCTGGATGGGGCGATGGGTACTATGCTGCAACAGCGCAACCTTTCCGCGGCCGATTTTGGCGGTGCGGCGCTCGAAGGTTGCAACGAAAACCTGGTGCGCACGCGGCCTGACGTGGTCCTGGATATTCACCGCAAGTATTACCAAGCCGGCGCGGACATTGTAGAGACCAACAGCTTCGGCAGCACGCCATTGGTGCTGGCAGAGTATGGCTTGCAGGCGGATGCGCACGAATTGAGTCGCCGTTCCGCGGAACTGGCGCGCCAGGCGGCCCAGGAATTTTCCACGCCCGGCAAACCGCGCTTCGTCGCCGGGTCCATGGGACCAACCACGAAGGCAATCACGGTAACCGGCGGCGTCACATTTGAAGGCTTGCTCGATTCGTATTATGTGCAAGCGAAGGGGCTGATTGAAGGCGGCTCGGATTTGTTGCTGGTGGAAACTTGCCAGGACACGCGAAATATCAAAGCGGCGATTCTGGCAATTCAGAAGTTGGCGAAAGAAATTGGCGCGCCGATTCCGTACGTTGTATCCGTGACGATTGAGCCGATGGGTTCGATGCTCGCGGGCCAAACCGTCGAGGCCATGTGGGCTTCGCTGCGACACACGCATCCGCTGGCGTTCGGAATGAACTGCGCGACGGGGCCGGAATTCATGACCGACCACATCCGCACGTTGAGCACGCTGACGGGTGAGTTCGTTTCCTGCTATCCGAACGCGGGATTGCCGGATGAAGAAGGAAAGTATCTGGAAACGCCGACGACGCTGGCGGCGCAGCTGGAAAAATTCGTGAATCACGGCTGGCTGAACCTGGTGGGCGGTTGCTGTGGCACTACGGAAAAACATATTCGCGCCATCGCGCAGATGGTGGACGGCAAGAAACCGCGCATACGGCCGGAGGAGGCGCACCGCGCAGTGTACTCCGGAATTGAAACCATCGAGGCGGACGACCAGACGCGGCCTTTGCTGGTCGGCGAACGCACCAACGTGATTGGCTCTCGGCTGTTCAAGAACATGGTCGCGGAGGAAAAGTGGGACGAGGCCACGGAAATTGCGCGGCGCCAGGTGAAAGGCGGAGCGCATATCGTGGATGTATGCCTGCAAAGCACGGAGCGCGACGAGCAAAAAGATATTCCCGTGTTCTACGAGAAATTGATCCGCAAGATCAAGGCGCCGGTGATGATCGATACCACCGATCCTTCCGCCGTGGAGCTAGCGCTAACGTATTGCCAGGGGAAAGCTATCATCAATTCCATCAACCTGGAAGACGGTGAAGAAAAATTCGAGAAGGTGGTGCCGATTGCGCACGATTATGGCGCTGCCGTTGTGGTCGGGTGCATCGATGAAGACCCAAAGCAGGCGCAGGCGTTCACGCGCGAACGAAAGTTGGCGATCGCACAGCGTTCGTACGAGCTGCTGACAAAAAAATATGGGTTGGCGCCGGAGGATATTGTCTTCGACCCGCTGGTTTTCCCCTGCGCCACGGGAGACGAGAACTACATTGGCGGCGCGGTGGAAACCATGGAAGGCATCCGGCTCATCAAGCAGGCGCTGCCGAATACGCGCACCATTCTTGGAATTTCCAACGTTTCCTTTGGACTGCCCGCGGGCGCGCGCGAAGTGGTGAATTCCGTGTTCCTTTATTACTGCACGAAGGCCGGACTCGATCTGGCCATTGTGAACACAGAAAAGCTGGAGCGCTTTGCGTCGATTCCCGAGCACGAACGGCGGCTGGCCGAGAATCTTTTATTCCAGCATGCGCCAAAGGAAGTGCCCGCAGGCTACACGCAAGCCGAATTGCTGCGTAACCTTCCTTCGGACTGGCGCCAGCAGAGCAAAGAGCAGAAGGCTGCCGTCAACCAATTTCATATCGCAGCCATCGCGGAGCATTTCCGTACCGCCGCCAAGAAGGAAAAGATCAAGAGGGAAGACCAGCCGCTCGACCAGCGCCTGGCGAACTACATCATCGAAGGCACGCGCGACGGCCTGGTGGGGGATCTGGAGCGCAAGCGCGCCGAAGGCACCGCGCCGCTGGACATTATTAATGGCCCGCTGATGGAAGGCATGGCGGAAGTGGGCCGCTTGTTCAACGCCAACGAACTGATCGTGGCGGAAGTGCTGCAATCGGCTGAAGCCATGAAGGCGGCCGTCAACCATCTAGAACAGTTCATGGAAAAGGCGGACACGGCAAAGCGCGGCAAAGTGATTCTTGCCACGGTGAAGGGCGACGTTCATGACATCGGCAAAAACCTCGTGGAAATCATCCTGAAGAATAACGGCTTTGACGTGGTGAATCTTGGCATCAAGGTTCCCCCCGAAGATTTGATAAAGGCGTTTCAGTCACATCATCCGGATGCCATCGGACTTTCCGGCTTGCTAGTGAAAAGCGCGCAGCAGATGGTGATCACCGCGAACGATTTGAAAGACGCGGGTATCGGCGTGCCCTTGCTGGTGGGCGGAGCCGCGCTCAGCGCGAAATTCACGGAGACTAAAATTGCGCCAAGCTATGGCGGCGCGGTGTGCTACGCGAAAGACGCCATGACCGGGCTGCGGCTGATGAATGAACTGATGGATCCCGCCGCACGAGAAAAAGTGCTGTCGCAACATGCCGCTTCCGGGAATGGCGTGAGCGTCACCACCACCGTGAAAGTTCTGGAAAAACCCGCGGTCCAGCGTTCGCCCAAGGTCCGCGGCGATTTGCCGATTCAGCCGGTGGCTTCGCTCGATCGCAAGGTGCGGATTGTGCCCGATTTGCGCGAAGTGTGGAGCTATATCAATCCGTTCATGCTCTTCGGGCGGCACATGGGCTATCGCGGCAACTTCGAGAAGGATTTGACGGCGCGCGAGGGCAAGGCCGTGGAACTCTTCAACGAAATGGAAGAAGTGAAAAACGAAGCGGCCGGCTTCATGAAAGTTCGCGCGGTGTGGCAATTCTTTGAGACCGAGCCCGACGCTGAAGCTCTGCACCTGTTCGCGCCCGGCGGCAAAGAACCGCTGCACACATGGCGATTCAAGAGACAAAAGACCGGCGACCAGTTGTGCCTGAGCGACTACGTGCTGGCGCCGAAGGATGGCAAGCGCGACCACATCGCCGTTTTCGTCGTTAGCGCCGGCGAAGGCATTCGCGAGCGCGCCGAAAAAGCCAAGCACGATGGTTACTACTTCAGATCCCACGGCTTGCAGGCGCTGGCCATTGAATCCGCCGAAGCCTGCGCGGAATGGCTGCATCGCCGGATTCGCGAAGATTGGGGCTTCCCCGATCCGCCGGAAATGACCATGGCGCAGCGGTTCACTTCGCGCTATCGCGGCAAGCGCTACAGCTTTGGCTATCCCGCGTGCCCCGACCTGGAAGACCAGGCTGGCATCTGGAAATTGCTGCGCCCGGAAGACATCGGCGTGCAATTGACCGAAGGCTTCATGATGGACCCCGAAGCCAGCGTAAGCGCGCTGGCCTTCCAACACCCCGACTGCACGTACTTCAGCGTAGGCGAAAGTGAAGGCAGCGGCGAGTAACCACCCTTCGCGGACTCAGAGTGGATCTCCCAGAAGCGCGCCGATGTTTCGCACGATTACGATTTTCTGTTTTCCATTTGGTGGAGGCGTAGGCGGGCTCTAGGGATTCTACTGGGGGGAAGGATTCGGAGACCGTAAAGGTGTGTTCGCGGGGGTTGGGATTTGGTCTGCAGGGCGCGGGTCATGGGGGCGATGGCTTTGCCGCGACTGGGCGGGACGATAATGGTGGCTTTGAGGTGGCCGGTGCGCACCCAGCCTGGGCCGGTGCTGGGAACAAACGGAGTTGCGACGTGGGGTCCTCCATTAAGAAACGGCCAGAATGAGCAAACGCTTACTCTTAGTACGGGAACGCTGTGCCAATGGCGGAGTAGTGTCAACGACAAAAGGAAGATAAGTGCCGCGTGGGCTATAGGGTGAGGACAGCTTGCGATGGGCAAATAGGGCCATAATTCAAGGATATATGGGGACCAGTGTGGCCTTGTTGGCCTGGCGCCAACCACCTATGTCCTTGCAGCCGCTTGCGAGGCGATGAAGTATTGAACGAGCAATCGTTTTCATAAAGTACGATTTTGGGGTAGTACATTTGTGCTATGCTCTCTGCAAACTTCGTCACAAAAACGATTCGTGGGAGGCTTGCCTGATGGTTCCAATAAAACGCCGCCGTTTTTTGCAGCAATCTTTTGCCGCGGGTGCAACCTGTTCCGCGGGGTTGCTGCTGAACCAGATGTTGCCGGCGCAAGCGCCACCGGCGGGAAGCGTGGCGCGAATTTACGTTGACACAAAACGCACTACGGCGGCCATCGACCGAAACCTGTTCGGATCTTTTCTGGAACATCTGGGACGCGCGATCTACGAAGGAATTTACGATCCGGGCTCGAAGCTCTCGGACGCAAGCGGGTTCCGCAAAGATGTGATCGAGGAAGTGCGCGCGCTGGGAGTACCGATCGTGCGCTATCCCGGCGGAAATTTTGTTTCGGGGTACAACTGGCTGGATGGCGTGGGGCCGAAGCAGGATCGCCCGCGGGTGCTCGACAAAGCGTGGAACGCGATCAACACGAATCAGTTCGGCACCGATGAATTCATGAGGTGGTCGAAGGCGGCGGGCACGCTTCCGCTGATGGGGCTGAACCTGGGAACGGGCACACCGGAACAGGCAGCGGCGCTGGTGGAATATTGCAACGTGGAGAAGGGCACGCGCTGGAGCGACCTGCGGCGGAAG
>Ga0210390_10005447_pt1 | contig 10663 bp, 7 predicted proteins | sample IncBWH11OmetaG_FD_161050 | JGI IMG/M metagenome (GOLD analysis project Ga0210390, IMG submission 161050) | Forest soil microbial communities from Barre Woods Harvard Forest LTER site, Petersham, Massachusetts, United States - Inc-BW-H-11-O ... | reverse complement strand
CGAAGCGTTCAGGGTGGCCTACCACCTCGCGGCCATGGAGCCACACAAGACTTAATGGACCCGCGAACGGTGCCATTCCGGACCGGTCCGATCAGCGGCCTGGTCCGACCTCAAGGGCTGCACCTCAGTCAGTGCGGCCGAGGCCGCGTACTTCGCTGCTCGTGGATCCGGCCACCGGGTAGATGGCCGACATGTTCGTAGCTACAGTGGCCGCCGACTGCCCGCGCCGACGTGCGCCAGCACTCCTGGCATGAGCTCGCGCCCGCTGATGGCCTCCGGCATAGAACTCAGGTCGCGAAGAAACTTAGTCTCGGCGAAACTCCGCGCATCCCAGCCGCGCTGCCGGGCGGCAGCGAGCTGTCCACGGGTCGGTTGTCGTGAGCTCCCCGCGAGGCGCCGTGCCGCATGTCACGGCCAGCGCCTGGCCGCGCGCCGGGTAGCCGCGCGGTTGCCCGGGACCGGATTCCGGCCGGGTACCTCCTCGACCGCGGAGAGGACTGTTACCTGGACGCCCACGTCCCTCATCTGAGGCGGCATGGCCTGGCAGCCGCTCTCGTAGATGCCATCAGTACATTGCGGCGCCAATTTATAATTTCTGGCCTTGATCCGCTTTCTCGCGCTACGTATAGTAAGTGCGTTTGGCGCCATTCCTTCGGGTGTAGCCGTGGGCTCACCTCGGGTTACGGCGCGATGGCGTTCCTGCGCCGCCGACCGGATGTCGCGTCGCCATGGGAGGGAGGTTTCCTGTCCGCCTGAGCCTGTCCTGATAAATGGCTCGGTCCTACAACGTGCCTGGCCGCCCGCGGCCAGGATCCGGTTTCGGTCGTCATCAATGGCCGGAACGGAAGTTCTGCTGCCCAAAAGGGCGGAGCTATGCCCAAGTAGCACTCGGTACAGCAGTCAGTGAAAGGATACCGCATTGCACGCTAATAACCACGGCCGCAGGCCGATGAAGCCCCTCGGCCTGGCAATTGGCATACCAATTGCGCTCTTAGCGGGAGGGATGCTCGCCGCTACCCCGGCTACCGCTTATGCGGGCACGGCCCCCTCCGTCTCGACCGCCGGGCAGGCATCAGGCTCGTCTCACTGGGTGTATGCCTGCGGCACCTTTACCCGCGGCAAGCTCCACTGCCTGGTCATCAAGAACACCGCTGCCCATCCAACCGCGCAGACCGTGCGGCCCAACGCTATCCCCGCAGGCAACGGCTATGGCCCGTCGCAGCTGCAGTCCGCCTACGATCTGACCGCGGCGTCCGGCGCCGACGGCTCGGGCACGACAGTTGCTGTAGTCGATGCCTACAACGACCCGACCGCGGCCAGCGACCTGGCCACGTATCGGTCCGCTGCGGGACTGCCTGCCCTGACGTCAGGCCAGTTCACCCAGTACAACCAGGAAGGCGAGACCTCGCCGCTGCCCGCCACGGCCCCGGCCGATGACGACTGGACGCTGGAGGAATCGCTCGACGTCGACATGGTCTCCGCGATCTGCCCGCTGTGCAAGATCGACCTGGTTGAGGCCAACAACGACAGCGGTACCGGCCTGTACGTCGCCGAGGAGACGGCCGCCACCACCCTGGGCGCCAAGTACATCTCCAATAGCTGGGGCGGAAGCGAGACGTCCACCGATACCACGGACGACTCCGAGTACTTCGGTGTCTCCGGCGTGGTCTACACCGCATCCGCTGGTGACTCTGCCTACAGCGGCGGCGTGATCTACCCCGCGACCTCTCCGCATGTGGTGTCGGTTGGCGGAACCACGCTGAACACCTCATCCAACTCGCGCGGCTGGACCGAAAGCGTCTGGGAGACCAGCTCGTCGGAGGGTACTGGTTCTGGCTGCTCAGCCTTCGAGCCGCAGCCGTCCTGGCAGGCGTCCATCTCCATCCTCAAGGCTGCCTGCGCCGATCGGGTCGACAACGACGTAGCGGCCGACGCCGACCCCAACACCGGGGCAGCGGTCTACGACACGACAAACGGTAACGGCGGCTGGAACGAGGTCGGAGGCACTAGCGAGTCGTCACCGATCATCGCCTCCGTGTTCGCGCTTGCCGGCAACAACGGCAATGGCGGCAACAACGCGGCCGACTCGATTTACACGCACACCGCCGACCTGAACGAGGTTACGGCGAGCAGCAACGGCACCTGCACTCCCCCGGCGGCCGACTCGGTCCTGTGCACCGCGACTGGCGCTGCGAACACCTACAACGGCCCGACTGGCTGGGGCACTCCGGAGGGCCTCGGCGCGTTCCAGAGCAACTCCGCCGGCAACACGGTCACCGTTACCAACCCGGGCAGCCAGACCGGCACCGTCGGCACGGCCGCCAGCCTGCAGATCAACGCGACCGACTCAGCCTCGGGCCAGACGCTGACCTACAGCGCCACCGGCCTTCCGGCGGGCCTGTCGATCAGTTCCACGACCGGGCTGATCTCCGGCACGCCCACCACCGCCGGCAGCAACAGCGTGACGGTCACCGCCAAGGACACCACCGGAGCCTCCGGATCGGCGTCCTTCACCTGGACAATCAACTCCGCGACCGGCTGCACAGCGGCACAGCTGCTCGGCAACCCGGGCTTCGAGACCGGTTCGATCTCACCGTGGACGTCGACTGCCGGCGTGCTCGCCGACACCGCCGAGGGTGTACCGGCCCAGGCTGGCAGTTACCTGGCCTGGCTGGACGGCTACGGCGAAGCACACACCGACACACTCGCGCAGACGGTCACCATCCCGTCGACCTGCAAGAGCGCCGTGTTCACCTACTGGGTCGAGGTGAACTCGACCACGACCAACACATCGAACAAGCTGGTCCTTGAAGTGCTGAACTCCTCCGGCACAGTGGTCCAGACGGTTGCAGTAGCGACTGCAGCGAATAACGGCAGCAGCTACGTCGAGTACAGCACCAACCTCGGCGCATACATCGGCCAGAAGATCACCGTCAAGTTTGTCGGAACGGAGGTAAACGGCGGGAACACCAGCTTCTTCGAGGACAGCAACGCGATAAACGTCGACTGACCTGACGCACAAGGCCGGGGCGGCCGTATCCGAAACGGCCGCCACCAGCTTCACCTGAGGCCGGCTACGGAGTACCTGAACGGAGGCTAGTTAACGCCCAAAAGGCCGTCTATCCGCGTGCGCTCGAGACGGTCAGCGGTTTGTCTTCTGTTCGAGTTCGGCAGGGTACCGCTCGCCCACGATCGTTACCTCGGATGCGGCGCGGTCGATGTCGGCCCGGTCGCCGCTCGTGAGCTCGAGGGTCGTCGCGGCCAAGTTCTCCTCTAGCCGGTGCACCTTCGTGGTGCCGGGAATCGGCACTATCCACGGGGCCCTGGCGAGGATCCAGGCAAGCGCCAGCTGCGCGGGGGTTGCGCGCTTCCGCTCGCCGATCGTGCGCAGACGGTCGACAAGGGCCTGGTTCGTCTTGCGCGCTTCGACCGTGAAGCGCGGCAGCTCGGTGCGGTTGTCGGCGCTGTCGAAGGTGGTGTGCTCGTCGATGGCTCCGGTGAGGAAGCCGCGTCCCAGCGGGCTGTAGGCCACGAACCCTATGCCCAGCTCCGCGCAGACTGGCAGCACCTCGTTCTCTGGCTGTCTCCACCACAGCGAGTACTCGCTCTGGACCGCGGTCACAGGCTGGACGGCATGGGCGCGGCGGATCGTTTGGGCTCCGGCCTCGGACAGGCCGAAGTGCCTGACCTTGCCCTGCGCGATCAGGTCCCTGACGGTGCCGGCGACGTCCTCTATGGGCACGTCGGGATCAACTCGGTGCTGGTACAGCAGGTCGATCGCCTCAACGCCAAGGCGCGCGAGAGAAGCGTCGGTCGTCTGCCTGATCAGCTCGGGTCGACTGGAGAGAGCGGGTCGGCCGGCCGCGTCGACTTCGCCGAACTTCGTGGCGACGACGACTCGATCACGAACGGGAGCAAGGGCGTCGCCCACAAGCTGCTCGTTCGTGAACGGGCCGTACACCTGCGCGGTGTCGAAGAACGTCACCCCGAGATCCGCCGCATCCCGGATCAGGGCGATCGCCTCGTCTCGGTCCAGGGTGGTGCTGCGGTGGTAGCTCAGGCCCATGCAGCCAAGTCCCAGCGCGGACACCGTTAGGCCACTCGAGCCCAGCAGCCGCTGCGCCACGGCGTGATCCATGCCTTCCATCGAACCATGACTCGCGGCTGGAGGAGCCGACGCCTTGCTGCGGGCCGCAGTTGCGTACCGCCGAGGCAGGGACTGGCAGCCGGCCCGAGGGCGCGCCAAAGCAGTAGCGGCTTACGCCGAGGTCGGGCCGACCTTCCCGGTGACGTATTGGCCGCACGCATGGACGCGAGTCGCCGCTATGGTGCGTGGCACTGGACGTCCTTCGCGACGAGGCCCACGCAGGGCTCCGCGATACCGGATTAACGGCAGCCCAGGGGTAGAGCGGGTGCTGTTCCCGGCGGAGCGCCAGGTTGTGATCGTGGCGACGAGCCAGAACAGCAACTTGTCGGCCTGGGGGCTGCCACGGTCATCGGCTGGTCTGCGGTGCTAGCGGCAGGCGCTGGAGCCGGGCCTGCTCCAGTTCGGTGATCTGGCGCTCGCGGTTGACGCCGAGTTTCATGTTCTGGATCTTGTCGTGCAGCTTGACGATCGCGTCGATGAGCATCTCCGGCCGCGGCGGGCAGCCGGGCAGGTAGATGTCGACCGGGACCAGGTGGTCGACGCCCTGGACGATGGCGTAGTTGTTGAACATGCCGCCGCTGGAGGCGCAGACGCCCATCGAGATGACCCACTTGGGGTTGGACATCTGGTCGTAGACCTGCCGCAGCACCGGCGCCATCTTCTGGCTGACGCGGCCGGCCACGACCATCAGGTCGGCCTGGCGCGGCGTGGCGGCCAGCTTCTCCATGCCGAACCTGGCCAGGTCGTGCCGCGGGCCGCCGGCGGCCATCATCTCCATGGCGCAGCAGGCCAGGCCGAACGTGGCCGGCCAGACCGAGTTCTTGCGGACGTAGCCGGCGAGCTTCTCCACGGTGGTCAGCAGGACCCCGCCGGGCAGGCGATCTTCCAGTCCCACGGCGCTCTCCCAGGGCCTTCGGCCAGGCGGCCAGTTTTCCGGCCGTGCGGCCTACAGTAGCGTACGGGGATGCAGCCGGAGACCGAGCGGCCTGCCCGGACCTTCACCGAGACGGCCCGCCGCGCCCAGATCGTCGGGTGCGCCGCGGACGTGATCGCCCAGGCCGGCTACGAGCGGGCCACCATGGCCGAGATCGCCCGGCAGGCCGGCGTGGCCAAGAGCGTCATCTCCTACCACTTCGCCGACAAGAACGAGCTCCTGCAGGAACTGATCCGCACCGCCGTCGCGACGTTCACCGGTTTCATCGAGCCCCGGCTGGCCGCCCAGACCACCGCCCGCGGGAAGATCAGCGCCTACCTGGTCGGGTCAGCCGACTACATGACCGCCCACCCCAGCCTGCACCTGGCAGTCCTGGAGATCGCCTTCAAAGCGCTCGGCCCCGACGGGCTGCCCCTGGTCGCCTCCATGCCCCTGGAGACCCACAAGCCAACCCTGGAGCATATTCTCCTCGACGGCCAGCAGGCCGGAGAGCTACGGGAGTTCGACGTCCAGGTCATGGCCGGGCTGGTGCGCTCGGCCGTCACCCACACCATGCTCCTGGCCCTGCGCTTTAGCCCGGGCCTGGACATGCAGGTCTACGCCAGCGAACTGGCCACCACCTTCGACCTCGCCACCCGAGCCAGCACCAGCTGACACCTCCGGCCGGGCTCTGGCCACGCCTGGACTCGGCCGGACAAGATCAAAGACAGGGCGACGACGAGAAGACCGCGGCTGGTGCCCTGACCGGCAGCTACGGTTCAGCTGGACTGGAGCGCTCCGTTGCCCGCGAGAGAACTGCGATAGAACAGCGGGCCGAGGCAAGCGATGCAGCGCGTCTGCGCAGGTCAGAGATGGCGCGGCAACTTACGCGCACACGGCCTCCGGAGCCGCGTGCGCAGGTTCGAATCCTGCGGGGGACGGATATCGATGACCAGGCGAAATCCCCTCTGATCTGCGGGAACTGTCGTTGCTCGCATGCCGCGCTCGTGAATCACGAGACCTAGGCTGGCAAGACGTCCGTTCAAGATCCAGAGCACAGCTGGCTCTTTTCGGGCTCCTGGATGAGCCGATGCGCTGGTGGCCGACGTGTCAGCCTGCCAGGCTCCGGGCGGCGGCCGCGATGTGCCGCGGGCTGAGGCCGGCCGCGTCGAGAAGTTCCTCGCTGGTCCCCGACCCTGGCATCTCGGATACAGACAGGTGCAGCACGGTCAGGTCGACCTGCCCGGTGCCGGTCAGCGCGTCCACGACCGCGGACCCGAGGCCGCCCTCGGGGTGATGGTCTTCGGCGATCACCAGCTTGCCGCCAGTGGCCGCGGCCGCCGCCTTAAGCGTCGCGGTGTCGATTGGCTTGACCGAGTAGGCATCGATGACGCGGGCGCTGATCCCGTCGGCCTTAAGCTCGTCGGCTGCGGCGAGGCAGGCATGCAGGGTCACGCCCGCGCCGATCAAGGTGACCTGATCCTCATCGCCGGACCGCAGCACCTTCGCCCCGCCGACCGGGAATGCCTCGCCCGGCGCATACAGCACCGGGTAGGCGCCACGCGTCGTGCGCATATAGACGATCCCGTCTCGGTCGGCCATGGCCTGGACGAGAGCAGCCGTGCTGGTGGCGTCACTCGGGTACAGGACAGTCGAGCCATGAACAGCGCGTATCATCGCCAGGTCCTCCAGCGCCATCTGCGAGGGCCCGTCAGCGCCGATCTCCACGCCGGCGTGCGAGCCGACCAGGCAGATGTTGGCCTGCGAGATAGCGGCCATCCGGATGAAGTCATAAGCACGGGTCAGGAAGGCCGCGAACGTCGAGGCGAACGGCCGGTAGCCGCGCACGCTGAAGCCCACTGCGGCGGCCACCATCTGCTGCTCGGCGATGTACATCTCGAAGTACCGCTCGGGATACGCGTTCGCGAATTCGTCAGCGAACGTCGAGTTGCTCACCTCACCGTCCATCGCCACGACATCGCGGCGGACGCCGAGCGCGCGCAATGCCTGGCCGTACGCCTTGCGCGTAGCAACCACGTCCCCGACTGCGTAGCTGGGAAGCCGCACCTCCCCGCCGGGCCCTCCAGCACGGGCGGCCGCCGCGGCTTGAACCGGTTTCGGGCCGCGCACGGTCAGGCCGCGTTCTCCGCCCAGCTCGACGATCGCACGCTCAGCCATCGGGGCCGGGAGGGGTTTGCCGTGCCAGCCCTCCCGGTCCTCGACCTCGGAGAAGCCGCGGCCCTTGATCGTCCTGGCGAGGATGACGGTCGGCCTGTCACCGGTGATGTCGCCCGCCTCTGCCATGGCCCGGTCAATCTCGGCCACGTCGTGGCCGTCGACGGTCAGGACCCGGGCACCGAACGCCGACGCACGGCGGCTGTAGGTCTCCAGATCCCAGGACAACTCAGTCGGCCCGCGCTGCCCGAGCCGGTTGACATCCACCATGGCAATGAGGTTCGACAGCTTGTAGTGCGAGGCCTTGTCGAAGGCCTCCCAGATCGACCCCTCGGCCATCTCGCTGTCACCGCAGAGAACCCAGACGCGGAACGGGGACTCATCGAGATACTTGCCGGCCAGCGCGACCCCGACGGCGTCTGGCAGCCCCTGGCCCAGAGAGCCAGTCGCCACGTCCACCCACGGCAGGACCGGGGTCGGATGGCCCTCCAGCCGCGACCCGAACCGGCGGTAACCCGTCATCAGCTCGTCGTCAGTGACGACTCCTACCGCCTTGTAGACCGAGTAGAGCAGCGGCGACGCATGACCCTTGGAAAAGATCAGGTGATCGTTGGCCGGGCTGGCCGGGTCGTCCCAGTCATACCGAAGATGCCGGCCGACGAGGACGGCCAGCAGGTCAGCGGCCGACATGCTGGAAGTCGGGTGACCCGACCCGGCCGACGTACTCGACCGGACCGAGTCGACCCGTAGCTGCTGGGCAAGCTCGGCCGCGAGATCAAGATCAATATCCGTCTTCATGGCACTTGGAGTACCCACGAGCACCCTCCCCCAGGGCTTACGCTGGCGCGCTCATCGCCGACGTCCTAGGCGTCCACACTAGGCCGTGATCCCCGGCGGATACTGTCGCCGGGCAACGTCGCGGCTCGCCCTGGTGCTCATCCGGCAGGGAACGGCGGTGCGCAGGTTCGCCAGCATGCTCACGCTGAGCACCCTCGTCGGCTCCTACCCCAGCCCGGAGCAGGCTGGCGCACGGATGGAGCCAGCCCTGCTCCGTGGGAGCCACATGCTGCCGGTAATCGTCACCCCGGTCGTGGATGAAACCGGGCTGGGTCACAACTGCCGGGCCCAGGCGGAAGATCATCGGCGTACCCCGGCGGGACTTCGGCGTGCTCGACCCGGTCGGCCTGGCCCGCCGACGCCGGGGCCGCCGGCTGGAAAGCGGCTACGGCAACCACAAGCTGCTCGGCGGTCACGCAGTGCACCGCGACCGCGGCCGGCCGCCGGTGGACGTCCCTGATCTGGGCGGCCAGCTCTGGCGCTGCGGGCAACCTAATTCACTTGCCGGCCATCACTCTCGCCGCGGTTCGGCCAGGAGTTTCGGTAGCGCCTTGCTCAGAACTGCTCGGTCGGCCGCAGTCAGGCGCGCGGTGAAGAGGGATGCTACGAGCTGCAGGTGCGAGTCAATGGCAGTAAGCAGAGCGGCGTGGCCCGCATCAGTCACGGCTATTTCCACGCCGCGCCGATCGTCGCCGGCCGTTGTCCGGGTGATTACGCCGGCCTTTTCCATCCGCGCGAGCAGCCGGCTCACGCCGCTCTCGCTGAGCAGCATCCGCTTCCGCAGCTCTTTCTGCCGCGCGCGCATGCCGGGCATGTCGGCGAGGTGTACCAGGACGTCGAACCACTCCAGCGGGAGTTGGTGCTCGATCAGCATCTCATCAGCAAGCTGCCCCACGATCTGCCGGTGGACAGCGAGAAAGGACTGCCAGAGGCCGGTTTGCTGATGCAGCCGGGCTAGCGCATCGGCCAGATCGGGCGCATCTTCCACCGGAGGCTCCCCGCTCGCTCGCGGAGGCTGCCCGGCTGGCCTGGTAGGTCCGTTCACAGTCAATGAGGCGCTCACCTTAGCTGTCTTTCTGGCCAGGTACGGTCCGGGGTTACTGGCGACCCCGCCAGCGGCCTGGCCGCGCTGTGCAGCCCCACTGTGACCTAACACTGCAGGAAGCTCCGAACCGGCCACCTTGGCCGCGCGGACCAGTGTATTGCACGCGCAAGCAATTTATAATTATACTTGCTTGCGCAAGCTATATTGCTTCCCCGCTCGCGTAAGAGGAGCCGCGACATGACTTCCAGCGGCCCGACGACTGACCCCTCCAGACCACACCGGCAGCTCAACATCACCGGAGAGGCGAACCCGAAATGACCCCATCAACCCCGGAACCAGGCACCCACGCGCCCCGGTCACCGCTGACACGCCGGAACCTCATCGCGTCGACGGGACTGGCAGCCGCTGCCATCTCAACGGCACCGCTGCTCGGACGGAGCACGGCAAAGGCCGCCGTATCCGCCGTCACGGCTGCCTGCCCGCCGGGCACTACTGCGCCAGTCCCGCCACCTGCCAAGGGCCCGGCCATTCCCGCGGCCGGTTACCTGGTCGAGGAGATCGCGGACCGCGTCTACTGGCTCACCGACGGCCTCTACCAGATGATCTTCGTCACAACCGCGGAGGGAGTCGTCGCGGTCGACGCCCCGCCCACTCTTGGCAAAAACATCCTGCGTGCTATCGCGACCGTCACCACATCCCCAGTCACTCATGCGATCTACAGCCATCACCACGCCGACCACACCGGCGCGATGACTCTCTACGAGGGAGCACGCTTCTACGCGCACAAAGACGTTGCCGAGCTGCTGAGGCAGACCAGCGACCCGAACCGCCCGCTCCCCGACGTCACCTTCGAACGCCACCTGAACGTTCACGCCGGCGACGACGTCCTGAGCCTCGCCTACCACGGCCCTAACCACTCGCCCGGCAACATCTTCGTCAACCTGCCAGCCCAGCGGGTCCTCATGCTCGTGGACGTGGTCTTCCCCGGCTGGGTGCCCTTCGCCTACCTCGCCGAGTCACAGAACATCCCCGGCTGGCTCGAAGCCCCCGCCCAGGTCCTGACCTATCAGTTCGACACCTACGTCGGGGGGCACCTCACCCGGCTCGGCACCCGCAACGACGTGCTCATCCAGCAGGAGTACATCGCCGAACTCAAGGCCCAGGCTGCGAACGCCATTGCCAGCTTCAACCCCGCCACCGTCTATCAGACCGTCGACCCAACCAACCCCTGGGCGGTGTTCCGCGGCTACCTCGACGGCGTCGCCGCTCAGGCCGCCAACGCAGTCATCCCCAACTGGATCGACCAGCTCGGCGGAGCAGACGTCTACACCTTCGCCAACGCCTACGCCATGGTCGAGTCGCTCCGCATCGACTACGGCCAGCTCGGCCCGTTCGGCATCCACCCCTGACACCCCTGACACCCCGGCGACAGTCCACACGACATCGGAGCAGACGATGACAACACTCACCGCCCACGCAGACCGCGAGATCGCTCCGGCCGGCCTCGACGCTACTAGCCGCGCTCTTCTGTTCACCCGGGCCCGGA
>Ga0210390_10005445_pt1 | contig 10664 bp, 11 predicted proteins | sample IncBWH11OmetaG_FD_161050 | JGI IMG/M metagenome (GOLD analysis project Ga0210390, IMG submission 161050) | Forest soil microbial communities from Barre Woods Harvard Forest LTER site, Petersham, Massachusetts, United States - Inc-BW-H-11-O ... | reverse complement strand
CCGGCCAAAAATCATGTTCTTGATTCCCGGCACGGTCGTGATCTGAAAAGAAGCGGACGACTGGAATGCGCCGACGTGTCCCGGATGCACTCGCAAAGTTTCACCCGGCTGTAGATCCTTCATGATCAGCTCGCCCGAGAGCTCAATCCATGCGGTTCCGGTTCCGGTGACACGCTGCAGCAGAAAGCCGTCGCCGCCGAAAACTCCCGCGCCCAGCGACTGCTGGAAGCCGACGCTGATCTGAATCTGGGGTGTAGCACACAAAAATCCGTGCCGGTGAATCATATATTCGTGTCCCGCGCCAACTTCGATGGGCACGATATGTCCGGGCAGTTTGGTGGCAAAGGAAATTCCGCCAGCGCCGCCGATGGCCCGGTATTCCGTCATGAACAGCGATCCGCCGCCGGCCACGCGCTTGAGCACGCCGAAAATTCCTCCACCTCCACCAAACTGGGTGTGGGTCGTCATCTGGATGGAACTCGTCATCCACGAAAGTTCACCGGCTTCAGAAATGACGGACTCATTGGGCTGAAGCACGAATTCAAGTACCGGCATAGTAGTGCCGAGAATGTTGCTCTGCATGCGGACTCCTGGTCTGGATTTGCACGCTGTCGACGAGCTTCGGGCCCGCACTGAGCGTTCGATTGAATTTATACCGTCAATCACGTGTTCACAAGAGCCAAGCTGGAGGCTTAGAACGCTGTATTGGCACGAGATGAACCTGACTCGCATCCGCAAAGCGAGTAGAAATCAGCATTTCCTGCTTACCGGGGTCCCAGCTGTCGCCCGCCGCGGTGTCAGAATTTTGGCAACTGTGCCACATTTTTGGCTCACGCAGGTTCCATCTAGCTGCTCGGCCAGTGTGTTATTCCGAGGATTGAACCTATAAGTGCCGGTTAGGACTGCACAAAACTCCGTTCTGCGGTAAGACCGCTCTGAGTGGAATTGCGAATGCTTGAAGCTCAAGCCGCCAGAATTCTGTGGCGGCACACCGTCGAGACGCAGGAGAGAGACATATGGTCGTCGGGTTGCGCAGCCATCGGAAGCAGCATGTAAGGTGCATCCTTCGTTGCGTTGCAATCCTCTCCTTCGCAAGCTTGGACGCTGCCGGGCAACAAACCGAGCAACTGCAGCAGCAACTCCAGGAACTGCAGCAGCAGTATGAGACAACCACGCATGACCTTGAGCAGCGGATTGCAGCTCTGCAAGAGCAAATCAATAAAGAAAAACAAAGCAGAGAACAACAAGCTGAGGATGAGAAGGCGGAGAGTGCAAAGGAAAAACAGGCGACGGTCTCGGCGGCAGACTTGGCGGCCCAGGAAGCGCGAAAAGTTGTTGGAGAGTCCAACCAAGTGGGGGCAAAATTTCAAGGTGACGTGCCTTCCGAACCATCTTATGACCTTCTGAAAGAGGCGGACGAAAAGATCGAAAAGCTGCAGGAGCATATGGGCACTTTTGAGTTCCACGGCTACTTTCGCTCTGGTTACGGTTTAAATAGCGTCGGCGGGCAACAGGTGGCATTTGAAGCGCCCGGTGCTGAGGCCAAGTACCGCCTGGGAAACGAAGCGGAAACCTACGCAGAATTGATCTTTGTCAACAACTGGGTAAACTCGGACCATAATCCCGACAAAGCATGGTTCAGGACCGAGTTCATGGTAGAGGCCAACACCTCGAACTCCGAGAACTATGCCCCCATCGGCGATGCCGCTGGTGCCGATCAGTTCCGCTTCCGCGAGGCCTTTGTGCAAGCAGGCAACCTCTTCGAGAGCCAGCCCGGCGCAAAGTTCTGGGCGGGCGAAAGATACTATCGCCGGCAGCACGTTGACAGCGACGATTTCTATCCGCTGGATATGAGCGGTTACGGCGGAGGGGTTGAAGACTTGAATATTGGTGTCGGCAAGATGGCCGTTGCCTTCCTAAATACGGCACGGCCCGACATCGTTACCGAAAACGGCAACCTGGCAAAGAGCAACATCGATGTTCGTGTCTATGGGCTGAAGGCACCGGTGGGTCTCTGGGGCGTTTGGTTCGATTACGCAACTTCAAAAGGGGGCACCGTAGAATCGACCACACTTACTGGCTTAACCACGGCGACCAAAATTCCCACAAGCGATGGCTACGCGTTCGGGTTTAAACATGAACAGTTGGAGTGGCATGGCGGCTATAACACGTTCATGATCCAGTACGGGACCGGAGCGGCGAGCAACTTCAGCAATCCGGGGAACGGCACCACGATTCCGAACCCGACGCCGTATATCAATTACACAAGACAGTTTCTTTTCACGGAGCAAATGGTCTTTCAACCCAACGACAAGTTTGCGGTGATGCCAATCTTCGTCTACCAGCGAACAAAAGACGGTAATCCGCAGCACGACTGGGTGCAGTGGGCGTCGTTTGGCGTGAGGCCGGAGGTGTTTTTCACGACGCACCTGTCGCTGACGGGTGATTGCGGATTTGATCACACGCATCTTCCCGGATCATACGACGGTTGGCTGCGCAAATGCACAATAGCGCCGCAAATCGGACCGGATAGAAAATTCTTCGGCCGCCCGGTACTGCGCGCGTTCGTGACATATGCCGACTGGTCGGACGGGTTCCGCGGTTTTGTGGGCGGCGTGCCCTTCGAGAATCGGACGAGCGGCCTGACCTACGGCGTACAGGTCGAGCATTGGTGGTAAATCTCAGGAAATTACGGGCACGCAAAAGCACCATCGAAACTAATTCGAGATTGAGGTAAAGGAAAATGGCAACTCGACAAATTATTACTGGTTCTGTCACGTGTCGCCGACCGCAGTATTCCCACCACTCAGCCCCCTGCAGGAACCGATAAGGATGCGGGGGGAAAGCCGCGTTGATCCTGATATCGACGGCAAACTAATACTAAAGCACAATGGACGCTGTCCCCGGAAGTGGCGCATTGTTGTGTTATGGACACCCGGCAACAAGGGCGGGCCATCGAACGTTTACTTGTGTCCGTAGTCGATGACGATGAGTCTATCCGCGAATCACTGCCCGACTTGTTGGCGGAGTTCGGCTTTGCAGCCCGTACGTTCTCTTCGGCGGAAGAGTTCCTCGCGTCCGGTTCCATCGGTCAAACCAGATGCCTGATCCTCGACGTCGCCATGCCTGGGATGACCGGACCTGATCTTCAACGGGAATTGATGCGCCGGCAACAGGCGATTCCAGTGATTTTCATCACCGCCAGTAGAGATATGACGATTCGTCCACAGCTCATCGCACAGGGTGCGGTAGAGTGCCTATTCAAGCCATTTAGTGACACAGCTCTGCTTGAAGCGCTCAATGCTGCGCTTCGGGTGAACTGACTTTATAGGGCATACTCTCTTACAAGCCACGCCACTAGTGTTCGTAGTTGACGACATCTCAGTGCGCGAATCGCTGGAACTGCTGATCCGCTGCGAGGGCTGGCAGCGGATACGTTCGCATCCGCACAAGAATTTCTTTCTCGTCCACCCGTCCTCGTTCGCTAGCGCGAAGCTCTGGAGCCGAATGCCAATTTGGGCTAACACGTCCCGGGAAAAGATCCTTCAGCGGGTTGCTCGCAAGTGAGCATGACCAAATCGATTGGCTGGCACACTTTTCGGCATACGTACAGCTCACTGCTTGCACAGAGCGGCGACGAGATCAAGGCCAGAGCCGAGTGGTGGATGTTCTGTTCGAGCGGGAGCAGACGGGCACAGCGCAAGCAGGAGCTTAATGTGACCCCGTGTACAAGAAAGACAGGCGGTCGGAACAGCGCGTAAGTCATTAAGCTGAGTGGTTGATGAACTTACGACACTACAAAATAAAAATAATCATGCACAGGCAAGAAAACGTATAATGCTACCGTCTCTCGTTGTCCCAAAAACACGTATCCGCATTATCATCCCTGGTTGCGAAGCGAGGTTAATATGCAACGCTCACCACGGTCCGCTCGAATTGTTCATCGGTTTCCTAAACCAATTGAGCAGCAATTGCAAATGTATGCGCTGGCTGCCAGCGCTGCCGGTGTAGGATTTCTCGCGCTTGCTCCACGGGCCGCAGCCAAAATCATCTTCACGGCCACAAACCAGCCGATCGTTGGACGGGTTGGGGTTGACCTGAATAACGACGGGATTACCGATTTCGTTCTGGCTACGTATCCCTTTCTAGTTGCACTTCGAACAGGTGCTCCAAAGTCCAAAGACTATATGCCAGCGGCGGGGGTATTTGGGGAACCAACTTTGCTAGCGGCGGATTTGTGTCCGCGCTCCCTACACGGTTTCTTATCGGAAATAACAAGGGGAAATTCGGCGTGGCCGGCACCAGCACCATGGCCCTATTCGAGAATACCTGCACCGTTTCAGGTCGATGCGGGGGAACGCAGTTATTCGGTCAATGGCCCAACGTAAGAAACCGCTACATGGGCGTGAGTTTCTTAATCAACGGGCAAACGCACTACGGTTGGGCACGCCTTACGGTCAAAACCAATAGTCAGGGGATCTCTGCAACTTTAACCGGCTATGCCTATCAGACCGACGTCAACGAGCCAATTTTGATTGGGAATGGCAATCTCACCCCCGACGATGCCGATGAAAGCGCCATCTCCGACCTGCCCGACGCGCAGCCTCGAAGCCTGGGTTCACTGGCATTGGGCGCGTTTGCAAGAGCGCGGGCAAAAACGCGGCCAAGAGTGGCGGCTGCCGGAAATGACGCCCGGAAAGAACACAATGATCCGAAAGAACAATGATCCGAATGTGAAGGGAGAATCTCCATGCGGACCACAATGAACCAGACTCCAGTATCGCGAGCATTACGCATGTCGCTATTTGCTGCCCTGCTTTCACTTGCAGCTTCGTCATCACTGCGCGCCCAAACCTACACCGTGCTCTACCGGTTCACAGGTCCGGATGGAGCTTCTCCGTACGGAACCCTGATTCTCGACGCCAACGAGAATGTTTATGGCATGACGCGCGATGGTGGCGCTCACAACAGCGGAACCGTATTTGAGCTAACCGGGAAAAACGTAAGAGTTTTGTACAGCTTCGGGGACTCTCCCGATGGTGCGCACCCCATGAGGGGGCTGACGCTGGATTCACAGGGCAATCTCTACGGCACCACCGCATTTGGCGGCTCCGCCGGCAGCGGGACAGCGTTCAAGCTGGGCGCTACAGGGACGGATACTATTCTTTACAGTTTTACCGGTGCCGCCGATGGTGACCAACCCCAGAGCGGATTGGTATTGGATGCCTTACGAAACCTCTACGGAACCACGGTGATGGGTGGAGTTTCCAATTGCGGAACCGTGTTCAGGATCAACCGGTCAGGTGCTGAGAGCGTGCTGCACAGCTTCGGGTGCGCTGCCGACGGTCAGTTTCCCTATTCTGGTTTGACCCGTGTCTCAAACCTTTTTTATGGGACAACCGGTGGGGATGGCTTCAAAAGCTACGGCACAGTCTTCAAGATGACTCTAACTGGAAGGGAGACGGTGTTTTATAGATTCAAGGGTGGTACGGACGGGGCCCAGCCCATGTCCCCGCTCATTGTCGACGCTGAGGACAACGTTTACGGTACGACCTACCTGGGCGGCCTGGGGAAGGGCACGGTGTTCAAGTTGGATAAGTTCGGCAGTGAAACCGTGCTGTACCGCTTCACCGGCGTTGACGGCGGTGCTGATGGAGAAAATCCCCTCGGAGGCGTGGTCCGCGACGCATCTGGGAATCTCTACGGTACGACGGAAAACGGAGGTGCTTACAATGGCGGAACAGTTCTCAAGCTGGAGCCCAATGGCCATGAAACGGTGTTGCACTCGTTTGGCTCGGGTCCCACGGAGGGACATTACCCCGAGAACGGCCTCGTGAGAGACAGCCGTGGCAACCTCTACGGTACAACGTATCTAGGCGGGGCAGGCTTTGGCATCGTCTTTGAAATCACCCCTTAGCAACAAAAGGATATTACGCTCGAAGCTACGAATCAGCCGTTTCGCGATCACATCTTCAACGCATGCTGGACGATCATCGACCGTTTTGCAGAATAACCCACTCGAAACCCTGCAATTTCTCAATGAGCGAAATGCTGGTTGCGTCAGTTAGGAAATTGCCCCGTTGACTCTTGATCCGAGGAGGCTGACAATAGGCCGCTTTCGCAGGAGGATGATGGCTCTTCATGACCCCCTCCTACGAAGAGAATATCTCAATAGAAGTCAATCAAGAACCGGACGCCGTACGACCGCCAACCGGGAGGAAAACTGGTGCTGGGCATCAGCAGCACTCCTGCGGTTTCCTGTAGACTTCGCAGGCGAACCAACAACCCGGTAGGATTGTTGAATTGCATTAAGGGGCTCCCCAGTGACAATCACCAAAGAAGTGATCCCAAGCTCAGAGCCGCACAAGTCCAACCGCGAAATGATTTTTCGCTTTGCGATGGCGTTGCTCTTCGCAACCTTTTTGCTCGGCGTTCCTTGCGCAGCGCAAACCGTTACCGGACTTCACATCTTTACCGGCGGGAGCGACGGAGCAGGGCCTGCCGCACCCGTCACCGCAGATCAGAAAGGGAACTTGTTTGGTACGACGTGGAATGGCGGTTTGCAGAGCTGTGATGGAGGAGCGGGCTGTGGCACGATCTTCAAGGAAACCGCACCCTCCACATCTGGAGGGAAGTGGATTTTTACGCGTCTCTACGAATTCACCGGTGGCAACGATGGCTGCTGTAACTCTAGTACCCTGGCGATCGACCGCGAAGGAAGGCTGTACGGTGTGACCAATGGCGGTTTGCCGGGAGGAAGCGTGTTTCAATTGACCCCCCGCGGAAGCAAGTCCACACTCAGGCTGCTTTACACATTCAGCAACAAGGCGGACGGGGACTTCCCCTTTACTCCGCTGGTCATCGACAAAAGCGGAGCCCTCTACAGTGCATCATTCTACTGGGGTCTCCCTGGTTGCCTCTACAACGATGGTTGCGGCACCGTTGTGCAGCTCGTGCCACCCATGAGCAAGGACGGGGCCTGGACCGAGAATACTCTCTACCAGTTCCGCGGCGGAACCGATGGCGGCAATCCCTCCAGCGCTTTGGTCCCTGGCAGTAACGGAATACTTTACGGCAGCACTGCGAGCGGCGGTCGGGTCACTCAGAACTGTCCTAACGGATGCGGCGTTGTGTTCGAGGTCGCGCCGCCCGGTTTGGGGGGAAGCTGGACGGAACGCGTGCTCTACACCTTCCAGGACGCGCCCGACGGTGCCTTCCCTTACGCCTTGGTAGCAGACAAAAGCGGCGCGCTGTACGGGCTGGCCTGTTGCCACGGCCGTTCGAGTGAGAACAACATCTTCAAGCTGACCCCGCAAAAGAATGGCACCTGGCAAAAGACGGTTATCCACGACTTTAGCAACTCGTCCGCGTATCCTCCCTCCTACATTACCTTCGGAGGTAACGGCATTCTCTATGGCACTATTTTTGGTGACATCGATCTTGATGCCGGACGGGTCTTCCAACTGACCCCTCCGGGTAAATCTGGCGGCGTTTGGAAATTCCGAACGCTGTACGACTTCAACCAGGGCGGCCCCAGCCGAAATCCCAACGGCGTAATCCTTGGAAAATTCGGCGCCCTGTTCGGTACGTTGAACGGCGGTGATTCAGATTTCGGAGCTGTGTTCGAACTGGAACTAAACAAATTTGGAGATGTTCCTTAAGATTCTTCTGATCCTAATGTCAATCTAAAGGGACTGGTGTCGATGGTCGCGGAGTTAAGAGCCGAGCGGACGAACTTAGTAAGCCAACTCAAGCACATCGACGCGGCTTTATCCGACTCCCATTCCGTTGGTGACCACCAGCGCCTTGTCCTTCGTATCGAAAAAGATGTCCACTCCGTGATGGAAGGCGCGGCGCTGGCCGTCCCACCGAGCAGCAAGCACGCGACGAAAATGACGGCAAAAAATAACGATTGACTGAGAGCATTCCCGAGGGTCGGATATATTCGCTCCTCGTTCAAGCCGCGACTGGTTTTCTGCGCGGAGACAGCGTACTCTAAACTTGGACAAATTTTGTCCCCTTTCTCTTGGTTTGTCAATCGCAGCAATGAGTTGCAGCCCTGGCGCGCCTCTGTCTCAATGATCTTTGTTGTAACATCGCGGCCGGTGGCCGCGCTCTTGGGTACGGTGGTCGTGATTTCGGAGCTTGAAAGTACCTTGAATACAGCCTGCACGCCGTTAAAGGTGACGCTGGTCGCGCCTTCCAGATTCGTTCCGAGAATGATGACTTTCGTTCCCACCTCTCCGGATGTAGGACGTGTTTCCACGAACAGCCCCGAAATAGTTTTCGTTTTGCCCGCCGAGCGTTGACAGATGGACTTGCCCATCGAAAGAACATCTCTAGCAGCTCGCTTCAAACGATCCTATCGAAACTGCCCCGACCACGCGGACCTGTGCAACCCCGGCATTGCTGCTTCGGGGCAGTCCCACCAGTGCGAAAGACCTAACCCTGAGAATTATCTGGGTTTCGTCGCGTGCGAGTCGATAAGCGCTGGCCCAGGTTTGGTAGTCCCACATGGCGTACACCGCATTGTTGACGGCAGCGATGTTGCTGTCGCCATGCGTTGACATGAAGAAAAAGTCCACGCTGTCGACACCGCCGCAACCGTTGCAGGTCTCGTCGGCGTTGCCGTATTCGAAAGCGGGTTGTGCGCCCTGAAGGTTGAAATAGAAATCGACCGGGTAGTTGGGCCCGATAACGCTAATGAAGTTGTCACACCCGTCGTAAACGTCGATGGTGGGAGCCCAGTTATCCTGAAAGCTGCCTTCGCAGCGCACGCCGAAGTGGACGGTCGCTGAGGCAGGAGAAGCGAAAATCGTAAACATGGTGAATCCAGCCACGACGATAAGCATTACGAGCCGCACCGATTAAATACGAAGAAATCTTCCTTTCATAAATCCTCCTTATAGTTATGCGCTCCGTTCTGGAGCCTGAATTTGATTTCTTGCTATCGGCCGGGCCTCCGTATCGGTCACCGCGAAAGCCCTTCATTGGGTGTAGCGGGAATTGACGGGAGGAGGGGTCATACTCTGGAACACTAGAAGTCGGGTGAAGCGTCTGAGCTCTCGCCGTCACTATCTCTAACGAGATGACACATTTCTTTCTTGCAACTAGGGGCCATCTGCACCGATCCGCAGTTACTGTGGCGCGCTGCTTGTCAATGTGATACTTTCCCCTACATCGGTGAGAGCAGAAGCCATGCAAGGATCGTCCGAAGTGCCCTCAAAAGTCGAAGTCACGCAACTTCTCAAGGCGTGGGGTAGCGGAGACGATAAGGCACTTGAACTATTGACTCCCGTCGTTGAAAACGAGTTGCATCGTCTGGCGCACCGCTGCATGGCGAGGGAAAATCCCGGCCACACCCTGCAGACCACCGCTCTGGTAAACGAGGTTTATTTGCGGCTGGTCGACGTGCATGCGGTGAATTGGCAGGATCGAGCTCATTTTTTCGCGATTTCCGCTCGCATGATGCGACGCATCCTCACGGATTTTGCTCGTTCCCGTTGTTATCAGAAGCGCGGTGGTGGTGCGGTGCAGATCACTTTGGACGAAGCTTTGGTCGTCGCCCCGGAAAAACAAGCGGACATCATGGCGCTTGATCAGGTTTTGACTCAGTTCGCCGCACTCTATCCGCGGCAAAGTCAAGTCGTGGAGCTGCGCTTTTATGGCGGGCTCGACGTTCAGGAAGTAGCGGAAGCTCTGAAGATATCCCCGGAGACAGTTAAACGAGATTGGAGATTTGCCAAGACCTGGTTGCTGCGTGCCCTCAGCGAAGAAAAGACCGTAGAAAAAACCGAAGAAAACAGCGGAGAGTAGGACGATGGATGCTGAGCGAGCGCGGCGTCTGGAGCAACTGTACCATTCCGCGCTGGAGCACGCCGCGGCCGAGCGCGCCGCCTTCCTGCGGAGTGAGTGTGGCGCTGACGCGGCGCTCCGCCACGAAGTGGAATCGCTGCTCGCCCATGACAAAGAAGCTGAGGATTTCATCGAAACCCCAGCTCTGGAAATGGCCGCCCGGTTGGTCGCCCACCAGCGCGATCAGTCAGGCCACAGGGGCGACGCTGTCGTTGTAGGCCAGACCGTCTCCCATTACCGCATTGTCGAGAAACTGGGCGGGGGCGGAATGGGCGTAGTCTACAAGGCGCGCGATACCCGGCTGGGGCGACCGGTCGCGTTGAAATTCCTGCCTGAGCATTTCGCAGCGGACCCAAGAGCGATCGTCAGATTTCAACGCGAGGCCCGCGCCGCCAGTTCCCTCAACCACCCCAACATTTGCACCATTTACGACATCGGCGAAGAAGCAGGGCGAACTTTTATCGCTATGGAGTACATGGAGGGGCAGACGCTGAAACATGTCATCGAATCACGGCCGTTGGAAAGGGAACAACTGCTGCAACTGGCAATGCAGATCGCCGAAGCCCTGGACGCGGCTCACACGCAAGGCATCATTCATCGCGATGTGAAGCCGGCCAACATTTTCGTTACCAAGCGTGGTCAGGCCAAAGTCCTGGATTTCGGCTTAGCGAAATTAGCGCCCCCACCGCATACGGTGGCAACCGGGCCCGCAAAATCCGGTTCGGTGGACGAGAGTTCAGAGGACCAACTCACTAGCCCTGGCATCGCGATAGGAACAATCGCTTACATGTCGCCCGAACAGGCGCGCG
>Ga0210390_10005443_pt1 | contig 10665 bp, 8 predicted proteins | sample IncBWH11OmetaG_FD_161050 | JGI IMG/M metagenome (GOLD analysis project Ga0210390, IMG submission 161050) | Forest soil microbial communities from Barre Woods Harvard Forest LTER site, Petersham, Massachusetts, United States - Inc-BW-H-11-O ... | reverse complement strand
CGGCTCATCCGATGGGCTGCGCCTGACTCCGTATGAGGCGATGGCGCAAGACCTTTTGTTCATCCGCGCGGAACTGGAGACGGCGGGAATTCCGTTCCTCCTCATCCGCGGCGCTGACGGGCGTCCAGCGCTCGTCGTTGACATCGGGCTGCGTGCACGGCTCGCCGACGCCCTGATGTCGGCGTGCCTGGAAGCGCCGCTGCGCGCCAAGATTCTCGACGGGACCGGGCGTACCTCGGTGTACTTGGGCGACGGGCTGCTGTCGTCAGACCCGGACCCACGGCTGCTGCGGGTGTTCCGGCGGCGCGAGTGCCCGCGTTCTGGGTTGCGTTACGGCGCTTCGGCCGGGGTGGAGCTGCAGTTCTGGGTGTTCGACGGGAAGCAGGCGATCTGCCCGATCGAGAACTCGCTTACGCGGAAGGCATTGCCGCTGAGTGAGATTGTGTACACAGAGGTGGAACTGCACGGTCGCACGTGGCCGACGATCGCGGGGATGTTCTCTCCGCACGCCGCCGACGTCACGTTCGACATCGACATGGTGTTCTCCTGGGTGGACGGCAACGACCCGGAGTTCCTGGCGCGGCGCGCAGCCGCAATGGCGAATCACCTTGTGGGCGAAGGCGACGACGCCGACGCGCGGATCCGTCAGATCGACGAATTGAAGTACGCCCTGCGTTCGGTGCACGCGTTTGCGCCCTGGGTGCGGCGGATCTTCATCGTGACGGACTCGTCCGTCCCCGAGTGGCTGGCGCCGCATCCGAAAGTCACCATCGTGCGTGCGACGGACCACTTCACCGATCTGTCTGCGCTACCGGTGTACAACAGCCACGCGGTGGAGACTCAGCTGCACCACATCCCCGGTCTCGCAGAGCATTTCCTGTACTCCAACGACGACATGTTCTTCGGCCGGGCCCTGTCACCGACGACGTTCTTCTCGCCGGGCGGGGTGACGAAGTTCATCGAAGCGGGCACGCGCATCGGGCTGGGGTCCAACCACCCTGAGCGCAGCGGTTTCGAGAACGCTGCGCGGGTCAACCGGCAGCTGCTGTGGGAAAGGTTCGGGAAGATCATCACCCGCCACCTCGAACACACCGCTGCGCCACTGCGCCGCAGCGTGCTGTGCGAACTCGAGCGTGAGTTTGCCGCCGACTTCGCGCGTACCCAAGCCAGCCGCTTCCGCGCGAGCACGGACATCTCGGTCACCAACTCGCTGTACCACTACTACGCGTTGATGACGGGGCGTGCGGTGCAGCACGAATCCGCAAAGGTGCTCTACGTCGACACCACGTTGCGGTCGGGACTGGAGAAATTGCCAAAGTTGCTGAAGAAGCACAAGTTTGACTTCTTCTGCCTCAACGACGGTAGCTTCCCCGAGGTGAGCGCACGTGAGCGAGCCGATGCCGTCGGCGAGTTTCTGACGCGGTACTTCCCGGTGCCCGCGCCGTGGGAGCGGGTGGTCGGGGACGAGTGATCGCCCGCCATGTGCGTGCGACCTGCTGTGTGCTCAGGTCTTGGATGTGGCCCTAGATGTCGCTCGCCACCAGGCCCCGATGTAGAGCAGCATCGAGACCACCAAAGCCACCAGTACCCACAATACGATCGTGAGGTCGATCCAGCTTCCGAACGCCGGCGAGCCCGGAAGTGCGTTTCGCAGCGGTACCACCGCAAAGAGCATCGCCGCGTACCAGGTTGTCATCGGTGACTGAAACCTGCGTGGGTCGCGAGTCGTCTGAATCGCAACAAATAAGCCGACTGCCGCGATCGCGACGAAGATGCAGAGGATGGTGATCGCGAAGAGCATGGTACTCGGTGAGCGCTGCAATTGGACTTCGTAAGGTGCCATCGGATGGGCATTTACGCGCGCCACGTTGACTTTCCAGCCGGCCAGCCGATCGACGAACGTCACGTTGGCGCGTTCCGGTGTTTGAGCCGCGCCGGTAAAGAGCGTAACCGTGATCGGTCCGGTGTAGTACGTATCGAACGGCCAGCGTTCGACGTCGCGCGCCAAGGTCAGCGGAACAGGAAAAACACCGGGCAACATACCCTTGGAATATGTGCGCCTGACCGGCGTCGTCACGGATGTGACTGCCACAGTGAGGTCTTGCTTGAGGGCGTCGGTCGCCGGATCCACCAACTCCGGTCCGGGCCTAATGATGAGGTCGCCGACGAGCTCGTTGTAGGTGTTTGAAATGCTCACCACATCCAGCGTCACCGTCGTGCCGCCGCTGGTGGGCGCCCCATGAGCTGGAATACTTTGGGATGCAGCGCCATCGACGTACAGCACGACCGACGTGACCATTGCGCAGGCAACAAGTACCAGCGCGATGACGGCGAGTCTTATGCGCGGCCTCCACCGGCGACTGCGAACCTTTGACTGCGGGCGCTCGTCCGACCGCATCAAGACCCGATCGTCCAGCGCGCTCAAGGGAACCTCCCGTCGAAAGGAACCGTCGCGTACCTGAGGCAACGACACTCCCTAGGCCGGGATTCTTGATGGGTCAACGTAATTGCCCTAATAGAAGACCGCAAAGCTACCCGACCAGCTGGACTTCTTCGCGTGACGTATCAAGACGCTCGCGGTTCGCGCGGTTGTTGATTGCGGTGTACAGCGGAGCCGTCACAGCGGTGGTCACGATGGCAAGCGCACACAACATCGCAAACGCGTAGGGACCGATCAAGTGGGCTTGGAGACCGATCGACGCAATGGCGAGTTCGGTGACGCCGCGGCAGTTCAGTAAGACGCCAAGTTTAGCTGAGGTGGCAAGTGGCCAGCGTTGCATCCTGCCGGCCACGAGACCGACCGCGATCTTTGAACCGGAAGCGGCGACGATCAGGGTCAGCAGGCACGCCAGACCGCTCCATCGAAACAGATCCGCCAGAACCTGTAGCGGCACTGACAGCGCGCTCGATACGAAGAATGCGGGAATGAGCATGTCAGCAACCGATGCCAAGGCTCGCTCCGATGCCTCATTGGCCAGCCCCGCGGGGAAGAACAGACCGGCAAGCACGGCACCGAGGGCGGGGTGGAGGCCGAAGACCTGCGTTGCTGCCGCACCGACAAGCACGTAAGCGAACACCGCCACCACAAACGGAGCAGCACCCAGCTGATGGACCTGGGACCACCGCCGGAGTAGCCGCGGCAGCACGAACATCACTGTGAACAGCAACGCGGCGCCCACACAAAGGGCAGGCACGGAGATCGCGCTCAAGTCTGTGGTCAGCAGGATCAACAGGGTCACCAGTGCCCATGCCGCCGCATCGGTCGCGACGGCGATGCGCAGCGCAACCCCCGGGATGGGTGCCGGGACCCCAAGATCTTTGATGATCAGCACGAGAACCGGAACGGCGGTGACGCTCAGCGCCACACCGATGAACAACCACACATGCAGCGGATTGTGGTCTGGGCCAACCAGCTGGTGCGCGAAGGGGAAAGTTGCAGCTGCGCAGACGACGACCGGAATCAGCACACAGGGCACCAGTTGCCAGAGTGACGACCGCTCGCTTTGTTGTTTGCTATAGCTACGCAGCTCAATTCCAACCAGGAATAACAGTAACAAGAGGCCAGCTTGGCCCACGTCGTCGATGAGGGATTTCGAGGTCGCCGAAAGTAACACCGATTTCATCGAATGAGGCAGGACGGCCAGAATTGTGCCGAGCAGAAGGCCGAAAGCGATTACTCCGACGACCGCGGGCTGCTTAATCCGACGGAACAGGTGTCCGACAAGCACTGAGCCGACCAACACTACGGCCAGCATGATGAGTGCTTGCAGCACATTACCGAGTGGCATCGATTCTCCCTAGCTGTCGATTGAGATCGCAAGCGGGAGACATCGTTGTGCCCCCATCCGAGATCCAATGCGCGGACGTTATGCGTGCTGGCTCGCTACTCATCACGCAACGACGCGATCTGGGTTTCCTCAGATCACGGGCGGCGTAGGTGGATGCGTCGCATTCCTATATATCGAGTGGCGCAGCGGGGAGCAACAGGGTCTGGGACCTCGACACACTCCATTATGTGTTTTTAACGAAAGACAGTCGAAACCATAACGCCTTCTTGATGCCGGTGAATCCCATTACGTTTTCTTAGCGCATCACAGGCGAAATCATTACGCCTCTGTGAAAGGCGTTCGTGGCAGAGGTCCCCTAAGATGCTGTGGCTCAGCAGCTGGGACGAGCGATCGCCCGTTAGGTGCGGGCGAGATGCTGTGCGATACGCGGTATCCGGCCAGCCGGCAGGATGCTCACCCCGGCATCGGCGAGTTCCCGCTGCACGGTCGCCGGCTCCACGAACCGTCCGACTGTAGGACCGGCGGCCAGCGGAATCACGGTGTGCACCACCGTTTCCGGGTAGCAGTGCACCAAGTTGAACGCCTGGGCAGCGTCGCGGCCCCGGTTTCCTGCCGTCAGCAGGTCCTGGGTGTAGCAACTGGCGGAGGCCACCGAGACCGGGATTCCGGCGAAGGTTGCCGTGGTGGAGTAGTGCAGGTGCCCGGCGAGGATGCTGCGCACATCGGTACCGTGCAGCACCCCGGCAAGTGGTGCTTGGTCGCGCAGCTCCACCATGACCGCCAGGTCCTGCACGCTGGGAATCGGCGGATGGTGCATCGCAAGGATTGTGCCGAAAGGTGCGGGTTCGGCCAATTGCGCTGCGAGCCATTGCAATTGCTCTGGTGCGATTTCGCCGTGGTGATGGCCGGGAACCGAGGTGTCCAAGACGATCACACGCAATCCGCCGATGTCATGCGCGCGGTCCATCGGTGCCATGTTCGGGGCCTCGCGCAGCAGGTGTTCGCGCAGCGCGGCCCTGTTGTCGTGGTTACCCATCACCCAGATGACTTCAGCGCCGAGGCGATCGGCCAACGGCTCGACCAAGTTGCGCAGCTTGCGGTAGGCCTGAGGCTGACCGTTGTTGGCAAGATCGCCGGTAAAAATCAATGCATCGGGGCGAGTTTGAGAAGCCTCGAGCCGGTCAAGCAGCTCCGATAATCGGCCCTCCGCGTCGACGTCGCCGTAGAGGTCACCGTCGCCGGCTATGAGGTGGGTGTCGCTGATGTGTGCGATGACGTGATCCGGTCGCGGGTGCTCCGCGACCCTGGCTCTGTCCACAGGACTGGAGAGGCCTTTCTGACGACTGTGCTCGCGGATAGGAGCAGCGCCGATTCTACCGGAGCAGTTGGGTTAAACCCCCAGACCACGCACCACACTCCGCGGGGGTTCCGCACCCGTCGCCGACACAACCAGTACCCTCGAATTGTGCAGCGTCGGATTATGGGCATCGAGACCGAATTCGGTGTCACCTGCACGTTCCACGGTCATCGGCGCCTGTCGCCGGACGAGGTGGCCCGCTACCTGTTTCGCCGGGTGGTCTCCTGGGGGCGCAGCTCCAACGTTTTCCTGCGTAATGGCGCACGGCTGTACCTCGACGTGGGCAGTCACCCTGAATACGCCACCGCCGAGTGCGACAGCCTGGTACAGCTGGTCACGCACGACCGTGCGGGCGAGCGGGTGCTGGAAGACCTGCTCGTCGACGCAGAGCAGCGCCTGGCCGACGAGGGCATCGGCGGCGACATCTACCTGTTCAAGAACAACACCGATTCGGCGGGCAACTCGTATGGCTGCCACGAGAACTACCTGATCGTTCGCGCGGGCGAGTTCTCCCGCATCTCCGATGTGTTGCTGCCATTCCTGGTCACCCGCCAGCTCATCTGCGGCGCCGGCAAGGTGCTGCAGACCCCGAAGGCCGCGACGTTCTGCCTCTCGCAGCGCGCCGAGCACATCTGGGAGGGCGTGTCATCGGCCACCACCCGTAGCCGCCCGATCATCAACACCCGCGACGAGCCGCATGCCGACGCCGAGAAGTACCGGCGTCTGCACGTCATCGTCGGCGACTCCAACATGTGCGAGACCTCCACCATGCTCAAGGTGGGCACTGCGGCGCTGGTGCTGGAGATGATCGAAGCCGGGGTGGCGTTCCGCGACTTCTCGCTGGACAACCCGATCCGGGCCATCCGGGAGGTCAGCCACGACGTCACCGGCCGGCGGCCGGTGCGGCTGGCCGGCGGGCGTCAGGCCAGTGCCCTGGACATCCAGCGGGAGTACTACGCGCGGGCCGTCGAGCACCTGCAGACCCGCGAGCCCAACGCGCAGATCGAGCAGGTCGTGGACCTGTGGGGGCGCCAGCTCGACGCCGTGGAAAGCCAGGACTTCGCGAAGGTCGACACCGAAATCGACTGGGTGATCAAGCGCAAGCTGTTCCAGCGCTACCAGGACCGCTACGACATGGAGCTGTCCGACCCGAAGATCGCCCAGCTGGATCTGGCCTACCACGACATCAAGCGCGGCCGCGGCGTCTTCGATCTGCTGCAACGCAAGGGCCTGGCGTCGCGCATCACCACCGACGAAGAGATCGAGGACGCCGTCGACCAGCCGCCGCAGACCACCCGCGCGCGGCTGCGCGGCGAATTCATCAGCGCCGCCCAGGCCGCCGGTCGGGATTTCACCGTCGACTGGGTGCACCTCAAACTCAACGACCAGGCCCAGCGCACCGTCCTGTGCAAGGACCCGTTCCGATCGGTCGACGAGCGAGTCAAGCGGCTGATAGCCAGCATGTAGCTTGTTGCCGCAAGCCTTGTGGCGCCATCGGGTCAGTTTCCGTTGCTGTCCTGCGCCTCGAGTGCGGCGAGTTGGTTCTCGATCGCGGTGGCGGCGCCCACCCGGTCCTTGTGGTTCTGCTCGTAGCGCAGCAGCGCGGCCAATGCGACGGGATCGGTGAGCTGTTCCACCGCGCTCTCGACTTCGTTTATTGTGAGCTCGTCGTAGTGGTCGACAGTTAGTTCGTCTGCGGTAAGGCCGCCGGTGAGGACGCGGGTGCGGTGCAGGGTGGTCGCGATCGTGCGTGCTCCATTTCGCGTGGCGATCTGCTCCGCTTGATGAAGTCCAGCATCGCGCCCGGCGCTCAAGGAGTCGACGGCGGCTTCGGTGACGGTGGCGACGCGTGAACGGGCGCGGGCAACGGCCTCGGCCGTTGCGTTGATCCGCGAGGCAGTCCAGCGGGTCGGGTAATTGGCGGCCCTGGTCAGTCGACCCACTGCCTTCTGAACCGGGGTGGGCTGCACCGCGGTGAACTTTCCCGAGGCTTCTTGGGCGAGCACCGAGGTGATCCACAGGATGGTTTCTTGATGCGCAGCCTGCAGACGCCGCGCAAGCAGCCGAGCGTCGACGCGGTCGGCCGCGTCGGCGAGGGCCTCGAGATAGCGTGCACGGTCGAGGAGTTGGTGTTCTAGGGCGAGGTCACTGAACAGCGCGGCCGTTATCGGTTGAACCTGTTCGACTAGGGCCTTGGCCAGAGCGGTAGCGCGGCCCAGCGTGGGGGTGACCACGTCGGGGACGCCGCCAAGCTCACGCAGTGCGGCTACGATCAACCTCGCGCGTTCCTGCGCGTTGGTCGCGTTCGTCGTGAATTGTTGGCGCACAGTATCGTTGCGGGCCTGCGCACGCCGGGTCTGTGCAATCTGCGCCTCGCTGTTGGTGAGGTGATGCAGGATGCCAAGTTGGTTTATGAGCTTCTCGGTTGTTGTTTGGGTCACTGTCTTTCTCCTGACGTTTCGCGTTTATCTGCTTCGGACTTCTTAGGTGTGTCCCACTGGGGGCGTAACGAATCGTCAGGCTCAGCGAATCATATTGCCGTACTGATGTTTCGAGGGATTTCGGTGCTACTGGAACTGGTATGGCCTGCCGCCCGTGATCGGTGGCAGACCACACCAATTGCGGTTACTTGACTGCGTCCTTGATGTTTTCGCCGACCTTCTTCACGCTAGAAGTGGCTTGGTCCTTCTTGCCTTCGGCTTCGGTGTGCTTGTCGTCGGTAACCTTGCCGACGTGCTCCTTAGCTTTACCGGCGGCGTCCTGAGCAGCATTTTTCGCCTTGTCGACGATTCCCATGGGTGTATCCCTTCTGTGTGGTCAGCCGCGTACTGCGGATGACCGTGCAACGACCCCGCGTTGGGGCCGTGCCGACTCGTATCCGGTTCAGACCGGGTGCGAGAAATCGTGTTAGCCCTTGCGATCGCCTCAAATACGGGCCTTGCGGACTTGACGTTGGCGCGGCGCGCGCCGGGTGGGTCACTGATCGAATTTGCGTTACGCGAAATAGATTGGTAGCGCCGGAGTTTCGGCTTCTACCAGATTGACTGCGTCCGACGCTATCGGATCATCGGATTCGCGTCAGACGTGAGCTCAGATTAGATTTCCGGCTTGGGCCCGTGACCGGGGCTCGTGACTGGACCACCGCGGACTGCTGACGTAACAACCAACATGAACGCTACTCGCTGGTGGGCCATTTGGCGAACTGGATGTATGTGCGCCCGCTGAAGTGCTGCGCAGCTACTTCCGGCTATGGAGACGTTTCTCAGCTCGACACAACCGTTCCGGTACCCGAAGACACCGGTCGAGCAACTCACCGACTCACCAGTACACGTCGGCTGAACGGCGCCTGCGATCGCTGCTCTTGGAGGGCATCCTGCGACCCCGTTGCTCGGTCTGGTCGGCGTGACCGACACGTCGATCTCGAATTGCCTTTACTGCACCCCTAAGCTGCTACGGGTGGCGGTTTCCAAAGTCGAACGGTTGGTGAACCTCGTCATCGCGTTACGGTCCACCCGCGGCTACATCACCGCCGAGAAAATCCGGGCCAGCGTGGCGGGCTATTCCGACACCGCAAGCGACGAAGCGTTCTCGCGAATGTTCGAGCGGGACAAAAACGAACTGCGCGATCTGGGCATTCCGCTGGAGACCGGCAAGGTGTCGTCGTTCGATCCAGTCGAGGGTTACCGCATCAACCGCGAGGCGTACGCGCTGCCGGCCGTCGAGCTGACCCCCGACGAGGCGGCGGCCGTCGCCGTCGCCACCCAGCTGTGGGAGTCGCCGGAACTGATTACCGCCACCCAGGGAGCGCTGCTCAAGCTGCGCGCCGCCGGCGTGGACGTCGACCCTGACGCGCCGGTCGCCATTGCCTCGCCGGCCGGCACCCTGGGACTACGCGGGTCGGAGGACGTTCTCGGAGCGCTGCTGTCGGCCATCGACTCGGCGCAAGCCGTGCAATTTCCGCACCGGCCATCACGCGCCGACCCGTACACCGTGCGCACGGTCGAGCCGTGGGGCGTGGTGACCGAGAAAGGCCGCTGGTATCTCGTCGGGCACGACCGGGACCGCGACGCCACCCGCACGTTCCGGCTGTCCAGGATCGGCGGCGACGTGACCCCGATTGGCTCAACAGCTGCCTTCACCCCGCCCGAGCACGTCGACCTGCGCAAGATCGTGGCGCAGGCGGTCGGAGACGCGCCGACGGGCGTGCGGGCTCAGGTCTGGGTGGCCGACGGGCGCGCGACCGCGCTGCGGCGTGCCGGGACCTCGCTGGGACCGCGGCAACTGGCCGGCCGCGACGGCGACGTCATCGAACTCGACATCGGAACCACTGACCGGCTGGCGCGCGACATCACCGGTTACGGTGCCGACGCCGTCGCGCTGGAACCCGAGACGCTGCGCGACGAGGTGCTGAGCCGGTTGCGTGCCCACGCGGGCGACGGAGAGGAGCGGCGCTGATGACACCCGCCGTCGACGATGCAGAGCGAAGCGATGAGGAGGAGCGGCGCTGATGACACCCGTGTCGACCCGCCTGGTGCGGCTGCTCAACATGGTGCCGTACTTCCAGGCCAACCCACGGGTCACCCGCGCGCAGGCCGCCGCTGACCTCGGTGTTTCGGTCAAGCAGCTGGGCGAGGACCTCGACCAGCTGTGGCTGTGCGGTCTGCCCGGCTACAGCCCGGGCGACCTGATCGACTTCGCGTTCGAGGGGGACACCGTCGAGGTGACGTTCTCGGCGGGCATGGACACGCCGCTGCAGCTCACCTCGCCGGAAGCCACCGGCCTGCTGGTGGCCCTGCGCGCGCTGGCGGACATTCCGGGCGTGGTCGATCCGGAGGCGGCGCGCAGCGCGATCGCCAAAATCGAAGCCGCGGCCGGGGCCGCCGGACACGCACCTGACGTCGCCGCGGTGGACGAGCCGGCACCCGTCGAGAGCCAGGCCGCGGCGGCGGTACGGTCCGCTGTCCTCGACAATCGCGCGCTGAGCATCGACTACTACGCGGCCTCGCACGACACGCTGTCCACCCGGATCGTCGACCCCATCCGGATCGTGCTCGTCGGCGACCACAGCTACCTGGAAGCGTGGTCGCGGGAGGCCGAAGGGGTGCGACTGTTTCGGTTCGACCGCATCGTCGACGCCATCGTGCTTGACGAGCCGTCCGCGCCGCCGGCGCCCGCGCTTGCGGCGCCGCCGGACACTTCGCTGTTCGACGCCGACCCGGCGCTGCCATCGGCGACGTTGCGGCTGGCACCGGCGGCGGCGTGGATGTTCGAGTACTACCCGATGCGACTGCTGGCCGAGCTGCCCGAGGGCTTTTGCGAGGCGGCGATGACCTACGCCTCAGAAGAGTGGATGGCGCGACAGGTGCTGGGTTTGGGGTCGGCCGTTCGTGTTCTGGCGCCCGAGTCGCTGGCGAAGCGGGTGCGCGACGCCGCGGCGGCCGCGCTGGAGTGCTACCAGGCCGCGGCGCGGTCCGGCTAGTCGCACGGCTACTGCGGTAGCATCGTAGGGACGTCTGGAGG
>Ga0210390_10005442_pt1 | contig 10665 bp, 9 predicted proteins | sample IncBWH11OmetaG_FD_161050 | JGI IMG/M metagenome (GOLD analysis project Ga0210390, IMG submission 161050) | Forest soil microbial communities from Barre Woods Harvard Forest LTER site, Petersham, Massachusetts, United States - Inc-BW-H-11-O ... | reverse complement strand
CTCCTGGGACGACAAGACCAGCGGCCAGAAGAAGTACATGACCGAAGTCGTGGCCAGCGACCTGATTCTGCTGGGCGGACGCGGTGAGGGCGGTGGTGGCGATTTCGCGGGAAGCTCGCGCGGATCATCCTCGGCGGGCGGCGGCAACAATTTCGACCAGCGCACTCCTGAGCCCGAGCCGGCCGGAGCAGGGCCGATCACGGACGAAGATATTCCGTTCTGATGGCGGCATTTTTGCTAGGTCGTGCTCCGTGCGGGACGCAGCGCGAAACGTGCGTGTTTGTGCGGGTTGCAGACGCATACGGAAGTTAGGCCGTGGTCTCTACAGTCTTTTCCGTTATTCCCTTGACCGCCTGTTATCCGGTATCACTGGTATCGCTTCCGTGCTCGTCCTTTCAGTCATGAAGGGATACCAAGCAATGGTCGATGAGTCTAATGGGGATGTTACGCCAGTTGCGCAGCCTCAAAAGAGGTCAGGGCGCAGATGGCGTGGCGAGCACTTGGGCACATTTGTCGCCTGACAACGTGTCGAAACGTGACGTGTATTCTCGGAGCTGACGAAATACATCAGCTTCCGAAACCGATGGCTTTGTGAGCATAATAGACAAAACAACGACTCCATTTTTGACCACCGTCGAACATAGATATTGTGTTGCCACCTCCTTCCCAGGAGGGTTTTCCTTTTTCCAAAGATAGAATGCACGGCCTTCACTACCATCGGGGTTATTCCCGGAAGAGATTCCGAAATCCGTGATCACGATCGAAGGGACGAGGCTTTTGAAGTAGTCTTGGTGTTGCTTTGCCTCAGCAAGAAGAAAGTCTTCGGCCTTTGAGCCTTTGATGTATTTCTTGAAGTCATCCCTATCCTTATCCTTCACGATCGATTCGTAAGCAATATCGTCGATGAATATGATGGTCTTGCCCGGATCGTCTTTGTCGTTGAACGAAAAGGTTTTGCCGTCTAGGAAATAGCGAAAACTACTGTCGCCCAGAAATTTGTAAAAGTAATACCCGGTACCTTTATTAGGTTTTATGACTTTCGTTTCCCCGTTATCAGGGCATTGAGAATGCAGATATACCGGGCCATGCATCAACATGAAAGAGACCAGAAAAACTATTCGCCAAGCTGTTGAAGCCGACGAGGCGTTCGGGATCAGCCGATTTGCATTCTGGACCGCACTTCCCATCTGGATGCCTCCGACCCCTATGCGCGGATACTACTACGAAGTCGGGACAAACGGCGGTGATGTTCGATAGGTGTTGTTAACAGGCCCTAACACTCATTGAGGATTGGCAGAGATCAATGAGTCTGACGGGGATATTTCGCCAATCAACACATAGTGAATGGGGATGTGATCTGCACCGCGCGGTGGAGAATCACTTGCCGTTGGTTTCAGAATCGTAGTAGAGGCTCCACAGTGTACGACCGAATCCATACCCGGCAAAGGCCCATATGGCGAGGCTTAAAGCCACAAAAAAGTAATCAAGGCGATGATGAACGACGAAGTCAAATGCTGTCATGATGACGAACATCCAGCCGCCGAAGGCGATCACACCGAACCACAGAATAAATCGCCGCTTGCCCCACAATCGAAAGTCCCGTTGCCACTTTCGCTGGACGGTTGCATTCTCGTTGACCGGTGGGTGCTTCATGATGTTCGCCGATGCCGGAATCTTAGTCTCGGAAGAGCACAATCGCAAGTAAAGGCCATTACGCTCAAAGCCTATCGCAGGGGCATGATAAGCGGAATGGGGATATTACGCCAATCGTCGGTCTAGGCAGGCCCACATCGCTCGTCTCTGGTGTCCATAACAACATGCGTCGAATCGGCTTTCGTCGAGTGTTCCCGGTTTTTCTTACGCTGATTCATATTGTGCTGATCTGGTTTGCGCAGACACATCCCCGTGCGTCACTCCGCATTGTTTCTCAATACCGACCTGTTGCGTATCAAGACGGCGGTAGCGTTCCGATGGAAGCGTTTGAACCGCCATCGCTCAAGCCTGTCCAAAAGATAGCCCTCATTCTTGAACTCCCCGCGATGTTTGCCGCCACGCTGATTGGCGCGGTCTTCTTTCCGCGAAACGAGGCAGCATGGCTGTATACCTCCGTCCCATTGGTGCCGCTTGTCTGGTACTGCATTGGAAGATGGCTCGACGGTCTCTTGGGTTACAGCGCCCGTTTATGTCTGCCTCGAATTCTGCGAAAATTGTTTACGGTTCTCGCCATTGGGGTGCTCTTTTTAAGTGCGGTTGGGCTCACTCCGCTATATCACCATCGCACGCCTGATACATACTGGATATTCGGCGGATTTATCCTCTGGTCAGGGGTTTGCCTTGCTGTAGTGGCTACCTCTGCGCGGCGGGACTTCAGTGGCTGATGAAAAACAGGCGATTACACTCATTGACGCATAATGAACTCGCAAAGAATGTTTCCATGTCATCGAAGTCAGAGGTAGTCGCTCGAGCACGTCCTTCGCCTCGCTCAGGGATGACGAGGTTGCTTATGGGATGACAGGCTGTTTAGCTGAGGCGGTCTGCTATGGTCGCGTCTTCCGCTACGTAATCGAATTGCGCCGAGGACTCGACTGTCGGCGCATTTTTCCGCTGCCAGTCGATGGTTCGCCGGATGGCCTCATCGATCGCGACCGGCTCTTTGTAGCCCAGTTGTTGACGGATACGCGCTGAACTCGCCGTCCAATCCTGCGCAGCGTTGCCGGGCTTGAGCAGGTGGGGAGGCGTGCGATCCACGGGCAGGACTACGAACTCGCCGTCCCACTGCATCTCGCTGGCGATTTTCTTCGCCCATTCCAGTTCGCTGAATGACGGTTCTTCGCAGACGTTAAAGATGCGCCGAGCGGCGCGATCATCCGTGGCAGCGCGGCCGATGGCTGCGGCGACATTCTCGACGTAGCCTCGTGGTGAGCGCCACGCGGCCAGCGTTTCGGGAAAGATAATATGGCGACGCTGGTCGAGAACACGCTTGACCACGGGATAGAAACGATGCAGCGGGTCGCCCGGTCCGTACACCATGGGAAGGCGGAGCACGGTGCCGGCAAGGTCCGGATCGTTCATCCCCTCGTTCATCACGATGCGCTCCGCCGGAATCTTGTCGTAGTCGTCCGTCAGCCAGGGAAAAACTTTCCGCATGCCCTGCAAGACTTGTGGCGGATAGAGATGCAGAGTGCGCCGCAGTTCCGACTCTTCTGTTAGAGGCACCTGCTGGAGCGGACCGCCTTCCGTGCCTTGCGAAATCCCGACTGCGCGGTAGACGTCCATGCTGCTCAGCATTACCACTCGTCGAGTGGCGCCCCGGAAGACTTTCATCAGTTCTTCCGCCTGCCGACTTGAACTGAGGACGAGGTCAATCACTACATCGGGAGCAAAGCGTTGCAGTTCCTGAGCGCTGGCGTGCAGTTGGTTATGGTCGCCCCGGATTTCGTCGACGCCGTCGGGTACAGCCGTCGTGCCGCGATGGAAGACAGCAACGGTATGCCCTTGCTGTTTGAGGGCAGCGACGACGAACTGCCCAATGAAGCCATTTCCGCCGATGAGAAGCAGACGCATAACTCAGTCACACGCAGAGTGGAAACGGGAAGAATCTTCGGCTGGAGGGAAAGATAGCGGAGACCAAGACCGGGAGAGTGCTCCAGCCAGTGGAATCAGCACTCCGTTAGTCGCCGTCGCCGGTATCGATCGAGACCAATTCCAGGTTCTGCAACAGCGGACTGGAATCCGCAACAAATTCCACATGGCCGCAGCGCGGGCAGGAGAGAATGGCGTGGCCGGAGACTCCCGGCGCCAGGCTGGCACGCATCAGTTGGTAGCGTTGCAGCTTTTGTTCGCAGCGCAGGCAACAGACCGTTTTCTGATAGGGATCAAGGGAGACGCCGTTCGGCGTCTCGATGGCTGGTTTCATAAATTCCTCAAGCGCAGAAACTGGACCAGCCCAAGATCGGCCTGAAATCCAGTTTTAGTGGAACGAGTGTACCACGCCTAGCCGGGGGTAGGCCGCGGTAGCGGCGTTCACGCCAGTGCAAAGAGAGGCTCCCTCAAAACAAAAATCCCACTGCGACCTGAATCCAGTTTTGAACTCGAGATCGCAGCGGGATGTGAAAAAGCGAGTCCTGCCTTACAACCGGCTTGCGCCTTATGCCGCCCCAGATCCTCGCAGCACGGCAGGAAGGGTCTTGGCCAATATCTCCAGGTCGAGCCACACCGACCAGGTTCGAATATATTGCAGATCCAGTTCCATCCAGCGCTCGAACGTGGTGGAGCTCCGTCCCATAATCTGCCACAGGCAGGTGATGCCGGGGCGGACGCTGAAACGCTTGCGCTGCCAGTCCTGGCAGTGAACCTCGAACAGTTCGTAATCGCGCACCTGCAACGGCCGCGGACCCACCAGGCTCATCTCGCCCTTCAGCACATTGAACAGCTGCGGAAGTTCATCGATGCTCGTCTTGCGCAGGAACCCGCCGATGGGAGTGATGCGCGGGTCGTTCTTGATTTTGAACACGGCCCCGTCGGCTTCATTCTTGTGCTCGAGATCTTTCAGGCGCGCCTCAGCGTCGACGACCATGGTGCGGAACTTGTAGATGTTGAACATTCGCTTGTTCAGTCCCAGACGCTTTTGCACGAAGAGAACCGGCCCCGGCGAAGTCAGCTTCACCAGCAAGGCAGTCAACAGCAGTACAGGGGAAACGATAATGATCGCGGTCAGCGAGACCACGATGTCGATCGCGCGCTTAACCATCAATCCCCAGAAATCGCTAATCGTGCTTTCATGGCTGATCAGCGGATCTCCGTCGAGTTCCTCGGTTCGCTGCCGCGCCTCTTTCAGATCGAAAATATTCGACTGGAATCGCACCACAATGCCCTGCTGTTCGCAGGCCGACGCCACTTCCGATGCAAACGTATGGTAAGAACGAATAGGCAGCGCGATCACCACTTCATCCACCACATTGCGGCGGACGTATGTGGGCAAGGCATCGAGGTCGGAAACCAGGGAATGACCGTGCTTCCGGAATTCCTCCATCCCGCGCCACTCTTCGTCGGCGAATCCCAAAACGCGGTAACCCAGTTCCGGCTTGCGTTGAATCCGTTGGACCATCTGCACTGCGCGCGCATTGGTTCCAATCACCAGCATGTTGCGGGTATTGCGTCCATGGCGCCGTGCATAGGCCAGCCCGGCTCGAATGCCCGCGCGGCTCAGTACGAGCGATAAGGTCGCTGCTACCCAGAACATAACCACGAAGCCTCGACTGGCCAACAAGGGATGAAACATCAGGCCCGACACGGCAACCACCAGGGCGCCCACCGTCGTTGCTTTGGTGATGTCCCAAATCTCCTCCCAACGGCTGGCAGCAAACCGTCTCGAGACATAGAACCCGAACCAGCTGAAAAGGAGATGCCAAATCCCGAGAAGAGCCATAAATAGCAAGAAATCACCGACCGTCGCCGAGATCTTGAAAACCTCGGCGAAGCTGAAGCTCCCCACCCGGTGATATTGGGTCATAGTCGACACTGCGAAAGAAATCGCCATCAAGAGCAGGTCAAACAGCTTGACCCCGTTTGTGTACAGTCTGCGATTTACATGCATAAGGGATCCTGACGAAATCCGTACGGATTTCTTCTATGAACCTAGGGGGGAGGAGGTTCTGGCGCTGCGGGGGGAGGTAGCGGGCTTACGTCCGCTTCACGACAAAGGTTTTAATTCTTCGCATGGGCGAAGTCTCTACTTTCGCGGCTTCGCCCTCTCAATCAAAAAATTTTGGCAACTTACTTAGGACCCGTCGACGCTAAACTAATGCGCCGACTTAAAACTGGGGAACCCGGTCGCGGGGCTTCATTCGTGGGGTATTCAGTAGAACTAGCCAGATCGTCCAACAAACTCAGCGCGCAACTCGTACATCAATTAGCGACAGTCTAATGCAATTCGGCGAGGTCTGCAATGGGAAGAAAGTGGTAGTAACCAAAAATTTATGTTACCTAGCTAAATGGCTTGTTTTCAATGGAAAACAGCGAATGGCCACTCTTACCCACGACCCTGGGGGCCATTAGTTCGGAGGAAGTGTGAACCGAATCGTCACTCGGGTCTGCATTTCCACAGGCCGCCCATCCACCGAATACGGTTGATATCTCCACTGCCTTACCGCTTGAACGGCGGCTTCAGCGAGCATTGCGTTGCCGTCGACCACGACGATATTGTGGACGGCCCCCTCTCCGCCGATTTGAACATCCAAGGTCACAATGCCCTGAATGTGCTGCGTGCGCGCTTCCTCCGGATACTCGGGTTCAACACGATGGATCAGCCGCGAGGCCGCTACATCTGCCGCCGGCCGCGGCGCCCCGTTTCCAGTAGCCTTGTGCCCGGCCGCAGCCGCGGACTCCTCTGGCGGTAACCGGTAAATCACTTTGCCATTCTGAGTCACGACCAGGCCGCCACTCGGTGGTTCAACTGAAGTTGCCGCCTTCGGCGCTCCCTGCTGTGAATGTGAACCAACGCTGACTGGCGTCGCCGAATCGCTGGAGCGCGCTTCCTGCTCCGCTCCGGAGTCAGCCGCATCATCGGTTTTTTCCGCCGACGAAGCGCTCGCGGGTGCCGGCGATCCTACTCCGGACAATCCTCCGCTTAAACCGTGGACCGTCGCTCCACGCCATCCCAGCGCAAGCCCTAACACGATTGCCGTCACAACCACGAGCACGACCAGAATCGCGGTCCAGAGATCCGTCCCTTTTCTGAATCCCTCATCTGCTGCAGGCTCGGCGGCGAGCTCCACGACTGGTTCGAGCTCAGATGATGTCGTCGATTCGATCCCTTGCGAAATCTCGGGCGCAAACGGCCGATCGTCCGCAAGGGCCCGAACCGGAGCGAACTGGTCCATTCCGGTTGCGCTGGCCACACCATTCGTCACATTATTCGTTACATTGGGATTCGCCACATTGGGGACGATTACGCGACGGGCCAGATTTCTAAGCGAGCTTACATCTTGATCGCCGAAGGCATCGAGCAGCGAAGAAAAAACCTCCAGGATCCCAAACGGCGAGGGCCCGTCGCCTAGCGGCAACACCAGAATTGATCTCACTCCAAGGCGCCGGCACGCCTCGGCATCGACGCGGGGATCGGTCTCGGTATCGCCGCAGAGTTGAATTGTTCCCGTCTGCAGGCAGGCTCCCGAAAGACCCGACGTGGTTTCGAGCCGAACGCCAAGGTCCGGAGCATCCGGGCCGCTGGTGGCGCGGCACACCATCTCACCTGCTCTCGCCAGCGCAATCGCTGCCCCGGTCGCTCCCGTCGCCAACCGCGCCTGCTCGACCACATCGTGCAGAACCAAATCCAGAGCCAGTTCGAAGGAAGACTCTCCGCCGCCGTGGGCCGCAAGTGCCCGGGCGACCTCCGCAACGTCGCGGGGATCTCGCGCAGAGACCACATCGCCCAAACGGGCAGGCGATTTCCCTGCCCCGGATGCTTCACCCAACCTCTCAGGCGATTTCTCATCCCAGGAGGATGATGAGTCGTACGAATCGGGCCGCAGCATGGGGTTTTGAGACATACAGGATCTTGGTCAGTAGTTGCCCGTCATTATGCGGAGTTTGATGCGATTTCGCGAGGATGTCAATATCAAAGGCGAGGCTCAGTCGACATGACTGTTGCCTGGCGAAGCTAAGAACGCGCAATCGCAACCCGCAAGCAGGACGCGCTGGATTCCCGTTTCGGCGATCAAATAGGGGCCTTGGCACGTTTTTCTTTGCCAGAAAGCAAACCATGGCAGAGAATTTGTAAAATCAATGCGCGCCAGTAAAATTCAGTTCAGGCGTGCGCCGCATTATTGTCGCATTATTATTGTTGAGTCTCCCTGAGGATCAAGCCGATGCGGATTGCGGTAGTAGGTTCTGGATACGTAGGGTTGGTAGCGGGCGCGTGTTTTGCCGATCTCGGGCACGACGTCATCCTGGTTGATAACGATCAGGAAAAGCTGGCGGCTTTGCGCAAGGGCGAAATCCCCATTCACGAGAAATTTCTGCCTGAGTTGCTCAGCCGGCATCGCGGGCAGCGCCTCACTTTTTCCGACAACCTGACGGAGGCGGCGCGACTCAGTTCAGTCATCTTCATCGCCGTCGGCACGCCGCCTACCGAGAGCGGAGAAGCCGACATGTCGTACCTGGAATCGGTGGCCCGCGAAATTTCCGGCGGCATCGACAGCTACAAAGTTGTCGTCGAGAAAAGCACGGTTCCGGTTTACACCAGCGATTGGGTGCGACGCATCATTCTGCGCAACGGCACTGACCCGGAGTTGTTCGATGTAGCCTCCAATCCTGAGTTTCTGCGCGAGGGCTCCGCCGTCACCGACTTCATGTTTCCCGATCGCATTGTGATCGGCTGCGACAGTGCGCGCTCCGCCGACGTTTTGCGCGAAGTCTATGCGCCCCTGACCGGCGGCAGCTACTACCAACGCAATGATGGCATCCCCCAACCCGACCGCGCTCTGACTCCTCCTCCCATCATCGTGACCAGCACCAAGAGTGCGGAGCTGATCAAGCACGCCTCCAACGCTTTCCTGGCGATGAAGATTTCGTTCATCAACGCCGTGGCGTCGGTCTGCGAGGCTGTGGGGGCAGATGTGAATGAAGTGGCGCATGGCATCGGAACCGATTCACGCATCGGGGCCCGATTTCTGAACCCCGGCATTGGTTACGGTGGCTCCTGCTTCCCCAAGGATGTGATGGCCTTCCGCGCGGTGGCCCGCGAGCTCTTCTATGACTTCCGCTTACTCGATGAAGTCATGCGCATCAATGAAGACCAGCGCCAGCGCTTTCTGCGCAAAGTCCATAGCGCTCTCTGGACGCTGCGCGGGAAGCGCCTGGGCGTGCTCGGCCTGGCGTTCAAGGGAGGCACCGACGACATCCGTGAGTCGCCCGCGATCTTTTTGGTGCAGTCGCTTCTGCAGGAAGGCAGTAAAATCACGGCATACGACCCTGCGGCTATGGAACGCGCCCGCCAAGTACTCCCTTCGGGCGTAGTGTTCACTAATTCCGCGTACGAAGCGGCCCACGGTGCCGATGCCCTGCTGATCCTGACCGAATGGGAGGAGTTCGCCAACCTCGATCTCAGCCGTCTGCGCCACGAACTCAAGTATCCTATCGTGATTGACGGACGCAATTTGTATGATCCAGAGGTGATGGGCGCGCAGGGTTTTACGTACTATAGTGTCGGCCGCGCTGCCGCTCACCCTGACGGCGTTCCCGCCGCAGCCTTAAAGAACGGCACCAAAGCATGACAGCGAAACGCGCGGTAGTGACCGGTGGCGCTGGATTCCTGGGATCCCATCTCTGCGACGCTCTGCTCGGTGAAGGCTGGAATGTGGTCGTGGTCGACAACCTGCTCACGGGCCGCCGCACCAACCTCGCGCACCTGAAGAGCGATTCACGCTTCGAACTTGTAGAGAGAGACATTTGCGAACCCTTTGACGTGGGTCGCTTCGACTACATCTTTCACTTCGCCAGCCCGGCCAGTCCGGTCGATTACATGATTCATGGCCTTCCCACGCTGAAGGTTGGCTCTCTCGGCACCTTTCATGCTCTCGACCTGGCGCGCAAATATGGGGCGAAATATCTAGTCTCCTCCACCTCCGAATGCTATGGCGATCCGCTGGAGCATCCGCAGACCGAAACCTATTGGGGCAACGTCAACCCAATCGGCCCGCGTTCCGTCTACGACGAGTCAAAGCGCTTCACCGAGGCCGTCACCATGGCCTACCACCGCTATCACCAGGTGGATACGCGGATAGTCCGCATCTTCAACACCTACGGCCCGCGCATGCAGATCAACGATGGCCGCGTGGTGCCGAATTTCATGAAGCAGGCTCTATGCGGCGAAGAACTAACCGTCTACGGCAATGGTCTGCAGACCCGCAGCTTCTGCTACGTCAGCGACGAGGTCGACGGCTTTTTGCGGCTGGCAAAATCCGATGAGCATCTCCCCGTCAACATCGGGAACCCAAATGAGTTCACCATGCTTGAGTGCGCGCAGATGGTGTTGAAGGTAACGGGCTCGAAGAGCCAGATTCGCTACGAACCGCTGCCACAGGATGATCCCAAGCAGCGTCGCCCCGATATCACCAAGGCGCAGCAGTTGCTGGGCTGGGAGCCGAAGGTCGATCTGGAAACCGGCCTGCGCAAGTCACTGGAATACTTCCAGCAGGCCGTGGCCGCAGAGGCTGCGGTGAAATAAATGCGGATCGCGCGGAAAGCCCAGGCTAGCTAGCTGGAGGGCTCGGTGGTGGACGCGACGAAATCGGTGAGCTTCTTCACATTGTCCCGTTCTTCGCGGGTGGTCAGGTGAAACGCAACGCCCATTCCGTAGCCGGGATGCGAAGCCTGCACCTTGCCCCGCAAGCGCAATTTCATATCGTAGGTTCGAACCACAATCTCTACCGAAGCACCCTCGGGAAACCGCGCCGGAACTTCCAGATAGCATCCGCCAAAACTCAAGTCGGTCAGGCAGCAGTGGTGCGGCACCGAAACGCCCGTGCGGTAAACCTCCGCCCCCAGTCGACACGCGTAACGGATCTCCTTCCGATGGTCCGGATCAGGGGCCGCAGGCGCGGATTGCTGAGCATCGGCAACCGCGGTGCTTTGCTTCCGTCGGCTGCCGTGAGTTTGCTCGGC
>Ga0210390_10005441_pt1 | contig 10666 bp, 19 predicted proteins | sample IncBWH11OmetaG_FD_161050 | JGI IMG/M metagenome (GOLD analysis project Ga0210390, IMG submission 161050) | Forest soil microbial communities from Barre Woods Harvard Forest LTER site, Petersham, Massachusetts, United States - Inc-BW-H-11-O ... | reverse complement strand
ACCAAGGCGGCCAAGGCCGCGGCAGCGACCACCGACGTCGACAGCGAGCCCGGGGCCGAGGCGCCAGAGGTCGACACTCCGGCAGCCGAAGCACCCGAGGGCGAGGCCGCCGAGACCGGGACCCCGGAGAAGCCGGCCAAGAAGGCACCGGCCCGCAAGGCCCGGGCGGCGAAGAAGGCCAAGGAGGACGACGCCGATGCGTGACGCGATGTCCGTCCTGATCCGTCCCGTGGTCTCGGAGAAGAGCTACGCGCTGATGGAGCACAACGTCTACACCTTCATCATCGACCCCGGTGCCACCAAGATCGAGGTGGCTCACGCCGTCGAGCAGACCTTCGGCGTCCGCGTGACCAACGTCAACACCCTCAACCGCAAGGGGAAGTCGACGCGCAACCGGCGCACCAATGTCAGGGGCAAGCGTCCCGACACCAAGCGCGCCATCGTGACGCTTCACCCCGACGACTCCATCGACCTGTTCGAGCGCTGATCGGAACATCGCCATGCCACTTCGCTCACGCAAACCCACCAGCCCAGGACGGCGTTTCCAGACCGTCTCGGATTTCTCCGAGATCACGCGCGACCGCCCGGAGAAGTCGCTGCTCGCCCCGAAGCCGCAGACCGGCGGGCGCAACAGCTACGGCCGCAAGACGTCGCGTCACCGCGGCGGTGGCCACAAGCAGCAGTACCGCGTCATCGACTTCCGCCGCAACAAGGACGGCATTCCGGCCAAGGTGGCGACCATCGAATACGACCCCAACCGCAACGCCCGGATCGCCCTCCTCCATTACGTGGACGGCGAGAAGCGCTACATCCTCGCCCCGGCGGGGGTGAAGGTGGGCGACAAGCTGCAGAGCGGCCAGGGTGCGGACATCCGGCCTGGCAACGCACTGCCGTTGCGCTACATCCCCGTCGGTTCGACCATCCACAACGTCGAGCTGCGCCCCGGTGGTGGCGGCAAGATGGCCCGCGGCGCGGGCATGAGCATCCAGCTGGTGGCCAAGGAGGGTGCCTTCGCCACGCTGCGCCTGCCATCGACCGAAATGCGTCGCGTCTCGATCGATTGCCGCGGCACCCTCGGTGTCGTCGGCAACGCAGAGGCCGAGCTGATCAAGGTGGGCAAGGCGGGACGCAACCGCTGGAAGGGAAAGCGCCCGCAGACCCGAGGCGTGGCCATGAACCCCGTTGACCACCCGCTCGGTGGTGGCGAGGGCAAGTCGTCGGGTGGCCGTCACCCGGTGTCGCCTTGGGGCAAGCCCGAAGGCCGCACCCGTGCTCGCAACAAGAAGTCCAATTCGATGATCGTCCGCCGGCGCCGCACCCGCGGCGCGCGGCGCTAGGCGAGGGTTGAGGAAACATGCCGCGTAGCCTGAAGAAGGGACCGTTCGTCGACGGCCATCTGCTGAAGAAGGTCGACGTCCTGAACTCCAGCGGGGACAAGAAGGTCATCAAGACCTGGTCCCGCCGGTCAACGATCATTCCCGACATGGTCGGGCACACCATCGCCGTGCACGACGGGCGCCGTCACGTGCCGGTGTACGTAACCGAGTCCATGGTGGGCCACAAGCTGGGCGAATTCGCACCGACGCGCACGTTCCGCTATCACGCCGGCCAGGAGCGAGGGGCCCGGCGATGACCGGCGTCAAGACGAACGAGCGTCCCGGGACCCGCGCCGTGCACCGCCATTGCGGCATGTCGGCCTCGAAGGCGCGCCAGGTGCTCGATCTGATCCGCGGCGAGGACGTGCAGCGGGCGGCCGAGATCCTGACCGGCACCGAGCGCGAGGCGGCCGAGCTCATCGGCAAAGTCCTCACCTCGGCCGTGGCCAACGCCGCCCACAACGACTCGCAGAACCCCGAGGAGCTCTACGTCTCGGCCTGCTTCGCGGACGAGGGCGCCACCATGAAGCGTTGGCGTCCCCGAGCCCGCGGCCGGGCCACGCGGATCCGCAAGCGGACCTGCCACATCACCGTCATCGTCAGCCGGCTGCCGGCCGACCAGCTCGAGTTGCGCCGTCGCCGCATGGAAGCGGTGAGTTCCAACCGGTCCCGTCGGGTCGACGCCTCGCGTCGCCGGGCCGACCTGTCCGGGCGCCTCTCGCGACGCCGGGCGGCTCAAGCGAAGGCCGAGGCCGAGAAGGCGGCAACCGAAGAGTCTGAGGCCGACGAGGCCGAAGACGTGCTGACTGACGAGGCCGTCACTGACGAGGCGGTCAGCGACGAGACGGCGGTGGAAGAAACAGAAGAGACCGAGACCGAGACCGAGACCGACTCCGTCGAGGCGAACGCAGACGCGTCCACTGAGGACAGCGACGACGCGGACGAGAAGGGCAAGGACGAGTAGATGGGCCAGAAAGTAAACCCCTACGGATTCCGACTCGGGATCACCACCGACTGGAAGTCCCGCTGGTTCGAGGAGCGCCGCTACAAGGACTTCGTGGTCGAGGACTGGAAGATCCGCGATTACTTGATGAATCAGCTCGAAGCGGCCGCTGTCAGCCGTATCGAGGTCGAGCGCACGCGTGACCGTCTGCGCGTCGACATCCACACCGCTCGCCCGGGCATCGTCATCGGCCGCCGGGGTGCCGAGGCCGACCGTCTGAAGAAGCACCTCGAAGAGATCACGGGCCTGCAGAACCGGATCCAGCTCAACATCCAGGAAATCAAGCAGCCCGAGCTCGACGCCGCGCTCATCGCCCAGGGGATCTGTGACCAGCTCGTGCGCCGCGTGGCCTTCCGCCGCGCCATGAAGCGCGCCATCCAGACGGTCCAGAAGGCCGGCGCCCAGGGCATCAAAGTGCAGTGCTCGGGCCGTCTGGGCGGCTCGGAAATGTCCCGCAAGGAGCAGTACCGCGAGGGTCGTGTGCCTCTGCACACCCTGCGTGCCGACATCGACTACGGCTTCCGCGAGGCCCGCACGACCTCGGGACGTGTCGGTGTGAAGGTTTGGATCTACAAGGGCGACATCCTCCCTTACAAGGTCTCGATCGAGGACAAGATCACCCGCGAGGCCGCCATGGCCGTCGGCGAGACGTCGGGCCAGAGCGGACCTCGCCGGCTGATTACGGCGGGCGGCGGGCGCCGGCGCGCCGAGGGTTTCTCATCGGAGGAAGAGGCAGAGGACGCCGCCGCCGAAGACGCCGCCACCGCGGATGCCGCTGCGGCGAACGGGGCAATCGACGAGGCCGAAGGGGAAGCCGAAGGAGTAGAGGAGACCGAGCCGCCGGTCAGCGACCTGCTGCCCCAGCCGACCGAGCCCGACGACCTGGAGCGTCAGCTGGCCCGCGACGAGGAGATGGAGCGCCAGTCCCGTCACGAGCATCACGAGGCGCCGCACTTCCGCAAGGAATCGGATTGACATGTTGATGCCCAAGAAGGTCAAGCACCGCAAGACGCAGCGCGGCCGTCTCAGGGGCGCGGCGCGCGGCGGGAGCTCGGTCTCCTTTGGGGACTTCGGGATCCAGGCCATGGAGCCGGGCTGGTTGACGGCGCGCCAGATCGAGGCCGCTCGTATCGCGATGACCCGACACGTCAAGCGTGGTGGAAAGGTCTGGATCCGCGTCTTCCCCGACAAGCCGGTCACCCAGAAGCCGGCCGAGACACGCATGGGCTCGGGCAAGGGCAACCCCGAGTTGTGGGTGGCACCGGTGCACCCCGGCCGTGTCCTCTTCGAGCTGGCCGGCGTCGACGAGCCGCTTGCCCGCGCCGCCATGGAGCGTGCCATCCAGAAGCTGCCGTTCAAGGCGCGCTTCGTCGTCCGCCCGGGTTCGCACGGGCATCCCGAGGTTGCTGTCTGATGCCGACTGCCCACGATCTCGCCATGCTCGACGGCGACGAGCTGACCGCCCGGCTGGGCGACTCGCGCCGCGAGCTGTTCAACCTCCGCTTCCAGCTCGCCACGGGCCAGCTGGATAATCCCGCGCGCATCGGACAGGTGCGTCGCGAGGTGGCGCGGATGCTCACGGTGCTGCGGGGACGAGAAATTCTTGAAGCCGAAGGCGCTTACGTGGCCCCAACGGCCGAAGAGCATGAGACGGCCCGGGCCAAGCTCGCCGCCGAGGACGCCGAGCGCGAGGAGCGCGCCGCATCCAAGGCCGCCGCCGCGGAAGCCGAGGACGAGGCTGAAGGCGTGCTCCACGATCACGATCACGACGACGACGAAATCGACGACGAAGAGGAAGAGGCCTGATGGCCGACGAGACCCCAGAGAACCAAGAGACGGACGAGGCCACCGAGACGGCGAAGGCTGCCGCCGCGGACGCGGAGAAGGCGCTCGAGGCGATCGAGGCCGAGGCCGCCGCCGAACTGCCGGCCGACGACGTCGAAGCCGCAGTGCCCGTGCCCGCTACGGCCGTGAAGTCGACGAAGGCCGCCGAGCCGGAGGACACCGGGCGGGCCAACCGCCGCAAGGTCCGCGAGGGAATCGTCGTGTCCGACGCCATGACCTCGACCGTTGTGGTCGCGGTGGTCGACCGCGTGCGGCACCCCAAGTACGGCAAGACCGTGCAGCGCACCAAGAAGCTCTACGTCCACGACGCCGAGGACACCGCCAAGGTGGGGGACCGGGTCCGGGTGCAGGAGACCCGTCCCCTGTCCAAGCTCAAGCGTTGGCGCCTGACCGAAGTGGTGGAGCGGGCTCGATGATCCAGCAGGAATCCCGGCTTCGGGTGGCCGACAACTCCGGCGCGCGTGAGGTGCTGTGCATCCGCGTGCTCGGCGGCTCGCGCCGGCGCTACGCCAGCATCGGCGATGTGTTCGTCGCGACGGTGAAGGACGCCATTCCCGGCGCCGCCGTGAAGAAGGGTGACGTCGTCAAGTGCGTGGTCGTGCGGACCAAGAAAGAGAAGCGCCGTCCCGACGGCAGCTACATCCGCTTCGACGAGAACGCCGCGGTCCTCATCAACGACCAGCAACAGCCGCGCGGCACGCGCATCTTCGGCCCCGTTGGCCGTGAGCTGCGCGACAAGCGGTTCATGCGCATCGTCTCCCTGGCTCCGGAGGTGCTGTGATGAAGATCCAAAAAGGCGATCAAGTGATCGTCCTGCAAGGCAAGGACAAGGGCAAGAAGGCCGATGTCGTCCGCGCCCTTCCCGACCGCCAGAAGGTGATCCTCGAGGGCGTCAACGTGGCCAAGCGCCACGCCAAGCCGACACGCGCCACTCAGCAGGGTGGCGTCATCGACAAGTTCATGCCCGTGCACATCTCCACGGTGGCGCTCGTCTGCAAGAGCTGCGACCGGCCCACCCGCGTCGGCTACAAGTTCGAGAAGGACGGCGAGAAGGTGCGGGTCTGTAAGAAGTGTGGGTCGACGCTGTGAGCACGACGAGCACCCCCACCCGTCCCCGGCTCAAGGAGCGTTACCTGACCGACGTACGGGACCAGCTCAAATCCGAGCTCGGTCTGGCCAACGTCATGGAAGTGCCCCGCCTGGAGAAGATCGTCATCAACATGGGCGTCGGCCGCGCCACCCAGCAGGCCTCGCTCATCGAAGGTGCCCAGCGTGATCTGGAGACCATCACCGGCCAAAAGCCGGTCGTCACCCGGGCCAAAAAATCCATTGCCGGCTTCAAGCTCCGCGAAGGCCAGAACATCGGCGTCAAGGCCACCTTGCGCGGTGACCGCGCCTGGGAGTTCTTCGACCGCTTGCTCAGCCTTGCGATCCCGCGCATCCGAGACTTCCGTGGCCTCTCGCCACGGTCGTTCGACGGCCGGGGCAACTACACCTTCGGCGTGACCGAGCAGCTGATTTTCCCCGAGATCGACTACGACAAGATCGACACGACCCGCGGTATGGACATCACCATCGTCACGACCGCACGCACCAACGAGGAAGGACGGGCGTTTCTGTCGGCGTTCGGCTTTCCCTTCCGACAGGAGACCCGGTAACACCATGGCGAAGAAAGCACTGATCGAGAAGCAGCGACGCACACCCAAGTTCAAGGTGCGGGGTTACACCCGCTGCCAGCGGTGTGGCCGGCCCAAGGCCGTCTACCGCAAATTCGGGCTGTGCCGCATCTGCTTGCGCGTCATGGTGCATGCGGGCGAGGTGCCCGGCGTCACGAAGGCAAGCTGGTAGGCCGCCATGACCATGACCGACCCCATCGCGGACATGCTCACGCGGATCCGCAATGCCAACTCGGCCCAGCACGACACCGTCCGCATGCCCGGTTCCAAGCTCAAGACGTCGCTCGCGGACATCCTCGAGCGCGAGGGATTCATCGCGGGTTACAAGGTGGAGCCCAACCACGGCAAGCCCGGCACCACCCTCGAGATCACCATGAAGTACTCGGGTGACCGCACCCGTACCATCGCCGGAATCAAGCGCGTGTCGAAGCCCGGCCTGCGCATCTACGCCCGGGCCGAGGGCATGCCGCGCGTGCTCGGTGGCATGGGTGTGGCCGTCGTCTCGACCAGTCAGGGGCTGCTGACCGACGCCGAGGCTCGTCGCAAGCACCTGGGCGGGGAGGTGCTCTGCCATGTCTGGTAGCACGCTGACCGTCCTCATCTTCGGAGGGGAGGCCTGATGTCACGCGTCGGACGATCGCCAATCACCATTCCCACCAGCGTCACGGTCACCCTGAGCGGCTCGACCGTCAATGTGAAGGGCCCGCAGGGCACGCTCGAACGGGACCTCCCCGAGGGGATCACCATCGCGCAGGAAGGCGAGACCCTCGTGGTTGACCGACCCGACGACGAGCGCCGGCACCGAGCGCTGCATGGGCTCTCGCGCTCGCTGGTCGCCAACATGGTCTCGGGCGTGACCGACGGCTTCACCAAGGAACTCGAGATCGTCGGAGTGGGCTACCGCGCCACGGCACGCGGCTCAAACGCGATCGAACTCGCGCTCGGTTTCTCGCACCCTGTCGTCGTTGACGCGCCCGAAGGGATCAGCTTCGAAGTGCCCGTCCCGACGCGGATCATCGTCAAGGGCATCGACAAGGAGAAGGTGGGACAGGTCGCTGCCGACATCCGAAAGATGCGCAAGCCCGAGCCCTACAAGGGGAAGGGTGTGCGCTACGCCAACGAACGAGTGCTCCGCAAGGCCGGAAAGGCGGCGAAGTAATGGCACGCACGAGTGACCGCACGCGTCTGCGGCTCCGCCGCCATGCGCGGGTACGCACCAAGGTGAGCGGGACGGCCGAATGCCCTCGACTCGCCGTGCACCGCTCCAACCGGCACATCTCGGCCCAGCTCATCGATGACACCGCTGGTCGTACCCTGGCCGCGGCCTCCTCGGTCGAGCCCGACCTCCGCGCGTCCTTGGGCAAGAGTGGCGGCGGTAACGTGAGTGGCGCAGAGTCGGTCGGACGCTTGCTTGGCACCCGGGCCAAGGCGGCCGGGATCACCAGGGCGGTCTTTGACCGTGGTGGCTTCGTCTACCACGGTCGTGTCGCCGTCCTGGCAGATGCGGCACGAGCCGAGGGACTGGAGTTCTGAGCATGGCCGAGACACAGTACGAAGAGCGCACCATCAAAGTGAACCGCGTCGCGAAGGTCGTCAAGGGTGGCCGGCGCTTCTCGTTTGCCGCGCTCATGGTCGTCGGCGACGGCAACGGCAAGGTGGGCCTCGGGTACGGCAAGGCGAAGGAAGCCGGACTGGCCGTCCAGAAGGGGATCGAAGAGGCGCGCAAGAACCTCTTCGACGTGCCTCTTGCCGGGAGCACAATCGTCCACCCCATTATCGGCGAGAGCGGTGCCGGCCGAGTCCTGCTCAAGCCCGCGGCACCCGGTACGGGCGTCATCGCCGGCGGCGCGGCGCGCCACATCCTCGAGATGGCCGGCATCCGCGACATCCTCTGCAAGTCGCTGGGCTCCTCCAACGGCATCAACGTCGCGCACGCCACCATCGATGGCCTTAAGAAGCTGCGGCGCCCCGACGAGGTGGCGGCGCTCCGAGGCAAGGCTGCCGACGAGGTGACGCCGGGCGGCGTGTTGCGCGCCTACCGCGAGCGCAAGCGCGAGACCGATCTCTACGCGGCCGAGGCGGGGTGACCGTGGCGGCTCGTACGACCAAGAAGGGACCTGCCGGGGCACAGTTACGCGTCACCCAGACGCGCTCGTCCATCGGCACGAAGCCCAAACACCGCGGCACGCTGCGGGCGTTGGGCCTCCGCGGTATCGGGCAGTCGAACGAGCTGCCTGACCGCCCCGAGATCCGCGGCATGATCGCCCGGGTGCCGCACCTCGTGAGTGTGGAGGAGGTGTCGAAGTGAAGCTCCATGACCTCGCACCGCCCAGGGGCGCAACCAAGGCCAAGCGCCGCGTCGGCCGGGGCACCGGCGGCAAGGGCCACAAGACCGCCGGCCGTGGGAGCAAAGGACAGAAGGCACGGAGCACTGTTCCGGTCGGTTTCGAGGGTGGCCAGCTGCCCCTGATGCAGCGGATCCCGAAGCTGAAGGGGTTCAAGAACCCCTTCCGTGTGGCGTATACGCCGGTCAACCTGGCTGCGATCGAGTCGCTCGGCGCCGACGATGTCACGGTGGAGACGCTCGTGAAGGCGAGCGTCGTACGCCCGAAGGCGTTGGTCAAGATCCTGGGGCAGGGCACGCTCAGCCGGCCTGTCCGCGTCTCTGCTCATGCGTTTTCCAAGTCAGCCGAGGCGGCGATCACCGCGGCCGGAGGCACCGTCGAACGGGTGCCGCTGCCCTACGCACAGGGGCGTCCGCCGGCCGCGGGCAACGCCTTGATGAACCGCTAGTGGCCACACCGGGTCAGCGCTGAGGGAAGGGCATGCTCTCCCGGCTCGCCAACATCTTCAGGGTTCCCGACCTTCGCAACAAGGTCGTCTTCACGCTCGCGGTCATTGCGCTGTACCAGATCGGCGCGAACGTGCCTGTGCCCGGCGTCAACTGGTCCCGGCTCCAGAGTCTCGAGAGCCAGGCCTCGTCGTCGGGCGTGCTCGGCTTCCTCAACCTGTTCAGTGGGGGTGCACTGGTGCGCCTGGCCGTATTCGGCCTCGGCGTCATGCCCTACATCACGAGCTCCATCATCATCCAGCTGCTTTCTACGGTGATCCCCAAGCTCGAAGAGTGGCGGGACCAGGGCGCGGTGGGGCAGAAGAAGATCACCCAGACCACCCGGTACCTGACCGTCGCCCTCGCCGTGATGCAGTCGGCCGGCCTGGTCTACGCGTTCCACGGTCACGACTCTGCGCTGCTCGGCACGAACATAGACCTGATCCCGACCTTCAGCTGGCCGCTGGCGCTGTTCATGGTGCTGATCCTCACCGCGGGCACGGCGTTCGTCATGTGGCTGGCCGAGCTCATCACCCAGCGCGGCATCGGTCAGGGCATGTCCATCCTGATCTTCGCGAACGTCGTGGCCGCGATCCCCACGGGCTTCAAGGCCATCTACGAAGAGGGTGGCAAGACCAAATTCGGGATCATCATCATCGTCTCGCTCATCTTGCTCGTGGTCATCGTCTTCATGGACCAGGGGCAGCGGCGAATACCCGTCACCTTCGCGAGACGTGTGGTCGGCCGTCGGATGTACGGCGGCAGTTCGACGTACATCCCGCTCAAGGTCAACCAGTCCGGCGTGATTCCGATCATCTTCGCGAGTTCGGTGCTCTACATCCCCGTGCTTCTGTCGAACGTGATCCCGTGGACCTGGTTCCAGAATTTCGTGCGGAACAGCCTTACGCCGACCAGCTTCTTCTATATCGCGGCCTACTTCCTGCTGATCGTGATGTTCACGTTCTTCTACGTCTACGTCGCGTTCGATCCGCACCAGCAGGCCGACCTCATCCGCAAGCAGGGTGGCTTCGTCCCCGGCATCCGCCCGGGACCACCCACCGAGCGGTACTTCGCCCACATCCTGAGCCGGATCACGGTGGTCGGGGCGTTGTTCCTGGGCTCGGTGGCTGTCGTGCCGTCGCTCCTCATGGCGCTATGGCACCTCAACCGGTTCCCGTTCTACGGGACCACCCTGCTGATATCGGTCGGCGTCGCCCTCGAGACGATGCGTCAGATCGACAGCCAGCTCATGATGCGCAATTACGAAGGTTTCCTCAAGTAGGCCGTCCGTGATTCCCGGGGTCAGGCTCGTGGTCCTCGGCAAGCAGGGGGCCGGGAAGGGGACGCAGTGCGTCCGCCTTTCGCATCACTACGTCGTGCCGCATGTGTCCACCGGCGACATGCTGCGCAGCGAGGTGAAGTCGCGGTCGCCTCTGGGCCAGCGCGCCGCGAAGTTGATGGACGAGGGCGAGCTCATCCCCGACGACCTGGTGATGGAGATGGTGGGCGGCCGCCTCTCCGAGCGCGACACCACCGGACGCGGGTTCGTCCTCGACGGCTGTCCTCGCACGACGGGACAGGCCGAAGTCCTCGAGAAGATCTCGGAGCCCTTCGGGCTCGACATGGTGATCGACCTTCAGGTACCGACGAGTCTCGTGATGAAGCGGCTGGCTTCCCGGCGCGTCTGCGTGGACTGTGGCGCGAACTATTCGACGGCGGCACCGCCCCTGGTGAACTGGACCTGCGACGTCTGCGGCGGTGAGGTCGTGCAGCGTCAGGACGACACCGAAGAGGCGATCGAGCGCCGGCTCAATCTCTACGAGGAGGAAACGGCACCGCTGCTCGACTGGGACAAAAAGCGCGACCTCCTCGTCGAGATCAACGGCACCGGTTCACCTGACGCCGTGACACGGCGTGTCGTCGGGGCCATCGACGC